>ERZ650300.437-NODE-437-length-25123-cov-9.476065_pt1 | contig 25123 bp, 21 predicted proteins | sample MGYA00376236_ERZ650300 | MGnify/ENA primary metagenome ERZ650300 (study PRJEB26733, sample SAMN07839303) | wastewater metagenome | biome: urban; feature: wastewater treatment plant; material: waste water | place: USA: North Carolina | collected 2016-04-28 ...
GTTAATTGTGCTTTAGTGGTGTTTACAGAAAAAAGAGTAATCACTCCGGCTAGTAAAGCGATTTTGTATCCTTTTGTTGCTGTACTTGCTACTTCTTTTTTAAATGAATGTTTTTTGTTGGTTAACATAGTTTTCGGTTTTGATTAGTACATTACAAACTTAATTAAGTATTTATACTTACGTATTGTAATTTTACAAACAAAAAACTCTTTTTACCCCTTCTTTTATAGTACTAAAAGCGGGCTATTTTATGCGTTTTCGCAATAAAAAAATTAGAATCCCAATAAAAACAGCCCTTTAGTACAATACCAATACTTAGATAATCACCACTAGTTCACAACAAAACAACGCTATAGTATTCAAATGCATAAAAAAAGCCTCATTAAAGAGGCTTTGCGTGCTACATTTCAAATAAATACGGTAAACTATCTAAATTTAAATGTATTTATGATCCATAATTTCGGTTCTTAGCTTAGTTATATTTAACAATCCTATTCTTTTTCCAGTAGTTTCAATTAATTGTTCTTTTTTTAAACTAGAGATCATTCTGGTCACTTGTTCCTCTGTGGTACCGGCAAAATCTGCTATCTCTTTACGGGATAACGCTATGTCTATAGTGCCATCTGTTTGACCAAATTTTCTATGGATGTACAATAAAGAGTCAATCACACGTTCGCGAACATTCATGTGTGCAATTTTCCGAATATTATTTTCACTTTTATTGAGTTCCTCTGCATAAAACAACATTAAATCATAGGTAAATTCTGGAACAGTATGCAAAATTTCGAGCATAACTTCATTACTAAAATTACACAAAACAGTATCCTCTAAGGCGTAAGCCCCAATCAAATAGCGTTTACTGGTACCAAAACCTCGAAAACCTAATGTATCACCGTCTTTGGTAAAGCGAACAATTTGCTGTCTACCATTAATACCGGTTTTTATGGTTTTAACTTTCCCTTTTTTTATAAAATACAGCCCTTGCATAGGAGCACCCTCAATTATAAATTGATGACTTTTTTTGCATAAAAAGCTATTTTTTTTATCCAAAAAAGGTTTCATTTTATCCAAATGCAAATGCTTTTTTATAAAACAGTTTTCATTGTTACAACTATTGCAATGTGCTAAGGCTTCCTTCATAATTGTATCTTTTTAAAATTAAATTCAAACTTTACATAAATAATTAACCGTCACGATTTCCTGCATTATTTTGCTTTTACCACGCTATAAATTGTAGTATTCTAAAAAATGAGCTTGGGATTTATCGTATCTCGAATTTTTATTCAAACTTAAGAAAAAAAATAAATTACATACGTATTTTTACGTAAAAATACTTATTTTTACAACTGATTTATCGAAATACAATTTTAGATAATCATTATAAAGAAAAGTGTAAATAAAGAAGTGTAATAATGCAAAATTCTGAAATCAAAACTACATGCTCCTACTGCGGTGTGGGTTGTGGCATCATCGTTACCAATGATTCCAAAAAAGGAGTAAGCGTAAAAGGAGACCCTAATCACCCCGTAAACAAAGGAATGCTTTGTTCGAAGGGCATGAATCTTCATTATGTAGTCAATGACACATCAGATCGTATTCTCTATCCAGAAATGCGTTGGAGCAAAGAGCAACCACTAGAGCGAGTTAGCTGGGAACAAGCCATTGAGCGTGCAGCAGCTGTTTTTTCAACCATCATAAAAAAATACGGCCCTGATAGTGTCGGTTTTTATATCTCAGGACAATGCCTAACAGAGGAATATTACTTGATTAACAAATTGGTAAAAGGCTTTTTAAAAACAAATAATATAGACACCAATTCTAGATTGTGCATGAGCTCAGCAGTAGTAGGCTACAAAAAAACATTTGGAGAAGATAGTGTTCCTGTTGCCTATGATGATATTGAACTCGCTGACACCTTTTTGATAACGGGTGCTAACCCTGCTTGGTGTCATCCAATTCTTTTCAGACGAATTGAATTGCACAAAGAGAAGAATCCAAAAGTTAAAATCATTGTTATTGACCCTCGCAAAACCGATTCAGCATTGAACGCAGATTTGCATTTACAAATTATACCCGGAACCGATATCATTTTGTACCATGCCTTAGCCAAAAGAATCATAGAGAAAGGGTATGTGGATCACGATTTTATAAAAAATAACACCGAGAATTATCAAGCCTATAAAACATTAGTGGGAGCGAGTTCTTTGGAAAAAGCTTCAAAACTATGCGGCATATCGGTTAATGATATCAAACTTGCTGCAGACATGATTGGCAAGGCCAAAGGATTTCTTTCACTTTGGGCTATGGGATTGAACCAAAGTGCAATTGGTGTAGATAAAAACACTGCCTTACTAAATCTTTCATTGCTTACTGGACAAATCGGAAAACCTGGTTCAGGACCTTTTTCGTTAACTGGCCAACCCAATGCAATGGGAGGAAGGGAAGTTGGCGGTATGGCCAATCTATTGGCTGCCCATAAAGAGTTAAGTAACCCAATCCATCGCAAAGAAGTAGCTGACTATTGGGGGGTAACAGAAATCAAAGAGCAACCTGGTTTAACTGCTACTGAGATGTTTGACGCATTGGCCTCAGGCGCTATGAAAGCCATTTGGATAGTTTGCACGAATCCCTTGGTTAGTTTACCCGAATCACGAAAAATAGAAAAGGCTTTACAAAATGCCAAGTTTGTGGTAGTTCAAGATATTTCACACCGCTCCGACACCACTAAATATGCCGACCTCCTTCTTCCAGCTGCTGGCTGGCTAGAAAAAGAGGGGACCATGACCAATTCAGAACGAAGAATTACCTATTTATCAAAAGGAATTAACCCACCAGGCGAAGCGCTCTCTGATATCGAAATAATCACACGATTTGCAAAAAAAATGAACTTTAGTGGATTTGATTATGCTTCTACCGAAGAAATCTACAGAGAACATGCTTTGCTCACAAAAAACACGACTATAGATATCTCGTTTTTAAACTACAATCGATTACAAAACGAGGGTTCCTTCCAATGGCCTGTTCCTGATTACGGTCATCCGGGAACTCCAAGATTATTTACTGATAAAAAGTTTTACACTCCTTCAAAAAAGGCGATTTTCAATCTGCCTACTGCTATAGAAAACACATCTGAAGCTCCTGATTCCAATTACCCATTTATCCTTACCACTGGACGCATAAGAGATCAATGGCATACTATGACCAAAACAGGTAAAGTGTCTCGATTGATGACTCATATCCCTAGTCCCGTTTTGGAAATGAACCCGATTGATGCTTACAAAGCAGAAATAGAAACGGACGATATAGTTACTGTAAGTAGCAAAAACGGTACTGTTAGAGTAAAAGTGAAAGTTGCTAATACTACTCGTGAGTCGGTTGTTTTTTTACCCATGCATTGGGGCAAACAATTGGATAATGATTTGAATCGTACCAATAACTTAACCAATACACTTATAGATCCACTTTCTAAGGAACCTGATTTTAAATACACTTGTGTTGCTATTGAAAAATACAAAAAACCAACCGAAAAAATTGTCGTAGTAGGCGCAGGAGCAGCCGCATTTCGATTCATACAAAACTATAGAGAAATCAATACGCAAGATGAAATAGTAGTCTTTTCGAATGAAAAAAATCCATTTTATAACAGAGTTTTACTTCCTGAATACGTTACCGCCGAACTCTCTTGGGAGCAACTTTTAAAAATAAAAGAAGAAGCCTTAGCCAAACTGAATATCACGTTACAATCTGAAGTTGCTATCAACCAAATTAGTACAGACGAAAAAAAGATAACAGATAGTAATGGTGTTATTCATCATTATGACACGCTAATTCTTGCTACTGGGAGCCGCCCTTTTGTACCTGAAAATGCACAACTTCATCTACCTGGCCGATTTACTATCAGAAAAAAAGATGATGCCGACCGATTGCGTAACTATTTAGAGCAAACACAATTGCCTCCAGAAGAACAGCACGTTGTGATAGTAGGTGGCGGATTGTTAGGGCTTGAATTGGCTGCAGCACTTAAACATAAAAAAGTAAAAATCACCATTATCCAAAGAGCATCCCGTTTGATGGAACGCCAATTGGACCGTATTTCGAGTAAATTACTAGCTGAAGAAGTACAGCAAAGAGATATTCAAATTTATTTTGACAATGAAGTAAGTACAGTTTTTAGCACCAATCGAGCCCATGAATTAGAAATAGCTTTAAAAAGCGGTAGAACCCTAACTGCCAATGCCATAGTTTACACAATAGGAACGATACCGAATATTGAGGTCGCCAAAGAAGCTGGACTTACTTGTGCCCGTGGTGTAAAGGTGAATCAGTATTTGCAATCCTCTAATCCTTCAATATTTGCTATTGGCGAAATAGCCGAATTTAATAATCAACTTTTTGGTATTACTTCAGCAGCAGAGGAACAAGCCGATATTCTTGCTAATTATCTGGCAGGCGATATTAGTAGCCATTACAAAGGCTCTGTTTTAATGAATATCTTAAAGTTAGAAGATATCAATTTATGCAGTATTGGCGAGATTGAAGTACCAGAAAACGATGACTCGTATGAAGAAATTGTTTTTTCTGATTTAGGGAAACGCTATTACAAAAAGTGTATCGTTAAAAACGACTTGTTGATTGGAGCTATTTTGATGGGGGATAAAAATGAATTTGCCGAATTCAAAACCATGATTGAAAGTAAAATTGAACTTTCTGATAAACGAAATACATTATTAAGAGGAAGCGCTACTGCAAAACCTATTCTTGGTAAACTTGTATGTTCTTGTAGCCAAGTTGGAAGCGGGAACATAGAAGCAACCATCAAAAGCGGTGTTACAGACTTTACCACTCTATGCAAAACCACTGGTGCAGGTTTAGGATGTGGAAGTTGCAAAACAGAGGTAAAAGAACTATTAGCAAAAACAAAATAACGATTCACAACAGCCCAAGGTGCTACCACAAGGCTACAAAACTCATATCGATGGATTTAACACGTTTGATTATTAAGGGCGGAGTGCTTTCTCCAGGAGAATTAAAAGAAATTGCAACAATGGCATTAGAACAAGGTCTCAAAGCCATTTCATTTGGTTCGAGACAAGATATCATTTTTCCAGTTGGATTTAATCCACTTCATTTAGAAAACAATAAATTGTTTCATTTTGTATATCCTGATGAAAAAAGTGGAAACAATATAGTGTCCTCTTATGTTTCAACAGATATTTTTAGAAATACGCCTTGGGTTACAGGTAATAAATTCTTGTACATACTCGAACAATTTAAAGAAAATCCAAGATTAAAAATAAACATAACCGACCCCAAACAACAACTTGTTCCTTTATTTACTGGTCAAATTAACTTTGTTGCATCTGAACATGAGGACTATTGGTTTTTATACGTTCGATTACCTCAATGGGATAAAATGGAAATGTATCCTGTACTCATTTATAGTTGGAATATTGCAGCAGTTTATTATGCAATTGAGTCTATACTAACTGAAGAACCAATTAATGCAGAAATGATTTTTCAGTTAATCAATGATAAACTAGATACAAACAATCGTACAATAGACAAGCCATTGCATGTTCCGTTTTATCCTTTCCCATATTATGAGGGAATGAATAGACTAGGAATTGACCAATATTGGCTAGGTTTATACTGGAGAAATAACTTGTATGATTTGGCATTTTTAAAGGAAATGTGTGACCTATGCTTTGATTGTAAAATTGGAAAAATTTGTATTACGCCGTGGAAATCATTTATTGTAAAGGGAATACCTAAAGAGCGAAAACTCGATTGGGAGAAATTCTTAGGAAAGAAAGGAATTAATGTTAGGCACTCGCTTTTAGAACTGAATTGGCATTTACCTGTAGCTGCAGAATGGGCGCTAAATCTGAAAACCTTTTTGGTAAGAACTTTGGACCAGTTTGACATTAGCACTTACGGCCTTACCTTCGGATTATCAGACTACAACAGGGAAGGTCATTACTTTACCTCTATAGTCATTGAAAGAAATGATATTCCAAAAGACCTTGAGTCGATAAAAATACGAGCTACTTTTAATGTCTTGTATGCCAAAAATTTTGACCCGAATACTAAGGAATATATCGTACACACACAAGACGTAGACAAATTAGAACTCCCCACTATATTGATTGAATTAAGTAAGAAATACTTTGAAGAGCTTGGCAATTCTATCCTAGAAATTAGCACCAATACCTCTGAAAAAGAACCTGTTATAGAAGAATTGCATCAATGTCAGGATTGTTTAACACTATACAATCCTTTGTTTGGTGACCGTTCACAGGGAATTCAAGAGGGAGTTCACTTTACTGCATTGCCTGAGCACTATTGTTGTTCTCTATGCGATGCTCCTAAAGGACGTTTTAAACAAATCTCTTCCAAAAAAATAGTAGTAAAATAACAAGCCCTTTTATACAATAAAAAAACAAGCCGCACTTCGCTTTGCTTGAGAGATTGCATCGCTCTTTCAATGGGAAATGAGAACGTACAGCAGGCACCAGATGGTTTGAGGCATGACCTAGACATAGGCATATCCAAAAACAAAAACAGCATTATCTTTATGGAAACTACTTTTAAAACAGTGAGTTCATCACATGTTATCATTTCGGAACTAATGCTTCCGTCCCACACTAATTTTAGTGGCAAAATTCATGGCGGTTATATTTTGTCCTTATTGGACCAAATTGCGTTTGCTTGTGCCTCTAAGTTTTCGGGGAATTATTGTGTCACCGCTTCTGTTGATACCGTCAATTTTTTGATGCCAATTGAAGTAGGTGAATTGGTAACAATGAAGGCCAGTGTCAATTATGTAGGCAACAGTTCTATGATCATAGGTATTAGAGTTGAGGCAGAAAATATACAAACTGGCGCTATTAAACATTGCAATTCTTCTTATTTTACGATGGTTTCCAAAGATAAAGAAGGAAAAAATGCGCCTGTTCCTGGTTTATTACTAACCACACTAAAAGAGGTTAGTAGGTTTGAAAACGGTGTGCGACAAATTGCCTTAAAAAAAGAAAGAGACTATCAAAAAAGCATTGCCACTTTCGGCACGATTGAATCAATTTTGAAATCCAATCAGTACAAAGTTAAGGTGGCGTTGGAGTAAGGTGTAGTCCTTAGTCCTTAGTGATTGGTCCATAACAGTTAGTGGTTTGTAGTTTGTGGTTTGTGGTTTGTGGTTTGTGGTTTGTACGTTAAAAAATAAAAAGCGTTTGAAAATACAAACTTCAAATACTGTATAAAATTCACAGATTTAATACTGATAACCAATTACTATCGAATATGGACTAAGAACTACTCACTGGGGACTGAAGACTATAAACTAATCACTAGGGACTAATCACTAAGCACTATAAACTAATCTCTTTTACCCCTATACTCTCCAAATAATGTTGGTCAAGACTGGCGTGTCTAACGGTTTCACCAATAATGATAATCGCGGGAGAGGAAAGTTGGTGTTGTTCTACTAACTGACTTATGGAAGAAAGGGTGCCGATTACTCTTTTTTGATCGCTTTTGGTTCCATTTTGAATGATAGCAATAGGTAAATCGTCATCCCTATGACTTTGATAAATACTAAGAATTTGTTCCAATTTATGCATCCCCATCAAAATAACCACTGTAGCAGCAGATTGTGCGGCCAAAGTAACATCTTTAGATAATTCATGATTGGATGTTGTACCAGTAATTACCCAAAAACTCTCGGCAATATGACGCTGTGTTAAACTAATTCCATTGGCAGCAGGAACTCCCAAAGCTGAAGAAATTCCAGGCACTATAGCTGTAGCAATACCGTGTTGTTCTGCATAGTCAATTTCCTCTATTCCTCGTCCAAAAACAAATGGATCGCCTCCTTTCAAACGAACAACATGACCGTGTTTACGAGCCATAACAACGATTAGTTCATTAATTTGATCTTGCGTATAAGCGTGGCACCCCAATCGTTTGCCAACAAAAATTACTTCGGTGGCTGAAGTATAGTGCAATAAATTCTCATTGACTAAGGCATCATACAATACAACGTTGGCCTTTTGCAAAGCCTTAATTGCTTTTAAAGTGATTAACTCTTCGTCTCCAGGGCCAGCGCCAACCAAGGTCAACTGAGGTTGTATTGTTTTGTTCATCTCTTTAGAATTTAAAAAATAAGTACATATACTTAATTCAAATATAAGTAAATTTACTTAAAACAAAAACAATATTCGTTACTTTATTTTATAAGACAAGAAAATCATTTTAAATTAAAAAATAATATCGCCCCATTTCATTTACTACTTAGCAACCTATCCTTAATTGAAACCCCAAATAGTAACACAGAGGAAAAATAAATAAAAGCCCTACATACAAAAAATATTTTGTTCTTTATGTCTTCAACTTTTTCTTTTTAGCCGCAGGAAACAAGACATTGTTCAAAATTAAACGATAGCCAGGCGAATTAGGATGTAGGTCCAATACTGTGGCGGGATCACCTACTTGGTGTTGAAAATCTTCGGGATCATGACCACCATAGAAGGTAAACATTCCTTTCCCTTTTTGCCCATGAATGTATCTCGCTTCCCCATTAAGTTCACAACTTCCCAACAGCAATATATTAGATTTTACTAATTCGGCGTCAAAAGCGGTGGTTTGTCCCATAAAACCTTTGATTAACTGGGTGTGATTTTGACACAGCATACTGGGGATAGGGTCCCATTTGGCTGAGAATTCCATCAAGGTAAAGTAATCTTTCTCCATAGGAATTTTTCTTCTTCCCGTCATGTCGATATTAGAGAATTCATATTGTTCGGGGCGACGTTCCAAAGTAAAGTTTTTGAAGGCAAAAGATTTTGAATAATCTAATTGTGCTTGGTAATTGGGACTACTTGCATCACCATCAAACATGGTCTCACAGATGTCGATTCCTTGAGCAGCCAAGGCGATGTCAAAACTGTCTGTAGCGGAACACATGGCAAACATGAATCCACCACCAATTACAAAATGACTAATTTTCTGTGCTACAGCACCTTTTTCATCGGATACTTTGGCAAAACCAAGCTTCTTTGCAAGAAGCTCCGCCTCTTTTTTTTGTTCAATATACCAAGGGGTATTTTTATAGGTACCATAAAATTTGCCATACTGTCCCGTAAAATCTTCGTGATGCAAATGCAACCAATCATATAGCAGCAATTGATCCGACAATACTTCTTCGTCATAAACAGCCGTAAAAGGAATCTCGGCGTAGGTTAAAACAAGGGTAACTGCATCATCCCAAGGTTGTTTCCCTTTGGGTGTATACACCGCAATCTTAGGCGCTTTCTCTAACAAAACCGATTCCATATTTTGAGAAGGACTTGCTATAAGGTTTAATAACTCCGCTTCTTCACTATCCGATACAACTTCAAAACTTACACCTCGAATCTGGCACTCCTTTCTAATTTCTGGAGCATCTGGCAACAAAAAAGAGCCTCCTCTGTAGTTTAGCAACCAACTCGCTTTGTAATTTTTATCCAAACACCAATAGGTAATTCCATAAGCCTTTAAATGGTTTTGCTGGGAGGTTTCGTCCATAGGCAATAAAAGAAATCCAGCCTTTGTAATGGTCGACACAAAAAATAGGAAAAGGAAACAAAGATTTTTTGGTTTCATATATGTAAATTATATTTTTTATAGGTCATATATGGTATCGCCTTTTACTTATTGTTTTTTGTTTGCAACAGACCTATTATTAATGGCGATTTCATAGCATCATTTATTGTAGCTCAAAGATAATCGTTATGGACAACTTACCATAGTACAAACAAAAAACTGTTCTAATTAGATTCAAAAAAAATAAAGAAAATTTACTAACATTAATGCAAAAAACACGTAAAACTACGTGTTCTCATTTTACATATCCCAATTACATTTGTATAAACAATTGATAATTATGAGATTCACCGTTAATTACACCTCTGAAGAAAATAAAACCCTTACTCATTATTCTCTAGCAAAAAAAATTGCAATGGGGGTAGTACTTGTTTTAGTCATCCTATTTTATGCATTATCCTTTGATTTTTTATTGAGTTAATCCATAAAACTCAATCCAAACTTACCAAATCATTTTGCAAAGCAAAAACGACTAATCCAGCGACATTTCTTGAATTGGTTTTTAGCAATAAATTGGTTCTGTGTCCTTCTACAGTTCTTGGGCTTATAAATAAATAGTCCCCTATTTCTGCTGCATTTTTTTGCTTGCAAATCAATTTTAAGACTTCAATTTCACGCTCCGAGAGCATGCTTTTGTCCAAACAACTTTTTAGCTTACTTCCGGAAAGAGAGGCTTCTTTAATTACATTAACTACTTCATCCGAATAATAAAATCCCTTGCAAGCCACTTCATTGATGGTAGCAATCAATTCTTCTGGAGAAGCATTTTTTAGCAAATAAGAAGACGCACCAACATCTATCATATTCGCAATAAATGCCTTAGAATGATAACTTGTTAGCGCAATAATTTTTATTTCAGGAAACTCTTTATGAATAATCTTGGTGGCTTCTACGCCATTAATAATGGGCATTTTTAAATCCATTATTACAATGTCGGGAAGCTCGTAGGTACTTCTAAGAAAAGCAATCAATTCTTGTCCGTTATTGGCCTCGTGTAGTATTGAAAAATTAGGCTCTCTACTTAATATAAATTCTAAACCTTTTCTAAAGAGCTCTTCATCATCTACTAAAATAATTTTGATCGTTTTGGTCATAACTAAAAAACAAATTCTACTTGTACTCCTTTCGAAACCTCAGAATAAAAAGACAGTTTGCCTTTTAAGAATGAGATCCTACTTTCGATATTTTTTAATCCTAAGCCCTTTTGATGTGTACAATCGCCTGCATCAAATCCGATTCCGTTATCAGTATAGATGCATTTTGTATACTCCCCTTCTTTGAGAAAGGTCACCGTTATAATCGTTGCTTTTCCATGACGAATGGAATTATTCAATAACTCTTGCAAAATTCTAAAAACATGCAGTTGCTTTCTTATTTCGGATTCTTCAAAAGTTACTTCATTTTCATAAATAACTTGTACACCTTTGGCGGAACTGAACTCCATACATAATTCTTCTACCCCTGCATCTAAACCAAATTTTTCTAAAACTGGCGGCAATAAATCATGCGCAATCTTCCTCGAATTCTCCAATGCCTTTCCTGTTAGCGTAATTACATTGGATTTAATTTTCTCTACATCAGCAGTTGAAAGATTAGGAGTAGCCAATAAATGGGCGTTTAAAGCCACTACATTCAACTTTGAGCTGATATCATCATGTAAATCTTGAGCAATTCGCTTTCTCTCTGCTTCTTGCGTTTCAATTACTGCTTTTAACAGCTCTTTTTGATGAAATATTTCAGCATCTTTCTTTTCAATTTCTTTTTGAATAATTTTCTTTCTAGAAAAATAGAAAAAAACAATAAGTACCACTGCCAGAATTATAAAAAAGAAGGAAGTGTACAAAATAACTAGAACAATTTCTTTCTCTGTAATGGAAGTTGCATCCATGTATTATGTGGTATTATCTATTTGGGGACTTTAATGGTATCAAAAATAGCTTAATTTATTATAAACCACAAAAATTAACTAAAAAAAAGGTTTTAACGCTTTTTTTTACCTAAAAAACTTACTTTCCAATCGTATAAAATGAACAAATAATAAACAATTACTAAAAAAGAGTTAAAAATCCAAAGAATAAATTTTAAATTATCGTTTAGTTTCGCATTAATATTTCCTACAATAAAAACTAATGTACTGGCAAGTAAATACAAAATGAGCCCAATAGTAACATAATAATATTTTTTTTCTGAAGTCAACATATTGTACAAATGCAAAACAGCAAATACAATGACACTCAAATTGGTAATCACTATTACCAATAGGTTATATTTAAAAAATTGTCCATGATCTAACCAAGTTTGCACCCCAATAGTTATGACATTCAAAGCCATTGTACTATAAATGACTATTTTTTGACTTCTATAATTCATCAACGAACTATAAAAAAGCCCTAACACTATCATTTGCCCGATAAAATACAAATTCATTAAAAACAAATTATTCTTATGCAAAAGATAAAACATCTCCATACTTACTTGCATGATGGTAGCAAAAAGTAAGTATATCAAAAAAAAACCATTAACCTTTTCTTTTTTGAAAAAGCTAATGGCATATAAACTTAAATTTAAGACTAAAATACTATAAGATAAATATATTAAAAAGTCATCCATTTTTAAATATTCATTGGACTATTGGGATCACCATAAGGAGGACAAGTACGAACTCCATCATATACAATCTCAGCTTCTTTAGCCGCTTCATTATTCACAGCTTTTGGAAATACATCTTCATAAATTCCCGTCTTTAGGTTCAAACGCGTACCTACTAACATTAAGGTTTGCTCTCCTTGATCGTTTATTCCAACATAAGCCCTAACGGCATCTATTTTTTGTTTCATAACCCCTTGAAGGGATTCGATAGGAATAAGATAGCCATCAATTTTCTTAGCTCTAGATTCCGACTCAATAGCCGTTTCTTTGTATTTTCTCACCCATTCTTGAGCAGTTGGCAAGGTAATTTCAATTTCTTTAGGTAATTTTTCTTCACTCATAACTTTAATAAATAATTGGTTAATAATAGTTTAAGCTAAGCTAGTCAATTTTTTATTACAAAATGAAAATTTATGAAAGAATTATCTTTCTAAGAATTGAGCTTTTTCGTTAAAGCTGAATATTAAAAAGGAACATCACTGTCATCCTCTGGGTCATTATTAAATGTACTACCAAAAGCTTCATTTGCCGTTGGCAAGTTTCTTGTAAAATCCTCCTGATTCATACTAGAGGGCAAATCGTCAAAACCACTGCTGTAATCCTCTAAGTTGTCAAATTTACCAAGACTACCTACAAATTTTAATCTAACGTTCTCTAAACCACCGTTCCTGTGCTTTGCTATAATAAATTCTGCCTGACCTGCGGTTGGAGACTGCTCTTCATCATCCCATTCTTCAATTTTGTAATATTCAGGACGATAAATAAAGGAAACAATATCCGCATCCTGCTCAATCGCACCCGATTCACGAAGATCCGAAAGCAAAGGACGTTTACTAGAACCACGAGTCTCAACGGCACGAGATAACTGTGAAAGCGCAATTACAGGAACATTCAATTCTTTTGCCAAAGCCTTTAAGTTCCTCGAGATGGTTGAAATCTCCTGCTCACGATTTCCGCCCCCTTTTCCATTTCCTCCTGCAGTCATTAACTGCAAATAATCGACGATAATCAATTTTATACCATGCTGCGAAGCCAAACGACGACATTTCGCACGCAAGTCAAAAATAGAAAGCGAAGGAGAATCATCTATAAACAAAGGCGCTTTTTCCAAGTTTTTCACTTTGGTACTCAATTGCTCCCACTCAAATTTTTCTAACTTTCCAGTACGTAATTTCTCAGAAGACAAGCCTGTTTCAGAGGAAATCAAACGCGTAATTAACTGTACAGATGACATTTCCAAAGAGAAAACAGCTACTGGTTTTTGAAAATCGATAGCAATGTTTCTGGCCATAGATAATACGAAAGCCGTTTTACCCATACCCGGACGAGCCGCAATAATAATTAAATCTGAAGGTTGCCATCCCGATGTTACTTTGTCCAACTTTTCAAAACCAGTTGCTACACCACTTAGCCCTTCTTGACCCGCAATTTCTTCAATTCTTTTTTTAGCTTGCAACACCAAACTCTGAGCCGTTTCGGAACTACGTTTTACGTTACCCTGCGTCACTTCATACAATTTTGACTCCGCTTTGTCCAATAAATCAAAAACATCGGTAGTCTCGTCATACGATTCTTCAATAATTTCAGAAGAAATACGAATCAAACTTCTTTGAATGTACTTTTGAAGAATGATTCTTGAGTGAAATTCAATATGTGCAGAGGAAGATATTTTTTGCGTTAATTGAATCAAGTAAAAATCACCTCCCGATAGGTCTAATTTTCCGTTTTTTCGAAGCTGAGCAGAAACTGTTAATAAGTCAATAGGTTGCGACTCTGTAAACAGCTGAACAATAGCCTCAAATATGTGTTTGTGTGCTTCTTTATAAAAAGCATCCGGTTGCAAAATATCAATAACCTCATCAACCCCTTTTTTATCAATCATCATCGCTCCCAAAACAGCCTCTTCTAATTCTAGGACTTGGGGCGGTAACTTTCCTTTTTCTAGGTTAATTATTGTGGATTTATCCACTTTTATAGGGCTTATTGATTTAAAATTTTCCATAAAGCGAATTTAAAAAAAAATAGAGAGTGTAGCGTCTAGAGTTATTACAAACAAATGTTCATAACTCGCATATTCTTATTGATAACCATAAAAAAAGTCCGAAACCAAACGGCTTCGGACTTCAAAATAGTTTGTAGGATTTTATTCTTTAAAATGCCCCATTTTACTGTATTTATCCATCCTTTGAGCGATTAATTCACTTGTTGATAAGTCTTTCAATTCATTGAAACCTTTCAAAATATAATGCTCAACAGTTTTGAAAGTCGTTTCTCTGTCATAATGTGCTCCACCAAGTGGCTCAGGAATGATATCGTCGACTAATTTCTGCTTTTTCATATCAGCTGAAGTCAATTTTAATGCTTCTGCTGCTTGCTCTTTGTACTCCCAACTTTTCCATAAAATAGAAGAACATGACTCAGGAGATATTACAGAATACCAAGTATTTTCAAGCATGTATACGCGATCTCCAACACCAATTCCTAAAGCTCCTCCAGAAGCTCCTTCACCAACAATAATGGTGATGATTGGCACTTTTAAACGCACCATTTCGAAAATATTTCTAGCAATAGCTTCTCCTTGACCTCTTTCTTCTGCTTCTAAACCAGGATAAGCACCAGGAGTATCTACTAATGTTACAACAGGAATACCAAATTTTTCAGCCATTTTCATCAAGCGCAATGCTTTTCTGTACCCTTCGGGGTTGGCCATACCAAAATTACGGTACTGACGTGTTTTGGTATTGTATCCTTTTTGTTGTCCAACAATCATGAACGATTGTCCTCCAATTTTACCCAAACCACCAATCATTGCTTTGTCATCCTTGAACCCGCGATCACCGTGCAATTCTAAAAAAGTATCTCCGCAAAGAGCACGAATATGGTCTAATGTATAGGGACGATTAGGATGTCTGGATAACTGAACACGTTGCCAAGCGGTAAGGTTTTTATAGATGTTTTTTTTGGTCTCCACTAACTTCTTGTTAATTTCTTTACAAGTTGGGGTAACATCAACATCCGACTCTTTCCCGATAATGACGCATTTTTCTAACTGCTCCTCTAGTTCTTTAATTGGAAGCTCAAAATCTAAATATTCCATAGGATTTTTGCGTTTGTATTATTTTGCAATTCTGGATGTGCAAATGTAAAAATTTAAAATCGTTTCGAAAGATTATTTTTTATTTAACTCGAAATTAAATCCAATTTAACTACTCCTTTTTCGATTTTTCCATATAGTGTTTGATGATACCATTTAAGATCACCGTAATCACAATAATCAAGGCTCCAATATAAAATTCGGCACTCATTTTTTCTTTGCCACCAATGATAAAATATGCCAAAACAATGCCATAAACCGGCTCTAAATTCGTAGTAAGCATCACAGTATAAGGAGACAAGCGACGCATTACTTTTACCGAAGCCGTAAAGGCATAAGCCGTACAAATGGAAGCCAATAGTAAAATTAACAGCCAATTTTTAGGCGTCAATACAAAGGATTCCATAGTAAATGAACCTTTAAAAAGGAAATAAATACTGATAAAAAGGAAGCCTGCCAAAAACTCATAAAAAGCAATTACCGAAGGTTCGTGATGTGCGATTAGTTTTCCGTTGAATAACGTAAAAACAACTCCTAAAACAATGGAAACCAAAGCCAAAAGCATTCCGTGCAAGTAATTGATTTCTACTTGAAGTATCAATGCTAATCCAGCTATAATTACTAGTCCAAAAAACACTTCATACCACAATACTTTTCGTCCGTAAAAAATAGGTTCCAAAATAGAGGCAATAAAAGCACCCAAAGAAAAAACAGATAGGGTGATAGAAACAGTAGCCACCTTAATGGATTCAAAAAAAGTAATCCAATGCAGAGCTATAAGCAAGCCTACAAAAATCAACTTTAGAGCAGCACTAAAAGAAATCTCAAATGGAATTTTCTTAATCAATAAAAAAGTTCCTAAGAAAAGTGCTGCAAAAAGCATTCGATACCACACTAAAAAATCGGCATCAATGGTAATCAAGGCGCCTAATATGGCCGTAAAACCCCAGATAAAAACTATTAAATGAAGATTCAGGTAACTTTTTAAATTATCGTTTGGCATTGCGTAATAAATAAATGGCTAATATTCCGAAAAAGATATTGGGTAGCCATACGGCTAATAATGGTGAAAAAGAAGATTTTTCGGCTATGGTGCCAAAGATTTTATCAAAAAAGACAAATGCAAACGCAATGGCGATTCCGATAGCTAAATTGGTTCCCATCCCTCCTCTACGTTTCATTGCCGAAACCGAAACCGCAATTACTGTAAGTATAAAGGCTGAAACAGGTACGCTGTATTTTTTATACAACACCACCAAATAGGTATTAATATTAGAAGAACCTCTTTTGCGTTCTTTTTCAATAAAGGCATTCAATTGGGTAAGATTCAAGGTCTCTGCAATATACACTACAGGAGTTAAGTCTTCTAAATCAAAGGCGAAAACAAATTTTTTCTCCGGGGCTTTTTCGATTTTATCTCCCATTGGTCCCAAAGTTCTTTTGGTGTAATCATAAAGTGTGTAGGTACTGTCCTTGGGATTCCATTTGATTCTACTTGCGGTAATTTTAGAAACCAATTGTTCTTTTTTAAACTTCTCTAGCGAAAAATTAAACGCCATTTTAGTCTCTGGATTAAAGCTATTCACATAAATAAATTCGTGGTCATTGATTTGTCGGTACACATCTGTATTGTCCCCACGCATGGCTTCTTTCCCTCCTCCTTTTAGATAAGTATACCTAAAATTATTGAACCCCTCACTTGCGGAAGGAACAAGAAAAAAACCCATCAACAACACAAAAACCGACACGATAGAAGCACCTATAATATACGGCCGTAAAAATCGAGTAAATGAAATTCCTGAACCTAAAATAGCAATGATTTCAGTATTATTTGCCAATTTAGAAGTAAACCAAATGATAGACAAAAACAAAAATATCGGAAAAAGGGAATTGGCAAAATAAATAGTAAAATTGTAGTAATAGGTTGCTATCTCCCAAAATGGAATTTTATTTTCCAGCATTTTATTGATTTTCTCCGAAACATCAATTACAATTCCAATCGGGATAAACAACAATAACATTACTGCAAAAGTCGCCAAGTAGCGCTTCAGAATGTATTTGTCTATTATGGTCAATTTCATTTCTTAAAGTTTGAGGTTTGAAGTCAAAAGTTAGCTATTATAAAGTCGTCGCTGAACACACTTCTAATCTCTAACTTCTAACTTCCTATTTTTTTATAATCTTTGGCTCATATTTTTGACCATCATTTCTTTCCAAGGTCTAAAATCGCCCGCTAAGATATGTTTTCTAGCCTCACGAACCAACCACATGTAAAAACCTAAATTATGTATGGTAGCAATTTGCTTTCCTAGCATTTCATTCGATGCAAACAAATGGCGCAAGTAAGCTTTGGTATAAAAAGTATCTACATAGGTAATTCCCATTTCATCAATTGGCGAAAAATCGGCTTCCCATTTCTTGTTTTTAATATTGATGGACCCATTGGCGGTAAACAACATTCCGTTTCTAGCGTTACGAGTAGGCATCACACAATCGAACATATCGATTCCTAAAGCAATATTTTCCAAAATATTAATAGGTGTCCCCACTCCCATCAAATAACGGGGTTTGTCTTCGGGTAAAATCTCGCAAACCACCTCAGTCATAGCATACATTTCTTCCGCTGGTTCCCCTACAGAAAGTCCACCAATGGCATTCCCTTGTTGTCCAGCATTAGCAATATATTCTGCCGATTGACGACGCAAATCTTTATAGGTACTCCCTTGCACTATAGGGAAAAATGTTTGCTCATATCCATATTTATAAGGTACTTTTTCTAAATGATTGATACAACGATCCAACCAACGGTGTGTCATGTGCATTGAACGTTGTGCATAGCGATAATCACAAGGATAAGGAGTACATTCATCAAAAGCCATAATAATATCGGCTCCAATAGTTCGCTGAATCTCCATCACATTTTCTGGGGTAAAAAAATGGTATGACCCATCAATATGCGACTTGAACTTCACTCCTTCTTCCTTAATTTTTCGATTGGCCGATAAAGAATACACTTGATAACCTCCTGAATCGGTCAAAATATTACGATCCCAATTCATGAATTTGTGCAAGCCTCCCGCTTTTTCCAAAATATCGGTTTGCGGACGCAGGTATAAATGGTAAGTGTTTCCTAAAATAATATCGGGATTAATATCGTCTTTCAATTCGCGTTGATGCACCCCTTTTACCGTTCCTGCTGTACCTACAGGCATAAAAATAGGGGTTTCAATTACCCCATGGTCTGTAGTAATACTTCCCGCTCTGGCTTTAGACTGTGTATCTTTTTGTAATAAATCAAATTTCATCTCTCTCGTTTTTCTCCCGACCGTTCGGGACGGCAAAGATAATTTATTTCAGATTTACGAATTACGATTTAGGACTTTATTTAACATGAACGAAAAGTACGGACAGGAAATCTGTACGGACAGGTCGTGACCTGTCCCTACGGTTTCATATAAAATGTATCAATATGCCACCTCAATGGATTCGATTCTATATAATTAAAAATCCTTTCATATGAAATCGCATTTCTGATAATATGATCATGAAAAGAACGTTGCCATGCAAAAGACAACAACCCTTTTAGATGGATACATTTAGAAGTAGTCGTTTTGTAGGCACCTATCAATTCTGATACCGATTTAATTTTAATATCCTTGTCTGAAACCAAACTTTTGTCAATTTCTAAAAGGACATGAACATGATTTGGCATAATTACAAAACAATGAACTACAACATACGGATATTGTTCTTGTAACCAAACCATTTGATTTTTGGCAATTTCACCATATTCGTTTAATTTCATTTGTACTTCATCTTTTTCATTTATTGCATCTTCATTGAAATTCACCGAATGCGAATCCAGTGCAGACAGATCGGGATTTTTATTTTTGGACAGGTCGTGGTTGTGATTTACGGACTGGTCCCGGTTGTGATTTGTAGACAGGTCGTGGTTGTGATTTGTGGACAGGTCGCGGTTGTGATTTGTGGACAGGTCGTGGTTGTGATTTGTGGACAGGTCGTGGTTGTGATTTGTGGACAGGTCGCGACCTGTCCCTACGGGAATGGATCCAAAACAACATATTCGGTTTTGAACACAAATCGTTACGAAATACAAATTATCCTGTGAATAATCAAATCCTTCTTTCCGATTTCTTTTTCTATTCTTTCTTATCATTTTATTGCATTTATTTTGGAAAAATGGCTTTACACACATAGACGCAATGTACGGACAGGTCGCGACCTGTCCCTACGGCAATACCATTAAAAATCAATTATTATTGAATAAAATTAAAAAAATAACATTTAAAATACTACAAAATAAAAATCATTATTTGAAATAAACATATTGGACAGGTCGCGACCTGTCCCTACGGGAATCCGAAAATTATTAGATTGTGTAACAATTGTTACTCAAAAACCCATTTTGTACCTTTACTTTTGCCTTACTCAAACAAAAACAAAATTGCATTCTTATGACAGTAGAACATTTCATTAAAGAAAACCGCGGCACCATTGTAGACGTAAGAACCCGAGAGGAATTTATGGGCGGTCATGTTGCTACTTCTATCAATATTCCACTAAATGAAATTCCAGAACGCCTAGAGGAAATAAAAGCCTTGGCTACTCCCCTCATTTTATGTTGTGCTTCTGGGGGACGCAGCGGTCAGGCTGAATATTATCTTTCACAGCAAGGTATAGAGTGTCTGAATGGTGGTTCTTGGTTGAACGTGAATTTTTATCAATCCTTACAAAACAAAATCGATTAATATGCTTACTCTTTTAAAACGCCTTTTTGGCCTTGGCCCAGCCATAAATTATAAAACATTACTTCAGCAAGGCGCTATAATCATCGATGTGCGCAGCAAAGGTGAATTCCGAGGAGGTCACATCAAAGGTTCCCTTAATATCCCCGTTGATGTACTGCGTCAAAATTTAAATCAATTACAAAATAAAAATCAAGTCATTATTACTTGCTGTGCCTCTGGAATGCGAAGCGCTTCTGCCAAAAGTATTTTAAAAGCAAGTGGCTATATTGAAGTATACAATGGCGGAGGATGGAGTAGCTTGAATAGCAAACTCTTGTAACACATTAACATAAAAAAAACTTATCAATCATAGTCAGAACTATTCCTTTTCTGTGACTGTAATAGGAGAAAGCTAGTACACAATAAAAAGGCGATACCACTAAACCCTGCATCGCCTTTTTGCTTGTTCATAGTAGTAATCTAGTAAAAAAATCACAAAACGCGTTCATCAAAAGAATAAAATGAATAAAAAATGAGCTTAAAAGGCAAACTGCTTTTGCTTCTTTTTTGAAATTAATTTTGAAGTAAACTCAGTAGAATGCCTTATTTTTACGCCTGAAATCAATTCAAGCGCACTTTTATGCCTATCCCAACTTTTCTTGCAAGACTAAGCAAAATAAATCTATCAGTACTTATTTTTTTATCGAGCATTGTTGTTTCCGCTCAACTAGCACCGCTTTCACCAAAAGCAACGGTAAGTGTATTAACCTGTGCTACAGGAAACGAATCGTATTCCCTTTTCGGGCATACTGCAGTCCGTATTGCTGACCCAGAACAATTCCTAGATATTGTATATAATTATGGCGCATTTGATTTTTCGACACCTAATTTTGTAGCTAAATTTGCAAAAGGAGATTTACAATACTTTGTGGTGGCCGACTCGTTTTCGGAGTTTATAGGACGATACCAATACGAAGGAAGAAGTGTTTATGAACAAAAGCTTCGCTTATCACTTCCGTTAAAACAGCAGCTTTTTGATCAACTTAACAAAACATTACAATCAGAAGAACGCTTCTATACCTATAAATTTATTGATCGCAATTGTACAACTATGGTAGTCGATTTGCTTAACCAAACAATTGGCACAAAAGCAATCACAAAAAAAGACGCTACTAAAAAGACCTACAGAGAGGTATTATTCCCCTACTTCAAAAATCATTTCTACGAACAATTGGGTACAAGTAGTATTTTTGGAACCAAAGTAGATCAAAAAGCCACTACCCTATTTCTTCCGTTTGATTTATTAGAAAGTCTTAAAATCACTAAGTACAAAAACGAACCGCTTAGTGAACCAGTTGTGTCACTTTTAACAGTGGCTCCCACAACACCTCACTCTTGGTGGAATAATGCCTATACTTATGGTGCCTTTTTATTGCTGCTTGTCTTTTGGAAAAAAAGAAGTGTTGGGTTGCTATTTTTGACGGTAATGGGCATCTTAGGATTGTTCTTTCTTTTTATGGGATGGTATTCTTTACATCCTGAATTGGCCAACAATTACAATGTATTATTATTCAATCCTACCTTGTTAGTATTGGTGTTTTTTGTACTTCAAAAAAACATCAAAGCCATAAAATGGCTAAGCTACGTTAACTGGGGATGCTTCCTACTATACACTATAGTATTGATCAATAAAGCGCCATTTTGGTTTCTTTTACCTTTGATTGGAGTCACTTCATTAGTAGTATATCGAATAAACAAGGAGAATCGATAGATTTGAGATTGAGGATTTGAGATTTAAGATTGAGGATTTAGAATTGAGGATTTGGAATTGAGGATTTAGGATTTGAGATTGGAATTTGGAATTTGAGAATTGAGATTTAATTACTTTACTGCCCTCGATAAAAAACTACTGTTGAAATGGTTTTAAAAACAATACTAATATCGATAAAAACACTACGGTGTTTGATATAGTACAAATCATACTGTAATTTAACCAAGCTCTCTTCAATGGATTCTCCATAATTGTAGTTCACTTGTGCCCAACCAGTAAGTCCAGGTTTAATAATATGTCGGGTTTCATAAAAAGGCATAATTGCTGAAATTTCTTCAACGAACATAGGTCGCTCAGGGCGTGGACCTATTACCCCCATATCGCCTTTTAAAATATTTAAAAATTGAGGGATTTCATCTATACGGGTTTTTCGCAAGAACTTCCCAAATGGCGTCACTCTAGTATCGCCAATTTTAGAAAACACGGCACCATTAGCTTCAGCATTTTCAACCATGCTCCTAAATTTGTAGATTTTGAATAGCGCTCCATCCTTCCCTACACGTTCTTGTGTGTAAAACAAAGGGCCTCTATTCCAAAACCAATTGGCTACTACCAAAAAAGGAACCATTAAGGCGCCAATTGCAATACCTGTTATAGAAAAAAGAAGTTCAAAAAAACGAACTTGATACAAATACAATTTGTTTTGATTGCTCCTACTAAAAGGAAAAAAGCGATAAAAATCCTCTGCGATTTGATGGACAGGTATGCGCTGGGTTTTATTTTCATAGACATGAACGTATTCCCGAATACTTTTTCCTGACTCTAACAAATGAAGTAATTGCTGGTACAATTCTGTTGTGATCCCATCTGTTTTTTGTGAAGCAACCACAATCTCAGAAACCCCAAACCTAATCACAAATTTAGACAACTGGTCTACTGGAATCTCCTTTTTGAGTTTGTAGGCTATCTCCTCTTTAGTCTCTTTATCTGAGTTCACATATCCAATAATTCGATAATAAGGATCCGCTTCTTCAAGGTCTATCACTAATTGTTCCAACTGCCCTTTATCGCATATTAAAATGACATTTTGAACAAAGCGATTCGAAGCTAAAAATTTCACATAAACTATGCGCCACAGGTAGAGTGCAAAAAAAATCGTACCATAAAACACCAATAACTGCAGTCTACTTTTAGGCAATTGAGGAGAAAGGAAAGGGGTCAACAAATACAACAAAACCGTAACCGAAGTAGTAAGTAAAATACTTTTGAGAATTTGAAAAGGATGACCTGCAACTTGAAGGTTGTACATTTCAAAAACGCCACCAAGAAGCAATAAATAAACAGAAAAAACTGTAGGCCGGTAAAAAGTGTCTTTTGAAAATTCAAAATAGGTAAAATGAAATACTGCTGTCATCAGATACAAAGATCCAAGCACTACAATGAGATCTACTAGCCGTAATAAGAACTTTCGTTCTGAAAGTTCAAAATGCATTCTCTTCTTATTCATATAACTGTGGTATTCTGACGCAAGTTACTGAATTTTAACTATACTAGGTGTCGTTATTAAAAATTAAGAACCATTTATCTTTTACTTGATTCCATTCAAAAAAAGAGGCTTTTATTCTGGCTTTTTTTGTGATTTTGATAAATTCTGAAGGGTTTTTCAACAAAAAAAGTAAGGCGTCATACATGCTTACTACATCATTATCAGCCACTAAAAGACCGTCTTCACCATTATTTATCAAAAAAGGGAGGCCACCAACATTAGTAGAGACCACAGCCAAGCCTAAACTCATGGCTTCGATGACACTAACTGGGGTATTATCAAAATGCGTTGTATTGATGAAGAGATCATAGTTTTGCGCCAGCTCCGTCCATTCCTTTCTGGTTAGTTTTCCTTTAAAATCCACTTGAATTCCTAAGCTTTCTGCCAATATTTTTGTCTTTATACCACTCCCATCTTTATCTGGTCCTACCATACAAAGTTCAGCATTTGGAAAGGTCATTAGTAGTTTATTAAAAACATGAATGGCCATTTCTGGATTGTATAGTGCTGCAAATGCCCTTACCCATAGTATCTTTGGGTTTGCCAAAGGACGCTCTTTATAATTATACTGCTGAAGGTTTATTGCATTGGGAACATGCACTAAATTTGGGCAACCCACATTTCCAAAAGCTTCCATCAAATAAAGCGAAGGACAAACATTACGATAAGCATAATAAAAAAGACGTTGACAGCTTTTCGGGTGCGTTTGCCACCTATTGGGTAGATTACCACCATGAAGGATAGGTATATACTTCAATTTCCTGAAACGGCACAACTGACTTACCCAGTAAGCATACCAAAAATTAGTGGTACTATACGTATCAATCAAAACATAATCTATATTTCTAGCAAAGCAAGTGGCGAACAGCATCTCCAACAAACGAAATAGCCGATTGCGTTTCGTAGAAGCATAGCTGATTTGGTATCCTTCTTGCTCCAAAAGAGGCCCTAAGACATCTATGGCTGTTGGATTACCTCCATTTTTAGCTAGCTTATTTCCTATGTACAACAGGTGCTTCACGATAAACTTTTAAAAGTGATAAGGCATAGATAAAAGCAGGCGCGGATAACCGCATGGCCGCATGATTGATGGTTAACAACCAAAACACAAAAAAAGAAAGCGCTAATATGTTTTGTCGGTCAACCGCAAATAAATAAAGTGGCGTTATCAATAAAATTAGTAACCCAACTATACCTAAAGTTCCGTGCTCAGCCAACATACGAGTAATTTCATTGTGAGTAGCTAAATCGATACCTGTTTGACTTTTTCTAAGCTCTTTATTCTTTCCCACACCCACTCCTAGAATTGGATTTTCATAAAACATCTTCAGTTCCGATTCTATTAATATTTCCCTTCCTGAAAGCTGACTTTTCTTCTCCCTACCTGCAGCATCCTGATTGGCATAGCGTTTGTCTAACAAGCCATTGGTTTTTATGGAACTGTAACTCCAGACAGCTAGAGCAGCTAAAAAAGAAAGAAGAATAATTCCTGCAATTTTTGGTTTGGTTTGAAAATTAGCTTGAAAATACAAAATCGCCAGTAACAAAAGTACCATAGCGACACCAGTGTAGATTCCACCTCTAGAAAAAGTAACCAAGCCTCTAAAAGTAAAAACTAGTACTAAGGCTCCATTGATTATTTGCAGCAATCCATTTGAGGAATTGAGCATCAATTG
>ERZ650300.442-NODE-442-length-24991-cov-8.351339_pt1 | contig 24991 bp, 21 predicted proteins | sample MGYA00376236_ERZ650300 | MGnify/ENA primary metagenome ERZ650300 (study PRJEB26733, sample SAMN07839303) | wastewater metagenome | biome: urban; feature: wastewater treatment plant; material: waste water | place: USA: North Carolina | collected 2016-04-28 ...
GCTATCTGGCTTGTGCCCTTGGCAGGCAAGCATGCTATCTGGGCTATCGGGTTGAATACTTTAGCATGAATAAGTTTGTCGAGAAAATAGCTTTATCAAAGATTGACGGTACGCTGTTGAAAGTAATCAATCACATTGAGAAAAATGACCTGATCATTTTTGATGATTTTGGATTACAACCGTTGGATAACAACTCACGACTGGCTCTTTTACAGATCCTTGAAGATTGCTATGAAAGAAAGGCTGTGATTATAACATCACAACTTCCAATTAAAAAATGGTATGACTACATTGGTGAACCTACTCTTGCAGATGCTATCATGGATCGATTAACAAGTAATGCCAATCGAATAGAATTAAAAGGTGAATCAATGAGACGTAAAAAATAAAATAAATAATTACTTTAGCAATCTAATTACAGCCTGTGAAAAGTGGCACATTTAAGAGTGATATATCCGGCACATTTGTGAGTGATACAAGTGGCACATTTGGTGTGATATATTCATCAGATTTTTATCCATTTTCAGAAATTGGTCTAAAGACTAAATATGAAATAGAATTAGAAAGAAAAGTTTTAGGCAAAGAAAATCATCAAATTTTTCAAAAATTTCTAGGGATAATTATAGGAGTTGCAGGAATAGCATTCATTAAAACTGTTGAAGGTAATGGCGCTGTCCCCCCCGGTACATAAATTCCAACTTTTTCAATAGGATTTACTATTTGTCCTAAGATTTTCCCTTCTTCATCATTAATCGCTTTCTCAAAATCCTCTAATGTTTTTGATTTTTGAAAAACATCTAAAACTGCATACAAATTCAAATTATCTCCAGGCAGCCCTAATGCTTCAGGCTCATCGTTGGATTGAGCATAGGTTGAAATACTAAAACAACTTATTAAAAGAAGTATCAAATAAGGCAATACATTTTTCATATATACTTTTTTACCATTAATATACCTTTAAGATAAACAAAATTGCAAAAGGTTTAATAACAAATAAAAAATGACAGCCAAATAGTTATTTTTTTGTACTTTTAAAACAACAAACATTTTGAAATTTAGTTTTCAATCTATTTAGCGATTAACTATGAAAAGAAGTACCAACTATCCTATACATTGGTTTACAGTTTTTCTTTTTACAATCTCCATTTCTTGGGGACAAATAAAAACCTCAACAACTTTAGACGAAGCAATTCATAAAGCTTTAGAAAAAAGTCTATCACAAAAAAACAAAGAACTAGAAATTGAAAAATTGAATTTACAGGAAAAAGGAATATGGAATAAGTACATTCCAACTGTTGAAGCCAGCGCCATTTATTCTTATTTCGATAATAAACTTACTGTCGACTTACCTACCACACAAATTCCAATAATCAATTATCCGCTTTTTGATGGAAAAAAAACCTTCGATAATTATGGTAATATTTTCAATGGTAGCATTATGGCAAAAACAGTCTTGTTTAGTGGTATGCAAATCCCTAATGGCGCCAAAGCAATCAAAGAAAAAACCAAAGGAACACAATACCTAAAAGATTCCGAAAAAGACCAAATCATCAAAGAGGTCATCAACACTTTTGACCAATTGTCGCTTTTGAAAGCCATTGACACCTTAATAAAAGACAGTAACAATCGTCTTCAAATCGAAGCCAAAAGAGTGCAAAAAGCAATCGAACAAGGTCTAGCGGTTCCCTATGACCGAGACAAAATAAAACTTGCTGCTTTAGAATTGCAGTCAAAAAAAGTGGAGCTTGACGGAAAAAGAGAATTGATATATAAAAAAATCACTTATCTAACAGGCTATTCAGCCTCTCAAACTAATTTGGTCACTTATGAATTAGAACCCTACCTAATCATCAACAACCAATTAAACACTGAAAACAAACAAGAAATCAAAGCTCTTGAATCTTTTAAAACAGCTTATGAATTTTTATTAAAAAAAGAAAAAGGCACTTATCTCCCAACAGTTGGAGCCTTTGGAGGCGTTACCTATTCAAGTTTATTCGATGCTAGAGCCACTACCCCAGTAATCACAGGCGTCAATCAGGCATTATATTTAGGACTCAACGAATTGACCATAAGCAACAATTGGATGGTTGGAGCTGCTGTAAAATGGGAGATTTTCACAGGTTTTGAAAGACAACACAAAATTCATGAAGCCAAAATAAACATCAATCAACTGCAAAATCAAATTGATGATACGAAAGAAAAACTAGCACTGCTTCTTGAAAACAATTGGGTCAATTATACAGTTTTAAATAAAAAATTAGAAATCGCTTACCAACAAGAAAAAATTTCAAAAAACAATCTAAATCTCGCATCGAAACAATATACTCAAGGACTAATCTCTGTCTCTGAACGATTAGAAGCCGAAAATGATTGTTTTAAAAGTGCAGTAAATAAAATCAACACTTTAATTGACCAACGTTTGGCCGCTATAGAAACTATAATAGCCACTGGCGACCTTACCAAACAACTCAAGAAACAATAAATCAGAAACTATCCAAAAAAATATAGCTAAAGATGAAAAATATACTAATACTATTCCTCGCCTTACTATTATACTCAAGTTGTAATCGACCTAAAAACAAAGAACTCCTTCAGGGTAAAGTAGAAAAAGAACAAATTGCTATTGTTAGCAAAGTACCAGGCAAAATTATTCGCCTATTGGTAAAAGAAGGGGATTTGGTACAAAAAGGTGACACCCTAGCCATCCTAGATATTCCTGAAGTAGATGCTAAAAAAAGTCAGGCTGAAGGAGCTGTTTTTTCAGCCAAAGCACAATACAATATGGCCGTAAAAGGAGCAACAGATAATCAAATCAAACAATTGGAAGCCAAACTAATGGCCCTAAAAGAACAATATCAGTTTGCCCAAAAATCGATTAAGCGTCTGAATAATATGCTAAAAGACTCTCTGATTCCACAACAAACTTATGATGAAACTTTTGCCAAATACCAAGGTGCTTTAGCCCAATACAATGCCGTTCAAGCCGAATTGGACGATGCAAAAAAAGGAGCAAGAAAAGAACAACAAGAAATGGCATTAGGACAACAAGAGCGTGCATACGGAGCCTTACAGGAGGTAGAAACAGCAAACAAAGAGCGATTTGTAATTGCTCCTCAAGACATGAGTATCGAAACCATAACTTTGAATCTAGGAGAATTAGCGCTACCAGGTTATACTTTATTCAATGGATTTATAAAAAATAGTACCTATTTCAGGTTTACAATCGCAGAGAGCAAGTTAAACCAAATCAAAAAAGGTCAAGAAGTAGAAGTTACTATCCCATACAACAAACAATCGATCAAAGGAAAAATCACTACCATAAAGCAATTGAGCGCCTACGGAAATATCGCGACCGCTTATCCCGACTATGAAATGCAAGAGAGTTTGTTTGAAATCAAAATTACACCAATTCAAGTGCAAGACACGAAAGATTTAATCTCAAAAACATCAGCCACTTTATCTTTATAAATATGCAGAACTTCTTTTCGCTTTTAAAAAGAGAATTTCAATTGTTTTGGCAAAATAGTGTGTTGCGAATGCTTTTCATTGGCGCACCACTTTTGTATGCCATATTATTAGGATATGTATATAGCAAAGGAAAAGTAACCGACTTACCCATACTAGTAATAGATTATGATCAAACCGAAATGAGCGCCAAAGCCATCGAGATGTTTAACGATGATGAAGTTATCAATGTAGCTGCGGTTTTATACGACCAAAATGAGGTAGCAAAAATCACTATTGACAAAGAAGCCAATGCTGTAGTCATCATTCCAAAAGGTTTTCAAAAAATGGTGTTTACCAAAAAATATCCTGAGATAACTACCATAGTTAATACAGCCAATATTCTAACCGCCAATTATGCATCAACCGCTATACAAATTTGTTTAGGAACTTTAAAGGTGGGAATTCAAATGGAAACGCTAAGAAAACAAGGTGTTCCCGAAAAATTAATTCCCTCTCAATATGAACCTTTTAAAACAACTTTCATAAAAAAATACAATCGAAGCACCAACTATATGTATTATCTCTGGCCAGGTGTTTTATCGGCGGTTCTACAACAAGTTATGTTATTAGCCTTAGCGCTTTCCTTTGCATCCGAATTCGAAAACGGTACTTTTAGCCAATTAGTCCAAAAAAGCAATTCGATTGTACAGATGATGAGCGTTAAAATTATCCCTTATTTAGTGATGAGTTTTGGAGTATGGCTTATCTATTGGTTTTTTACCTTTTATTTCCGAATTCCTTTTTTCACGAACCTTCCACAACTCACTTTTGTGGCAGGTATCTTTATTCTCTCGGTCTCTTTTATTGGAATTCTAGTAAGTATTTTGATTCCAAATCAACTCAAAGCCACCGAAATTTTAATGGTGATTGCTACTCCTAGCTTCATTTTGAGCGGCTTTAGCTGGCCGCTGAGCCAAATGCCCAATTGGGTTCAAGGCGTGGCTAATATTATTCCATTGACTCACTTTTTAAAGGCGTTTCGAATCCTAATAATTGAAGAAGGCACCTTATCACAAGTACAAAATCCAATTTACAATATGATTATAATTGGAATAGTTTGCGCTATTTTATCCTATATCGCCTTGTATTTCAAAAGCAAAAAAGCATTACAATCGACATAAAAAAAGGCAAGTGAATGAACCACTTGCCTTTTTGATTATTTCAAAATAAAATAAATTATTTCTTTTCGATTTCTCGCATGCTATCCATTTTCTTATGAGCAAGGAAACCTTTGATATCTTCAAAATGTTCTACTACACGTTTGTTCCCAAACTCAAAAACTTTTGTAGCCAATCCGTCAAGGAAATCCCTGTCGTGCGAAACTAGAATTAAAGTACCATCAAAATCACGCAACGCATCTTTAATAATATCTTTAGTTTTCATATCCAAGTGATTGGACGGCTCATCCAGAATCAAAAGATTTACAGGCTCTAACAACAATTTAATCATTGCCAAACGCGTTTTTTCACCCCCAGAAAGCACTTTTACTTTCTTTTGAATGTCATCTCCTTGAAACATAAAGGCGCCAAGAATATTTTTTATTTGCGTTCGAACATCACCAACAGCAATTCTGTCAATAGTCTCAAATATGGTTGCGTTCTCATCTAACATTGCTGCTTGATTTTGGGCAAAATAACCAATTTGGGCATTGTGTCCCACTTCTACAGAACCACCATTAATTTCAATTTCCTTCATAATGGCTTTAATCATCGTAGATTTACCTTCTCCATTTTTACCCACGAAAGCCACTTTTTGACCGCGCTCAATTACTAAATTAGCATCTTTAAAAATCAACTTATCGCCATACGATTTTTCCAAATCTTTTACAATAACTGGATATTGTCCCGAACGAACCGACGGTGGGAATTTCAATCGTAAAGCCGAGGTGTCAATTTCATCCACTTCGATAGGAACAATTTTTTCCAACATTCTTACACGAGATTGAACGGCATCGGTTTTAGAAAAAGTGCCGCGAAAACGCTCAATAAACGCCTGATTATCTGCGATAAATTTTTGTTGCTCATCGTAAGCTTTTTGCTGGTGAACACGTCTTTCTTTTCGCAACTCTAAATAGTGAGAATATTTGGCTTTGTAGTCATAAATTCTACCCATTGTCACTTCGATAGTACGGTTGGTAATATTATCGACAAAAGCTCTATCGTGAGAAATTACCATAACCGCTTTGGCTTGATTAATCAAAAAGTCCTCTAACCATTCGATACTATCCATATCCAAGTGATTGGTTGGCTCATCGAGTAGAATCAAATCAGGTTTTGTTAAAAGGATTTTTGCCAATTCAATTCGCATTCTCCAACCACCAGAAAATTCTTTAGTGGGGCGATTGAAATCTTCTCTTTCAAAACCTAAACCTTTTAATATTTTTTCAACTTCAGCTTCATAATTAACCTCTTCAATAGAATAATACTTCTCCGATAATTCTGAAACTCTTTCAATCAACTTCATATACTCATCACTTTCATAATCCGTGCGAATCGTTAATTGTTCATTGATATCATCAATTTCTTTTTTCATATTCAAAACACCCGCAAAAGCTTTGGATGTCTCTTCCATAACAGTACAGTTATCTTCCGTCAATAAATGCTGTGGCAAATAAGCTACCACCGCATCACTTGGAGCCGAAATAACACCGCGAGTGGGTTTGTTTGCACCTGCAACGATTTTCAACAAAGTAGATTTTCCAGCTCCATTTTTACCCATAAGGGCAATTTTATCAGTTTCATTGATAGCAAATGTAACTTCGCTAAAAAGAGTTGTGCCACCAAATTCAACGGCAATATCGTTTACTGTAATCATTAATTTAAAAATAAAAGGTTAGAGGTTAAAAATCAGATGATTTCGAACGCCAAATTTTTGAAGGTGCAAAGATAGTTTAAATAAAGAATTGCGCAATTGGTAACTCCACTAACTGCAAAAAAAATACCCCTTCAAAACGAAGAGGTATATCCTATAATTACTAAAGTATAGCCTATTCTTTGCGATATTTTTTAGTTATTTCAAAAACGTGTTCCAAAATTGCTGCTTCCTTTTCGTCAAAAACAATATTTCTTCGAGCCATCACCAACTTGGCAGTTTCAAAAGCTTTTTTAGTCAGGTAAGTGGTAAAACCAGAAGCTCCTCCCCAAGAAAAACTAGGCACAAAATTTCTAGGAAACCCACTGCCAAAAATATTGGCACTAACTCCTACTACAGTTCCGGTATTGAACATAGTATTGATACCACACTTACTATGGTCTCCCATCATTAAACCACAAAACTGAAGCCCTGTTTTGGCAAAACCTTCCGTTTGATAGCTCCACAAACGAACTTCTTCATAGTTGTTTTTAAGATTAGAATTGTTGCTATCCGCTCCAATATTACACCATTCGCCTAACACTGAGTCTCCTAAAAAACCATCGTGTCCTTTGTTCGAATAAGCAAAAATTACTACATTTTTAACCTCTCCACCTACTCTGGAATAAGGACCAACAGTAGTTGCTCCATAAATTTTGGAAGCCATTTTAACTTGAGCATTATCGCAAAGCGCAAAAGGACCACGAATCACAGAACCTTCCATAATCTCGGCATCTCTACCAATATAAATAGGACCTGAGGAGGCATTTAAGGTTACGTATTCTAATTTGGCACCTTCTTCAATAAATACATTTTCGGGTGCAATTACGTTTACACTCTTGGGAATTGGTTGAGAACGTCTGTCTTGGGTTAAAAGCTCAAAATCTTCTCTGATAGCAACATCATTTTTAGAAAAAATATCCCAAGTATTTTCAATAGTGATACAATCGTCGTTGTATTCTATAATTTCATAAGTGTCAAAATCTACTTCTTCTTGATTTTCTGAAGTGTAAAAAGCAATGATTTCGTCTTTCTTGAAAATGGCTTGATTGGGCTCTAAGTTACTTACCAATTCTGCCAAAATTGCATTGGGCAAAAAAGAGGCGTTAATCATAACATTGCCCTCTAATTCCACCATTGGGTATTTATCAGATAAATATTCTTCGGTTAAAGTAGTAGTTGTCGACCCGAGATGCAATTCCCATTTTTGACGAATGGTCATAATACCCACCAGAATATCTGCAACGGGTCGGGTAAAGGTAAACGGCAGCAAAGCATTTCGAGCGGGACCGTCAAAAAGAATGTAATTCATAAAAAATTGATTTGGCTATTGTTTCTTTTTCGATTTGGTTATCATGCACAAAGTTAAATCATTTTATTGTATAAATTCTATCCAAACAAAGCCAAACAAAAAAAGCCTCTCTAAAAAGAAAGGCTTCATTGTATTTAAAAACGAGTTAAAATTATTTAACGTGTTTTGCGTATTTAGTTTTGAATTTATCAATACGACCTGCAGTATCGATAAGTTTAGATTTACCTGTGTAAAAAGGGTGAGAAGTTCTAGAGATCTCCATTTTCACTACTGGATATTCAACACCTTCGTGAATAATTGTTTCTTTTGTTTCAGCTGTAGATTTAGTAATAAAAACATCCTCATTTGACATGTCTTTGAAAGCAACTAATCTGTAATTTTCTGGGTGAATACCTTTTTTCATCTTAAATCTTTTTTTTATTGGTTCAATTATAATTTGTTTTGCAGCTTTTCTTCTGAATGAAAAGGTATAAACATCTTATAACTTTTTATTTACACTATTATTTTTGAGTGTGCAAATTTACACTTATTTTTAGAATTACAAACCTTTACTTTGTTTTTTTTACCGTTTTCTAAAAAACATTTTTTACCCCTAATAAATGCAGAATTGCTATATTTGTGGATTAATTAAAAATCGAACCAATTATGATCAATGAAATTATTAAAAAGAATGGAGTTACTTTTGGTATAGTAACTGGAATTATCTCTTGTTTGTTGACTTCTGCAATTTATGCGATTGACTTAAACTTATTTATCAAACCATGGATTGGAGCAATTAGCATCATTATTTATCTAATAATTGGAATTGTTCTTCTGTCTAAAACAAAAAAAGAAATCAATGGTGATTTTACATTCAAAGATGCTTTTACAACTTACTTTATTTCGGCCGTAGTTGGAATTTTGATTTCCACCATTTTTAATATTTTGCTTTTTAATTTTATTGATCCTTCTGCAAAAGACACTTTGAATGAAATCACTATAAAATATACCATCAATATGATGCAAAAGTTTGGAGCTCCTTCCTCTTCAATTAATGAAGCTATCAAAGGGATGAAAGAAAGCAGCCCATACGATATTGATTCTTTATTAAAAGGAATGATAACAAGTATAGTTTTCAGCTCCATCTTTGGACTTATTATGGCTGCCTTTTTCAAAACTAGAAGATCTTCTCAAGAATAAAACATTTAAATGAATTTAACTATCCTAATACCACTTCTTAACGAAGAGGAATCCTTACAAGAATTGTACACTTGGATTCTAAAAGTGATGCAATCCAATAACTACTCCTATGAAATCCTTTTCTTGGACGACGGAAGTACCGACAATTCTTGGACTATTATTGAAAATTTTGCTACTACAAATCCCAACGTAAAAGGGATTCGTTTTATGAAAAACTTTGGTAAATCACAAGCGTTACATGCTGGATTTGCTCAAGCCAAAGGTGACGTAATCATCACTATGGATGCCGATTTACAAGATAGTCCTGACGAAATTCCAGGATTATACAACATGATTACCGAACAAAAATATGACTTGGTTTCGGGTTGGAAAAAGAAACGCTACGACTCAGTTGTAGCCAAAAATCTTCCTTCCAAATTATTCAATTGGGCTGCTAGAAAAACATCAGGTGTTGAACTAAATGATTTCAACTGCGGGTTAAAAGCCTATAAAAATGTAGTAGTCAAAAACATTGAAGTTTCTGGCGAAATGCACCGATATATTCCAGTTTTGGCTAAAAATGCTGGTTTTGGAAAAATTGGAGAAAAAGTAGTACAACATCAAGCTAGAAAATACGGAGAAACCAAATTTGGAATGGACCGTTTCATTAATGGTTTTTTAGATTTAATCACCATTTGGTTTTTATCCCGTTTTGGTAAAAGACCCATGCATCTTTTTGGAGCAATTGGTTCTTTAATGTTTGTTATCGGTTTTGTAGCTGCAGCTTATATTGGAATATCAAAGTTGTATCATATGTACAATGATATGAAATACACTTTGGTTACCAATAACCCATGGTTTTATATCGCTTTAACTACAATGGTTTTAGGTACTCAACTATTTTTAGCTGGCTTCCTTGGCGAGATTATACTAAGGACAAAAAACAATGAAGCGAGATATAAAATTGCGAATCAAATCAATTTATAATTTCATCCCATTAAATCTAAAATAAATTTATTGTTTCATATAAAATCAATATAAAATGTACATTCCTCAAAATATCCTAGACGCATTAAATGTATGGCTTACTCCAACATTTGACTCAGCTACACAAGACGCTGTAAGAGAATTAATGACAACAGCTCCAAAGGACTTGGAAGAAAGTTTCTACAAGAACTTAGAGTTTGGAACTGGAGGAATGCGAGGTGTTATGGGAGTTGGCGACAACCGAATTAATAAATATACTTTAGGAAAAAGCACCCAAGGTTTGTCCAATTACTTGAAAAGCGTTTTTCCTGGCGAGCAAATAAAAGCAGCTATCGCTTTTGACTGTCGTCACAATAGTAAAACCTTAGCTAAAGTTGTAGCTGATGTATTTTCAGCTAACGGAATTGAAGTCTTCCTTTTTTCTGATTTACGTCCTACACCAGAATTGTCTTTTGCCTTAAAACATTTGAACTGCCATTGTGGAATTGTACTAACTGCGTCTCACAATCCTCCAGAATACAATGGATACAAAGTATATTGGCAAGATGGCGGACAAATCGTTCCTCCTCAAGACGGAGAAATCATCAATGTGATTGAGAATCTGAAATATGATGAAATTAATTTCACGGCTAACGAAGACTTAATTCATTTTATAGATACAGAAATTGATCAAGCATTCATACAATCCTCTATTGAAAATGCAAGTTTTAACACTCCAGCAACTGCTAAAGAGAATTTAAACATTGTTTTCACCTCATTACACGGAACTTCTATAACAGTTATTCCTGAAACACTTTCCAAAGCAGGATATCCAAATGTACATATTGTAGAGGAACAAGCTGAACCAAATGGCGATTTCCCAACCGTAAAGTCACCAAATCCAGAAGAACCAGAAGCACTAACAATGGCATTGGCATTAGCTGACAAAACAAATGCAGATATCGTAGTTGGTACAGATCCTGATTGCGATCGTCTTGGTGTTGCAGTGCGAGATAACGATGGAAAAATGGTCTTGTTAAACGGAAATCAAACGATGATTTTGATGACTGCATTCTTATTAGAAAAATGGAAACAAGCTGGAAAAATTAACGGTAAACAATTTGTAGGCTCAACCATAGTTTCCACTCCAATGATGATGGAACTTGCTACAGCCTACGGTGTAGAATGTAAAGTAGGTTTGACTGGATTCAAATGGATTGCCAAAATGATTAAAGATTTCCCTGAACTACAATTCATTGGTGGTGGAGAAGAAAGTTTTGGTTTTATGGTAGGCGATGCCGTTAGAGATAAAGATGCCGTGGCTGCAACGCTTCTAATTTGTGAAGTGGCTGCTCAAGCAAAAGCAAGCGGCAGCTCCGTTTACAAAGAGTTAACCAACCTTTATGTAGATCACGGTTTTTACAAAGAACATTTAGTTTCGCTAACCAAAAAAGGAATGGACGGATTACAAGCCATTAATCAAATGATGATTGATCTTCGTGAAAATCCTTTAAAAGAAATCAACGGGCAACGTGTAATTATGGTAGAAGATTATCAATCTTCAATTGCTAAAAATTTGTTGTCTGGCGAAGAATTGACTATGGATATTCCAAAATCGAATGTCCTTATTTACTACACTGAAGATGGTTCAAAAATTTGCGCTAGACCAAGTGGGACAGAGCCTAAAATTAAATTTTACATCAGTGTAAATGCCGATTTAGAAACAGCTACCGATTTTGATGCCGTAGAAAACATTTTAAATCAAAAAATAAAAAACATTATTGCTGCAATGCAATTGAACTAATACAAATACACCTATTTTTCTGATAGACCCGATAAGACATAGTCCTAATCGGGTCTTGATGCCTAAAACTTATCCCGATGGACGACAATTTCAAAAAAATAATTCCTTTTACAACCCCATATCGTTCGCATGTAATATGGAATGTAATTTTTAACATCCTATACGCATTGTTCAGCACCCTGTCGTTCATTGCCTTGATACCAATGATGAACGTGTTATTTGACACTTCTGAAAAAGTAACACAAAAACCCGTTTACACTTCTATCTTTGAAATCACAAAATACGCAAAGGAATACCTGTATTACTATATCACTTTGCTATCGGAACAAAACGGACCGCAGTTTGCCCTCATCTTGGTTATTGGAATTGTAATTATTACTTTTTTATTCAAAAATCTATTTAACTTCCTTGCTTCAAATCATTTATTACATTTAAAGAATGGCGTTCTAAAAGACCTAAGGAATGCTATGTACGTAAAAATCATAAATTTGCCAGTATCCTACTATTCTGAGAAAAGAAAAGGAGATATTATGGCAAGAATGCTTGGTGATGTAAACGAGGTTCAAAATTCGTTTTTCTCTATTTTAGAGCTAATTGTTAAAGAGCCGATGACAATCATTTTTACATTGATTGCGATGATTTCTATTAGTTTTAAGTTGACGATATTTGTATTTATTTTTATTCCTGTTGCTGGAATCTTGATTTCAAAAATAGGAAAATCACTGAGAACAAAATCTGAAAGAGTACAAGCAGAGAACGGATATTTAATTTCTATTGTAGAAGAATCATTATCTGGCCTTAAAGTAGTTAAAAGCTATAATGCTGAGCAAAGTTTTCAAGACAAATTCAACAACTCGGTTTCTCGTATCTTAAACCTATCCAACAGCATAGGGAAGAAAAATAATCTAGCAACTCCTTTGAGTGAATTTCTAGGTATCATTACAATATGTGTTTTGCTTTGGTTTGGAGGCCAAATGGTTTTAACAGACAAACTTCCTAATGGAAAAGCTTTATTAGATGGAGCAAAATTCTTGGCATATATGGGACTCGCATACAACATCCTAACTCCAGCTAAGGCAATTTCAAAAGCATCCTATCAAGTAAAAGGTGGATTGGCAGCAGCACAAAGAGTTTTTGACGTTTTAGAAGTTGAAAACGAAATCACTTCTAAAGAAAATGCTATTCACAAAAATACATTTGAAAGCAGTATAGCTATCAAAAACATCAACTTCAAATATGAAGATGAAAATGTTCTAAAAGATTTTTCTTTAGAAGTAAAAAAAGGTCAAACTGTTGCTCTTGTTGGGCAATCTGGTAGCGGAAAAAGTACCATCGCTAATCTATTGACACGCTTTTATGATGTAAATGATGGCCAAATACAAATAGACAATAATGACATAAAAGAAATAGACTTACACTCGCTAAGAGGCTTAATCGGATTAGTAACACAAGACAGTATTTTATTTAATGATTCTATCAAAGCAAATATTGCTCTTGGCAATCCCAACGCAACCGATGAGGAAATCATTGAAGCCCTTAAAATTGCCAATGCCTATGAATTTGTAAAGGACCTTCCTAATGGAATTCATACCAATATCGGTGATAGCGGAAATAAATTATCTGGAGGACAGAAACAACGTTTGTCTATTGCTAGAGCGGTACTCAAAAATCCGCCAATTATGATACTAGACGAAGCCACATCTGCACTGGACACAGAAAGCGAAAAATTTGTTCAGGTTGCCTTAGAAAACATGATGCAGAACAGAACCTCAATTGTTATTGCACATCGCCTTTCTACTATTCAAAAAGCAGATGTCATTGTAGTAATGAAAAAAGGTAAAATCGTTGAACAAGGTACTCACGAAGAATTGATTGCTCTTGATGGCACTTATAACAAATTAGTAACCATGCAATCCCTTGAATAGTCTGAAATGATTCGTATCTTTAAACTAGATTTTACTCTTTTTTAAATTTCACAAATGTATTTAGACAACCCCAATATAAAATTACCTGAAGACCCTGAAACTATTGTCTGGAAATACCTAGACTTGTCTAAATTTTTAGATTTATTATTATCTAAAAAATTATTCATGTCTAGGTCCGACAAATTTGAAGACCAATACGAAGGCACTTTTAGCGAACCTACTTTTGAGGAAATCAGAAAACTATCGATTGACAATCCTGACTTTTTAAATTACTACAAAACGCATCGTGAAAAAGTAGCAATTAGTAGCTGGCATATTAACGAATACGAATCCTTTGCGATGTGGCAAATTTTCACCCAAAACAGTGAAGGATTAGCCATTCAATCAACAATAGGAAGATTGCAAAAGGCATTGCAGCCTGAAGAGCATTTTCAGCAATATATTGGTGAGGTAAATTATATTGACTACAAAAAAGAATACATCCCTTTTGATGATTTATTTTTCCCTTTTTTATACAAAAGAAAAAGTTTTCAGTATGAAAGAGAAGTACGAATTATAAGTGATGTAACTCAAAACAACTTAAAACTGAATGATGGCCTAAAAATCAATGTAGATGTTAATCTATTAATTGAAAAGATATACATTCACCCCAAATCAGAGAATTGGTACAAAAATTTAGTTATTCAATTAGTAGCAAAATTAGGATTTGATATTTCTATCGAAAAGTCCGATTTAGAGAGTGACATTCTGATATAATTATATAGGAGAATAACGAATAACTTTCCAATCGTTTTTATTCAAATCGATATAGTTATAATGTAGTACGTCTTTTTGGTCAAACTGTCCATTTTTATTAGTATCTTCAATGGTTCTGAAATACAAACAATTAGACGCTTCTATCAAATTCCAATCAATTAATTCTTCTAAATCAGTCGCAACTTTCGTAAACTTCTCCCCACTAATGGTGCTCAAATACAACGTATTAATATCATTGGTATCTAACTTGCCGTCTCTATTTGTATCAGCATCAACCATTGTATACACCAGAATTTGTTTTTTGATACGGTCTGAAACTGTTTTCAAATAAGTCGCGGTTTCAATCAAAATAGGTTTATCAGTTAAGGAATGAATTGAATCTGAATCAATTTTTTGAAATTTTAAGTTCTGTAAAAAACCTGTTATTTCATATTGAGCTACATTACTAATAGTAAAGCTAACATCATTTACAGCTGAAGAACCATATTTAGACTTAGTACCTCTTTCATAAATACGTAAATCTCCTATCGGATGAATCAAATAGTCTGTTCCTTCCATTACAACTGGTAAATCGGCAATTTCAACTTTTGAAGAATCTAGCTTTGGTGCCATTGTGTTTTTTGACGAGCTGTCATATATCACTTTGGGTTTTTCTACTTCTTTTTGACAGCTAACTATCAAAAGAACAAAAAACAAACTTCCAATAATCAATTTTTTATTCATTCTAATTGTAATTTATTTTCAAAAGTAAACAATTCTAATAACTCTAATAGTTAATGTTTTTAAATTGGGTGTAAATAGTAAGCCTAAAGTAGTTAAAAACGTGCATTCAACTTGATGTTAAAAACTCTAGTCGTCATATAATTAGGTATCCCATATTGATTTTTAGTATACACATCACGCACCCAAGTGTTGGTAATAGCATTTTGATTATTAAAGATATTAAATACTTCAACTCCAATAGCCAATTCTTGAAAACTATTGGCCCACTTACCATATTGTCTAGAATTACTTCTATCAACTAGAAGTTTTGAAAAGCCAACGTCGGCTCTACGGTAATCCCTAAGTCGGCTTTGATACAAATAAGGATCTGCATACGATGGAGAACCGCCAGGCAAACCTGTGTTATATACCAAATTGAGATACAATTTGACACTCGGAATATTCGGCATATAATCTTGAAACAACATCGCAAACTTTAATCGTTGATCTGTAGGACGAGCTATAAATCCTTTTCCACTACTATTTTCTTCGGTTTTTAGATAGCCAAAGCTTATCCATGATTCAGTACCCGGAACAAATTCACCATTCCATCTCACATCAATTCCTTGCGCATATGCTTTTGCATCATTGTTGGCTTGATAACGAATCCTAACATTGTCGATAGTATAGGTATTGACATCAGACAATGACTTATAATAAAGTTCTGTGACTAATTTAAAAGGTCTGCTCCACAAATTAAAACTATAATCGTTCCCAAGAACCAAATGTACCGATTGTTGTGCTTTAACATTTGGTTGAACCACCCCTTCACTATCACGAAGTTCTCTGTAAGATGGCGGTTGATGGTACATTCCTCCAGACAATCGAAACAGAAGATTTGCCTTAGTATTGGGTTTAATAGTAAACTGAGCTCTTGGACTAAAGGTGAATTGTTGGTCACCAGAAACATAGCCCCCTAAAACTTGCCAACTGTGCATTCTAACTCCCAAATTATACCAAACCAAACTAGTACCTAAATTGGCCTTACGACTCCATTGCAGATAGCCCGAAAAACGATTGATAGTATTGAAGTTAATTGCTCTAACATCTTGGTAAGGAGCTAAAGGGCCATTGTAAATCGTATAAGGCTCGTCTTTTTTAGGTAAAAAACGCGGAGGATTTAGTGCAAAACCAGCAGAATCAATTACTTCCCATTCACTAATTCTGTCTCGTATAGACTCTCGAGTGTATTTTACTCCCCATTCGACAAGATTGTTTTTCCAATCATGAATACCTTTAAATTCAGCATTAGCAATTAAGGCATCCAAATCATTACGAGCGTGATTCAATTGTGAACCAATTCCCCTTGAAAACGAAACATCTCCCAAGGTTTCAGAGCCAATATTGGTATCTATTTCTGCTAAACGATATTCGGCCAAAATATCAAAATGCTCTTTTTCTAAAGTATGAAAAACAGCTCCAACAAATTTATAAGTTGATACATCCGAAGCCTTAAAAGTAGTTTTTATTGCTCCAAAAAATGTTTGGTACTGGTCACGTTCTTGCCCTTCATAAAAAACCAATAACGCTTGAGGATTATCTATCGTACCAAAATTAGTTTGTCGCGTTAGAGGTTCATAATTATATTTGTTTTGAGAAATGTTTCCTAAAAAACTCCATTGCCATTTTGAAGAAGCTTGGAAATTGATGGCTGTTTGTACATCAACAAATGATGGGGCATAATTGGTTTGTGTTTCTTGACTGTTGACCAATAAACTATTGTTTCTGTAACGAACACCCGTAATTGCTGTCCATCGCTTGTCTTTTGAAATCACATCCAAAGAGGCGCTTCCACCTAAAAAACTAGCTTCTACTGTTGCACCAAATTGAGTAGGTTTTCGATAGGTTATGTCCAAAACAGAAGATAACTTGTCGCCAAATTTACTTTGAAAACCACCCGCTGAGAAATCGATATTCTGAATCAAATCCGTATTCGTAAAACTTAAGCCTTCTTGCTGCCCTGAGCGAATCAAAAAAGGACGGTACACTTCTACTTCATTAACATACACTAAATTTTCATCGTAATTTCCGCCACGAACTGCGTATTGTGAGCTCAATTCATTATTAGAATTTACACCTGCCAAAGATTTCAAAACATTTTCTATTCCAGGATTAGCTCCTGGAATATTCTTTAATGTGGCTGGCTCTATGGTCAAAATCCCTTGAACGCTTTTTTTATTGTTGGCATTTACAAAAACCTCCCCCATTTGTTCTTCTTTTTCACTTAAGACCAAATTGAAATCAACCACTTCGTTTGGAGATACCGTCAAAATTAATGTGGCTTTTTTAAATGAGATATGGCTAAAAACTACCGCTACTTTCTCATTTGAGGGAATCGCTAACGAGTAAAATCCTTTAGCATTAGATTGTGAAGTCAGTCCTTGAATCGTTATATTCACATCATTTACAGGATTTTTTTTATCGTCTAAAATAAATCCTTGTAGTTTTCCTTTTTGAGAAAACATAGGTGACCCGATAAAAACAAGGGTAAAAAAAAGGCAGATTTGGAATACTTTCAAGCGAAGAGCTATTTAATTATTTGACTTCTAAAAAAACGAGTTTCAAAGGTAGTAGAATTTCCCATTTGGTCCACTACAATTACTTTAAGAATATTAGCTCCTTCCGCAACGATTCCATCACTAAAATCGTGAGTGAGTTGTCTAGTTTTATTATCGTATTCCATCAAAATCCATTGGTCATTTAAATAAGCATTGTACGATTTAATTCCTGACAAAGCGTCATAGATAGAAAGTTTTAACTCCTTTTGAGCAGTAATCCATTTTCCTTCAATAGGTTTACCAATGCTAATTACTGGATTTACATTATCCAATACAAGACCATATTTCCCTAAGGTTTTTACCTTAGCTGTAAAGGTATTTTCTTTTACAGTGGTTGAATTGTACGAAATACGTCCACCTTCTACTCTACCCAAAAACATTTTTTCCTTTTCTGATGCAGTATGTGTTGAATCCTGAACTTGAATAACAAAATTAGAATGCACTGGAACGGTATCATCGTGTAAGGTCAACACTTTATTGTCTACAGAAAGATTCAAATCAAAATCATTATAAAAAGTATTGGCTGGAAAAGTGACCGTCCAATTATCTTTTTCAAACATGTATTCTTTTTTTGCTTTTATAAAATAATTCGAAGGAGTCGCTTCTTTTGGAATCACAATAGCTTTTGTATCATAAGAGATTGGAATGGTAATGAGTGTTTTGTTATTAAAATAATCAGCAACCTCAATACGATAAGTACCCGACAAATTTGGAACTACAGATATCGCACCATTATTACTATCGGTTTTTATGATACTTAAATCGAATGGTTCGGTTCGATACAATCGCTGAATACGTTGTTGAGATTTCTTATATCTTGCATAATCTATCATTACATTAATGTAACGCATTTCATCAAACGAATAGGTATTAAATTGATAACCAAATGTTGGCGTTCCGTTGTAAAAAGCTTGAACATTAAAAATTCCGTTTTTATTAAAAGAAACATCATCCGTGTCAGTAGCAATAATACCAAAACCAATTTTCCCATTAGCCATAACAGGATCTGCAAGATAAGTTCCGTCTTTTTGTAGGGTTAAATTAATTGGTACTGGACGTAAAGACTGATTCACGCTAGTCTGGTTATCCAAAGGAAAAGCATAAACAGCGGCAACTTGTGGTTTTTTTGTGTCTTTCAAAAAAGAATCAAATCCAAAAAACAAGGGATTGATAATAAATTCGGTTTTAGAATCTCTTATTTCAAAATGAAGGTGTGGACCTTCTGATGCACCCGTATTTCCAGACAGTGCAATAAGCTGTCCTTTGGTTACAACTAACTCATTTGGCTTGAAGAAAAGTTCTACTTCAAAGGATTTTTCTTCGTATTGCCGTCTTTTTATTACTTCTTGAATTGGCCCAACAGCTTTTTGCAAATGTGCATAAACAGTCGTGTAACCATTAGGATGAGTTATGTAAATGGTCTTTCCGTTGCCGAAAGTTGAGATTTTGATTCTAGAAACATAACCTTCTGCGGCAGCATAAACAGACAAACCTTCACGCTGCTGCGTTTTATAATCAAACCCAGCATGAAAATGATTGGGGCGCAATTCACCAAAATTACCCGACAACTGCATCGGAATATCCAATGGCGACCTAAAATAATCTTTAGGATACTGATTTTGAGCAGTCAAAACGCAACAAAAAAACAGCAAAAAACATATTAATCTCATCCGATATCTTTTTGCTAAGGTAACCAAAACTGTTAAAACATAAAAAAAGAAATAAAAACATCAAAAATCTGATTATTAGATAATTAAATATTTTAGCACAAAAAAGACAATAAAATATTGCAATAATAAAAAGGAATACTAACTTTGTAAGATTAAGAAATGAATTGGTTAAAAAATGAGTGTAATTGCAGAAATAATTGATACTCTTGAAAATAAGATTGGAAAGCTTTTTTCTAAAATGCAATTTCTAGAAAAAAACAATCTAGAATTGAGAGCTAAATTAACTAATGCAACACAAATCATAGCCCATCAATCTGAAGAGATTGAATTGCTAAAAAAGCAATATGAAACACTCAAAATCGCCAATGCATTGCTAGGCAGTGAAGACAATAAAAGAGATACAAAGCTTAAAATAAATTCATTAATTCGCGAAATTGATTACTGTATAGCCCAGCTATCAGATTAAAAATGGAAGAAAAGCTTAAAATAAAGATATCGATTGCAGACAGGGTTTATCCGTTAACGGTAGATGCCTCTCAAGAAGAAGGACTCAGAAGTGCTTCAAAAAAGATTGATATGATGATTAAGCAGTTTGAAGAAAATTACGCCGTAAGAGACAAACAAGATGTTTTAGCCATGTGTGCGCTACAGTTTGCCTCTCAAGTGGAACAAAAACAAATTGATAATGCAATGAATGGGAGTGAAACCATAGACCGATTGCAAAAAATCAATGCTGTTTTGGACCAATATCTCGATTAAATCGTTCTTACAAAAATTAAGATACTGCCTACATTAGTTCTTATTTGATAAACTCAACACTAACAATTTAGAATGAGCGAATCATCGTTACTATAGCAAGCCAATTCAGTTTGGAAGCTTGAACAACGAGTTAGCTCAAAACTTGTCTTTTCGAGTTTATACAATCCCACTAATGTAGGTTTTTTTTATATATATAATTTAAACAAAATGGATAGTACATTATTAATAATTGTTTCAGGAATAATAGGTATTGCGGCTGGTTTTGGTATCGCCAAAATTATCGAAAAAAGTAACATTTCTAATTTAATTAAGAACGCTAAAAAAGAAGCTGCTTCAATTTTAAAAGACGCCAATTTAGAAGCTGAAAACATTAAAAAAGATAAAATTCTTCAAGCAAAAGAAAAGTTTATTGAATTAAAATCTGAGCACGAACAAGTGATTTTGGCTAGAGACAAAAAAGTAGCCGAAGTAGAAAAAAGAGTTCGCGATAAAGAATCTCAAGTTTCGAGTGAACTGTCTAAAGCAAAGAAAATCAACGATGATTTCGAAGCTAAAAAAGCAGAATTCCAAGCAAAAATCGAAGTACTTGACAAAAAACAACTAGAGGTAGAGAAATTACACAAAAGCCAATTACAACAGTTAGAAGTAATCTCTGGATTGTCTGCAGAAGAAGCTAAAGAACAATTAGTAGAAGGATTAAAATCTGAAGCTAAATCAAAAGCAATGTCTCACATTCAAGAAACGATTGAAGAGGCTAAACTTACTGCACAACAAGAAGCTAAGAAAATAATCATCAACACCATTCAACGTGTTGGTACGGAAGAAGCTGTAGAGAACTGCGTATCTGTTTTCAACATTGAATCTGATGATGTTAAAGGTAGAATCATTGGTCGTGAAGGACGAAACATTAGAGCTCTTGAAGCAGCAACTGGTGTTGAAATTATCGTAGATGATACTCCAGAAGCTATCATTCTTTCTTGCTTTGACCCTGTTCGAAGAGAAATTGCTCGTCTATCCTTACACAAATTAGTTACTGATGGACGTATTCACCCAGCAAGAATTGAAGAAGTTGTAGCAAAAACAACAAAACAAATTGATGACGAAATCATTGAAGTTGGTAAACGTACTGTTATCGATTTAGGAATCCACGGATTACACCCTGAATTGATTAAAGTGGTAGGTAGAATGAAATACCGTTCTTCTTACGGACAAAACTTATTACAACACTCTCGTGAAGTTTCGAAGCTTTGTGGAATTATGGCTGCAGAATTAGGCTTGAATGTAAAATTAGCCAAAAGAGCAGGTTTACTGCACGATATTGGAAAAGTACCTGATGCAGAAAGTGATTTACCACACGCACTATTAGGTATGCAATGGGCTGAAAAATACGGTGAAAAAGAAGAAGTTTGCAACGCAATTGGTGCACACCATGATGAAATCGAAATGAAATCATTATTATCACCAATCATTCAAGTTTGTGATGCGATTTCTGGAGCTAGACCAGGTGCTAGAAGACAAGTGCTAGATTCTTACATACAACGATTAAAAGACCTTGAGGAGGTAGCTTACGGCTTTAACGGTGTTAAGAATGCTTATGCTATTCAAGCTGGTAGAGAATTACGTGTAATTGTAGAAAGCGAAAAAGTTTCTGATGACAATGCTGCTACTTTATCTTTCGAAATTTCTCAAAAGATTCAAACTGAAATGACCTATCCAGGACAAGTAAAAGTTACTGTAATTAGAGAAACTAGAGCAGTAAATATTGCTAAATAATTTATATTGAACACATAAAAAAGGCTTCCCAAGGGAAGCCTTTTTTATGTGTTATTAATTCGATTTCTTAAAATAAATTTTAAAAGTAGAGCCCACATGTAAGGTGCTTTCGACTTCTATTTTTCCTCCCATATTCTCAATTTGATTTTTCGTTAAATATAACCCGACACCGCGCGCATCATTGTTTTTATGAAACGTTTTATACAAGCCAAAAATAGAATCTTTGTATTTATTCAAATCAATACCTAAACCATTATCTTTTATGTTCAAAACAACATAATCATCATTTACATCTGATGTAAAAATAATTTTGGACACTTTTTTAGTATCAGAATACTTAATTGCATTGGTGACTATGTTTAGTAAAATACTTTCTAAATACGCTGGCAAACATTCGATGGTTACACTACTCTGGATGTAATTCAGCACAACTATATCTTTTTGCTTAATCGAATCGTGTAAAACATCTAAAACTTTATTGATATAAACATTTAAGTTTAATTCCTCAATTTCTTTATCCTTTACCGTATGAATACTAACTAATTCGTTTAAGTTTTCTATAGTTGAAAACAACTCGTCTGAAACAATTTGAATATTACTCAAGGTATCCAAATCTGACAATAATTCTTCTTTGTGCAAATCCAATAAAGATTTAATATTTCCGCTATGGGTTCGCAAATTATGAGAAACTATATGAGCAAAATTCAGTAGTTTGTTATTTTGTGTATTCAAAATTTCAAGCATTTTGGCCAACTCCAATTCCTTCTCCTTCTGGTCAGAAATATCGGTATGTGTTCCAACGATTCGCAATGGTTTACCCTCTGCATCACGCTCTATTACTTTTCCTCTATCTAAAATCCATTTGTAACGACCATTACACAAAACGCGATGACAAGTTTCGTAAAAGGGTATTTTATTATCGAAATGAAGGTTTATATTGCCATAATATTCTCCTCTATCATCAGGATGCACTCTCTCATCCCATTCTTCCGGGGTAGCTACCAAATCAGATTCTGTCAATTCTAAAATCTTCAACGATTCGGAAGAATAATAGACTTTCCCTGTAACCAAATCCCAATCCCACACCCCTCTATCCGAAGCTTGTACAGCAAAATGATATCGCTCGTCTGCTAATCGCATTCTAATTTCTTGCTCTTTTACATCTGTTATATCAGAAATAAGACCATAAAAGACAATCTCATCAAGGTCGTTTTTCTTTGGGGTAGCTTCAATCTTAATCCATTTATAACCACTGTCTGGCAACAACAATCTAAATTCGATATCCCAAACCTCAATATTTGCAATTGCATTTTCATAAGAATCTATAAATCCTTTTAAATCGGGTTCATATATCGTATAATTAGAGAGTTTGTACGAATCCTCAATAAATTCATTAAAAGAGAATTCATTTAAAAAATCGATTGGTTTACTCAGGAAATCAAAAGCGATTTGACGTTCCTTGTTGACTCTAATTTGAAAAATAATATTTGGAAGTTGCTTAATTAAGCTTTCGTAGAGTTTATTTAAATCTTCTGGGTCTCTATTTTTTGTAAATATCATCAGTTATATAGACTTTCTTTTGCTAAAAATAGTAAAAGTTTTAATTAAACTAACATCTTGCAATAATTTAGTTAAAATCAATCCATAAATTTATCTTTTCGAGGATGATATGAATGCATGACCTGTTTTAAAAATTTTCGGTCTAAATGCACATATATTTCAGTAGTGGTGATTGATTCATGTCCTAACATTAGTTGAATCGAACGCAAATCAGCTCCATTCTCCAGCAAATGAGTCGCAAAAGAATGTCTAAATGTATGAGGGCTAATTTTTTTATTTAGCTCAATCAAATCGGCTAAGTTGTTAATTATTGTAAAAATCATCGCTCTGGTCAATTGTCGCCCTCGTCGGTTTAGAAACAAAGTATCTTCAAAACCTTTTTGAATAGGCATATGAACACGAATAGTTTCTTTATAAATGGTAATATATTTTTGAGCCAATTCGCCAATGGGAACAAAACGTTCTTTGTTGCCCTTTCCGTGAATTTTAATAAAGCCTTCTTCAAAAAAAAGATCCGAAATTTTCAACCCAACCAATTCAGAAACACGAAGTCCACAACCATATAAAGTTTCGAGCATAGCGCGATTGCGTTCGCCTTCGGGTGTGGATAAATCGATTGCTGAAATTAGCGCATCAATTTCCTCCGTAGCTAAAGTATCGGGTAATTTTCGACCGGTTTTAGGAACTTCTATTAATTCTAGCGGTGTATCTTTTCGATAATCTTCAAAAACTAAATAATTAAAAAAGCTTTTTAGTCCTGAAATAATTCGTGACTGACTACGAGCGTTTACTTTAGACGAAATTTCGTAAATGAATTGCTGAACCGTTTCTTCTGTAATTGAAATAGGAGAAACCTGTATTTCATGTTGATGCAAGAACAACACTAATTTTTCGATATCAAACGTGTAGTTTTCAATGGTGTTTTTAGAAAGACCACGCTCTAATCGCAGATAATTTTGATATTCTTTAATATACGATTGCCATGTACTCATGTATCAAATGTAAGCAATTTGATGTAATAAAAAAATCCCGCCGAAGCGGGATTTTTAACTTATTTGTTTTACAAATTAGAATTTGTAGTTAACTCCGAAAGTTACAGCTCTCCAATCACCTCCAAAAGAGAAATTGTTAGTTTTGTCAGCACCGTTTCCTCCGTTATCGTTAGAAGAGTAACCTAATACAGCTACACCAGCCTCGATAGAGAAGTTAGAAGATACGAAATAGTTCATACCAGCTCCTAATCCTAAACCAATTTCTTTGCTTTCAAAAGAACCACCGTAAACTGTTCCTGTTTCAGCATCAAACTCTTCATCATAAGATGTATAGTCAAATCCTAATTCAGCAAATAAAGAGAATTTATCAGCTGGAGTGAAATAGTAACGTCCGAATGCACCTAATCCTAAACCAGAGTTAGTAGCGTCAGCAGCACCGTTATCAAATTTTAAAGATTGAAAACCAACAGAAGCACCAACAGCGATGTTCTCAGTTACAAAATAACCAACTTTAGGAGCAATTTCGAAAGCATTTGTTTTAAAGTCACCTGTTTTAGACGAACCAAAAGTTACAGCTCCAGAAACGAATACATCACCTTTAGCGAATCCACCGTTACCTTTTTCTTCTTCTTGTGC
>ERZ650300.445-NODE-445-length-24919-cov-17.648689_pt1 | contig 24919 bp, 19 predicted proteins | sample MGYA00376236_ERZ650300 | MGnify/ENA primary metagenome ERZ650300 (study PRJEB26733, sample SAMN07839303) | wastewater metagenome | biome: urban; feature: wastewater treatment plant; material: waste water | place: USA: North Carolina | collected 2016-04-28 ...
CGCGAGCGCGCAGGTCGGTCAGCAGGCCCAGCTTTTCGATGGTGCGCTTGAAGCGACGCAGTGCAACGTCGAAGGGCTCGTTTTCTTTTACGCGGATGGTGGTCATTAGCTAATGTTTTCCAAAAGTGTGCCGTCAGAGGGTTTTCGGGAAGATCGCGCCCAAAAGCCATGCACAGCGGTTGTCCCCGTCTCTAACTAGTATTGGCCGACGGGGTATTGCCAGCAAAGCCGGAGATTATAGCCTTTATCCACGCGCGTGGCGCAATGGACGGGTGTCTCCATGGGGGCGGAGTGCCCGGCGGGACGATTTCGGGCGGGCTGCAACGCAATGGCGCGGAAGTTGCTTCATGTTGTAACACTCCTATTCACCGGTGGGGAGCCCTGGCCATCCGCCCGGGCGGCCCCGCCGCAGACACCATGGCATTCATGCACCGCGTATCGGGTTGGCTGGGTCGGCTCAGTGTGGGCCGCAAGCTCATGCTCATCTATCTGCTGGACCTGACGGCGGTGATCTACGTCTCCAGCATCCTGATCCACGAAAAGTACCTGGCGATCGACTTCACGCGCAAGGAAGTGGTGGGCACGACCTATGCGGCGGTGGTGCGCGACGGGCTGATGGGGCAGTTTCTGGACGCGTCGCAGCAGCCGCCGCTGGTGGCCGATGTGCTCACCCGGCTGGAGGCCGTGCGTGCGGCCCACGACGAGCAACTGCGCACCGCCGATGTCGCCCAGCGGTTTGGCGTGGCGCTGCAGCAACTGGCGGGGCTGCCCCCGGGGGGCTCGCCCACCGTCGATCCGCAGACGCTCACCCGGCAGCGCAGCCAGTTGCTGCGCGAGGGGCGTGAGCTGCTCACCACGGTGGGCAACCAGTCCAACCTGATCCTGGACCCGGACCTGGACAGCTACTACGTGATGTCGCTGGTGGTGCTGCGGTTTCCCGAGTTGCTGCAGGCGGTGCATGACACCGTCAGCTTCCTGAACGCGGCGCCATCGCGGCGCGGGTCGCAGTGGTCGTCCGAGCTGCTGACGCTGGTGGGGCGGCTGGATGCAGTGATGCTGGGCATCGAGTCGGACTACAACCAGGCTTTCATCGCGGGCTCGCCCGAGATGCGTGCCGCGCTGGTGCGCCAGCGCGAGGCGCTCAAGGCAGCGCAGGAGGGCTTTCAGGCCTTGCTGCAGGGCATCGCATCGGGCGAGTCGCGCCTGACAGTGGCAGAGGTGCGTGTGCAGGAGGCCTTGGTGCTGGGCGCGCTGCGCGATGCGTGGTCGGTGGGTATTGTGGACCTGGAGCGCCTGCTGAACCAGCGCGCCGACAGCCTGTTTGCGCGCATGTGGTTGCACCTGGGGACGGCGCTGGTGCTGCTGGGCTGCATCCTTTCGCTCGTCACGCTGGTGGCGCGCCAGATCGCCAAGCCGCTGCAGCAGCTGGCCCGTGTGGCCGACGAGGTGCGCAAGAGCGGCGACCACACGCTGCGCGCGCAGTGGAACAGCCGCGACGAAATCGGCCGCCTGGTCACCGCGTTCAACGAGATGCTGTCGCAGCTCGACCGCGACCGCGTGCTGCAGCAGGAGCTGGCCGCCAGCGCCCGCGCGGCCGAGGCCCAGCGCGAGCTGGTGGAGGCCTTCCCCATCCCCATGGTGGTCACGTCCATCCCCGAGCATGAGGTGCTGCACTCCAACGCGCCCGCCGCCCAATGGCTGGGCGGCCGCAAAACCGACCCCTGGGCTGCGGGACTGGAGCCCGGCGTGCGCGCGCGCTTCTTCCAGCGCCTGGCGGACCAGGGCTCGGTCGATGAGTTTGAAGTGCGCTGGAAGGGCAGCCCCGAGCCCTCGTGGGCCGTGCTGTCGGCGCGGCGCCTGCAGTTCCAGGGGCGCGACTCGGTGCTCACCGCTTTCACGCCCATCAACGTGCTCAAGGTGATGGAGCAGCGCCTGGAGCTGTGGGCCAAGGTGTTCGAGGCCTCGTCCGAGGGCATCATCATCATGAACGCCGAGCAGCAGATCATCAGCGTGAACAAGGCGTTCTGCCGCAGCACGCATTACGACTTCTACGAACTCATCGGCGAAGGCATGGGTTCGCTGCTGGAAGAGGCCGGGGGCGAGCCGCTGTCTGCACAGATCCGCCGCACCATGGCCGAGAAAGAGTCCTGGCAGGGGGAGGTGCGTTTTCGCCGCCGCTCGGGCGAGACTTACCCGGCCTGGCTCATGGTGTCGGCCGTGCGCGAGAGCAAGGGCGGCGCGGTGGCCAATCACATCGGCATTGCCATCGACATCACCGACCGCAAGCTCAACGAGGAGCGCATCCAGTTTCTGGCGCACCACGATGTGCTTACCGAGCTGCCCAACCGGTCACTGTGTGTGCAGCGCCTCCAGATGGCGCTGGCGCAGGCCCCCATCACGGGCGAGAAGGTCGCGGTGCTGTTCATCGACCTGGACCGCTTCAAGGCCATCAACGACACGCTGGGCCACCACATTGGCGACGGCCTGCTGCGCTCTGTGGCCGCGCGCCTCACGCAGGCCGTGCGCAGCCGCGACACGGTGAGCCGGCTGGGCGGCGACGAGTTTGTGGTGGTGATGCGCGACGTGGCCGGGCGCGAGGACGTGCAGCAACTGGTAGAGCGGCGGCTGATTCCACTCATTCGCCAAAGCCACCCGGTCGAGGGGCACGAGCTGAATGTGTCGTGCAGCGTGGGCATTGCCGTGTACCCCGAGGACGGCGGCGACATCGACGAACTCATGCGCCGCGCTGATGCCGCCATGTACGAGGCCAAGACCACTGGCCGTGACATGGCCCGGTTCTATTCCATCGAGACCGACCAGCGCGCCGTGGCCCGCCAGACCATGGAGCAGCAACTGCGCCGCGCGCTGGAGCGCCACGAGCTGAGCCTGCACTACCAGCCGCGCCTGAGCGCCCAGGGCGCCCAACTGCTGGGCGTGGAGGCACTGCTGCGCTGGACCAGCCCGGTGCTGGGCTCCATACCGCCCAGCGAGTTCATCCCCATCGCCGAAGAGACCGGCATGATCCGCGCCATTGGCAGCTGGGTGCTGCAACAGGCCTGCGAGCAGTGGGTGCGCTGGCAGCAGCTGGTGCTGGATGCGGGCGTGGGCGATGCTGCATCGCCGCACCCGCTGGCCCGGGTGTCGATCTCGGTCAACCTGTCGGCCGCGCAGATGTCCGACCCCGCGCTGGTCGCCGACATCGAGGCGCTGCTGCTGCGCACCGGCATGCCCGCGCACCGGCTGGAGCTGGAGATCACCGAGTCCCAGCTGATGGACAACGCCCATGCGGCCGAGCAGCAACTGGCGGCGCTCAAGGCGCTGGGTGTGCAGCTGGCCATCGACGACTTTGGCACCGGGTACTCCAGCCTGGCCTACCTCAAGCGCTTCGACATCGACCGCCTCAAGGTAGACAAATCCTTTGTGCGCGACATGCTCTCCAACCCTGCCGACATGGCCATCACCCGCGCCATCATCGCGCTGGGCCACACGCTGGGGCTACGCATCGTGGCCGAAGGTGTGGAAGACCTGGCCACGGCCCAGGTGCTGGGTGCGCTGGACTGCGAGGAGCTGCAGGGCTACCACTTCAGCCGGCCGCTGCCCGTGCAGGAGCTGGAGGCCTGGGCCTGCCAACACCAGCCCTCGGGCGCGCCGGTGCGCGAGGCTGCTGTGCTGGCCTGATGGACTTTTACCCATTCGTCAGTGCGCAGCGCCAGCAGGCTCTGCCTGCGGCAGTGGCAACGCCTGCGCGCAGGAATATGCGCTGGCCCAGGCCCACTGGAAGTTGTAGCCGCCCAGCCAGCCGGTGATGTCCACCACCTCGCCAATGAAGTACAGCCCCGGCTGGGCCTTGCATTCCATGGTTTGCTGCGACAGGGCCTTGGTGTCCACCCCGCCCAGCGTCACCTCGGCCTTTTTGTAGCCCTCGGTGCCCGTGGGTGTCAGCTCCCAGCGGGCCAGTTGCTCGGCCAGCTTGGCCAGGGCCTTGTCAGAAGCCTCATTGACAGGGCGCTGCCAGTCGGCCTCGCGCTGCGCCCACGCATCGGCCAGGCGGCTGGGCACCAGCGTGGCCAGCTCATTGGCAATCAGCTTGCGCGAGCGGGCCTTGGCCTGCTGCAGCGCTTCTGGCAAGTCCACCGTGGGCGCCAGGTTCACGGCCAGGGGCGTGCCCTCGCGCCAGTAGCTGGAGATTTGCAGCACCGCCGGGCCCGACAGGCCGCGGTGGGTGAACAGCAAATCCTCATCAAACGCCATGCGCTCCTTTTTGGTGCCCGTGCTGATCTGCACGGGCAATGCCAGCCCCGCCAGTTGGGCATAGGGCTGCCAGCCCGCGCCGTCAAAAGTGAGCGGCACGAGGCCGGGGCGCCGCTCCACCAGCGGAACGTTGAACTGCTGCGCCAGCCGGTAGCCCAGGTCGGTTGCGCCGATCTTGGGGATGGACAAGCCCCCCGTAGCCACCACCACGCTGCGGGTGTGCACTGGGCCCTGGCTGGTATCAATTTGATAGCTGCCGGCGCTTGATCCATCTGCGCCAGAGGCCAAAAAGGCTATGTTTTTGACGCTGCACGGCTGCCAGCGCGTGACCTGGCCTGCTTCGCATTCGGCCAGCAGCATCTGGATGATGTCTTCGGCCGAACGGTCGGCAAACAGCTGGCCCTTGTGCTTCTCGTGGAAGGGGATGCCGTGCTTTTGCACCAGCGCAATGAAGTCTGCCGGGGTGTAGCGCGACAGGGCAGAGCGGCAGAACTGCGGGTTCTGCCCCACAAAGTGCTTGTGCGGCGCCCGCACGTCCAGGTCGCGGTTGGTGAAGTTGCAGCGCCCGCCGCCCGAGATGCGGATCTTCTCGGCCACCTTCTCGCTGTGGTCGATGAGCAAGACCTTCAGGCCCCGCTGGCCCGCCTGGCCTGCGCAAAACAAGCCAGCGGCGCCAGCGCCGATGATGACGGCATCAAAAAAAGGGATCGTCTGCACGGGGTGTGAATGCTGTTGGCAAAAAGGGCTGATTGTGCCGACTTTGCCTGCACCGTAGCCCCCCGCCCGTGGAACACGCGCTGATCGTGCCAGCTACCGCCGCGCAAGGGCCGCCCCGCCGCGCTGGCGGTGTCCCCCTTCCCGAATGGCGCGGCCATTCGAGAGAAGGGGGAAGCGGCGCAGCCGCTCAGGGGGATGCTTAGAACGCCGCGCGCAGCGTCACGCTCACGTTGCGCGGGTCCGCATAGTTGCCGTAGTCCAGATTGGCCCAGTATTTCTGGTTGGTGACATTGTTCACCGCCAGCGTGGCGCTGAGCTTGGGGTTGAACTGCCAGGACGCGCGCAGGTTGAGGATGGCCTTGGGCGACTGCTTCACCGTCACGGTGCCGCTGGGGTGCGGGATGTTGAAGCCTTCAATGGAGCTTTGCCAGGTGAGGTTGCCGCCCACTGACAGCGGCGCGAGCGCGCCCGAGAGCTGGTAGTCCGTGCCCAGCTGCAGCAGGTAGTCGGGCATGTTGGCGTAGATCAGGTCGGTGGGCGCGCGCGTGACCTTGGCGCGGGTCAGGCCCGCGCTCACCCGCCACTGCTTGGTGGCCATGCCCGCAAACTCCAGCTCGAAGCCGGTGGATTTGGTGCCATTCACGGCCACATAGGGCAGTGTGCCGTCGGGCAGCGGCGTGGTGATCGCACCGTCGCGCACGCCGAAGTTGTCCTGCTTGGTCTGGAACACCGCAAAGTGCGCCTGGATGCGGCGTTCAAACAGCTCGGCTTTCAGCCCAGCCTCGGCATTGCTGCCGATGACGGGCGACAGCGGGGTGTTGTTGCGGTCCTTGTAGTTCTGCGGGTTGAAGATGCGCGCGTAGCTGGCATAGGCCGACAGCGTGGGCGTGATGTCGTACACCGCGCCGATGAAGGGCGTGACCTTGCGGTTCTCGTCCTGGATGGCCGAGCGGCCCGCGTAGGCGCCGGTGGTGCCATAGGTGTCGGAGTGGCGGTGCCAGTCGGTCAGGCGCAGGCCAGTGAGCACCGACAGCGGATCGGTCACGCGCCAGCGTGCCGAGGCGAACAGGCCGGTCTGCTGCGTGATCTGCGTGCGCCAGGCGCCGGTCTTGGAGTAGGTGGGTGCAGGCGCATTGCCGTCCCAGGTGTAGATGTTGGGGATCACGTAGCTCCAGCCCGCCACGGACGTGTAGCCATCGGTGCGCGCGGCGGTGCGGGTGGAACTCATGCCCACCACCAGGTCGTGCTTGCGGCCGCCCAGCTCGAACTTGCCCGACAGGTAGGCGTCCACCGTGTCCTGCTTTTCGCTGCCGCCGCCCACGGCGGCATACAGCGTGGTGCCCGCGCCCGTCACGGGGTCGATGAATGGGGCCCTGGACGTGGTGGCGCCGTAGCCGTAGGTGCTCAGGCGGAAGGTGTCGCCCTCGGTGTGGTTCAGCGCGGCCTTCAGGCTCCAGTCGTCGTTGAGCTGGTGGTCCAGCGTGGCGTACAGCGTGCCGGAGGTGCGCTCCCAGCGTGTCCACGATGGTGAAAAGCTGGTGGAGATCGGCAGGTCGATGGGCGCACCCGTGGTGGCAAAACGCGGGATGGTGCCCCAGATCGGCGCCTTGGGGTCGTTGGACTGGCGCTGGTAGCCCAGTGCCACCACGGTGGACTGGCCAATGTCGGCCTCTACCGCCGCGAGCAGGGCGGTCTTGTCTTCGGAATAGCGGTCGCGGAAGCTCTCTTTCTTCTGCGGGGCCACCACCAGGCGGCTGCGCACGCTGCCGTCGCTGTTGAGCGGTGCGTTCAGGTCCAGCTCGCCCCGATACAGGTTCCACGAGCCTGCCGTGAGCGCCACAGAGGCCGCGAACTCGCGCTGCGGGCGCTTGCGGATCATGTTGATGGTGGCCGAAGGCACGCCCACACCGGTCTGGATGCCGTTGGCACCGCGCACGATATCGATACGCTCGTACAGGGCCGTGTCAAATTCCTGGTTGGTGCTGCTGCTGTAGCTGGGCAGGCCGTCGGTCTGGAAGTCGGTGATCTGGAAGCCGCGCGCGTAGTACAGCGGGCGCTGCGTGTCATAAAAACTCACGGCAATGCCGTTCACGTTGCGCAGCACGGCGTCGATGCTGGTGAGCGACTGGCGCTCGATCTGCGCGCGGGTCACGGTGCTGGTGGACTGCGGGGTTTCGCGCGGCGTCAGGGGCAGGCGGGTGGAGGCGCTTTCGCGTGCGCCAGAGATGGTGATGCTCCCCAGCGCTTTGGGCTCTTGCACCAATTCATCGGGGGCGCTAACTGGTGTCTGCTCGGCTGGCTGCACCGCGGCAGTGCCCGTTTGGGCCCAGGCGGGGCTGAAGGTGAAGACGGCGACGGCCAGGGCAATGGGATGCAGGCTGGGGGCGGCAACACGGCGGCTGCCAGCAGGGCACGATGAGCGCATGCGGGGTTCCTGAAGGGGAGGGTGAGGACACTGGCTGGCGGCGCAGCCCCTTCAGGACGCACGGCTTGCTAACGGAGCCGTGCATTGTAAATTTATTGAGAATAGTTCTTGTTTATTTGTTTCCAGGTGTTGTTGCGGAACGACGACCAGCGGGTGGGTGCACGCATCGCGCGGGCGCCGTACACGCACCAGGCCAGCTCAGGCTGCAGATGCGCGCAGCGTGTTCCTAGCCTTTCCAGGTGAACGGAAACTTCAATTGCTTGATGAATCCGTTGGGTACGTAGTCGCCCAGCACGCCGTAGTGCTCAGGCCATAGCTTGGTGCTTTTGACGGCGGTGCCGAACAGGTAGTCCAGAAACGCGAAGTGCGCCGCGTAGTTTTTGTCCAGCGCTTCCTGGTCCTGGCTGTGGTGCCAGTGGTGGAAGTTGGGCGTGACCAGCACGTAGCGCAGCGGGCCCAGGCGCACGCTGACGTTGGCATGGTTGAACACCGCCTGGAAGCCCACGATGACGATGTACGCATCGATCACTTCCTTGGAAAAGCCCAGCACGTAGATGGGCGCCAGCACCATCGAGCGGGTGATGATCAGCTCCAGGATGTGCTGGCGCGAGCCGGCCATCCAGTCCATGCTTTTGACGCTGTGGTGCACGGCGTGCAGGCGCCACAGCAGCGGCACCTCGTGGTAGGCGCGGTGCGTCCAGTACTGCACCAGGTCGGCCACCAAAATGATGAGGAACAGCGCCACCCAGAAGTTCAGCCCCTGCACCCAGCCGCGAATGCCATCGTTGGCGGCCCAGCCAAAGAACTTGTGCACGATGAGGTTGGTGGCCAGCAGCACAAAGCCCACCACCATGTGGTTCACGATGAAGTGGTGAAAGTCCGTCTGCCACTCGGCCCGGAAGACAGGCTGGTTTTTGCGGTGGGCAAACAGCTTTTCAATGAAGATGAAGATCAGCGAGCTGCCCAGCAGATCCAGGATGAACCAGTCCAGACCAATGTAGGGCGTGTGGTCCGGGAAGTTCGGGTCCACCTCTACCTTGTGCCCACCCAGCAAGGCTGCCAAGGCCACCATGGCGAAGGCGAACGTTGCCAGCCACCGGGCGCGGTTGAACAGGATGTTGACCAGCGAGATACCCCCCGCAATGGCCATGGCCGCCAGCATGATGGTGCGGATGACGTTCACGTCGTAGCTCTTGCGCAGCTCGGGCGTGGTGAGGTACTGCGGAAAGTGAAACGCCAGCACGCCCAGCAGGCACAAAATGGCCAGCGTGAGCGCGATGACGCCTGACACCAGCCCCTTGCCCGTGCGCAGTGCGCCGTGGCTTTCGGTGAATTCGTTGAGTTTTTCTAGTTCGATCATTGTTGGTTCCTCCCTTGCATCCGAGAGGGAAAGCCTCGGATGCCCGCGCGAGTGTAGCGAAGCAGGCACGGCGCGTGCATGTTGTGTGATCTGGCGCAAAGCATGGTCCAGCGGATCGGGCCCCACTCCTAAAATCGCAGCATGAACATCCCTTCACACCAACTCAGCATGACCGTGCTCATGTCGCCCGACATGGCCAACTTTTCGGGCAACGTGCACGGCGGCGCCATCCTCAAGTTGCTCGACCAGGTGGCGTATTCGTGCGCCAGCCGCTATTCGGGCTGCTACACCGTGACGCTGAGCGTGGACCAGGTGATGTTTCTGCAGCCCATCCACGTGGGCGAACTGGTGACGTTTCTGGCCAGCGTGAACTACACCGGCAGCTCGTCGATGGAAGTGGGCATCAAAGTGGTGGCAGAAGAGATTCGCTCGCAGGTGGTGCGCCATGTGAACAGCTGCTTTTTCACCATGGTGGCGGTGGATGAAAACCGCAAGCCCGTGGCCGTGCCGGCATTGACTCCATCCACCCCGGATGAGCGCCGCCGCTGGGATGCCGCCTTGATGCGCAAAACACTGCGCAAGGAATTGGCTGCGCGATTTGCCGAGGTGCGCCAGACGGCGGGGCAGTAACTGGTGGGGGCAGCGCCCAGTGCGCAGGCCCCGGTGCTGCCCCCAAAGGCGTAATCAGGTCGCGCGGCGGGCCTGGGGTGCAGCCTCAGCCGCATCCTGCGTGGCCAGCGCCACCCCGCGCACCACATCTCCCACCACAATCACCGAGGGGCTGCCCAGCCCCTGTGCTGTGATGGTGGCCTGCAGCTGCCCCAGAGTGGTGATGGCGTGCCGCTGGTGACGCAGGCTGGCGTGCTGGATGATGGCCACCGGCGTGTGCGCAGGCAGGCCGCTCAGCAACTCTTGCTCGATGGTGGCGGCGCCGCTCACACCCATGTAAATCACCAGGGTGAGCTTGGCGTCTCTGGCGGTGCGGGCCAGGGCTTTCCAGTCGGTGCCGGTGTCGCCGGGCTTGGCATGGCCGGTGACAAACACCACGCCGTGGGCATGCTCGCGGTGGGTGAGCGGTGCGCCCAGGGATGTGAGGCCCGCCAAGCCAGCGGTAATGCCATTGATCACCGTCACCGGCACGCCTGCTGCGCGCAGGTGTTCCACCTCTTCGCCGCCACGGCCAAAGATGAAAGGGTCGCCTCCCTTGAGGCGCACCACGTTCTCGCCTTCGTTCACGGCCATCAGCATCAGTTTTTCGATGAAGGCCTGGGGCGTGCTTTTGCAGCCACCGCGCTTGCCCACGTAAACGATGCGGGCGCTGGGCGAGGCGTGGGCCACGATGGCGTCGCTCACCAGGTCGTCCACCAGCAGCACCGTGGCGGCCTGGATGGCCTTGAGTGCCTTGATGGTGAGCAGCTCTGGGTCTCCTGGCCCAGCGCCCACCAAGGTGCATTGTCCGCCCGTGCCCAAATGGGGGCGGGCCGGGTCGGAAGTGGGAAAGGTAGGGCTGCTCATGCTGGGTGTCTCTCAAGAAATTTGAGCTGCAAGTTGCAAGATATGTTCCACCTGCCGCGCCAGCGCCGGGGGCACCGGCAGGGCGCCTGCCAGCACCTGCCGCGTGTATTCGGCCGTGGTGGCCACGTCGATTTCGGTGGGCAGGCCGGGCACTTCGGCGGCGGTGCCAGGTTGCTGTTCTTCCAGCAGGCGGTGCTGGCCCGCCAAGAATGCGTCATAACGGGGCGTGCGGCGCGGGTCGGTGGCCACTTCGCCTTCCAGCCCGCGCGATAGCAGGGCAGTCATCCCCATGCTGGTGAATGTGGCGTGCAGCATGTCCAGGTACTCGGGGTGGGTGTAGGCCGTGACGACCACGGCTGGGCCCGCGCAGGGGTTCATCAACTTGACCACGCTGTGCCCCGGGTTGCGCAGGCCCACCACCTGCCGCACGGCCAGCAGGCGCGCCAGGCCGGGGTGCAGGTGCTGGGTGTGGATGTGTGCCACCTGTCCATTTGCTATTATTTCAGGAGCTGCCAGCGCTTTGATATCAAGCGCTTCAAGCACATCTGATGCCAAAATTCTGCGTGCCTCTGTGCGCATGCCGTGCAGCAGCACGGGCAGCCCCTCGCGTGCCAGCAGCATGGCCAGCAGCGGGGTCAGCACTGGTAGCTTGCGGGCGCCGTTGTAGCTGGGCAGCACGATGGTGGGGCGGCTGGTGGCTGGCAACTTGGCCAGCCGCTGGTGCGTTGCGTCCAGAAAGCCACACATCTCCTCGGGCGTTTCACCCTTGATGCGCATGGCCAGGCAAAAGGCGCCAATTTCCAGGTCGGTCACGCTGCCGTCCAGCACCTGCCCAAACAGGTCGGCCGCCTGCTCACGCGTTAGCGGTTTGGAGCCGCGCGGGCCGCGACCGATTTCCTTGATGTATTGGCTGATGGCCATAGTGTTCCGAACTGGGAAGGGTGGGGCGGCTATTTTCCCGCAACCCAGACTACTTCTGGTTATATGGCGGCCAGCGGGTTTTGGTGACTAGCTGTCGCATCCCGGACGATCATATGGTCGCTTGTGAAACAGATGCGGGTGTGTCTGATACCACTCTTTCATCGCCTGCATCGGCGTACTGCTCTTGAGCGCTGGCGCGGCCCTTGGGGCATTCGTCGGGTCTTTGCTGGTGGCAGGGTGCGAAATTTTTCGAGGATGTGTCATGCGAGTCAATCTGCCTGTTGTTGCCCGGGAGTACCCCTTTCCTGCAGGGGAAACTTTGGTTTCCACCACCGACTTGCAGGGGCGCATCCTGTACTGCAACCCCATGTTTGTGGAGGTCAGTGGCTACGCCAAGGAAGAGCTGCTGGGGCAGCCCCACAACATCGTGCGGCACCCGGACATGCCTGAAGAGGCGTACCGCGACATGTGGGAAACCATTGGCAAAGGCATTCCCTGGTCGGCACCGGTGAAGAACCGCCGCAAAGACGGCACCTACTACTGGGTGATGGCGAATGTGACGCCCTTGATGGAGGGTGACCAACCCGTGGGCTACATGTCGGTGCGCACGCAGGCTTCGCGCGACCAGATCCAGCAGGCCGAGCAGCTCTACAAGACCATGCAGGCTGAAAAGCAGGCCGGTGTGTTGGTGCACGGACTGCGCGCAGGGCGCGTGATCAAGAACAACCTGTGGGGGCGTGTGAACGGTGCACTGCGCATGGGGGTGTTTTCCAAAATGTTGCTGGGGATGGGCGTGGTGGTTGCGGCTGCCATGGCTGCCGCTCAGCTGGGTGGGCAGGGGCTGACTTTGGCCTCTGGCCTCGCATGGCTGGGCGTGGTGGCGCTGGCGGTGTGCTATTGCGTTTACATGCACTCGGTGTTGGTGTCGCCGCTGCAGCAGATGCTCAAGTGGGCCAACCGCATGGCAGCCGGTGATCTGACCCAGAAGATCACGGTGTCGCGTGACGACACGGTGGGGCATTTGCAAAAGGCGCTGTCGCAACTGAATGTGAATTTGCTGTCCATCGTGCGCGATGCGCGTCTGGAGGCGGAGCGCATGCAGGTCTCTACCCAGGAGATCGCCCAGGGCAACCAGGACCTGTCAGCCCGCACCGAGTCTCAGGCCAGCAACCTGGAGCAAACGGCTGCCTCGATGGAAGAAATCACCGGTACGGTGCGCCAGACTGCAGAGTCTGCCCGCCAGGCTACTTCGCTGGCCACGCAGGCCACTACGGCAGCTGAGCGCAGCAGCGAGGCCGTCAACAGCGTGGCAGACACCATGCACCAGATTCAGACGGCGTCGGGCCGCATCAGCGAAATCACGCAGCTGATCGACAGCATTGCCTTCCAGACCAACATCCTGGCATTGAACGCGGCCGTCGAGGCCGCCCGCGCGGGCGAGCAGGGCCGGGGCTTTGCGGTGGTGGCTTCTGAAGTGCGCAGCCTGTCGCACCGCACCCTGTCGGCTGCGAAAGAAATTCGCCAGCTGATCGACGATTCAGCCAACAAGGTGCAAGAGGGCAACGTGAAGACGGATTCCGCCCAGAAAACCATGACCGAGGCCCTGGAGCTGGTGCGCCGCGTGAACTCGCTGATGAGTGAAATCCACGGCGCCTCCAACGAGCAGCTCAGCGGTATCTCGCAGGTCAATGCCGCCGTGGCTCAGCTGGACACCATCACCCAGCAAAATGCCGCGCTGGTAGAGGAAAACGCGGCGTCCGCCATGCAGTTGAAAGAGCAGGCCAAGTCTGTGGCCGACACGGTGCAGGTATTCCGCATTGATGGGTCTGCATCCACCAAGGGCCCTGGTGCCGTAGCCTTGCGCCGCGAAATGCGGGCGGCCTCCGCCCGGCGTTCGCTCACTGCCCACTGACTCAGCGTCTGCGCGCTTCAGGTGCTTTGCCGCACCGTTAGCTCAAACCCCAGGTTCACGCAGTTGTTCTCTGGGGGGTGGCCTCGCATCAATGCCAGCAGCATGTTCGCGCCCGCCTCGCCCATCGCGGCACGCGGTGTGCGCACGGTGGTCAGGGGCGGCACCATCTGGTCGCTCCCCGCCAGGTCGTTGAAGCCGGCAATCGCCACTTGCGCGGGCACAGCAACGCCCAGCCGCTGGGCCGCCAGCAGGCCGCCCTGGGCCAAGTCATCGTTGCAGAAGAAGATGGCGTCCACCTGCGGGCGGGTGCGCACGATTTCTTCGAGCAGCGTAGCCCCCAGGCGTATGGAGGAGGGCTCGGGGCTGAGGATTTCCAGCTTGGCGTCGTACACGCCCGCATTTTTCAGGCAGCGCCGGTAGCCTTCGGCGCGCTGCAGGGTGCGCGGGTCCAGTTGCGCAGCCGCAAAGGCGATGTGGCGATAGCCGCGTTGCAGCAAATGCTCGGCCATGGCGTAGCCCGCATCGTGCTGCGAAAAGCCTGCGCAATACACACCGGCAGCAGCCGTCACTTCCATCAGGTGCACGCACGGCACACCACTGGCAGCAATCATCTGCCGCGCGTTTTCGGTGCGGTCAAACCCCGTCACCAGCAGGCCTGCCGGGCGGTGCGCCAGGTAGGTGCGCAGCAACTGCTCTTCTTCCTGTGGGTCGTAATGCGTCACGCCAATCAAGGCCTGGTAGCCCAGCGGAAACAGCACGCGGTGCACGGCGTCCAGCACGTCTACGAACAACGCGTTCGATAGCAGCGGCACCAGCACGGGCACCTGCACGCTGCGTTGGGAGGCGAGGGCGCGGGCGGCGGGGTCAGGCACATAGCCCAGTTGTTGCACGGCGGCTCGCACGCGGTCTGCCAGTTCGGGGGCCACGCCGCGCTCGCCGCGCAGCGCGCGCGATGCGGTAATGGGGCTCACGCCCGCCGCCTTGGCCACGTCGCTCAGGGTGATGCGGCCGCTGGAGCGGCGTTTGGTGTCGGGTTTGTTCAAGGGTTTACCCCTAATAATGTTCTTGGAAGTCGATTTAGGATAGCGCTATCCCGCTGGTCGGGCAACCGTTTGACGCTTGATTTTGGTCTTTCTTCGGCCAATCCCATGGCTTCAGCGTACCTTGGTTTGAGGTGCGTTTTTTTGGTTTTGATTGGATAGCGCTACCAATATGTCTTTCGACGGATCTCCATTGTTTCTGGTGGTCATGGGCGTGGCAGGCTGCGGCAAGTCCAGCCTGGGCTTGGCGCTGGCCCAGGCCCTTCGCCTGCCCCTGATTGAGGGCGACGACCACCACAGCCCCGCCAGCCGCGCCAAGATGAGCGAGGGCATCGCCCTGACCGATGCCGACAGGGAAGGCTGGCTCACCACGCTGGGCCAGCTGCTGCAGGCGCACCCGCAAGGCGCGGTGCTGACGTGCTCCGCACTCAAAAAGGCCTACCGTGACCGGCTCCGTGCTGCCTGCCCCCCGCTGCGCTTTGCGTTTCTGGAGATTGGCCGCGCTGAGGCGGAAGTGCGCGTCAAGGCCCGGGCCCAGACGCATTTCTTTTCTGCCGCGTTGGTGGAAAGCCAATTCGCCACGCTGGAGTCTCCGGCGGGCGAGCCCGGCGTGCTGACCCTGGACGCCGGGCTGCCTTTGTCTACCCTGGCCCAGCAGACCTGTGCCTGGCTTGCCCTGCAGGAGGTTGCATGAATTCACCCACCCCGGCGCCCGTGCACCCCGCAGCGCGCGTGGCGCACATCCTCATGGCGCTGTGCCTGGGGATCATGGCCGTTGCCGTGTTCTTCAACGTGGTGTTGCGCTACGGCTTTGGCAGCGGCATTCCCGCCAGCGAAGAGCTGTCGCGCCTGCTGTTCGTATGGATGGTTTTCATTGGGGCCGCAGCCGCCTATCCGGCGGGTGAGCACATGGCCTTCACCAGCCTGGCGGGCCTGCTGGCGCGCAAGCCGCTGGCGTTCAAGCTGCTCACGGCGGTGATCCGTGTGCTGGTCATGGCCGCCTGCGCCATGCTGGGCTGGGGCGCCTGGCAGCAAGTGGTGGTGGGCATGGACAGCCATTCGGTGGTGCTGGGCTACCCGGTGGCACTGCTGCCGCTGCCCGCCTTGCTGTGTGCCGTGGCGATTGGTGTGATGGCCCTGGTCGAACTGGTGCGCGGCAAGCCGCTGGACCTGGGCCACGGCGCGGAGGTGGAATGATGCTGGGAATGACGCCTGAAGCCATGGCCTTCGTGGTCTTTTCGGTGGGCATGCTGGTGCTGATGGGCACGGGCATGAACATGGGGCTGGCGCTGGTGCTCACGGGCGCTGGCATGGCCTGGGTGCTGGACTTTTGGGACACGCAGTTGCTGGCCCAGAACCTGGTGGCGGGGGTGGACAGCTTTCCGCTGCTGGCGGTGCCGTTCTTCATCCTGGCGGGGGAGTTGATGAACTCCGGCGGCATCAGCCGCCGCATCATCGACATGGCCCAGGCGTGGGTGGGGCATATCCGTGGCGGGCTGGGCTATGTGGCCATTGGCGCTGCGGTGCTCATGGCCAGCATGAGCGGCTCGGCCCTGGCCGACACGGCCGCGCTGGCCACCATCCTGCTGCCCATGATGCGCCAGCAGGGCTACCCCATGAACACCTCGGCCGGGCTGATTGCTTCGGGCGGCATCATCGCGCCCATCATCCCGCCATCCATGCCGTTCGTGATCTATGGCGTGACGACCAATACGTCGATCTCTGCGCTGTTCGTGTCGGGCATCGTGCCCGGCTTGATGATGGGGGCCGGGCTGATTTTTGCGTGGCGCTGGGTGCTGCGCGGCATGGACCTGCCCCAGGGCCAGCCCCTGCCGGTGAAAGACCGCCTGCGCGCCACGGCCCGCGCCTTCTGGGCCATGCTCATGCCCATCATCATCATCGGTGGCATGAAGACGGGTGTGTTCACCCCCACCGAAGCCGCCGTGGTGGCCGCGTTCTATGCGCTGATGGTGGCGCTGTTCATTCACCGCGAAATGCGCGTGCCTGAAATCTACGGTGTGCTGCTGCGCGCCGCCAAGACCACATCCATCGTGATGTTCCTGTGCGCTGGCGCCCAGGTGGCCAGCTACATGATCACCCTGGCCGATCTGCCCAATGTGCTGACGGCGTGGCTGGGCCCGCTGGTGGAAAGCCCGCGGCTGCTGATGGCCGTGATGATGATCGTGCTGGTGATGATCGGCACGGCGCTGGACTTGACGCCCACCATCCTGATCTTCGCGCCGGTGATGCTGCCCATCGCCGTCAAGGCAGGCATCGACCCTGTCTACTTCGGCCTGATGTTCGTGCTCAACGGCGCCATTGGCCTCATCACCCCGCCGGTGGGCACCGTGCTCAACGTGGTGGCCGGGGTGGGGCGCATCTCCATGCACAGCGTCATCAAGGGGGTGAACCCGTTCTTGTTGACCTACGTGCTGATCCTGGCGCTGCTGGTGGTCTTTCCGCAGATCGTGACCGCGCCGGTGCTGTGGATGCGTTGACGACGCTGCACGTTCTTTTTCCTGTGCCTTTCTTTCCCTTGCCAATGGAGACAACCATGAAAACTTTCCGTCGCACCCTGCTGGCCGCCTTGTCGGTGGCTGCTTTTGCTGCCTCGTTCCAGGCCGCTGCCCAGGACTTCAAGCCGCGCATCATCCGCTTCGGCTACGGGCTCAACGAGGCTTCCAACCAGGGCCGCGCCACCAAGCTGTTTGCCGAAGAGGTGGAAAAAGCCTCGGGCGGCAAGATGCGTGTGCGCGCCATCGGTGCGGCAGCGCTGGGCTCTGACCTGCAGATGCAGCAAGCCTTGATTGGCGGTGCGCAAGAGATGATGGTGGGCTCCACCGCCACGCTGGTGGGCATCACCAAAGAGATGGCGATCTGGGACACGCCTTTCCTGTTCAACAACGCCAAAGAGGCCGACGTGGTGCTGGACGGCCCCGTGGGCCAGAAGGTGATGGACAAGCTGCAGGAAAAGGGCCTGGTGGGCCTGGTGTACTGGGAGAACGGCTTCCGCAACCTCACCAACAGCAAGCGCCCGGTCAACAAGCTCGAAGACATGGACGGCATCAAGCTGCGCGTGATGCAGAACAACGTGTTCCTCGACAGCTTCAAGACCCTGGGCGCCAACGCCGTGCCGCTGCCGTTCTCGGAACTCTTCACCGCGCTGGAAACCAAGACGGTGGACGGCCAGGAGAACCCTTACAACACCATCCTGTCGAGCAAGTTCTATGAGGTGCAGAAGTACCTCACGGTGACCAACCACGTCTACAGCCCCTGGATCGTGCTGGTGAGCAAAAAGTACTGGGATGGCCTCTCGAAGGCTGAGCAAAAGGTGCTGCTGGACGCGGCCAAGAAGAGCCGCGACTTTGAGCGCCAGGACACCCGCGCTGAAGCCGACAAGGCCCTGGCCGACCTGAAGGCCAAGGGCATGCAGGTGAACGAGCTGCCCGCCGCCGAAGCCAGCCGCATGCGCGAAAAGCTGGCCGCCGTGAACGCTGGCATCGCCGCCAACGTGGGCGAGGCCCTGTGGAAGGAAGTGCAGGGCGCTGTGGCGCAGGCACGCGCAGCGAAGTAACCGGGCGCATCGGAAGGTGGCCGCTTGTGGCCACCTTGGTGTGCACATGCCCAATAGCCGCACAAAGGCCAGCGGCCCCCACAGGGGCGCTGGCCTTTTGCTTGGGCGATGAGCCTGAGCGCGGGCTGCCCTGTGGCCTGGCAGTGGATGTGGTTGCAACTACGGTTGCATTGCCAGCACAGATGGGCTGAAATGGCTGTGCGTGCTTCGCGCTCTACAGGGAGGTTGCCATGACCGTTGTTGCCGAGATCCTCAAATCCAAACCCGACACCACCGTGCACACCGTGCGCCCCGAAGATTCCGTGCTGGATGCCCTGCGCCTGATGGCCGAAAAGGGCATTGGTGCCCTGCTGGTCACGCAGGACGCGGACCGCATCGTGGGCATCTTCACCGAGCGGGATTACGCCCGCAAGATCGCCCTGCTGGGCCGCACCTCTGCCGCCACCCAGGTGCGTGACGTGATGACCCCCGATGTGCTTTACGTGCGCCTGCACCAGACCAGTGAGCAGTGCATGCAGCTCATGAGCACCAACCGCCTGCGCCACCTGCCCGTGGTTGAAAACGACAAGCTGGTGGGCATGATCTCGATCGGTGACCTGGTCAAAGACATCATCTCCGAGCAGAAATTCATCATCGAGCAGCTGGAGCAGTACATCAACGGCGGGCGTTGACCACTTCGCCCGCGCCACAGCGGTGCGCAGCCCTTGTGGCTGCGGGCTCTCCAGGTTTTGGTCTTTTGAGGCTGCAGCGCTCATCTGATAAGCGCGAGTAGCTATCTTTTTGATAGTGTGGGCGGTGGGGCTCACCCCGCGCCACCGTCATGGCACCCACTGGATTTCGGCAGACTGGCCCATCAGAAAATCCTGGTTCAGCTCGGTCACGCGGCGCAGGTAGTCCCACAGGGCTTTGATGCGGGCCAGTTCGCGCCGCTCGGCCGGAGCCACCAGCCAGAAGTCGCGCGTCACATCCACCACATCGGGCAGCACCGGCACCAGGCCGGGCTCGCGGCAGCCCACACACCGTGATGGCTGCATTTGCAGGGCATAACAATTGCTAATGAATGTTACCCCAGCAGGGGCACCCGGTGGTGCGGAGCGCGTAGCTCACCTATACCTCCGGGCACTTTGCCATTCATTTTCATTTGGAGCCCGTTGCATGAAGAATTCCATCGCGCGTCGCCGTTTTCCGTTGGCCCTGGCCTTGCTTCCCACACTCGTGGCTGGCGCCCTGTTGTCGGGTTGCAGCAAAGTGCCAGACACGATCAAGATCGGGGTGGCGCAGCCTTTGAGCGGCCCCTTGGGGGCGCTGGGGCAGGACCTGCTCAACGGCGTGAACCTGGCGGTGAAGGAGCTGAACCGCGATGGCTTCATGGTCGATGGCAAGCGCGTGCAGCTGGAAGTGGTGTCGGTGGACGACAAGGCCGACGCAGCCACCGGCAAGCAAGTGGCCCAGCAACTGGTGGACGCCGGGGTGGTGGCGGTCATTGGCCACCTCAATTCGGGCGTGAGCATTGAGGCCGCGCCCATCTATGCGGCCAAGGACATCGCCCAGATTGCGATTTCGACCAACCCCAAGTTCACCCAGCTGGGCTTGAACTCCACCTTCCGCATGGTGGCCAACGACACGCTGCAGGCCCGCGCCATTGGCTCGTTTGCCGCCACGCAGCTCAGCGCATCCCGCTATGCCGCGCTGGACGATGGCACGCCCTACGGCAAAGGCCTGACCGATGGCGCCGCCGCCCAGCTCAAGGCCGAAAACAAGGAAGTGGTGGTGCGCAAGTCGTTTGACGACAAGACGGTGGAGTTTGACGCGCTGGCCGGTGAGCTCAAGGCCGCGCGGGTCGAGGTCATCGTCTCCACGCTCAACGACTTCCAGGCGCTGGCCTTGCTCAAGGCCCTGCAAAAGGTGGGCCACACGCAAGTCAAGCTGCTGGGTGGAGACTCGGTGAAGACCACCGACATGGCCAAGGGAGCGGGCTTGATTGAGGGGTTGTACGCCACATCCCCCGTGCTGGAGGCCAAGGAGTTCACCACCGGCAAGCCCTTCCTGGAGAAGTACATCGACGCCTACCAAAAGCCCCCGGCCTATGGCGGCCACTACAGCTACGACAGCACCTATGTGTTGACGGCCGCTATGCAAAAGGCCAAGTCGGCTGATCCCAAAGACATCATCAAGGCCATGCGCACCATCAACGGCTATGCCCCGGTGATTGGCACCATGAGCTGGGACGAGAAGGGCGAGCAGCGCTACGGCGCTGTGGGCGTGTATGAACTGCGTGGCGGGGTCTGGGAACTGCGCATGCGTTCAGACCGCTGGTAAGCCTGCGGTCGTCTAGGCGCGTAGCTGTGCATGCGTGCGGGCTTGGGCGCAGCACCGCGCTGCGCCAGGGCAGGGGTTTTACACTCAGGGCATGAGTCTGCTGATCCTGGGTATTGAATCTTCTTGCGATGAAACGGGCGTGGCGCTGGTGCGTTCTGCCGACACTGGCGTGCCCGTGCTGTTGTCGCACGCATTGCACAGCCAAATTGAAATGCACCAGGCCTACGGCGGCGTGGTGCCCGAGCTGGCCAGCCGCGACCACATCCGCCGCGTGCTGCCGCTGGCCACCCAGGTGCTGACCGATGCCGGCCAAACCCTGGCCGATGTGGACGTGGTGGCCTACACGCAGGGCCCAGGCTTGGCCGGTGCCCTGCTGGTGGGCGCGGGCGTGGCCTGCGCCCTGGGCGCGGCGCTGGGCAAACCCGTGCTGGGCGTGCACCACTTGGAGGGGCATTTGCTTTCACCCTTCTTGAGCGCTGACCCGCCTGAATTCCCCTTCGTCGCACTGCTGGTGTCGGGCGGCCACACCCAGCTCATGCGGGTCGATGGCGTGGGCCGCTACGAAATTTTGGGCGAAACCATTGACGATGCGGCGGGCGAAGCGTTTGACAAATCCGCCAAGCTCATGGGCCTGGGCTACCCCGGCGGGCCCGCCTTGTCGCGCATGGCGCAGCAGGGTGATGCCACGGCCTTCAAGCTGCCACGGCCTTTGCTGCACAGCGGCGATCTGGATTTTTCATTCGCGGGGCTCAAGACCGCCGTGCTCACCCAGGCCAAGAAGCTGGGCGACGAGCTAGAAGCCCGCAAGGCCGACCTGGCCGCAAGCACCGAGGCCGCGATTGTGGAAGTGCTGGTGAAGAAAACGCTGGCAGCCCTCAAGCAAACCGGCCTGCAGCGCGTGGTGGTGGCGGGCGGCGTGGGGGCCAACCGGCTGCTGCGCGAACAACTCAACACCGCCTGCAGCAAAGCCCGCGTGCGCGTGCACTACCCCGAACTGCACCTGTGCACCGACAACGGCGCCATGATTGCCATGGCCGCCGCCATGCGCCTGCAGGCGGGGCAGCAACAGGCCAACACCGCCTACGCTTTTGACGTGAAGCCGCGCTGGCCGCTGGATGCCATCACGGCATCTGCTGCCTGATCTGGCCTGCGGGCTATTCGCTATTAAAAATATAGCTGCTGGCGCTTGTTGAATAAGCGCCGGGGCCCTAAAAGACTCGTATTGCAACGGCGCTGTGAGCGGCCAGAGGCCCTCCCGCCGGTGGAGGGCGCGCGCATCTCCCAGTGGCCTGTGGAGCGGGTGAAATCAGCACGCACAGTCCCGGCGACAAGCCTGGTGGCGCGGGCCGCTCGATTTCTTTACCTCAGGTTGACACAAGCGCCTTCAGAGCGACAAGGGAAACCGTGACAATGGACTTTGCTGAGAATGATTTGCAAATAGATCCATGAAATCTTCCCCTTTCCAGTCCCCTGTCGCTGCTGGGCGTTGGCCGCGCTGTGTGCCATCTGCCAGTGCTGCGCTGGCTTTGGCCATGGTGCTGGCCGGTTGCAGCACCTTGCAGCCTTCCGATGCACAGTTGCCGCCCGTGGCAGTGCCTGCAGGCTGGTCAGCGGCTGGGGCAGGGGGCGTTGCCACACCGCTGGCGCAGTGGTGGGAGCGGCTGGGCGACCCCGAACTGACGGCACTGATCAGCGAGGCCCTGGCCGCCAACACTTCGGTGCGCAGTGCCCAGGCGGCACTGCAGCAATCGCGCGCGCTGGTGGATGTGCAGACGGCTGGCACCTTGCCCCGGCTGGGTGCTTCGGGCTCTGCGCAGCGCAGCCGGGCGTCGGGCAGCACGGGCAACAGCTTCAGCGCCGGGTTTGATGCCAGCTGGGAGCCCGATGTATTCGGCCGCCTGCGGGCCGGGGTGAATGCTTCTGAAGCCGATGCCCGCGCTGCACAGGCCAGCCTGGCCGATGTGCAGGTGTCATTGGCGGCTGAAGTGGCCGTGAATTACATCGAGCTGCGCGGCCTGCAGCAGCGCCTGCAAATTGCTCTCAGCAATCTGGCCAGCCAGCAAGAAACCTTGCAGATTGCACAGTGGCGCCTGCAGGCCGGGTTGACCACCTCGCTGGTGGCCGAACAGGCCCGGGCTGCGGCAGAGCAGACCGCCGCCCAGGTGCCGGCGTTGCAAAGCAGCCTGGCCCAGTCGCGCCACAGCCTGGCAGTTTTGACGGGGCAGCCACCGGCGGCGCTCAACGCGCGGCTGGATGCCACGGCCATGGTGCCCTTGCCGCCCGACGACCTGGCTTGGGATATTCCGGCCCAGACGCTGCGCCAGCGCCCCGATGTGCGCGCCGCAGAACACCGCGTGGCAGCGGCCGCAGCGCGCGTGGCGCAGGCCGATGCCGCGCGCTACCCGGATTTTTCGCTCAGCGGCACGCTGGGACTCAGGGCCTTGACCGTGGGGGCGCTCACGGCGGGCAATGCAGTGACCAGTTCGCTCGCTGCCGGTGTGACGGCGGCGTTGTTCGATGGTGGCGCGGCCCGTGCCCAGGTGCGTTCGCAAGAAGCCGCGCTGGAACAGGTGCGGGTGGCGTACGAGGCCACGGTGCTTGCAGCCCTGAAGGACGTGGAAGATGCCCTGGTGGCCTTGCAAGGCAACCGTGAACGGTTGCAGCGCCTGCAGGCCGCAGCCGATGCCGCCGCCAATGCCGCATTGATGGCGCAACAGCGCTACGCCAGTGGCCTGATTGATTTCGCCACCGTGCTGGAAACCCAGCGCACGCAGTTGTCTGCACAAGACAGCGTGGCGACCACGGTGGCCAGCGTGGCGGCGGACCATGTGCGGCTCTACAAAGCTTTGGGCGGCGGCTGGCAATAGCCAGGCGCTCTTGGCGCCCCTGCGGGCGCAGTCTGGCGCAGGCCACGGGCTCTTTATCTTGTTGTTTTGATTCTTGATCCATGAACCATCCTGACACTTCTGTGAAATCTCCCAAGGCTGCATCGGCGCAGGCTGCAGGCCTGGCCGGGTTGCTGGGGGCCGCGCCTCGGCGCCGCTGGTGGCAGCGCACCACGCTGTGGATTGGCGTGGCTGCCTTGCTGGTGGCTGCGGGGGGCGTGTATGCCTGGCAAAGCAGCAAGGCGGCCAACGCCGCCCCCAGCTATGTGACGGAAGAAGTGCGCCGCGGCAACCTCACGCTCAGCGTGGCGGCCAACGGCACCTTGCAGCCCACCCGGTCGGTGACGATTGGCAGCGAGCTTTCGGGCACCGTGCGCAACGTGCTGGTCGATGTGAACGACAAGGTCAAGAAGGGCCAGGTGCTGGTGGAGCTGGACACCGCCAAGCTCGAAGCGCAGGTGCTGCGCTCGCGTGCATCGCTGGCTGCTGCCCAGGCCCGGCTGGCGCAGGCCGTGGCCACCACCAAAGAGGCCACGGCGGGACTGGCGCGTTTGCAGGAAGTGGCGCGCCTGTCGGGCGGCAAGGTGCCGTCTGCCACCGAACTGGATGCCGGCCAGGCCACGCTGGACCGCGCCAAGGCCGACGAGGCCAGTGCCCGTGCATCGGTCGATGACGCCCGTGCGGCGCTCTCTACCGACGAAACCAATCTCTCGAAGGCATCGATCCGTTCGCCCATCAACGGTGTGGTGCTCACCCGCAGTGTCGAGCCCGGCAACGCCGTGGCTGCATCGCTGCAAGCGGTGACGCTGTTCACGGTGGTGGAAGACCTGACGCGCCTGCGGCTGGACGTGAGTGTGGACGAGGCCGATGTGGGCTCGCTCACCGTGGGGCAAAAGGCCAGCTTCACCGTCAGCGCCTACCCCTCGCGCCGCTACCCGGCCGAGGTCACGCGCGTGTCGTTTGGCTCCACCAAAACTGACAACGTCGTCACCTACATCACCTGGCTGGACGTGGACAACAGCGACCTGAGCCTGCGCCCCGGCATGACGGCAGCGGCCACCATCACCTCCACCGAGCGCAACGACGTGCTGCTGGTGCCCAACACCGCCTTGCGCTTTACCCCCGCCCAGGCGGGCGCCGAGGCGGCTGGCAAGCCTGCCAGCGCCAACCGCGGCATCGTCTCGCAGCTCATGCCCGGCCCGCCACGCAGCTCCAGCCGCAAAACGGCTGGCGGCGGGGGGCCTGGCGCCGGGCAGACGCGCCAGATCTGGCTGCTCCAGGACGGTGTGCCGCAGCCCGTGAGCGTGAAGGTGGGCATCAGCGATGGCCGCATGACCGAGGTGAGCGCCGAGGGCCTGGAGCCCGGCGCGCAGGTGATCACCGACCAGCGCATGGGCAAGGCGGCACCATGACCGCCCCGCAGGCAGAACCAGGGCGCCCGCCAGCCGAGGCGCCCATCATCGAGTTGCGCGGCGTGACCAAGGTGTATGGCGAAGGGGCGCTGGCCTTCCAGGCCCTCAAAGGGGTGGACTTGCGCATTGCGCAAGGCGACTTCGTGGCCATCATGGGCCCCAGCGGGTCGGGCAAATCCACCGCCATGAACACGCTGGGTTGCCTGGACCGGCCCACCACCGGCGAATACCTGTTCAAGGGCGTGCATGTCGAAGCCCTCTCGCGCGACGAGCGCGCGCTGCTGCGCCGCCGCTATTTCGGCTTTGTGTTTCAGGGCTTCAACCTGCTGGCGCGCACCTCGGCGCAAGAGAATGTGGAGTTGCCGCTGCTGTACCGGGGCGAATCTGCGGCCACGCGCAAGGCGGCTGCCGCACGGGCGCTGGAGGCGGTGGGGCTCAAAGGCTGGGAGCATCACACCCCGGCCGAACTCTCGGGCGGGCAACAGCAGCGCGTAGCGATTGCCCGGGCCATCGTGACCGAGCCCGTGGTGCTTCTGGCCGATGAGCCTACCGGCAACCTCGACACCCAACGCAGCCACGAAATCATGG
>ERZ650300.446-NODE-446-length-24903-cov-5.820951_pt1 | contig 24903 bp, 26 predicted proteins | sample MGYA00376236_ERZ650300 | MGnify/ENA primary metagenome ERZ650300 (study PRJEB26733, sample SAMN07839303) | wastewater metagenome | biome: urban; feature: wastewater treatment plant; material: waste water | place: USA: North Carolina | collected 2016-04-28 ...
AATAGGTATTTAGGCTGTTTCTATTTTTAATAATTTTTATTTAGGACAGTATTGATATAAAGTAAAAACTTGAGAACCAGAAAAATTTTTACCTGTACTGGTTTTAAATCCAGCTTCATTTAAAACCTTTGAAATTTCACGGTAACTGTAATTATCCTTTTTTAACTGGATAATCATTGCCAAAGCCTTCTTGTTATTTTCATTTTGCTTTGCTTTCTGAACTGTTGATTTTACTGCTTTTTTACGTGCTTCATCTGTGAGATTTTGTGGAGAGCCTAATTTTACACCTCTTTTTCTTGCTTCTGCTAACGCAGCCTTAGTTCTTTCACTTATAAATAGGGCTTCTTGTTCAGCAAGAGCAGCAAAAATATGAATGGTAAATTTATTTGCAGTTGGCATATCCGTAGCAATAAATTCCACCTCACTTTCCATGAGTTTAGAAATAAATGAAACACTCCTTGCTAATCGGTCGATTTTGGCAATTACTAATTTAGCCTTATGGTCTCTACAATATTGTAAAGCCTGTTGAAGTCCGATTCGGTCATTTCCTTTTTTTGTTCCTGTTTCAATATCTGTAAATTCTTGAATAGGAAGTTCTCCTTTAAGATAATTGAGTACTGCACTTCTTTGTGCATCAATTCCTAATCCAGATACACCTTGCTGAATTGAACTAACTCTGTAATATGCAACAAATCTCTCCATTTTTTTTTAACTGTTCTTTTATTTAATTGTCCTTTTAAGTGTTGTAACGGTCATCTTATTTGCAAAATTTATTTACTTGAATGTTTTTTTGTCATTTCCAAAAATTAGATTCATCAAATCTTCATCCATCTTTTTCTTCCATTTTTCGTATCTAATATTTTCAACTTTTATAACATATTCCCAAGTATTTTTATAAGCTTGATGATAATAAGGAAATTTTTTCATCCATCGATAGTGAGTAGATGTATGAATACCTACCAATTTGCAGGCACTACTTATCACAAAATCTGTTTTTTTGAGTGCTTCTAACATGCTTCTCTGATTTCTTATTGTTGTTATCTTTGAAACTTTCATTCTTTTTTATTAGTATGTATAAAAATGTTGCGAATAGCAAAATAAAAATCTGAAAACCAGTGACATATTATTTGACACTATATCTCAACTTTATTAATTAAATCGGCATTAATATCAAGTAAATCTAACGGATGAGTAAAATATTTGAAGTTTTTCCAATAAAAGCATCTGAACATCATTCCTCCGAACTCTTCAAATGTTCCAAAATATCTAATATGCTTCACAAGAGACAAAAACAGATTATCATTTCCAAAATCTTTTCTTAAAGTATAATGATGGGGGTTTGAAGCCATTGTGGAAGCAAAAATCCATTTACAGCCTTCCAAAGTCTTGCCTACAAACTCATCTGCTAAATTGTGATGACCAGCTTCTTTGTATGGGTCGTACTGCCAAAGGTCTTTTTGATAACCCATATCAACCTCCTCACAATATTCAGAAACCTTAATTCCATTACTATGTAGAAAATCTGAAACAATATGCCTGAAACAAAATTCACTCTCTTTTCCAGAACCTAATAAGGCAATTTTGTTGCATTTATATTTTTTGGAGAGCTCTTGAAACTGTTCTAAAATTTTCTCAATTCCTTTCTTTTCTAATTTCCTTCTGTAAAGTAGATAACAGGAAATAAAATCTTTGGCTTTTTTGTGGTATCTCATCTGGTAAGTGCTAAAACCTCTTAGCATCTCTAATCCCTCTTCTTTTGGTGCTATTGCTAAACCCTCTACTGAAACCAAAATAAAACCTTCTTTTTTCAATTCTTTAATCTGTTCAAAATCCGCAGTAACTATCTGTAATTCTGTTGCTTCCATTACATAAAGAAACGAAAATTTTCGCACATATACAAATTCAATTGTTTGATTATTAATTAATTACATGTAGAATAGTATTCTGGTATGCTATTTCTATTTTTGAATTTAATTCACTTAATAACTTTCCTTCTAATGTTATGCTTGGTAATTTTGATATTTTTCTGAAACGAGACTTTGCTTTGCTGAAAAAATCGCTTTTTTTGTCTGAGAATTGTTTAGAGATATTCAACTGTTTTTCAAACTCAGTAACTCCCCCTAAGCTTTCCAAACCCTTATTTATTAGCATTTTATCTATATCAGTTGGAATATTAACCAAATCAAGATTAAAAAACCTGTCTTTTTCTTTTTCAATATTCAAGTATTCATTATACCATAAATCAACAAACAACAAATAGATTTCTGGATTCAGCAAGTCTTTAATAGTAATTCTGTTTTTACCAATTTTTCTTGCGAAATATTTTAAATATTCATTGTAATACTGGCATTCAAATCGCAAATATTCTCCTTCCAAATACTTCATTCTTGATTGTACTTTTTTATCATAGAACATATTGGTTTTGTACTGTTTTCTACTTCCTGTTTCATAATACAGTGTTGATTTATGTAGGCTTCTTATATGTCTTGGACTATTTCCTAACACATTGAAATATGTTTGCGGTTTTTTATCTACGGTGAGTGTTGATTGAATGTGTATTTTATTAACTCCTGCATTCTGAATACTAAAACCCAATTTATCTTCAATGTCATAAATCATTTCAACAAATTCTTTGTAAGTAACAGTTTGAAAGTTATTTCCAAAAAGTAAAATTGCTGGATTGAACTCAAAAACTAAATAATTGCTTCTAGAATAGATTTGAATATCAAATAAACTTCCCCTACTATAAGTTATTTCTCCTGTTTCTTCATCTATCCAAGACTTTGTGCCTTTCAATTTCAACTCTGGAACATCTTTTTTGTCCATTGCAAATGCAAGCTTATCTACTCCTACAATGTTGCAAGAATTTAGCAATGTTTCTACATTGTTATACTGCAAGTCTAATTTCAACATGACTTATTTAGACTTGTATTTTAATGAACTAATCTTTTCCAGTAAGGAGGAGCCCAAATCAGATTTTTTATACAAAACCCTGTGACCAATTTTGTAACTGGTTAACAAACCTTCTTTTGTATAAGTGTCTAAAGTGGTAAGGGAAAGGTGCAACTGTTTTGCAACCTGTTGGCGTGTGAGGTAAGAATCTCCGTCCTCAGTTGTTTGTTGAGGTAATTTATCCTGTAATACTTCTGCAACAGAATTTTTTATAAGATACTGGAGGTCTTCGACTGATAATGTGATTAATTGCACCATCTTGTTTAATTTTGGTGCAATTTAAAAGCGATTTTTTTCCGTTTTATGGCAGTTTTTTCCGATTATCGGAAAAATCATTTTAGATACTTCTCTTTAATTTTCAAATAGTGATTTAAGCGATTTGAATGTTTACATTTGGAGAGTGACCTAAACCCACTATTATTTTGTATTACTATAAACCCTTTGTCACTTATATGTTTATTGTTTTTCATCCAATCTAAAAAATCTGTATGGGTTATTTTGTATATAAAATTATCTTTTAACAGATTTTGAAATATGTAGCTATAATCATTTAGCTCATCAACAATATGACCATCAACGTAGTCTTTAAAGATTAAATAACCTTCTTTGTTTTTAAAGATGTTGGCATCAAAATCAGTCTCTGGAATTACTGTATTATTAAAATAAGGTTTTAGAAAAGAGTATTTTCTGAGCGAATTATCGTCATTAAATTTAAAAACGATTCTTTCTAAAATGTAATCTTTTGGCAAAAACTTACCGAAATATGTTCCTGTAAATTTCATTATAAAATCTAAGTCGTTAAACGATACAGTGTCATTTTTTAACATTTTTCTTAATGTTAAAATAAAACATTCTAAATGCTCCTCGAAAAGACTTTGAACAAAAGATTTTAAATCATCAACCTCCAAATCTTTGTCTAAGGTTAAACTTTGAAAAAAGTTGTTAGCAACATAAATATAGTCTTCAAGAATTTCTGGTCTGTAGATAAAATTAATTTCCTCACTTTCGTTTAGTTTTAAGGAATCAATAGAGCCGTCGTAATCAAGAATCTTATCAGAAACAAAAACACCCAATAAAATTGCTGAAATCAGGAGGTTTTCTTGTTGTATTTTATTTTTCATTTTTCTCCGCTATTTTTTTACTGATTAAAGCCAATCTATCCGCTTTCTGTTTCGCATCCAGCTTCATATATCCTTGCAAAGTTTTAATGTTTTTATGACCTGTCGCAATGGCAATGTCTTCCAGAGCCATCCCTTGTTCAGCTTTAAGAGTTACAAAGGTTCTTCTCGCTGTGTGAGACGTTACCAATTCAAATCTAGGCTTATAAATGGATTTTGCCTTCCCCATTTCATATTCTGTTATCTCCTGCTCTTTTTTTAGAGAATCACATAATTCGCAAATTTCTTTTAGATAAAGATTAAAGTTACTTTCAGAAATAGGCTTTGGCAATTCGTAATCGTATTTTTCAAAAATTTTACGAACCTCATCCCAAAATGGTTGTGTATTAAAATCTTTAGTTTTTTCCTGTTTTAATTGAATATAAGCATCATCTACAATGTGGTTTTTGTTAAGTCTAATAAAATCTGAAAATCTCAATCCTGTATAGCAACCAATCAAAAATCTATCTCTAATTTTGTCTAGTCTTGGATTTTTGGTTAAATCTAAATTTTCAATTTCCTTTAATTCTGTTTGTGTTAGAGCAATTTTATCTGGAATTACATCAGCAACTCCGAATTTCCTAAGATTAATTCTCAGACCAGTTATGTACCCGCAGTCCAAAGCATAATGTACAATCGTTTTTATGAATTTCAGTTTTCGATGAATTGTAGTTTCTGCGTACTTTTTATTGTGTCTTAGATAATGAATAAAATTATTCCTAAACTCATTAGTCATTGTTTCAAATTGAACATTGTAACTTGTATCTTTAGAAAAGTCTAAAAGATTTTGTTTGGCTTGTCTGTATTTGTCAGCTGAACTTGGCTTGTTTTCAGAAATCATTCTTTGTCCATATTCATCAAAAACCTCCATTAAAAGTTTTACTTTTCGTTTGGAAAACTGAGGTTTGTTTTGAAAATATTCTAACTCAAACAGATTTTTAAATTCTTTCGGCTCTGGATTTCTTTCATAGTCTTCTAGAACCTTATCATACAACTTCACAATTTTTGAATCCATTTCATTCAGCAACGAGTTAATTTTTGCGGAATTGACTTTCAAACTCTGCTTTACCCTCTGTTTTGATTTGTCCCAAAATATAGGTTCAATAGATTGCTTCGTGTAAATTTTTACAGTTTGATTACTATATCGAAATATTAGCACAATTGAAGTCTTTTTTTCCGACTTCGGTTCTTTAAGAACAAAACTTACATGTCCCATAAAAGTCTTATTATTTATCAAAGATACAAAAAGGGGATTTATTGGGGACGGTTTTTTTAAGTTTAGTTGGTTTTAATTGTTTTTAGTCTTTCCTAAAATTCCTGAAAACCCCTGTATTTAAGGCATTAAAAAAGACACCCAAAGGTGTCTAAAATTAATCTCTGTGGAGTTGGAGGTTTTTGAACCTTACATATTTTAACATAACTTAAAATGTGTAAGTGTGCTATTTTTCAGTATTTTAACTATATTTGTATATGTGAATATAATTAGTTTTTATATCTAAATATAGAAGAAGTAGCACCCAAACTGGCACCCAATGAATTACACTTTTAAACTTAAGAAGCCTAGTGAAACTAAGGAAACCCTCATTTACTTCCGTACTTTTTTCAACAGTGAAAATAAGAATTTTATCTATTCTACTGGTGAAAAAATTAAGCCTTCTGAATGGGACTTTGAAAATAGGCAACCTAACGATTTGAATGGGAGATCTAAGCGAGCTGAAATTCATAGAAGTCTGAAAATGCAACTAGATAGGTATAGTAGTTTTTTTACTGAGATAGTAAATCGTTATAAAAATATAAGCGAAGAACTTACCGTAGATATACTTAAACAACGATTTGATGAAAAGTTCAAGAAAATTACTGTAAAAAGTGATTTTTTTAGAATTTATCAGGAATTTTTGGATGAGAAGGAAAATGATTATACAGGAAATTCGATTTCAAATTCGACTTTAAAACGTTATAAATGTAACAAAACTTTACTTGAAGATTTTGAGAAGAATAGTAAAATAAAGGTTACTCTCGGAAAATTTGATGATAAGCTCTATAACAAATTTCTTAAATATTGTATTGAAGAAAAAAAGCATTCTGCGAATACTGTACATAGAAATGTTGGTCTTCTAAAGACTTTTTTGCTTTGGGCTTTAAATAGGAAATATACTTACAATAACGATTTTATTGCTTTCAAGAAACCTGCTAAATTTATTACTGACGAAATTGCTTTGAACTACGAACAGGTTGAACTAATTTACAAGTACGATCTTGCTAAAAATAAAAGATTGGAAAAAGTTCGTGACCTATTTGTTTTTGGTTGCACTACAGGAATGAGGTTCGGTAATTATAGCACAATCTCAAAGAGCGATCTTGAGGGTAATTTTATTAGAGTAATTGATTTAAAAAGCAAATCAAAAAATTTAGCAATTCCTTTAAATAGTATATCTAAATCAATTCTTGAAAAATATGATTATAATTTGCCGAGCATTACAAATCAGAAGATGAACGAATATATTAAGGAGGTATTTAAAGAATTAAAATTTACTGATGAAATAAAGAAGACAATGAAGTATGGTGATGAATTGGTAGACCAAAAAGCCGAATTTTGGACAAGAATTTCCTCACATACTGCAAGAAGAAGTTTCATCACTATAATGAAGAACAAACGAGTTCCGGATAAAGTAATAATGAGTTATACAGGTCATACAAGTCTGGAGGTCTTCAATGCATACTATCGACCGAGCGAAGAAGATAAAATCAATTATATGAATGAAGTTTTTAAATAATCATTAATTTAGATTATGGATCAAAAGAAACTTTATGGACGTTGGAATTTTTGGGAAGAATTTGTAGGTTATCCTATGATGATTTTTTACTGGATCAAAGGTGAAAAAATTTCAAAGATGTTGTCAAAAAGAATTGAAAAAGCCAAACAGAAATCCAGCCAAATCAGTCTTACTGATAAGAAAAGAAATGAGTTTCTTATTCGATATGAAAAGTTAGATAACTTTTTCACTTTCCACTTCAAAAATATAGATGCTTCCCGAAATCACAACTTTGAAGAGAAAATCGAATATTGTTTAGAGCAATATCGAAGAGAATCATTAAGTATTTTAAGCTCAAGCAACCTGATGAAATTACAGGGCAATTTTTTGAATGGAGCTGAAACTACGCTTTTACTATATTTTGCTTTAGAAGGTAAAGTAAAAAGAGAAATTCGCTTATCGGATATTATGATTGGTGAAAACAGTTCGCAAATTTTCATTGCTTTTCTAAAGGGTAAAAAATTCATAGATGAAAATCACAACCTAATCGTAGATCAGAAATCTTCCTTCATCAGAATCCACCGATTCTTAAAAGACAATCATATTATTAATCCGGATTTTCAAGACACCACTATTATTGAGGCTATGGAAAACGAATATAATTCCAATTTTGACAAAGGAACATTTTCACGGGCAATAACTGTGAAACCTAATGATTTTGAGGAAACTATCTATCAAGAATTATCTAAGTTGTTTAATATCAAGTATTAAACTTTACGCAATTGAGTAGAATTGCATCATTAGTTATTCCAATCATACAATTTTGTCTGCAAATAAATATCAGATTATGCAGACAACAAATCCATTCCAAACCATTCTCGACGAATTAGGGGAAGTGAAAGACTTACTCTATTCTCTCAAAAAAGAACCTGACATCGAGTTGAAAAAGAAACTATACTCTATCAGAGAGTGTTCAGAAATTCTAAAACTCGATTATCAAACCGTACGCTCACATATTTTAAAAGGTAACATTAAAGCAGAACAAATAGGAAGATTCTACAGGGTCAACCATTTTGATCTGATGGATGCTTTAAACGAGGTCAAATCACTTAAGTATAGAAGATAGATAGAGACTTTATTTATCAAGCATTCTAATTCACCCTTCAATATTTCCTGTGCGGAATCAAACCTTTAAAATATGAGCGAAAAAATCCCATATCTAAGAGTAGGGACAACCTACTATAAAACTATTGAGAAACCATTAATCTCAGGTGATAAAATCTCAATATTGACTCGATGGAATCGTGAGACCATTATCAGCGATCACGGAAAGATATATGTCTCAAAAGTTCCTAAGTATGATGGTTTCTGTTGTATACCATCCCATTTGCAATACCAACAAATTATCCAAGGATTCTATAATGTTTACAATGAGATTCCTTATCAGCCGATTAAAGAAACACCGGAGCAAACATATCTACAAGAGAAGATTCCATTTTCACTTAGATTTATGGAGCATATTTTTGGAGAACAGTTGGAACTAGGATTAGATTATATCAAGATCTTACTGCAATATCCAACACAGATCCTCCCGATTCTTTGTCTTGTAAGCAAGGAAAGATCTACCGGGAAATCTACATTCATCAAATGGCTTAAATCCGTTTTTGGACTAAATATGACTTACATCAAAGGCGATTCTTTCAGCAGTCAGTTCAATTCGGATTGGACATCAATGTTGATCGTTGCTATTGATGAAGTATTCTTTGACAAAAAGGAGATTACGGAACGACTAAAATATCTTTCCACTACCGATAAAGACAAGAAAGAGGCAAAAGGAAAAGATCGTGAAGAAGTGGAATTTTTTGGAAAATTTATTCTCTGTTCCAATAATGAAGATAACTTCATTCAGATTGATGAAAATGAGATACGATTCTGGATCATCAAGGTAAAATCGATTAAAACGGAGAATACTGAATTTCTACACAATTTAAATAAAGAAATCCCTTATTTTCTTAGATATTTAATTCAAAGACCTTTTCACAGCCGTAAGGAGACACGGATGTGGTTCACTGATTCCCAGATCAGAACCAAAGCCCTTCAGAAATTGGTTTGGAAAAATAACAACAAATTAGAATCTAAAATCGTCGAACTTTTATATGAGTTTTTTGAGAGTACGGAAGACAGCAAGATCAATTTTATTCCACAGGATATTTTCAATATGCTGGTTAAAATGTTCAGTAAACAGTATTGGACGGTAAACGATGTCCGAAAACTCCTGAAAGAAAACTGGAAACTTGAACCTCAGAACAATTCACTGGCTTACATCAAATACGACATCGATTACAGTAGAAGTTTTTACCAACAGAATAAAACAGGACGGTATTTTACAGTAGACAGAAATTTTATTCTTCAAAAATTTGATGAAATGATGAATTAATTGATAATGAAAATAAAATCAATTAGTTATATCTCATCAAAAACCTCATCAAACTTTTAAACCTTGGTTTTTGATGTGAGACTGATGAGAAGAATATTTCTACTTTGATGAGATGATGAGACTTTGATGAGGTTATAAAGTATTGTAATTCAATTTTTTATAAGGCTTTCTCATCAATTCATCAAAAATTAGTCGAAGACAAACTAATCCGCCTTTCATCGACAGGACAACTACTATCTATTAATAAAAACATTAAAATTTACACAATGAACTGCAAACAATTTAACAACATATCGTTGGAAGAAGTCCTCCTTTCTCTCGGACACCTTCCTACGAAACAAAATGAAAAAGAAGCTTGGTATCTCAACCCCTTTGCCAACGAATCCCAAGCCTCTTTTAAAATCAATAAAAGAATAAACTATTGGTACTTATTTTCAGAAGGAATCGGTGGAACGAATACCGACTTTATGAAGAAATATCTGAACGCTTCAGTCAATGAAGTTTTAGTATGGGCAGAAGATCAGAATTTCTCTTCTTTTCAAAAGCAAAACATTCCTGATCAGAAGTTCGAAAACCCGAGTAAAAATTATGAGATACTTGATGTGAATGAAATCCAGCATCCTGCACTTTTGGAATATTTAAGAGAAAGAAAAATTGGAAATCAAACTCAGTTCTTACACGAAATTCGTTACCGAATGAATGATAAAAACTATTTCGGAATTGGATTCGAGAACGATTCTGGCGGTTATGAAATCCGTAATAAATATTCTAAAATCTGTTTGGGTAAAAAAGGTGTTTCAACCATTAAAAATGGTTCGGTATCGCTTCGAATTTTCGAAGGTTTTTTTGATTTTATTTCCTTTAAAAATGTAGAAAATTTTTTAGAAAAAGAACCTTCTGATTATATCATTTTGAATTCCGTTTCGATGATTCACAATATTAAAAATTCATTAGGAAATTATGAAAATATTGAACTTTATTTTGACAATGACGAAGCCGGAAATCTGGCGGTTGAAATGATTAAAAATGAAAACAAAAACGCAGAAGATTGTCGGGTTTTATATTCAGATTTTAAAGATTTGAATGACTGGATGATTCACAAAAATCCATCACCTGAAAGACAAGTGAAACAAAGGCGAAGGTGAGTAAAATAAACAAAGGTAAAATGTGGTGGTATGTTAGTGCAAAAAGTACCCAAAGTTTACAATAAGCGTATCCGCTGATTGCAAAATTGGGATTTTTGATTTCTTCCTATCGTCAGAAATGTTTTTTTTAAATACGCCAAAATTAATACAATGGAAAAAGACTTTTTACAAGAATTTATACACCAGGTAGCCAAAGAAAATCAAGCAAAGATTGCTCAGGAAAAGAGAAAAAAATATTTTCAGGTATTAGGTCGTAAAGGTGGTTTGAAAACCAAAGAAAATAAAAAATTGGACAAAGTTATTTCAATACGAATGACCAATTCTGAATATGAAATTCTACTTCAAAAGCAAGAAAAACATCCGCTAAAATTGTCCACTTATATCCGGAATATTTTGTTCGAAAAAGAACTAAAAATCAATGAATTTCAAACTGATGAAGTCTTACTTCAATACGGAGCCCATTTCAAAAAAATCACCAACCTTTTACGAAATCGGGAATGGAATGCTATTGAAAATAAGAAAGAAATCTTGATGAGAATTGAAAATTTGATCGAATTAATTCATCAATATTTATATATAAAAATTCAGAAAAATGAATAATTCGGCAACCACAAGAACCATTACAAAAATTGCTTTGGAATACAATGCAAACGATAAAGGAACAGCAGAAATGGTTGCTTCGAATTATCTTTTGAGTGACACTGCTGAAGGTCAGTTTAACGAAATGAAAACCGTAGCTGAAAGAAATACCAAAGTGAAGAAATGGGCATTGACTGGTTATATTTCTCAACCGGACGAGATCGGTAGAAAATTGAAGGATGAAGAATTCAAACGAATTGCGATAGAAGCTCTTGCAAAAGTAGGTTTGACAAACAAAAATCAATATCGACTGGATATTCATAACAGTACAAAACATAAGCATATTCATTTTGTCGCCAATAGGATTGATTTTTCGGGAAGGTGCACTGTGAAAGCACACGAAATCGGAAAGAGATTTGGTGAAGCTGTCAGAGAAGTTTGCAAAGAGAAAGGATTATTAACCGATGTTGAAATTGGAACTCAAAAAAAAGCTGAGATGCTGAAAAGCTTGACCGAAGCTATCAGGTCAAAAGATAATTTTGATGATCTGATCTCAGAAATGAAGAAAAAAGGTTTTGAAATTCAATTGTCTTCAAATGTAAAAGACGGGATTTCGGGAATGCGAATTGTGATGGAAAAAGACAAAAATTTTCAGACAGAAAGGATTTATAAAGCTGGGTATAAATTATCTGAAATTTCAAATCAATTGAAAATCTCTGAAATAAAATCTCTATTTAAAATGAAACAAGCTGTTAGGGAAGTACAAAGAAATGCTGACAACTTAAAGGAGTTTCGGGAAAATCTCCAACAAAAGGGATTTTCTGTAAAGATCCAATATAACGGAGACTTTAAAGCTGGTCAAAAAAATCAAATTAAAGATATATGGATAAATGAAATTAATAATAGTCAAAACAAAAACGGATTTTTTTTCCGGAAAAATGTTGGATTCTCTCTTTCTTCAATAGATTCTGACCTTGGTGATCTGATAAAATCATTAAGTCAAAGTAGTGTAAATAATGACGCAGGTAATCCTTTGAAAAAAGAAACAAATGAAAGCTTAATAGAAATTGCAGGCAAATTATTAGGTGACTTCCTTAATCCAACCTATGTTTCTCAGGACGAAGATGAGCTCTGGAAAAAGAAGCGAAAATTAAGACGATAATCAAAAATTAAAAAAAATATGGAAAATGAAAGTAAAGAATCTAAAAGTAATGGAATGGAACTTTTAGAAAACGTGATCAAATCAAACAAGGAAAATATTGAACAAAATATCAAACTTCAGTTTGCCATTGAAGACCATACGACCCTGTTGAACGAAGTACAGATCAGTTTTGAAGATGGACAGTCGACCAATAATGAAACTGTAGCCTTTATGAAAGTAGAGCAAACCAAAAGAGTTGAATTCCTGGACAGTATTCCTACTCAGGTAGAAACAGTTCTTTCAAAAGAAGCTAAAGATTATTTGGACGGTTTTGGAAAGAATATACGATGGAAGAAGAAATTTATTTGGAGCGGAATTGGAGTTTTTGTCTTTGCGGTTTTAGTACTGATCGTCTCCATTAATTTCGCAACTAATTGGTACAAAGAAAGCATCAAAGCCAAAAGTGAATTGCGTCAAGATATTTTAAATGAAATTGCTGATGAAGGAAAAAAAATCTACGATGAAAATGAGATAACAATTTTGAGAGAAAACACTCAAATAATGCAATTATGGATCAAGAACAATCCTAAAAAAGCGGAAGATTTTCTGAGGTTTAAAGATGGATATAACGCAAGTAAGGAAAATCATTAAAGAAATTATCACTTAGCTGGAAAATTACTTTGGAGATTAAAATTAAGGTAAAAACCTTCGGTGAATATATTTTCTAGTATTTGAATCTTTTTGAATTGGATCTCTAAGCTTCTCTTTAGACAATTTATTAAAAAATATTTTGCGAAGCAAATATTATATTGTAATATTGCGATATAATATTTTTTGGAATTATGGGAGCTACTAAAACAGAACATTTTACAGATAAGCAAAATCAAATCGCAACTGTGATCAACAAAACGTACTACTGAAGGTGTAGAAAAATAAGAACTTAATAGTAGACCCATAAAATAGTGTTATAGTGGATTTTAATTTTAAAATCAATGCTTTTGCTTTGTATTAAAGTATTCCTTACCTTCGTAATCGAAGACAAAGTCTCTCGCACTGCGAGGGGCTTTTTTTGTGGCATATATCAAGATATTTTGGTTTAAAAGAAGTTTTTAACGGGTGTCGATATCTTGCAGAACAGACTGTATTGCGAAAATTTATCTTCAAATTATAAATAGTGCATCACAACTTTATTTAAAGTTATGAAATAATATGTAAAGCCTTTATTAATATTAATTACAGAGAAGTGATAATTTATGTCCTTTCAGAAAATATTTGACTTTGGAAGTTTGAGCATTGATTTTTTTAGAGGAGCTGGAGGAATTTAGCAAACTTACTTTTAGTAAGGTCAAAGATAGAAAAGAGAAATTAATCAAAAAGGCAAAAGGTTAAATGGCTTGTATTTTAGTGCCGGCGGTTTTTCCGGATGAAAACCCTGAGCAATAAAATTGTTTAAAAAAGTTTTCTCCAAAAGTGATCTTTTGAGAATAACGTTAATATTTATAATAGAGACAAATTAATTAAAACAAAATAAATTTTTAAATTATGATTAGTACATTTAGTATTGTAGTGGTGATCGGATTGTTTATCCTTTTCACAGTGGGAATTCTCGGAAAGAGAAAATTTAAGGGATTCATTGAATATGAATCTTTTAAAATGGGGATTGAGGCGGAGGATTAACCGTTTTAATTTTAGATCAGGTTGGACTTCTGATCTTTTTATTTCACTGAATTATGTTTTTTTACAGAAAAACGATCGTTTTTTGAGATTATTTTAATTTCACGGTTATTTTTTCAACTCTATTCATAAAAATACAGACTTTTAAAATGGCGAAAATGATTAAAGAATAAAAACAAATCTGCGAAAAAATTGCTTCAAGAAATGTACACTAATTGTAATAATAGCTAATACCACTACCAGTTATAGAGTGTTCAGTAAATCAAAGTAAACCCAATAATTGCTATTGACATTAATAATCCAAATGTTCTTGGTAATAAAAGCAATAACATTATAAAAGAACATCCGACTAAAAAGAAACATATCAAAACAAAATGTATCCAAATATTAAAATCTTATCCTTGCTTCTCTTGTTCCAAAAAATTATTAAAAAAATGGCTAAAATTGAACTACAAAATAATGTAAAAGCTAACCACTCTTTGTCTGTATTTATAAAAGCGAATATGAATTCGCCTTTCAAATTAGAATAAAATTCAATCATCCTAATTCTTCAACACGTTTTTTAACTTCGGGATTGTCCTCAAAATATTTTTCGGTAAACCTCAATACTTTTGTCTGGTTCGTATATGTATGGCGAAAATTTCACTTTCAGTTGTGTTGTTAAAAAGTGGTTAAGGTTCCGCCGCTTCTCGTCAGTTGCCAAGTTCGGAACTTTTTATTTTCTGTTAAAGATAAAAATTCTTGCGAAACGCAAACGAGAACTTACCACAAAATTCGCAATTGCGAGAAACGGATGTTAGCGGATAGCCCTTTTACCTTTTTTAGGAAATTTATTAATTCTGAATACTATATATTATTTTCTTTTCAGAAAGATTAACTACACTAATAGATAAATCTTTGTTTAGTACAAATACATTTTTACCGTTTTTAGAGTAAACAATCGCTTGTCTTGGTTCATTAAATCCTGTTATCACTCCAATATTAGTTAGTGTTGGTACATCAATTATTGAAAGAGAATTATCTTCCTTATTTCCACTCAATAAAATGTTTTCATCTGAAGATAATGATGCGCCATAAGGATCTTTGCCTACAGAAATTGTTTGAGCGATTATACCTGTATTTAAATTAACTACTGCAATGGAATTGGAACCACTATTAGCAGCAAATAATGTTTCACCATCTTTAGTAATAGAGATAGCTCTTATTTTGCTAAAACCAGTAATAGTTGTATCGATTTTTAAAGTTGCTGCGTCCACAACCGAAATAGCGTCGCTGGCAAAATTGGTCACGTAAATCTTTGTATTTGTTGCGTTTAATTTAATTCCTTGTCTTGGTTCGGCAAAACCTGTTATTATTTTTTTTACCGATTTACTTGAAAGGTCAATTACCGTTACTGTATTTGTTGCCTCATTATTAATATAAATTTCTTGACCATTGTTACTAATGGCTGAACCAAATGCTCCAAAGCCTACCGCATATTTTTCAATGATTTTAAATTTTTTTGTTTCCAGTACAGTTAAAAATCCGGTGCTGCTGTCAGTGATGTAAAACTTCATTCCATCAGGCGAAAAAATGATGTTTCTTGGACTGATGAATCCAAATATCTTTTTTATTAATTTACGAGATTTTAGATTATAAACACTTACGAAATTTACGTCGCTGTTTGATGCTAATGCAATATTTTCGGTTGGACTTATTGCTAAAGAATTATTTTTTATGTTGCCGTCAAAGATTTGTTGCGCTTGAGTTTTGGTAGCAATAATACTAAAGAATAGTATTAACATTCCAATTGTGAATTCATTTTTCATATTTTTAATTTATTAGTTTGTTAAAGTTGTTACAGCCCAAAGTGCAGCAGTTGCTATAATCACCCATAGAATTACACCTTGAATTAATGGTTTAAATCCAACAGAAGATATTGTTTTTCTGTTCAATCCACATCCTATTAAAAACAAGGTAAGCGTTAATCCTGCTTTTGCAATATTAGTTAAATAATGATTGTATTGTTGAACAAAAGGAATATAGGTATTTGCAATCATTGCAAGAACAAATAATCCAATAAAGTAAGGAATTTTTATTTTACTTTCTTTATTTTTAAAAATAAAAGTTGATAAAAAAGCAACAGGAATTATCCATAATGCTCGTGCTAATTTAACAGTTGTAGCAATCTCTAAAGCTTGCGGACCATATTTACTTGCTGCACCTACAACTGAACTGGTATCGTGAATAGCAATTGCACACCACATTCCAAATTGTGATTGTGATAAATTTAACTGATGCCCAATAAAAGGAAATAAAAATAAGGCTGCAGAATTTAGAATAAATATGGTTCCTAATGCAACCGATATCTGTTTTTCCTCTGCCTTTATTACAGGAGAAATAGCAGCAATAGCACTTCCACCACAAATGGCTGTTCCAGCTGATATTAAATAAGAAGTCTTTTTTTCTATCTTTAAAAACTTACCCATAAAGAAACCAATTACTAATGTTCCAATAATAGAAACTATTGTAAATAAAATACCTTCTTTACCCGCTTTTAATGCACTTGTAACATTCATTCCAAAGCCCAAACCAACAACAGAAACCTGTAATAATATATGAGTTGCTTTATGATTTAGATGTAAATATGGATGTCCAATAAATTGCGCAATTATTAAACCCATAAGTAAGGCAATCGGCGGTGATATTAATGGAGACAAGCAGAGTACAACTGCTAATAAAAAAATCACTTCTCTAGTGGTTATACTTTTGTCTAATAAATTTTTGAATCCTTTTTGATTTTCCATCTTACTTTATATATTATTGTTGGTACAAATTTCTGGAAATAAAGGATATGTTGGAAATTGTAAAAAGTTATGCGTCATTACTTAAAGTTATAATGATTGGCAAATTTCATAAATAATTCGGGTAAAGCCTCAATTTGACCTTGTTGTTGGATAAAGTAAAAACTCCTTTCGATAGACAAATGTTGAACATCTATTATTGTAAATTTATTTTCTTTAAGTTCTTTGTATATGGAATGTAATGATATAAAAGCCATAGTGTTGCTGTGAAGTATATAATTTTTAATACTTTCAGTGCTGCCTAATTGCATTTCAATTTTTAAATCTGAAATTTTTACATTCAAAGATTTTAAATGATGTGCAATAACTTCTAGTGTTCCTGATCCTTGCTCGCGAAACAAGAGAGGAATGTTTTTTAGCTCATCAATAGTAATGTTTTGTCTTTTTGAGAGAGGATTTGTGCTATTTGAAACTAAAACAATTTCGTCTTTGACAAATTCGGTATATTTTAGATAGGCTTTTTTGGATTTTCCTTCTATGATACCCAAATCAATTTCATTTTTTTGCAGCGCAATTTCAATTTGTTCTGTATTATTAGCTTCTAAAGAAACGATAAGTTGGTCAAATTTTTTATGAAACGATGCTAAAATTTCAGGTAAAAGATATTGAGCAATTGTTGTACTCGCACCAATTCTTAATTTTCCGTTGAAATTTTGAGAAAGAGAATTAATTTCAAATTCTAAATTACGATAGGTTTCAAATATTTTTTCGGTATGAGAAAATAATATAATTCCTGCTTTTGTTAATTTTACCTTTGAGCCATTTCTTTCAAAAAGTTTAGTTTTCAGAAAACTTTCAATTTCTTGTATGTGTTTTGAAACTGCTGGCTGCGTAATAAATAATTCTTCGGCAGCTTTTGTAAAATTAAGTCGTTTTGCTACTTTGTGAAATACTTGTAATCGAAAATCAAACATTATTATAGGATTAAGTTATTTTACTCATTTTTTCTTGAGTTCTCCAAGGGTTTAAATATACGCATTGCGCCAATACGAAATATATAATGTTGCGCTTATTCTTTTATATATTTTATTTAAGATTCTGTTTGTTAGTTGATTAAATATTGAATAATTTTTGGATAAACGCAATTATATGATGAATGAAAATCTGACCGATCAATTCATAGTGATCCTTCGAATGCAACGATATGCCGAGAAAAGTATTAAGACCTACGCTTCACATCTCAGCTATTTTCTTAAATTATCTTCCAAACATAAACCGGAAAATATAACCTAACAACAACTTGAAGATTTTATTGTCTGGCTTGTCGACAAGATGAAGATAGGGCAATCATATCAAAAAGCAATGATCGCCACTATTACCAAATTTTATAAGGAAATCTTCAACCGCCAGATCAGTTTAAAACATCTCTATCCCAAACGCAAAGAACATAAATTACCGAAATTTCTTACCCTTGAAGAGGTGAAACAGGTATTGGATGCTACGGAGAATTTAAAACATAAAGCTATTCTTACCACAATATATTCGTGCGGTCTGCGTCTTAGCGAGGTGTTGGAATTGTAGATCTCTGATATCAAAACTAAAGATCGTCTCCTGCTGATCCGCCAGTCTAAAGGAAATAAAGATAAATTAAAGAGAAAGATACTATATCTCTTTAATAGTAAATTTATGAGCCATAAGTTCCAAGACGGAACTAAAAACAAAGTAAGTCTATTAAAAGAAAATATTTGAATATAGCACAAATTAGAAATCTCAAATATCGTATTCCCCTTTTTGTTCCCCCTTAAAATAAAAAACTCTTTGTTAACAGTAGTTACAGAGAGTTTTAAGTACCCCAGAAGGAACTTTCATTTGTAAAGACAGTAGAGAATTTATTCGAGGGCTCTATACTTAGACTTCAATAAGAATGTAGATTTGTTGGTGAATTTTTGCTAAATGGTTTCTATGGGGGAAAAGTAAAAGGCCTCAACAGATACTCTATTAGATAAAACGACTTCCTTTTAGTGATAAGAATAAATCTTTGCCTCAAATTTTTTCATATAAGAGAAATATCCTATATTTAATATTAGCACCTAATCTAGCACCCAAAAATAAAAAACCCTGTAAATCAATAATTTACAGGGTTTTAAGTGGAGTTGGAGGCTCTTTCTCCTTAACCTATATAGATAATCACAGAGCATCAAAATACTGATTTTCAATAGATAATATATTTTTTGACAACAATAAAATATCATAAATAATCTTTGCACATCTCAATAATTGGGTGTAAATTTGGGTGTCGAATATTAGCACTACATTTATGAATATCAAACGAAATATTGTATTTGCTCTTGAAAAAAGAAAAAAAGAGAATGTTCCTGTAATAGAGAATGTCCCAATCCGTATGCGAGTTATTTACAATAATAAACGTATTGAATTTACCACAGGCTACCGAATTGATGTTTCAAAATGGGACGAAGACAGACAACGGGTAAAAAACGGTTGTACGAACAAACTTAAGCAAACTGCAACAGAAATCAATTCAGACCTTTTAAAATACTATTCGGATATACAAGACATTTTCAAAGAATGCGAAGTCAATGACATCATCCCTACTCCTGAACAACTTAAAGCAGCGTTCAATAATCGACAAAATAAGAATTTGCCCAATAATCTTGAATTAGAATCTCCAATACTTTCGTTAATGGATAAATTTGACGAGTTTGTACGGGAATGTGGAATACACAACAACTGGACAGAAGCAACTTATGAAAAATTTGCTGCGACAAAGAATCATTTAACTAACTTTGACAAAAGCCTTTCATTTGAAGATTTAGATGAAAGCAAGTTGACTCAATATGTAAACTATCTCCGTGATAAGAAAGATTTTCGAAATAGCACTATAGGCAAGCAGATAGGATTTCTAAAATGGTTTCTTAGATGGAGTAAAAAGAAAGGATATACTTCTAATTTTGCTTTTGAATTATTTAAACCAAAATTAAAAACCACCCAAAAGAAGGTTATATTTCTGACTTGGGCTGAACTCACAAAATTGAAAGAATACAAAATTCCCGAAACAAAAAAGTATTTGGAAAGAGTTCGTGATGTTTTCTTGTTCCAATGCTTTACAGGACTCAGGTATTCCGATGTTTTCAATCTAAGAAGAAGTGATGTAAAAGAAAATCACATCGAAATTACTACTGTTAAAACCGCAGATAGTTTGATTATTGAATTGAATAACCATAGCAAAGCAATACTTGACAAATATAAAGAAGTTCATTTTGAATATGATAAAGTACTACCTGTAATTACTAACCAAAAAATGAATGATTACTTGAAAGAACTAGCAGAATTAGCAGAAATAAATGAGCCTATTCGTGAAGTTTACTATAAAGGAAATAAACGTATTGATGAAGTTACACCAAAATATGCTTTATTAGGAACACACGCAGGAAGGCGGACATTTATTTGCAATGCCCTTTCATTAGGAATTCCAGCACAGGTTGTTATGAAATGGACAGGACATAGTGATTATAAAGCGATGAAACCCTATATTGATATTGCTGACGAGATTAAAGCCAACGCAATGGATAAATTTAATCAATTATAATTTAACAAATGGAAGAAAATAATACTCAAAATTCTCAATACCAAATTACGGATGTATTGCCGAAATACGCAAAAATAGACCAAATATATCAACAAATTTTAAAAACTCATATATTGACTTTTGATGAGCAATACCAACTTTCAAATTTTTATAATCAATTCAAAAATCTTGAAAATTTTGCAAACGCTGTTTTAGATTTCATCACTTCCAAAGAAAAGGAAAAACAGCTACAGTTTTTTTCGATATTGCGAAAAGTGATAAAAAAGAATATTGAAAAATATAATGAGAATAGAAATTTTTTAGACAGTATAGATATATTTGAAATTTGCTGGGATAGAGCCAATTCCCTTGACTCCAAAATAAAAGTTCAAGAAAAACACACCAATAATCAGTATATCGAGTTAAGGGATACAAATAATTCTTTGGAATCAGCAAGCTGGAATGGCGATGAAGACAGAGTTAAAGAACTTGAAGAAAAAATAAACAAATTTTCGAACTTATATAAGACCGAACAAGAAAAACTCGATGAACTTTATCGGGAAAAAGAAAAATTGCGCCAAGAATCCCTTAAGTTTGCCGATAATATTTTTGGTAAGATTTGCGAATTGGAAAGTTCCTTTCTTTTGGTCTTAAATAATTATTTTTTCGATGAAATAAGACTAAACTCCAAGCAAAATTCCGAACCAAAAAAGAGAGAATATTTCGATATGCAATTAATATTATCAATACATAAAGAATGTAATGGGGTACAATTTGAGAATTTGAATGTTATAGATTTTTATAACATTCTCAATTTGCAACCAACGATTGCTAAGCTGATAATTAAAAATCAGGAAAAAGAACGAACGTATCATTTAATTTCAAAACTTTATAATTGTCTTCAATCTAATGACAATAAAGAATGGAGAACAGCTCTACTCAATAAATTAGGAATTAAATGGGATGCCTATAATTCCAAATATAAAACCGTAGCCGTAAGTTCTAAAGAAGGCAATAAGAAAAATAAAGAATTTAAAGACGTTATTGAATCAATATTCAATAATATTTTCTGACATTCTACAAACAACCACCTTTACCACTTAAAATATTTTTAATACTCATTGATTATCAATGATATAAATTTTAGAAATCCACCTCCTTACCACCTGTTTACTGTCATAGATTTGCAATGTGTTCGAACAATAACGCCGAAGTACAAGGCTTGTTTAACCATAACATTGTAAAAGAATATGAACCTAAATGAACTTAAACAGAAACCTCTTTGGCAGATGACAGGTGAAGAATTTCTTTACCTTCAGAAGATCAATGAAAACAAAAAACCAGAAATTGTTTCTCTCAATAATTCTACAAAAAAACACGTTTACGGAATCGCTGGAATTGCACGTCTATTTGGGTGCAGTATTCCCACAGCCAACCGCATCAAGCAAAGTGGAAGAATAGATAAAGCCATCACGCAGATAGGACGTAAAATCATTGTGGACGCAGACCTTGCATTAGAATTGGCAGGACGCAAAATAGGAGGAAGAAAGTAATGGAGGACAATAGTAAAAATATAAAAGAATTATGGCACTCCTCAAGGCTGTTGATTACAGATAAATTTGAATATCCTCCTGTGGTCATCCGCATTGATGAATCCGTTATAGGAACTTTGGGAAATTTTTCGGCTACTGTTGGAAAAGCCAAAAGCAGAAAGACCTTTAGTGTTACCGCAATGACGGCTGCTGCCCTAGTCTGTCGATTAATGCTCAATTATAATGCTGCTATGCCAGATGACAAGAGGAAAATCATTTACTTCGATACCGAGCAAAGCCCGTTTCACAGTCAGAAAGTATTGTCAAGAATTATTGAACTTTCGGGAATGAGCAAAGACATTCAACCCGAGAATCTTGAATTTGTTTGTCTGAGAAGATTCAATCCATCAACACGTATTCAAATTATCGAAGAAGCAATTAAAAGTACAGACTCCTTAGGACTGGTAATTATTGATGGCTTAAGAGATTTGGTATTCGATATCAATTCCCCAAATGAATCCACCGAGGTTATTTCTAAACTGATGATTTGGACAGAAGTCTATCAGTTGCACATTCACACTGTTTTACACGTTAACAAAACAGATGATAACGCAAGAGGACATTTGGGAACTGAACTACTGAATAAAGCTGAGACGATACTACAAGTGGTAAGAGATGAGAAAGACCCTAATATTTCTATTGTTAAGCCGATGAGCATTCGAGATGTTGAGTTTGAACCTTTTGCCTTTAGGATTGACAATGATGGCTTGCCTGAATCGGTAGATGACTATCATATACAAACAGGTCAAGCCAAAGGATTCGATTATAAAGAAATCTCGGAACAGATTCATCGAGAAGCGTTATCCCTTTCTTTCAAAGAGCAGAAATCGCTTTCTTATGGAGAACTTATATCAAAACTCATAGAATCCTATGCCTATTTCGGATATGATTTCGGAATCAATAAAGCTAAAAAACTAAAGGTCTTTTGCCAAAATAAGGCGATGATTTTTAAAGAAGGAAAGTACTATAAATTCAATCCCAATTTTTACTACTGATTCCAAAATCATTCAATGGTCTATTGGTTTAGTCTGGTTTACTACTATATAGTAGTAAACCAGACTAAACCAGCCATCAAAAAACCTTAACCCAATACTTATTTTTCTTTTCAATAGCAATTTTGCTGCTGAAAAGAAAAATAACACCCATAAAATCCAAAAACATGAACACAAAAACAGCAAAAAATATCAGGATTATAGATTTTTTAAACGCACTCGGGTATCAACCTAAAAGAATTGTCCATCATAACCATTTTTATCTTTCTCCTTTAAGAGCGGAAAAAACAGCATCGATGAAAGTCGATAACAAGCTAAATCTGTGGTATGACCACGGTTCTGCACAAGGAGGAACAATAATAGACCTCATTCTTGCTATGCAAAAAGCAGGAACAGTTTCTGAGGCATTATCCTTCTTGAAAGATCTGAATCTGAAAACAGATTTTGTTTTCAACGATAAGAACAAGGAATTAGAAAATCGCATGACCAAAAAAGAATCCAGTATTAAAATTGAGAAAATACAATCTCTTCAGGATTCAAAATTGCTAAACTATTTACAAGAACGCAAGATCAACATTGATACAGCTAAGATATATTTGCAGGAGTGTCATTATTCCGTAGAACATAGAAAATATACAGCATTGAGTTGGCTCAATAATAGCGGTGGGTGTCATCTTCGTTCAGAATTTTTCAAAGGCTGTACTTCGCAGGATATTTCAATTATTAAAAATAATAATCCAAATCAGAAAAATAAAATATGTTTGGTCTATGAAGGAATGTTTGATTTCCTATCCCATCTTACTTTAAAAAATGAAAATCAGTTTAAAGTAGATTGTATTATTCTTAATTCCCTTTCCAATTTGAATAAAGCTGTAGAATGGATAAAAGAAAAACAACTTAAACCAAGTTTGATGCTTGACAATGATAAACCTGGACAAGAAGGCACTTCAAAATTGCTTAAAATATTTCCTGAAGCAGAGGATTTTTCAGTAATTTATTCCAATCACAAAGACCTGAACAATTACCTCAAAAGCAAAAGTATTTTGAAAAATAATTTAACTAATGATATTGAAGAGGGTATAAAATCAGAGCAATCAAACTCTTATAAACAGAAAAGATAGCGGTTGCACGGTTGGGCTTTTGGTAAAAAAGCCATAGCTTATTAGGGCTTTTTCTTAACGCTCCGTTCCACTGCACTAAAAAAGCCCCAATAAGCCAAGGGGAATACTCCCCCTTTGGAAACCCCCGAATTACTTAACGATTAGATTTAAGAATTATGTCATATACCGTTTTACATTTAGAAAAAGCCAAAGGTAATGATTCCGGAATGTCAGCACATATAGAAAGAACCATCCATCCAAAAAACGCAGATGCTTCACGAACTCATCTCAACAAAGAAATGATTGCCTATCCTGAAGGAATCAAAAACAGGACTTCGTCAATACAATACAGGTTAGATAATGCCAATCTGAAAAGAAAGATCGGAACCAATCAGGTGAGAGCCATTCGTATTATGTTATCCGGAACTCATGAAACGATGAAAGAAATTGAGAAAAATAAACAATTGGACAATTGGTGTAAAGATAATCTCGATTGGATCAAAGAAACTTTTGGAGAAGAAAATTTGGTTTCGGCGGTATTACATATGGATGAAAAAACACCTCATCTCCATGCTACTATAGTTCCAATAGTCACAGGAGAAAGACGAAAAGCAAAAAAAGACAGCAATCCTCTGATCTATAAAAAGAAGAATTCAAATGCTAACCGCCTTTGTGCTGATGATATAATGGCAAGAAATAAACTGAAGCACTATCAGAATACCTACGCTGCAGCTATGGCAAAATACGGATTAAGAAGAGGGATTGAAGGCTCGGAAGCCAAACATATTTCCACAACTGAATATTACCGAAACCTCCATGAACAAAATCAACAGTTGGAACAGGAAAAGAACATAAAACAATCTGAATTGAAAACCATTGAGAAAAACATATCCTCGAAAAAAGTGATTGAAAGTTTCACAAATGTTCTTACTGGTTCTAAAACCAAAAGACTGGAAAAGGAAAATGAGCAGATGAAAAGTAAATTGAATACAATTAATACCTCAAATGATAG
>ERZ650300.451-NODE-451-length-24799-cov-8.300800_pt1 | contig 24799 bp, 28 predicted proteins | sample MGYA00376236_ERZ650300 | MGnify/ENA primary metagenome ERZ650300 (study PRJEB26733, sample SAMN07839303) | wastewater metagenome | biome: urban; feature: wastewater treatment plant; material: waste water | place: USA: North Carolina | collected 2016-04-28 ...
GAGATTTTACCCTCTGAACCTGATCTAGTTCATACTAGCGTAGGGAAAAGTAAGATGACTTCCTTGTACCATAATTGGGTACAATCGTAGCCATTCCTAAGGTATACTTATATACTAAACTCAAAAGGAATGGAACTAAAAATCAACAACCAAACAAAACAATTCGATGCCGAAAACCTAACGGTTCAAGCGCTCATTGACTTGGAAATTCCAGAAAACCAAAACGGAATTGCCCTAGCCATCAACCAAACTGTCATTCCAAAATCCAATTGGAATACTCATCTCATCAAAGCAACCGACGAAATTCTCATCATCACAGCCACTCAAGGCGGATGATTTGGGCGTGACCCCATTTGCAAAAGGCGCTATTCAACGCACCCTTTAGAGCGCGCCTTTTACAAATGCGGTCGGGCTATACGCGCTACTTCGGTAGCCAGCTTCTATCCCTCACGCAAAAAAACCAAACCCTTTCAAAAAAAATAAGAAAAAACTAAAACTATGAGCAACCAAGACAAGATCTCAAAAACTCCATTTCCAAACTCCAGAAAAGTATACATTGACGGAGAAATTCATTCCATAAAAGTAGCAATGCGTGAAATTTCATTAGCGGACACTAAACTATCTAATGGTCGAATAGAAAAAAACCCAGCTGTAACCGTTTATGATACCTCAGGTCCTTACACAGATCCTAACATTCAAATTGATGTTCGCAAAGGATTGCCTCGAATCCGCGAACAATGGATTCTGAACCGTAATGATGTAGAAGAACTAACCGAAATCTCTTCCGAATACGGAAAATCACGTTTGAATGATCAAAAGTTAGATCACTTGCGCTTCGAATATTTACACAAACCCATGCGTGCCAAAAAAGGCGCCAATGTTACCCAATTACATTACGCCAAACAAGGTATCATCACTCCCGAAATGGAATACATAGCCATTCGAGAAAACCAACGTATCGAACAACTAAACGAGCAAACCAAAGCAATGCAGTGTCAACATAATGGTCATAGTTTTGGAGCCAACACACCTAAATCAAAAATCACAGCGGAATTTGTTCGTAGCGAAGTAGCGAGAGGACGTGCTATTATCCCAAATAACATCAACCATCCTGAGAGTGAACCGATGATTGTAGGACGTAATTTTTTAGTAAAAATTAACGCCAATATTGGCAACAGCGCAGTTACCTCATCAATCGAAGAAGAGGTGGAAAAAGCCGTTTGGGCTTGCCGTTGGGGTGCTGATACCATTATGGATTTATCTACAGGAAAAAACATTCACGAAACCAGAGAATGGATTATCCGTAATTCCCCTGTTCCCATCGGCACGGTACCGATTTACCAAGCCTTAGAAAAAGTAAATGGAATAGCAGAAGATTTAACCTGGGAAATTTTTCGTGATACCTTAATCGAACAAGCAGAACAAGGCGTTTCTTATTTCACCATTCACGCTGGTGTTTTATTACGTTACATTCATTTGACCGCTAATCGTGTTACCGGAATTGTCTCTCGTGGCGGTTCGATTATGGCCAAATGGTGCCTATTCCACCATAAAGAAAACTTCCTTTACACTCATTTCGAAGAGATTTGCGAAATCATGAAACAATATGACGTTTCCTTTTCATTAGGTGACGGATTACGTCCAGGTTCTATCGCAGACGCCAACGATGCCGCACAATTCGCCGAATTAGAAACATTAGGCGAACTGACAAAAATTGCATGGAAACACGATGTCCAGGTATTCATTGAAGGCCCAGGTCACGTACCGATGCATATGATTAAAGAAAATATGGACAAGCAATTAGAACATTGTAACGAAGCGCCATTTTACACTTTAGGGCCATTAACGACTGATATTGCTCCAGGTTATGACCATATCACCTCTGCTATTGGAGCTGCTATGATTGGCTGGTACGGCTGTGCTATGCTGTGTTATGTAACGCCAAAGGAACACCTTGGTTTACCCAACAAAAAAGACGTAAAAGACGGTGTGATTACATATAAAATTGCTGCTCACGCTGCGGATTTAGCCAAAGGTCACCCAGGAGCACAATACCGTGACAATGCTTTAAGCAAAGCTCGTTTCGAATTCCGCTGGGAAGACCAATTCAACTTGTCATTAGATCCAGATACTGCTCGTGAATTTCACGATGAAACCTTGCCTGCAGACGGTGCAAAAGTGGCTCACTTCTGCTCGATGTGTGGACCAAAATTCTGCTCTATGAAGATTTCTCAGGAAATTCGTGATGTTGCCGAGGCCGAAAAAGGAATGGCGGCAAAATCTGAAGAATTTATCGAGCACGGAAAAGAAATTTATATTTAAGACGAGAGAATAGACAAAAGAATATAGAGAATAGACCTAAATCACAGTCTGTTTTCTATATCCTATGCTCTTTTTTCTTTTCAGAATCCAATCAAAAATGATAGTCATTTCCAATCCAACTGCAATAGCAAACGAAATCAACACCATACACGCTCTCTTTGAGAACGGATTGGAGTTACTTCATATTCGGAAACCTGATTTTTCAGAAACAGAAATGAAAACATTTGTATCAAAAATAAAAACAACTTTCAGACACCGATTGGTTTTGCATAGTCATCATCAATTAGCGCTAGAATTTGGAATTAATCGCATTCATTTTACAGAAAAAATCAGAGTCGCAACATCCGAAGAGCATTTAAAAAAGTGGAAAGAAAAAAAATTCAGCCTCTCCACTTCTATTCATCAAATGTCCGATTTTGAAGAGCTGTCAAGTGTTTTTGATTACGCATTTTTTGGTCCTGTTTTCGAAAGTATCTCAAAACCCAATTATGTTTCAAATCTGGATTTCAAAAAAGAATTAGAACAAAGAAAAAATAACAAAACCGCATTGATTGCTCTGGGAGGAATTACATCCGAAAATATCAAAACTGCATTAGCATTTGGTTTTGATGATGTAGCTCTTTTAGGCAGTATTTGGAACAATAACCATTCAATAGAAAATTTTAAACTATGTCACGACCTTTTGTAGTAAGCATTGCAGGCTTCGATCCTTCAGCAGGCGCGGGAGTTTTGGCAGATGTAAAGACATTCGAGCAACATCAAGTGTATGGCTTTGCTATTAGTACTGCAAATACCATTCAAACCGAAAATGAATTTGTAGCCATACAATGGACGGATTTGGATTTTGTTTTGCAATCTGTCCAAACAATATTTAATTCTTACGATATAAAAGCCGTAAAAATGGGAATTGCACCTTCATTAGAGTATTTGAGAGAAATAATTCTAACTGTAAAAAAGCTTTCGCCAGAGACAAAAATAGTTTGGGATACCGTTCTAAAATCGACTACAGAATTTGATTTTTTAACTATTGAAAACCAAGCTACTTTGATTGAAATACTGAAAGAAATTCATTTAATTACCCCCAATTACGATGAGATTTTACAATTATCTTCTAAAGAAATTAATACAGAAACTACAGCAGTACTACTCTCCAAATACTGTCCCGTTTTACTAAAAGGTGGTCATAAGCCCGATGAAATTGGCTTTGATTATTTATACCTAGAGAATGAATTTTTCCGTTTTCGTCCAAAAACTAAAAAAGAAATTTTCGAAAAACATGGTTCAGGCTGTGTTTTGTCATCAGCCATTACAGCAAATCTAGCCATAGGACAAAACCTAAAAACGGCTTGCGAAAAGGCTAAAACCTACACAGAGAACTATTTATTGTCAACTCCCTCTAAATTAGGACATCATTATGTATAACAAACTACAATACATCTCTCAAGGAGACACGGTTAAAGAACAATTGTACAATATTCATCAAGCTTTAGATCATGGATGTGATTGGATTCAGTTGCGATTTAAGAATCAAAAAACAAACAAATCTTTTGCATTGGCCGAAGCCGTACATTTTTTGTGTGAAGAATACTTAGCGAACTTTATCGTCAACGATGATGTTCATTTAGCTGAACATATCGCTGCTGATGGCGTTCATCTTGGACTTACTGACATGAGTATTCCTGAAGCCAGAACTATTCTGGGGAATACTAAAATTATTGGCGCAACTGCCAATACACTAGAAGACGTGCTTAGTCATATCAATAATGGCTGTGACTACATTGGTTTAGGCCCTTATCAATTTACTAAAACCAAAGCTAATTTAAGCCCCATTTTAGGATTGCGAGGTTATCAATCGATACTAAATCAATTGAATCCAAAACAAAAAGAAACCCCCATTTATGCTATTGGAGGTATAACGCTAGAAAATGTAGATGATCTAGTAGCTACTGGCATTCACGGTATCGCAGTATCAGGAATCATTACCCATAGCAATCACAAAAGCAAAATAATAACTGAACTTAACGAAAAATTATATAGCCATGTCATTATTTAAAATAGGAGATAAAACATTCGAATCCCGCTTGTTTTTAGGAACAGGAAAATTTGGTTCTAACACCGAAATGGAAGCGGCAATTTTAGCATCAGAAAGCGAATTGGTGACAGTAGCGCTAAAACGTATCGATTTAGATACCGAAACCGATGCTATTTTAGCACATTTAAAGCATCCTAGAATTAATTTATTACCCAACACTTCTGGTGCACGTAATGCAAAAGAAGCCATTTTTGCAGCGCAATTAGCCAGAGAAGCTCTGGAAACCAATTGGCTCAAACTCGAAATCCATCCGGATCCAAGATATCTTTTACCTGATCCCATCGAAACGCTAAAAGCAACAGAAGAACTAGCTAAATTAGGTTTTATTGTTTTACCATACATTCATGCCGATCCTGTTTTGTGTAAACATTTGGAAGACGCTGGAACCTCAGCTGTAATGCCTTTAGGATCTCCCATTGGAAGCAACAAAGGCTTGAAAACAATCGATTTTTTAGAGATTATTATCGAACAAAGTAAGGTTCCCGTAATTATTGACGCAGGAATTGGCGCCCCTTCTGATGCAGCAAAAGCAATGGAAATAGGTGCCGATGCCGTATTAGTCAATACTGCCATAGCTGTAGCGGGAAATCCCAAATTAATGGCCGAAGCTTTTAAGGAAGCTGTTATTTCAGGAAGAAAAGCCTATGAAGCAAAACTGGCTCAACAATACAAACAAGCGGTGGCTTCAAGTCCTTTGACAGCGTTTTTGTATGAATAACTCTCTTAAACACAAAGACACGAAGAAGGCACAGAGTTCACAAAGTCTTTATGGAATTACTGTGAAACTTAATGAACTTTATCATTAAGTCTTCTAAATAAAAAACAATGAACACATTCAAATCAATTTTCGAACAATACAGTTGGGACAAGATTCAAACCAAAATCTATCAGACAACTTCCAAAGAAGTCGAACAAGCTTTAGCCAAAACCAAACGCAATCTCGATGACTTTCTAGCCTTGATTTCGCCGGCGGCCGAGCCTTATTTGGAACAAATGGCGCAAATAAGTCACGAGTTAACCAAAAAGCGTTTTGGCAAAACCATACAAATGTATGCCCCTTTGTATTTGAGCAACGAATGCCAAAACATTTGTACCTATTGCGGCTTTAGTTTGGACAATAAAATTAAACGAAAAACATTAACCGATAGTGAAATAAAACTAGAAGTTGATGCCCTAAAAAAACTAGGTTTTGACCATGTATTATTGGTAACAGGTGAAGCCAATTATACCGTAAACATCAACTATTTTCTCAATGCAATTGACCAAATCAAAAACGCTTTTTCAAACATTTCTGTAGAAGTGCAACCCCTTTCGCAAGAAGAATATGAGTCTTTACATAAAGCAGGAGTCTATTCCGTTTTGGTCTATCAGGAGACGTATCACCAAGAAGTCTACAAAAAATACCACACCAAGGGTAAGAAATCCAATTTTGATTTCAGGCTAGACACACCAGATCGCATTGGCAAAGCAGGCATTCACAAAATTGGTTTAGGCGTTTTGTTAGGCCTCGAAGATTGGCGTACCGATAGTTTTTTCAATGCCTTACATTTAGACTATTTGCAAAGAACCTATTGGCGTACCAAATACTCCGTTTCTTTCCCGCGCTTACGACCTGCCGAGGGCATCATCGAACCCAATTTTATTATGGATGACAAAGATTTGACCCAACTCATCTGCGCCTATCGTTTATGGAACGAAGATTTAGAAATCTCCATTTCGACCCGAGAAAACGAAAAATTCAGAAACAATAGTATTCCTCTTGGCGTGACGAGTATGAGTGCAGGTTCTAAAACCAACCCCGGAGGCTATGTTGTAGAGCCGCAATCTTTGGAACAATTCGAAATTAGCGATGAACGTCCCGTACATCAAATCGCTCAAATAATACAAGACAAAGGCTATGAACCCGTTTGGAAAGACAATCCCTATTTCGTTCATCAAAAAACATAGTCATAATTTGGACGTGCCCCTACGTAAAAACTTCGGGTCGGGCTATCCGCTATATCTCTTGGGGCGAACCCCGCCCCAAGAGGATGCCGCTCCTATCCCTCACGTACAATTGCTAACAACACCATTTTTAAACCAAAACACATGAGTATCATACAAGAATTTCTTCGATATAACCGACAAACTATGCTGCCTGAAATAGGTGATGAAGGACAAGAAAAACTCAAAAAAGCCAAAGTATTGGTGATAGGTGCCGGAGGCTTAGGTTGTCCAATTTTGCAATACATCGCTACCGCAGGAGTAGGAACCATAGGAATTATAGATTTTGACAAAATCGAAATCCACAACCTTCATCGGCAAATTTTATACACCGAAAACCAAGTAGGTTCATCAAAAGCATTGATGGCCAAAAAAAAATTAGAAGCGCTAAATCCTTTGATTACAGTAGAAGCTTTTGAAACCAAACTCAGTTCAGAAAACGCCTCTGAAATCATTCAAAAATTCGATGTCGTAGTGGATGGATCCGATAATTTTGCTACTCGTTATTTAGTAAACGATACTTGTGTTACTTTAGGAAAATCTTTAGTTTACGGTAGCATCTTACAATTCGAAGGACAAATGGCAGTTTTCAATCATAAAGGAAGTAAAAATCTTCGGGATTTATTTCCGGAACCACCCGATCCAAAAACAGTCCCCAATTGCAATATAAATGGAGTATTGGGAACTCTTCCAGGAATGATTGGAACGATGATGGCACACGAAACGCTAAAATTGATTATGGATTTGCCTACTTTAGAAAATGAATTACTGCTATTTTCTACCCTAAATTGGGGATTCACCAAACTGCGGTTTTAATGAGATTTAGCTTTTCAAAACAATTAGGGTATCACGTCAAACAAAAGCGTGATGCCTTTCTTTATTTTGATTTCAAAATACTCATAAAATCCTCTCGTTCTATTTCTACGCAACCCAAACTGGCTAAATGATCATTATACACTTGACAATCTAAAAGACAGTAGTTATTAATTTCAAGGTGGTTGACTAAAGCAATAAATGCCACTTTAGAAGCATTAGAAACCAAAGAAAACATACTCTCACCGCAAAAAATATGTCCTAAGTCTACACCATACAATCCTCCTACCAATTGATCATCTTGCCAAACCTCAACAGATTTTGCAATACCTAATTCGTGCAATTTACAATAAGCCTCAATCATATCATTTGTAATCCAAGTTCCTGTTTGTCCATCGCGTTTTACTTGTTGGCAATGAGCAATAACCGCTCTAAAATCTTGGTTAAAAGTGACTTTAAAGATATTTCGATTCAAAATGTTCCGCATACTTTTTGACACCACCAAATCCTCTAGAAAAAGTACCATTCTTGGATTGGGCGACCACCAAATAATAGGTTGATCTTCTTCGAACCAAGGGAAAATTCCACTTGAATAAGCCAACTGTAAACGCTCTGGAGATAAATCACCTCCAATAGCCAATATCCCATCAGCATTTGCCTCAGAAACAGGTGGAAAAAATAAGTTTTTAGATAAATGATACATCTTTTACGTTCAATAATTTAATTAAAAATGCCATCAAAAAAAATTCCAAATCCCAACACAACTTAATGCTTTGGAATTTGGAATTTAGAATTTGAAATTTATTCTTTTAGAAAGGTAAATCGTCTGCTTCTTCCTCATTAAAATTAGTTGCTGGAGCAAAAGTTTCTGCCGCTGGCATTGGTGGTGCTTGAGAAGGAGCTGCTGCTGCAACTGGAGCTTGTTTTTCAATTCTCCATCCTACAATAGTATTAAAGTGTTTTACTTCGCCTTGAGGACTCACCCATTCTCTCCCTCTTAAATTGATAGAAACTTTAACTGGCTCCCCAACTGCATAACTATTCAATAAATCGGTTTTGTCTTGCTGAAATTCAATCGAAATATGTTGTGGGTATTGCTCATCAGTAGTTACTACAACTTCTCTCTTTTTAAAAGAAGCACTTACTTGTTGCACAGGGTTGATTACTTTTACTCTTCCTAAAACTTCCATAATACTTAAAATTTACTTTTTGGCTAATAATAACTTCCAAGCCTCTATAGCTTTTCCGTTAACTAAATACTCTTTTGCTTTTTGAAATTTCTTATCCATATCGTCGGCACTGAGGACCGCTTTGACATCAAAATTTTCTTTTACAAATATAGTAATTTCTTCTTCTGTTGGAATTTTTTCTATGTTTCCTAATTTACCTAAGTCATTCCCGTCAAAATAAGCACTTTCTCTAATAAAATCAGGGATAGCATCTACTCCAACACCCAAGGTATTTAAAGGTTTTTCAACTTCAAAAAGACCTTCGTTCGATCTAGAATACCAATTTCCACCTAATCTTGAAACCAAATCAATTTTGTGTTGATCAATCGCTCCATTACTATCCAAAATCGACTCATCGATGTGCAACTTTACTACTTCGCACAAAATTAAATTACCCGCTCCGCCTTCTGTCCCCAAAGCAATAATTTGAGTGACTTTGCATTCAAACTGCACAGGAGACTCTTTTACGCGATAGGGCTTTACGATGGTTGAAGGAATGGGAGTAAATCCTGATTTTAAAAATTCATTCACACCTTCTGGATATTCAGTACTCGATAAAGAAGTTTGCTGCACCATATCATAATTCACTACATTTATAACCACTTCTCGAGTAGCTTCAGCATTTTGCAACGTATGTTTTATTGTATTATCTCGAACTCGACGAGCTGGAGAAAAAACCAAAATGGGAGGATTGGCACTGAATACATTAAAAAAACTAAACGGAGATAAATTAGGCACTCCATTACTGTCTATTGTACTTGCAAAAGCAATAGGTCTTGGACCAACTGAACTTTGCAAATAACCTTGTAGCTGAGCGGTAGGAATACTTTTGGGATCTATAGTTACCATAAATTGAAGTTAAAGCGCTATTTTGTTTTCACAAAAGTAAAATACAACCATCATAAATTCGTTATATTTATAGTTAAAAAAAGAAACTTATGCACTTTTCGAATAAAAGAAACACCACTCGATGGATCATTATCGCTTCCTCGTTCTGTTTGGTTTCTTTAATTTTATGGAATACTTATACCTTTTTTCAAATATTTAAAAATGAAGAACGGTTAAAAATGAATCTTTGGGCTCAAGCTCAAAAAACATTAATCAATGCCGATGAAAACACCGATGTAGATTTGCCACTACTCATTTTTAGCAATAACACTTCCATTCCTATAATGCTTACCGAGAAAGACAGCATCATAAATGCCGTCAATATTGATAGCACCGTCATGCAAAGCACTGAAAAATCAAGACTCTTCTTAAGCAAATTAAAAGGCGAAAACGAACCTATCAACATCGTTTATGCCCCAGGAAGAATTCAAAAACTCTATTATGGCAACTCCTCGCTTTTGAATCAATTAAAATATTATCCTATTGCTTTATTGCTTATCATCGTGTTGTTTGCCGCTCTGGTTTATAATTATTACAAAAGCAACAAAATGGCTACCCAAAACAAACTTTGGGCAGGAATGGCAAAGGAAACAGCCCATCAAATTGGCACGCCATTATCCTCATTGATTGGTTGGATTGAGCTTTTAAAAACCGAGGATATCCCAGAAAGTACGACCAAAGAAATCGAAAAAGATATCGAACGCCTTCAAACCATTACAGATAGATTTTCAAAAATTGGTTCCGAACCCAAACTAGAGCAAATGGATATCGTATCCGAAACGTTACTTTCTTATGACTATTTGCAGTCTCGATTTTCGAAACAAATTGAATTCTCTTATGCTGCTCCGAAAAAAAGTATAATGATACCACTGAATGCTACTTTGCACAGTTGGACCATAGAAAATATGGTTAAAAATGCCATTGATGCGATGAAAGGGAAAGGCAAATTACATTTAGCCATTGAAGAAGAAAACGATAATGTAAAAATCACAATTACAGATACAGGAAGCGGTATTCCAAAAAATCAATTTAAAAAAATCTTTGAGCCTGGCTATACGACCAAAAAAAGAGGATGGGGATTAGGCTTGTCTTTAACCAAACGTATAGTCGAAGATTATCACAAAGGAAAAATCAAAGTATTACAGTCAGAAGTAGGAAAAGGTACCGCTATGCAGCTCATTTTTGTAAAATTATGATTTTATTGATGTTATGATTATTTTTTGACTAATTTTAGAGGATAACTAATAAAAAATAGACTTATGGAATTTTTGTATTTTCTTTTAATCGGTGCCATTTCTGGATGGTTAGCAGGACAACTTTGGAAAGGTAGTGGCTTTGGTCTATTTGGTAATATCATTGTGGGTATTATAGGTAGTATCTTTGGTGGTTGGCTTGCCGGAAAATTAGGAATCGGAGGCGGTGGTCTACTTTGGCAGATTATCATTGCTGCAGGAGGCGCTTGGGTCTTACTATTCTTGATTAGTTTATTCAAAAAATAATTCTCAAAACTCATTATAAAAAAAAGGGATTTCAATTTTGAAATCCCTTTTTTATTTATAGTATCGAAAAATTAATTTACTGGTAAACCGAACCAAGTTACTTTACTAAACATTGATTTTCGAGCTAGTTTGCCTTTACTAAGGTATTCATTTACAAATTTTTCTTGCTCTTCAATTTGTACTAATAATTCGGATAAATTTTTACGAAAAGCACTCAAAGTCGCCCTATTGCTATCGTTAAGAGTCCCAATACTATCCAAATCTTTTTGACATTTTAGTACTTTTGCTTTGGGCAATGCAATCATTTCTCTAATTGTATCATCAGACAAAGTTGGTTTAAACTTTTTATTTCTGTAAAAAATAAAATCATTGAACATAGCTGTTGCAGCATTACTTTCTTCTACAATCAAATTTAATTTTTCTACTGCTTGATTGTTTCTCTTTCCAGACAATTCGTTCTTTTTATTTTCTAAATAGTCTTTTATTAACTTCGTAGACACACCATTCGCTTCCACTCTGCTAATACATTCAAATAGCTTAATCTCTTCTGTTTTTTGTTTTAACTTCTCAATTTCATCTGCGAAATTAAAAACTGGTTTAGTTGGATTGGCTACTACTTTTCCAGAAATAAATTCAGCATTATTAATAGGATATCGGGACAATTGCCATAAATAATCAAAAGGCATATGGGTTTCCAACATTGCTTTCGGTGGCGTTTTGAAATAAAAATTATTGAGCTTTTTGACAAAAACACCATTGTTTACGCTGCCTGCACCCCAAGTTGGGTCAAACAACAACCATTTGCCTTCACTCTTAACCGCACACCAAGCGTGAGACAATGACGCCACTTTACCAAATTGCTTGGTATAGCCCTCAATAATTTCGCTTTCAAAGCCTAACTGACTCACAATCGCATTAAACAATTCGGCATAATGAATACACACTCCTTTTCTGGTGGTTAGTGTTTTCTCAATTTTCTGTTCCGAAGTGTCGCTAAATTCGATATTCTCCATATTGGCCACATCATAACTAATATTAGATGCAACCCAAAAAAAAGCTGCTCTTAGCTTCTCATTTTCTGACTTAAAATTAGTTGCAATATAATCGGCAATACTTTTTGTGTTCTTTGTAGACGCTTTTGGAATCTTTGCCATTTTTGCGTCTATCAAAACAAAATTATCTTTCGTTTGACCAAAGGTTAGTAAGGCACAAAAAAAGAGGCAATAAGAAAAAAAGATTTTCATAATCAAGAATTGGTATAAAAAAAACACGAACAGCATTCTAAGATTGCTATTCGTGTTTAAATATATGAAAAAAAGATTTTATAAATTTTGTTGAATCTTAGTCGCCAAAGCTTCGAACTCCTCTTTTGTCAAAGCGACTTTATTTTGAAAACGCATCTCGTTCATTTCATTAATTGGAATCAAATGTACGTGCGCGTGAGGTACTTCTAGTCCTATTACAGCCATACCTATTCGTTCACAAGGCACTGTTTTTTCTAGAGCAGCGGCTACTTTCTTGGAGAAACGCATCAACCCGAGGTACAATTCCTCATCCATATCAAAAAGTTTGTCAATTTCTTGCTTAGGAATACAAAGCGTATGACCAACTGCATTGGGATTCACATCCAAAAAAGCTAAAAATTGTTCGTCTTCTGCTACTTTGTAGCAAGGAATTTCGCCATTTACAATTTTGGTAAAAATACTACTCATCACTATTATTTTTAGTCGCGAGAAATTTCAATGATTTCAAACTTCAATACTCCGTTAGGCACAGTAATTTCAGCAACTTCGCCTACTTTTTTACCCAACAAACCTTTCCCGATAGGAGAAGTTACTGATATCTTTCCGGTTTTCAAATCCGCTTCACTTTCGGCTACCAAAGTATATTTCATTTCCATTCCGTTCCCTTGATTCTTAATCTTTACATTAGAATGCACCAAAACTTTAGATATGTCCAATTGTGATTCGTCAATCAATCTAGCATTAGCATAAACTTCTTCAAGCTTAGAAATACGCATTTCCAACAAACCTTGAGCTTCTTTGGCTGCATCATATTCTGCATTTTCAGACAAATCTCCTTTGTCTCTCGCATCAGCAATGTCCTGCGAAGCTTTAGGACGCATTACTCCTTTTAAGTAATCCAATTCGTCTTTTAACTTTTTTAATCCTTCTGCTGTATAATAAGATACTTTACTCATAACTTTTTGCGTTAATAATTAAGTGGTTTTTTCTTGTCTCCTTGCACATGAAACCAATGCAATACTATTGGTTTTCTTACGTTTCACATTACAATACCTGACTGATATAAAATAGAAAAAATCCCATCAGGACGGGATTTCTTTCCGCAAATATACTATAATTTTTTTTATGCTATAATTAAATGTTAACCATAACCAATCCAAAGTAAATAAATTAAATTTGTTTCACTAATCTTTGATGCTATTTTAAAATGATAAAAAAACTGCTTTTCCTATTCGCAATTGTCCTACTATCAAGCTGTAGCGATAATGGTGTATCCAATAAAAACCCCTATATTCCGAATTATTCCTTTACCGTAGACATCAACACTAGTTTACCCGCCTACTCCAACTTAAAATTTCCGAGTAATGCCGTTTTTTACGCAGGAGCGGGAGCTCGTGGACTTATTGTTTTCAACACTGGAAGCGGTTACAACGCATTCGATGCCGCTTGCCCTAATCAAGCACTAAGCAGTTGCTCAACCCTAACCATCAAAGGCATCAATGCAATTTGTCCTTGCGACAGCAAAGAATACAGCTTATTTTCTGGCTTAAGCGACCTACAATATCCCCTAAAACAATACCGTATAGAAGTTATCGGAAGCGTGATTAGAGTGTATAATTAAGATTTGGGCGTGCCACCTCACGACTTCGGTAGCCAGCTACAAATGAAATTCACTGAACTCCTATGAAAATAAATGTATAGTGAAGTAATCCCTCAGGCGGATAAAACCACTCATCCTCTTTGAACAAAAAATCCAGTGTCATAACAACACTGGATTTTAAAAATAATTAAACTAAAAATTAAAACTTTAAATTCAATCCTGCTAAGAAATTAATTCCTGCTTGTGGGTAATAGGAAGGATAGATGTCATACATATACCCGTTGGACACATACTTTTTATCCAAAAAATTATTCACTAATCCGCTTAACACAATTTCTTTAAAGATTGTTTTGGGTTTAAAGGTGTAGCTCACATTGAAGTCATTTACAAAATAATCAGCCAGTTTTGCAGCAGGCAACTCGATATTGTTCATAAATTGTTCTCCTACAAATTTTTGTAACAAAGACAAATGCAAGGCTTTAATAGGCGAAAACACCAATACATTGCCCACAATTACTGAAGGAGAATAAGCAATATCCTTTGTTCCATAGTACGTTCCTGTAACATTCAAATCTACATTCTTATTGGCACTTAAAGTAAAGTTAGGTCGCACCATCCATTGTTCAGACAAAGCAATAGTGGCATCAACCTCAAGACCTAAACGATAGCTTTTTTCACTATTTGAACGAATAGGAGCTCCCACATCATCTAATTTTCCAGTCAAAATCAACTGGTTTTTATATGCCATATAGTAGATATTGGTATTCAGTTGTATTTTTTCGTTGTTCAAACGCCATCCCAATTCAACGTCATCTAAGGTTTCAGGTCGCACGCCTCCATTTTCATAATCGGTGCGATTCGGTTCGCGGTTGGCTCTTGCATACGAAAAATACATCGTGTTTGCCTCGTCGAACTTATAATTCAAACCCGCTTTGGGATTAAAAAAACGAAAGGTATCATTGACTAACCCAGTTTCTGGACTATCGGCTTTGTACTGTACGTGACGGTATTGCAAATCACCATACAAACTCAATTGCTCCGAAACTTGATAATTGACTTTAGCAAAAAAGTTACCATCAGTTTTTGTGGCAAAATCTTCATAATAACGATCTCCCAACTCACTTTGAGAAGCGTAGCGCGCCCAAATCACTTTCCCAAAATGAAGGCCTTCATACTTATTATAACCTCCACCCAAAATTAATTGCAAGGCATCGGTAGTATAATTGGCAGAAAAAGTAGTGCCATAAAAATCATTATCTAACCATTTTTGGCGTACTAAATCGGTTCTATTAATGTTGGTTCCATTGATAACAATTGGAGTCAAACCATAACTAGAAAATTTAGCGTCTTCTTTATAGTTTTCGTAATAGCCTTTCCCTTTGGTATAATGCAAGGCAAAATTAGAACTCCAGTTATCCGACCATCTTTCGTTCCAATGTAATTGTGAATGGTCTTGTTGGTAGTTATCGGTTTCATTATCATAAAAACGAGTATTCCCAGCCTCGTCTGTATACATTCCAGCCGAATTAAATCTGCGATTGCTATTCAGCGTTGCCCCATCAATCCCGTTCCAAGCTTGGTATGTTTTTTCTTTTCCCCCAAAAACCAAGGCTTTTAGTAATGTAGTTTTCCCCACATAAGTCCCTTGCAAGAAATACGATTTTAAGTCTGAACTAGCGCGGTCAATGTATCCGTCAGATTGTAAAACAGATAAACGCCCTGCGATTTCAAAATGGTCGTTTAGTAAACCGGTACTGAATTTAACCGTGTTTTTCAAAGTATTAAAACTTCCTACCGAACTAGCAATTTCAGCACTTGATTCTTTGGTATACGAATCGGTTAGCATATTCAAACTCGCTCCAAAGGCTCCTGAACCATTGGTAGACGTTCCTACACCACGTTGTAACTGAATACTTTCTACCGAAGAAACAAAATCAGGCATGTTCACCCAAAACGTACCGTGACTTTCAGAATCGTTGTACGGAATTCCGTTGATGGTTACGTTTACTCTGGTGGCATCACTACCACGAACGCGTATCCCTGAGTAGCCAATTCCGTTACCAGCATCTGAAGTAGTTACCACCGAAGGCATATAATTCATAAGCGTTGGGATGTCCTGACCCAAATTGCGGAACTGGATTTGTTTTTTGGTCAAATTGCTAAAAGAAACCGGAGTTTTAGAAGTCACACGTACTGCCGATACCAAAACATCATCTAATTGGTTGACTTTGGTCGTGTCTTGTACTTGTGCAAAAGTGATACTAGAGAATAGAAAAAAGAGAATAGAAAAAAGACGTAGAGAAACTGTCTTTGTACTTTGTACTTTATACTTTGTACTCTTTGAATAAATTAAAGTGTTCATCCGTAAATAGTTTTACGAATAAAAGGGGGAATTATTCTTTTGTTTTTAAATTAATAAATGATTTGTTTCTATGACAAGACAATAGCGTAGACTCTATAATTTTGTCATTTTTTCCCTTGGCAGCATTACCCGCCCAGGTTCTTTGGGTATGATCTCAGCTCGTTATTTAGAGCACCCCTTTGAGACGGGGCAAATATAAATCATTTGTTTGAAGTTCCAAGTCTAAAGTTTAAAGTTTTTGAAACTACTAAAAATCGGGCTTCCTTCTAGATTGTTTTATATCTGACAAACTCTTTTTATCCTTAATGCGTTTTCTTATAGCCGATTTTGGAATTTTGGTAGCTTTTCTTTCTTTGGCTACAAACAAACCTGCTCGGATTATCGCCAAAAAACGCTTGATCACTATAGCTTTGTTTTTGAGTTGACTTCGGTCTTCATCACAATGCAAAATCAAAAGTTGTTCTGACGTTAATCTATTGGCTAATTTGTTTTCTAATACTATTTTCTCTTCCTCGGTTAAGGCTTGAGATTGTTTCAAATCAAAAGTTAAAACGACTTTAGATGATACTTTATTGACGTTTTGCCCTCCAGCACCACTACTTCTAACCGCCTTAAATTGCAGTTCTTTTACGATTTGATCTATTTCCATACTATAAATTTTGATGGAACTGATGCGCTGGTTTCAGTAAATCGTTTACATTTTTTACTGGATTAAAAGTCACCATTGGAACCTCAACAAAAATCGTTATCCATTTAGCCATAGCTCCATTCCATAAACCTGGCAATTCATATGATTTAATAGTTTCGTTGCCTAACTTTCTCTCTAAAATAAACCCACTAAGCGGATCAACATAACGAGTCAAATCAAATTTTTGGTTTTGATAATTCTTGATTCCACATACCAAATCTACGGGGTTAAAATGAGTAGCACTTTCTAATATAAGTTGCTGTTTTTCATTTTTTAAATCAACTTGAGAAGATTCAACAATTTGCAAAGTTGCTTTTCCCTTTCCATCAATTACCCAAAAAGGACCACCGCCTGGTTCGCCTTCATTTTTTACCATCCCACATACCCGAATCGGACGATCTAAAACACGTATTAATTCTTTTATTTTATTCTCAAAAGTGAATTTTGAAAACCCTTTGATCAATTCAATACTCAATTCGTTTTGAACAAAAAGAACGATTTCATCAACTTCAACTTCACCTACTTCTTGACGATAAATGGCTCTTAAATAGGAAAAAACACGTTGTTGAAATCCAAGTAAAATACCTGCTAACCCTTTTTTATATAAGGCAATCGCCTCAATATGATTTTGAATAACATTATCAATGTTTTTGATAAAAACAATATCAGCGTCCAAAGCATTGAGATTTTCGATCAAAGCACCGTGACCGCCAGGACGGAACAAAAGTTCTTTATTTTGATTTCGAGCCAAACGATTATTGGTATCCACTGTAATAGAATCGGTTGATTTATCTTGATAGGAATACCCAACTTCGATAAGAGTATTGGAATCTGATTCGATTTTGCTTTTAAATTCTTGCTCTAATTGATCAAACAACAATTGATGGGATTCCGTAATAGTAAAATGCAAATGCCCTTTTTGTTGAACAGCCGCATAAGCCACACATTCGTTAAGATGCTCCTCAAATGGAGTTGCTACGTGATCTGAATATTTATGAAAAGGCAAAACACCCTTAGGTTTACTCGCAAAATCGAAATAATCAGGATATAACAAATACGTTATGAAATAATAATTTTTTTTGTCTGCTGGCCAAAACTCAAAGTCGGAAAAATCAGTCTTAAGCCTCTTATCTATCGCTTCAAAAAAGGAGAACTTATCCATCCCAACAATAAAAAGCGAGAGCTCCAAATCGCGTTTTCTGTTGATATAGGCATTAATACTCTCTGTTTCGTAATGATAATCTCTTAAGAATTCATTCAAAAATTTAAACATTCGTGTTGCAGCTCCCGAGGCTGGCACTAACTTCATCAGCTTCAAACTTGTCTTGTTCTCATCAAAAAAAGCTGCTTTTTCAACAAAATCTTCAGTTGCAAGACGCAAAATACCGTCATTTACTGTTGCGGGTCTATCAAGAATTGCCTTCGGAATTCCGTTTTGATAAAATTCTAATTGTTCACGTACTCTTTCCAATGGAATACCGTGTTCATAAATTTGAACAAAATTACGAGAATCAATACCCATTTTTTTTGCAACATTCAAATCATTCAAAACGGAAACGGCTTTTTTCAAACGTGTTTCTTTATCACCAGACAGCGTAATGAAAGGCTTTTTATTAGCGATTAGCGATTGTCTAAAAGCGGAAAAAATGGAATCTCGCCCTTCTGGACTGTCTCTTAAACCGTCATCTTCCCACGGCACATCGATATCTGTTAGAAAAAAAAGATCATATTGATGAGTACGAGCCGCTTTATCCAATAACGAGTCACAAAAATTATAATACAGTTCAGAAAACACTTTGGTCACCATCAGATTGGTATCGCAAAACAAATAAGTATTTGCTATAGCTGCGCTCTCGTTTTCTAATTTGGTTTGACCATAGGCAATTGGCAACATATCGTCTATACCACAAACGCCACGACCACTATCTAATTTTTCTTGTAAATAGTCGCGTGCAAATTCGGGTACCCAAACTGTCTTATAATACTCAGCTAATTGCTTTGCCAAAGTCGTTTTACCTGTCGATTCAGGTCCAAAAATGGCAATTCGTATTATTTCTGAAGCTCCTGTTTTTGTGTTTTGTCTAAGATTTTCTTCCATTCTAAATAACCGTAAAAGGCAATAATTGTGAATATAACGTATTGAAGGCTGGTAAAAGTGTAGCCTTTTGCAAAATATAATGGTATTGAAATACAATCTCCAATAATCCAAAAAAACCAATTCTCTATTTTTCGTTTGGCCATTAACCACATACCAACAAAAAAGATAGCCGTCAATAAGGTATCCACATAAGAATACCAAGTAGTAAATTTACCAAAATAAAGATACACAACTATGACGAAAATAATTGTACAAACAAAAATAAAAAGTCCATATATTTTATCTTTGTTTGTAGTCCGTGAAATCGGAAATTCTACTTCATCCCCTTTTTTGCGTGTCCAATGGTACCAACCGTAAAGACTCATCACAAAATAATACACATTGATCATCGAATCGCCTAATAATTCCCATTGCCAAAGCAAATAGGCATAGATTGAAGTACTGACCAAACCCGTTGGAAATACCAAAATATTATCTTTTTTAGCAAACCAAACACTGGCTAAACCGAAAAAAATGGCAATCAGTTCCAGACTAACCATCAGTGTGGAATAGTCTTTATATTGTGCAAAAAAATAATCAATCATTGTTTATAGTGAAGTGTTTGTTTTCAAAAAAAGAAGGATTTTTTTCAAAAGCAGTTCCGATTACTACCAAATCAGCTCCTGCTTCATACGCATTTTGTATCCCTAACAAAGAGGTAATGCCTCCGCCAACAACTAGTGGAATAGTGGTATTTTTAGCAACTTCTTGAATCATTTCTAGTGGAACCGATTGTTTTGCGCCACTTCCTGCTTCGAGATAAATGAGCTGATGACCTAGCATTTCGCCTGCCATCGCGGTATTACAAACCTCCTCGACATCGATTCGTGATATGGGTGTTGTTTTACTCACGCGAGCTACTGCCGTTTCGTTACCACTTTCTATTAAAAGATAACTGGTAGGAATAATCTCTAAGTCGGTTTTTTTGAGAATTGGAGCTGCTTTTACCTGATGTTCGATTAAAAAATCGGGATTACGACCCGATAGCAAGGACAAAAACAAAATACCATCAGCGTGAATAGAAATTTGAGATGGATTGCCAGGAAAAAGCACAATAGGCAACTCACAACTGCTTTTAATCTTTAGAATTAACTCGTCTATAATATTATGAGTTACGTGGCTTCCACCAATAAAAACGTGTGTGGCTGGAGCGTTTATCACTTTTTGAATTAAAGCAGGAACCGCATTCAAATCAATTTTATCGGGGTCGAGAAGAATGGCAAGGAGCTTGCGTTTTTCTTTTTTTGCCAATAGAATATCTTGATAAATGTTTTTCATAATAATCATCTTACAGCTATTTGCTGAGTTGACACAAAACTACTGAAAGAATACATACTATTGCTCGTTTTTTTCAAAAGCATAAACTAGAGTAAAAGAATCGAACTCATCAAAACAAATAGTAAACCATTGCTGCTTTTTTTCGAAATCCAAAATGGCAGTGGTTTCTTTTTGGTCTAACTCAAATGGACTGACTTTGATGTGGTTCTTAAAACTAATGCCTTTTTCGTTGCATATTTTGAAAATGGCTTCTTTGGCACCCCATTTTACGGTTAACTTCCGAATATAATCATCTGTTGAGAAGCTTTGCAGTCGAGATAACTCAGCAGTATCGACAAATTTATCGGCGATGCGAAGGATTTTTTCTCGTTGTAATTCGATATCAATCCCAACGGTTTGATTGCTTATGATAATGGCCGCGAATTCGTGTGAATGAGTTATGGATATGTATTTGTTATCGTTCAGATGAGGCTTGCCTGAAGCATCATAAAATAAATCAAAGTCGGTATATCCAGCTTCGGCTAGTAATTTTCGAACACTCAAAAAGGCGCGTTGATGCAGTTGCGACTTCATTCCGTTGAGTCGTTGGGTGCTAATTGTGTTCAAGTGTACTTGTTCGTATAAATCCGAAAACGTCTCGGTGATGTGCCAAACGTAGAGTGTGGTTTCTTGAGTATACTGGATGGTTTTGAATAACGGCATTTGTAAATAAGGTGTCGTTTATAGTTTGGTTTTTGAATACAATTCTCTTGTTGTTTAGCACATTGCCTAGCCCTGATGGGAACGGCATCCTTGTATGGCGGGGTTCGCCATACAAGATATAGTAGACAGCAGGATTAGCTCCTTATGGTTGACCAACTTTGTATGTGCAATTGACAAGGCATTTAAAATTCTAACGCTTAAGGAATTAAACAATTCACAAATCTTATAGAAATTCGTTTATTTCTAAACTTATTACGTAAATTTGCAAAAAATTTCAATATACAAATATACTATAAATGAGTACAGCAACTATGCCTTATGTGGCTTACAAAGTGAAAGACATTTCCTTAGCAGCTTGGGGAAGAAAAGAAATTGAATTAGCAGAAGCTGAAATGCCAGGTTTGATGGCGCTTCGTGCAGAATACAAAGACGAACAACCTTTGAAGGGAGCTCGTATTGCAGGATGTTTACACATGACGATTCAAACTGCAGTTTTGATTGAGACTTTGATTGCGCTTGGAGCTGAAGTGACTTGGAGTTCTTGTAACATTTTTTCTACTCAAGATCAGGCTGCTGCTGCTATTGCTGCTGCTGGAATTCAGGTGTATGCTTGGAAAGGTCTTGACGAAGAGTCTTTTGACTGGTGTATTGAGCAAACGTTGTTCTTTGGTGAAGACAGAAAACCATTGAATATGATTTTGGATGACGGTGGAGATTTGACTAATATGGTTATTGATCGTTACCCAGAATTAGTTCCTGGCATCAAAGGATTGTCTGAAGAAACCACTACTGGTGTTCACAGATTATACGAAAGAGTAAAAGCGGGAACATTACCAATGCCAGCGATCAACGTAAACGACTCTGTTACTAAATCTAAATTTGACAACAAATACGGTTGTAAAGAATCTGCTGTTGATGCAGTTCGTCGTGCTACAGATATTATGTTGGCTGGAAAAAGAGTAATCGTTTGTGGATACGGAGACGTAGGAAAAGGAACAGCTGCTTCTTTTAGAGGTGCTGGATCTATTGTAACGGTTACTGAAATTGATCCAATTTGTGCTTTACAAGCTGCAATGGACGGTTTTGAAGTTAAAAAATTAGACACTGTTATCGCTACAGCTGATATCATTATTACTACAACTGGAAACAAAGACATCGTTTTGGGTTCTCATTTTGAAAAAATGAAAGACAAAACTATCGTTTGTAACATCGGACACTTTGATAACGAAATTGATATGGCTTGGTTGAACAAAAACCACGGTGCTTCAAAAATCGAAATCAAACCACAAGTTGACAAATATACTATCAACGGTAATGACATCATCATTTTGGCAGAAGGTCGTTTGGTAAACCTTGGTTGTGCTACAGGTCACCCAAGTTTTGTAATGAGTAACTCATTTACGAACCAAACTTTGGCTCAAATCGAATTGTGGAAAAACAGTGCTGCTTACAAAAATGAAGTGTACATGTTACCAAAACATTTAGATGAAAAAGTTGCGATGTTACACTTAGCTAAATTAGGTGTTGAATTAGAGACTTTACGTCCTGATCAAGCAGCTTATATTGGCGTTGAAGTTCAAGGTCCATTCAAACCAGAATATTACAGATACTAATTTAGTAATTAGTCCTTAGTGATGAGTGACTAGCAACTAGTTAATAACAGACAAACCCTTACATGAAACTGAACTAAATTCAGTTGTACTGTGAGGGTTTGTTGTTTTTGGGCAATTTCAACAATAAAATAATTTAAACTCCAATTCGTTTGTTAAAGTAATTTTTTAAAAAACCAATTTGAACACAAAACATAACTGTAGAAGCCACAATAGCATACATCGAAATTGTAGAAATTGTAAATCCTTTCAATAATCTAGTATTGAATAACTTTTCGTAATTAATAAAATTCAACCAGCTTTCGGGTGTCGTTTCACCATAAATAGAAAGATAAATTGTCAACAAACAAGTAAATCCAAAAACAGCTATAAATATCGATTTTGGAATTAAAGGTTTATACAAAGTAACATCACTTGCTTTTGTTGCCGCAACTTGAGCCATTACTTTTGACGTAAAATCAACAGAAGGTGATTCTAAAGTTAGATCACTCATCATTTTATCTACAAATTTTTCTAAGTCTTTATTTTCGTTTGCTTCCATAGCATTCAATTATTTCGGGTTCTAAACGCATTTTTAAAATAGACGCAATTTTTTTTCTGCTTCTGTAAAGTTTCACTTTAACATTATTGGCAGTACAATCTATAATTTTTGAAATCTCTTCTAAAGATTGTTCTTCAAAATAAAACAAGATCAATAAAAAAGCTTCTTCGCTCGGCAACAAATGAATGCAATCTTGAATCATTTCATTTCGATCTCTTTCATCGATAGCATCCAAAACATTTTCTAAGTTTTGTATTTGATTCTCAGAAAAATCATCTATCGGAATCGTATCCTGCACTCTTTTGATCTTTTTGAGTTGATCTAAGCAAGTATTATAAGTTACTTTGTAAATCCAAGTTGAAAACTTTGAATCCCCTTTAAAGTTGTTAAGAGATTTAAACACTTTTACAAAAGTATCCTGAGCGGCTTCCTCGGCCTCTTCCCTATTTTTAAGCATTTTCAAAGACAACGAAAAGACCAAATCCTTATATTGATCAACCAATACAGCAAATGCATTCGAGTCACCTTCGAGGATTTTAGTAATATAGTATTGCTCGTTAAAACTGTTCATATTTACATCAGACGACAAGTCTTTAGTATAGGTTACAATAAAACGAAAGAAATATTTTTTTTCAAAAAATGTGTAACCTAATCTTAAATAGCATCGTCATAGCTAACAAATACATTAATCAATTTAAAATCAAAAAAATTATGATCGCAGAAATTTTAATTCCAATCAGCTTGTTCTTAGCAATTTTCGGTATTATTTACCTTTATCTATCAACAAGAAACAAAGAACGTTTGGCACTCATCGAAAAAGGTATTGATGCAAGTATTTTTATGGGCAGAGACAAAAGCTCAACCTCATTTTCAAAAATAATACTTTTAAACTTAGCATTATTGCTTATGGGTATAGGTATAGGCGTATTTATAGCATTATTGCTTTCGACATATACCTCCTTAAATGAAGGCGCATTATATCCCGCAACTATTTTCACAATGGCTGGTGCTGCATTATTTATTGGTTTTACTATGACCAAAAAACTTGACCAACAGTAATTATCATTTCTACTTTAGGATATAATAAATAACTCATTTTCAGGAAAACGCAACTTTTGAGTAAACTTTTCCAAATCACTTACAACACAAACAAACCCTCGCAGAAATGTGAGGGTTTGTTGTTGAGCATAACTATTTAAACTCAAAAAAATCTCTATTCATAGACAAGATAAATATTATAAAGTAAAAATTTACAACCCCTTTTAATGTTTAAACTATAACATTTGTGTTTTTATGATTAAAATAAATATGTCCATAAGTAAAATGAAAAACTTTTGTTTGTCACCATATTATTATTTATTCAGAAAAATCCAACTCAGGGAACCGATCGAAGATTTTAAAAAATTTTTTTTATGCACCAAAAGGCAAATGGCAAGATCAAGATCCTACAAGTATACCACTGTATCGTGGGGCAACCATTTCGTACACCACATTTTAACCTATCATTTTTGATACCTCGTGGGTGAACAATAATAAAATAAAATTGTTTTTCAGCATTGGATTATTATTCAATCCAGCATAAAAAAGAAAAGCCTGTCAATTCATAATTGACAGGCTTTATAATAATTAAAATCAAATTCTTATGCTTCAAATGGAAGAATAGAAACGTATGATTTATTATCTTTTTTCTTTTGGAACTTCACAACTCCAGCTACTCTTGCGTGTAGGGTGTGATCTTTACTGATGTAAACATTTTCACCTGGATTGTGTTTAGAACCTCTTTGTCTTACGATGATGTTCCCAGCAATAGC
>ERZ650300.453-NODE-453-length-24763-cov-19.200421_pt1 | contig 24763 bp, 18 predicted proteins | sample MGYA00376236_ERZ650300 | MGnify/ENA primary metagenome ERZ650300 (study PRJEB26733, sample SAMN07839303) | wastewater metagenome | biome: urban; feature: wastewater treatment plant; material: waste water | place: USA: North Carolina | collected 2016-04-28 ...
ATTTTGAAGCCAAATTTAAACTTAGCCAAAATAAAACCTTGGATAATCAGCAAGGCGTGATTGGCGGTTTAACACAACTGCAATCAGCGACAGCAGATAATATGGCAACGCTAATCAATAATCTCTTTGAGGAATAAAAATGACAAATTCAGAAATTTTAGACTTTATCAAATCGCGCCGTTCAATCGGCAACCTTGTCGCTCCTGCACCCAACCGCGAGCAAGTCGAACAAGCGATTGAAGTCGCCCCTGCGCCCAACCGCGAGCAAGTCGAACAAGCGATTGAAGTCGCCCTATCCGCCCCCGATCACAAGGATTTAAACCCGTACCGTTTTATCGTACTTGAAAACCAAGCGTTAAACACTTTAGGCACGGCGTTAAAAAATGCGGCGATAGCACAAGGTGAAACCGATGAGAAAACCCTCACCAAAGCCGAGAATATGCCGCTGCGTGCGCCGATGATTATCGCCTGTGTCACCGACTTTAAATCCCATGATAAAGTCCCCCATTGGGAACAAATAGCGGCAAGTAGTTGTGCGGTGCAAAATCTCCTGCTTGCCTTGACGGCACAAGGGTTTGCCACCGTCTGGCGCACCGGTCCACTTGCCAATGCGCCTGCAATCAAACAACTGTTTAATGTAACCGCTGATAACCAAGTCATTGCTTTTGTCTATGTTGGCACAGCCGTCTCCACCATCCCACCGCGTTCTAAGATAGACGTCACACCATTTATTGTTTATGATAATGGCACAAACTAAGGGCTAAGCTAGCCGTTTTTATATTTTGCTCATGTAAAGGGTGCCCTGTTGTCAGTATTTGCAGGACAAGTGGATTCAAGGATTTTCAATGAAAAAACCCCAGTTAGCAACCAATCTAAGTGAAAATTTAGAAAAGCTGAATGTCAATCGTGAAAAAGCCAGTAAGCTGTTTGCCGACGTCATTGAAAAAGCGGTCAAAAAGTCTAAACCGGACACCCCAGCGGTATTAGAAAAAGACTTAGACAATCAGCTCGCCAACGAACCTGCACCCCTCAAAATTGCCGTGCTGGGCGGTGGTAGTTTTGGTACGGCAATGGCAAATTTATCGTCCAAAAATGGCTGCGAAGTCACGCTTTGGGTACGCGATAAGCGCAGCGTCAAATCGATGCAAAAAACCCACATCAACAAAAAATACTTGCCCGACCATAAGCTTGATGAGCGCCTGCAATTTACCCATGATTTACAAGCAGCCGTCAAAGGCAAAGATTTGATTTTTGTGGCAGTGCCGAGCTCAGCGTTTCGTGAAACCTTGCAAAAAATTGCGCCATTTATCAGCGCTCAAGCCATCGTGTCTTTAACCAAAGGTATGGAAAAAGATACCTTTGCGCTAATGAGTGATGTGATCGCAGATGAATTGCCCAATGTGGCTTTTGGCGTGATGAGCGGTCCCAATCTCGCCAAAGAAATCATGAATAATATGCCGTCTGCCACCGTGATTGCCAGCCAATCTGCAGCGCTACGGCTTGCGGTACAAACAGCGCTGCACAGTGCGTTTTTTCGCGTGTTTGCCAGTGATGATTTAATTGGTGTCGAGCTCGGCGGCGCGCTCAAAAATATTTATGCCATTGCCATGGGCATGGCCGCTGCTTATGACATCGGGGAAAACACCAAAGCCATGATTTTAACCCGCGCATTGGCTGAGATGAGCCGATTTGGCGTCCAAGCGGGGGCTAATCCGCTGACCTTTTTGGGGTTGTCAGGCGTGGGTGATTTGTATGCAACTTGTTCATCGACCTTAAGCCGTAACTACCAGATTGGTAATATGCTAGGGCGTGGCATGAGCCTTGACCAAGCCATCAAAAAACTGGGGCAAACCGCTGAAGGGATTAATACTATCCAGCAGGTGAATGAAAAAGCCATGAAAGCGGGTATTTATATGCCGATTACCCATGCCTTGCACGATATTATCTATGAAGACAAAGCGCCGCTCGGGGTTGCGTTAAACTTGATGGAAGCAGGATTTAGAAGTGATGTGGAATTTGTCATGCCACATCAAGTGCAACCAACGCCTAACTGACAAACACCATTTTAAACATTTTTAGGTAAATACATGCAATTAATTTTAGTTCGTCATGGCGATGCAGGCGCTTATACCCTGCCAGACCATGAAAGAAATTTATCAGCACTGGGTCAAGCCCAAGCTTCACAGACCGCAGCGTGGCTTGCCGAAAACTTTGAGCCCGATCATTTTATCGTCAGTCCTTACAACCGCGCCCAGCAAACCCTTGCCAAAATCCAGCAATTTTTTCCCCATGTCCCTGTGACCACGTATGAGGGCATCACCCCCGATAACGATGCAGACATCGCAGTGGATGCGCTAGGCGAATTGGTTGGCGACTGCATGGTGGTGGTTTGTCATATGAATATCATTGCTAAAATCGCCCATATTCTCACGGATGATCCCTTAGAGGGTTTTGCACTGGCTGAAGCGCGTGTATATGATATGGGTATATTGGCACCCAGTCTTGCCGCTGAGATTAAACGCTTTGTTCCCACCTGTTAGGTGATTTAATTTGTCAATTTTGTGTAGGACACTTCTGTGATTCATATTTGGTTGCCAACTCAGCATGCTGCCTTACGTTTATGGCAACAAACCACCCAGACTTGGCAAACGGCTGACGATTGGCAAACGCTTGCGACCCTTGCCAATCTGCAAACCACCCAATCAGCCAAGCTACAAGCCTGTCTCTATTTTCCTAGTGTCAGTTTATTAACAATCCAGCCTACCCTTTCAGCAAGCCAGCTCAACGCTTTGGGCGACACCGGCAGGCGCTATTTATTTGAAGATATCAGCATTGGGTCGGTAGAAGATTTACAAGTCAAAATTCAGCCGACAGCCACCAACAGCGAGTTACCCGCGTTATTTGGGCTTCATGCTGCCGATATTCATTCATGGATCAATGCTGCCTCGTTGGCGGGTATTGAGATAATCGCTTTACTGCCAGATTTTTTATTGCTGCCGACCATAGATACTAGAATTGATACAAGCATAGCTACGAGCACCAATACGAAGGCTACAGAGACGAGGGCTACGACAAGCGCGGTCTACTACCAAGATGCAGATACCCAGTTATTAAAACTCCATACTTATCACGGCATGGCGGTTAGTTTTTTACCGCTGGTACTCACCAAATTACCCATGCTAGAAACGCTATATTTAACAGGTTTTCACGATGAAACCGTTGCCCAGCAATTAGCCAGTATGCCTAATTTATCCATTGCATCATCTGAGTTGTTGCCTACCCCAATCAAAGACCCGGTCAGACATTTTTTTAACTTTGCCACAATCAAAGGTAAAACGACGCTTGCGCCTTATGCCAAAGTCATCGCCCTAGTCAGTGTTTGTGCGCTGCTAACAGCCTTTGCGGTCGATGCGCTTCGTTGGTATTATTATAACCAAGCACAAAAACAAGCCTCAACTTTGCTGGCGCAGCAATACGCCCAGTGGTTCCCCAATGAGCCGCTCAGTAGCAAACTTACGCTACAACGACAGTTATCTGGCAAATTAACCACCCAGCAATCAGCCACGCCAAACGTACTTCAAACATTGTCGTCCATACAGCCGGTATTGCAGCAATACCAACTAACTGCCAAGCAGCTTAGTTTTCAAAATAATCACTTACAACTGCAGCTTTTATCATCAAGCACTGATTCATTAAACAAAGCCGTTAATGACATGGTAAACAAAGGGATAAAAGCAAAACTAGGGTCTGTCGATGCCGCGATACCCACTGCAATGTCTTCGAATACTGCCAGTGCGGTTTCCAGTGCCGTGGCGCTAACTTCTGCTGGCAGTGCCCTTGCCATGATAGATATTGAATTGGCAGACTAAACCTACGACTGAGATGAATTTATGAAACCGCACGCCTCACTGAGCCAATCCCTGCAAAAACTAACCACGTCTTTGGGTGATGCCTTTCAAAATTTATCACGTCGTGATCAGATGGCGCTGCTGATATTGGCAATTTTTTTGCTTTTTTTTGTGGTCGGTGTCGGTGGTTCGACGCTGCATAGCAAAGCCAACCAAGCACAAAAAAAATACGATGACACCATGGCAGATGTGTTTTGGCTACGCAGTCAAGCAGGCAACATCAATCCCAACCAAACCCAACAAGTCAATCAAGCCGATGCTATCAAACAAATACTTAGCCAATCAGGTATTGTCAATGCGCAAGTGGTCGAGAATGGCAATACTATCCAAGTTGCTTTTAGTCACGCGCAAGCCAGCGTAATCACCAATATATTTAATCAGTTTGAACAACAAGGTATTCGTATCCAGCAACTACAAATCAACCAGCCAGCCCTCGATAAGCTTGAAGTACAGTCTGTCTTATCTATTAACTCATGATAAAAGTAAGCAGTGGTAAAAGACCATAAAAAACGATGCACTTGGCATCGTTTTTTTGGGGCATGGGGGCGCATTGGGTGATTATTTTTGCACCCACTGACGAATTTTATCACGCTCTGCTGGCGTTGCTCTCAACCATAACTGCATAAATTGATCGAGACTATCCGATGAACTGACCGTGGTCACAACCGCTTGATTGCCAAATTGATTACTAGGTTGATTGATAGCGGGAATCGCACCCCCTGATTGTCCTAAGGCATTGATGGTTTGTTGATTGGCTTCAACCGCTTTTGAGCTACCACCAAACACGCCGCCTAACGCATTACCCAACCCGCTAAAAATGCTTGAACTACTGCTGGATGTGGCTTGCTGACTTGCAATGATTTGCTTGCCTTGTAGCACCGCTAGTGTCGGTTGTTTGACATATTCTTTGGCGGCATTATAGTCTTCTGGTTGACCTAGCATATCCAACACATACGTTTGATTGTCGGCAAGCTCTACCGGAACGCTAATATTGCTTGAACGTAACACATCGTGATTGTCACCGCGCAGCTCGTACAACCGATTGTACTTGGCAGTAATCACATGTTTGCCTGGCTCAAGTTTGTAGGTTTTTTGCGGCTTTGAAAGCAAGCCGTTTTTGACTTCTTGACCATTAATAGCGGTCACCACGGTATTGTCAGTAACATTCAAGGTGACTTGGGCAAATGTTTGTGTGGTTGCTAACATGCCAGCAGTCAACGCGGCAGCCGTCCATAAGTACTGTTTATTCATAGGATATCCTGTTGTTTTACATCAAACTGTTAATGGATTCTAACCCATTTATCACGCAATTCCTATGACAAACCCGGTCAAAAATCTAAAAAATTTTCATTTTCTGCAATTTCATCAAAGTCCGCCAATTCAAAATTGAGCGTTAAATTATCAATGATATTCATCGCATCTTGAATTTTGGCTTTGCTCACTTTGTTTAATGGGGTGCGTTCCATGTTAGAAAACAATGGCTGCAATTCGTTTAACACTGCCAACATTGCACCGATGCGGTGTGGACCTTCATTGAGCAAATAGTCAATGATGCGCGGGTCAAAGTGCCAATGACGACGGCGTAATACCGATTCCAAAATCAGCTGTCTATCAAGCCTATCACTGCCAGTTGGCAACTGAAAAGTTGCGGCTCGCGCAAGCCTTGATAGCAAATCTCGCAGCTCAAAATTTAACGACTTTACTGGCAACCGACTGGCAAAAATAATTTTATTACCGTATTCTTGCGATAAATTAATCAGATGAAAAACTGCTTCTTGCCATTCAGGATGACCTTGAATTGCATCCATATCATCAAGCGCAATCACCGTAGTATTCTCTAGCGATGACAACACCATGGCATCCATATTGGCATTTATCAGCTCACGCAGCGACAGATAAATAACAGATTGGTCGATATCACGGAAGGATTCGCAGATAGCGTTGAGTAGATGGGTTTTACCTGTATCGCGCTCGCCGTATAGATATAGCTGCGTCAATAGCCCTACATGCATTTGGCGCACCACATCGATGATGGATACCCAGCCTGGACCACTAAAGTCACTGATACTCGCGGACTGCTTGATATTTAAGTTTAGACTTAATTGTTCCGACATTCATGCACTCGCAATCGCTAAGATATCCCTTTTTGAAAATAAATCATAAACCACTTTACACATAACACATAGTGCTGCCCAGTTAGCCGCCCTATGCTTAAAAGTTTAAAAGTTTAAAAGCAAAAAATTCAAGCGTCTAACTAAATTTTGACTATTATAACCTAAATTTATGAAATAGCTACTCACGCGCCTTTTGCCCCGTGTCGAGTTATTTCAAATTTATTTGCCTTTGTTATTTACCTTTGAAGCCCGTCAAGAAAAAAACAGTCAATACTGTTTTAGCGCTGAATGCGATAATATAACCAAAGATTGTACATATCTTATCATTTTAGTAGTATATTTGATTATCTTTGTAATGGAGACTCTTATGTCTTTTGTGAATCAATGGCGTGATGCGAATTTTTTTAGACCATTACATATCACTATGAGCACCTTGAGCGCTATGGGGCTAAGCTTGGGACTTACCGCCTGCCAGCCCACCGCTGAGACAACTAACCGAGCCAGCGACGCCCCTTCACCGTCTAATGTACCTGAAGTCATCATTGCCCAAACCCCAGCCAGTATCCCACCTGCCACAGTCGGGTTAAAACGCATGGATTTTCCGGTGTATTTGGCAGGTGTGCCCAATCTACTGCATCCGATTATTCCGTCAGTGCCTATCAATCGCAAATATGATAGCGATGGCAGCGATGCTAAAAAATCACCCGTCAGCTACTTTCAAGAAGTTGCGCCCTATGATTTTCAAAGCAGTGTTTACAATATTGTGTTTGAAGGGCTAAAAACCGGGCAAGTACACCGGCTGTTTCCACACGATAATTTTGTGATAAGAGCGGTGCACACGCCATTGGTAGATTTAAGCCAAGATGACAAAACAGCGCAGAAGAAAGCTGCCATCACGCAAACTGCACCAACCCAACCGCAAGCCGCTAAAGAAGCAACCAGCCCATTGGCAGTCAAAGTCGGCAATACCTTACTGCTGGGCTATTTTATCTATGAAGTCAAAGAGATCGCTGATGATGATGACAATAAAACCAATCTCGATCAGCAGCTTACCTTGTATTTAAGCGATTTAAATGGCAAAAATTTATTGAAACTCACGCCCAATAATCAATATTTTAAACATTATAAATGGCTGCCTGAGAGCAAGCGTTTTTACTTCTCAACCCAAGCCGATACCAACGGCGATCGGGTGATTGATGAGAATGATAAATACTTCTACTATTTCATCGATTTTGCCAAAAACGCGCAAATAGTCACGGCGTATGATTTTAGTAAGCCAAAAGCATAAAGCTTTGTTAAATTGCACTATTAAGCGCGTTTGAGACGTAAGGCATTGAGCACCACAAACAGCGAGCTTAATGACATACCAATCGCAGCCAACCAAGGCGGCACATAGCCTAACGCAGCGGGTATCAGTACGATAAAATTATACCCGAGCGCCCATTTGAAGTTTTGGGCAATAATGCGATCGGTCTTGAACGCCACTTCACGTGCTTTTGCCACGGCTTGTATTTGACCATTGAGCACCAAGGAGTCGCTGGAGACTTGCGCCAAATCTGCCGCACCCGCCATCGCGGTTGAGATATTGGCAGCGGCAAGTACCGGCGCATCATTGACCCCATCACCGACCATTTGCACGATGTGTCCTTGCTGCTGCAGCGCTTTTAAATGTTGTACTTTATCATTTGGGGTAAGACCTTTATAAACCGTGTCAATACCAAGCTCACGCGCTACCTCAAACGCCTGAGCACTTGGGTCACCGGTGAGCATCAGCACCTGCACGCCTTGGTCTTTGAGGTGTTTAATGGTAGCTAAGGCGCCTTCACGGACTTTATCATGAAAATAAAAATGCGCCAGTGGTTGCCATTTTTTGCTTAGGCTATCTTGTCTTGATAAGGTCACACTGGTGCTGGCTTGGTGCTTGGTCAGATTTGGCAGCAACCCATCGTCTAATCCTGATTGCACTGCAAAACCATGATGACCTAGACGGTAACTTAGCCCATCAATCGTGGCCTGCAGACCGCCCCCCGGAATGTGTACCAAATCGCTGGTAGCGGGCAAATGCATTTGCCGAGTCATTGTCAATAACGCATGGGCAATAGGGTGACGACTACCCACTTCAAGACTCGCTGCAATACTTAAAAAATGGTTTTTTATCTCGTCTTCGTTTTTGGTATCATCTTCAGTAAAATCCACTGACGGATTTTGTTTAACACCATACGGCACATTCAGCGTTTCAATCGCCATCAAATTGGGTTGACCGTAGGTCAATGTACCGGTTTTATCAAACGCCACATGGGTGACTTCAGCAAGTGTGGTAATGGTATGCCCGCGGGTCGCCAAAAACCCCAAGCTTGCTAGTCGATTGGTAGAAACGGTTAATGCGATGGGTGTGGCCAATGATAAGGCACAGGGGCAAGTCGCGACCAATACGGCAACCGTTGCCCAAATGGCATGACTGGGCTCGATAAAATACCATGCCAAAAACACCATACTGGCAATCACCAGTACCCGCGCGACAAACCAGCGCGCCAGTTTGTCTGCTTTTAACGCGATTTGCGGTTTTTCACTGAGTGAGCGATTCACTAGCCTGTCAATCACGCCCATTTGGCTGTCATTGGGTAATGTGGTGATTTGCATCACAAACGGCTGACTGTCATTTTGGCTACCGCCCACAATGCTATCGCCCAAGCGTTTGACGATTAAGTCACTCTCCCCAGTCAATAAGCTTTCGGACACCGTGGCACTATCTGACAGCAAAATACCATCACTGATGATACTGCTACCGGCATCAATGCGGACAATATCACCAACTTTTAGCGACTGCGCCGAAACCATTTGCTCATTATCACCCCTATTGCCAGGGTCTACACTAAGTGACTGATAAAAAAGGTCTTTATATTGATTGGCATAGCGCGTCACTTGTGAGGCATCGATCTTCTCTATCGCTAACGGCGCTTCATGCCCTAGTTTTGCGACCAGCACAGGTTCGACGACCACCAAATCATTGGCTAAATTGGCAGCTTTTAGCCTGGCATTGTGCTCGACAAATTTGCCCGCCAATAAGAAAAATATCAGCATACTAACCGAGTCATAATAGGTCTCGCCCGTGTTGGTCAATGTCGCATATACACTTGCCAAAAAGGTAATGACAATGGCGATACTAATCGGCACATCCATATTGACTTGGCGGGCTTTGATGGCTGACCACGCCGATTGAAAAAATGGCAACCCTGCAATCAAAAACACAGGAATACTAACAAACAGCGATACCCAGCGTAAAAATTGCCGATCGTTGACGCCGATACCTGAATATTCCCCAAAATATAGTGCCACTGCAAACATCATCGCTTGCATAGCACCCAATGCCGCAATGCCTAATTGAAACAACATACGGCGATTATCTCGCTTGAGCATCGCCTCATGGGTATCTTGCCGATAGGGTTTGGCATCATACCCAATGGCTTGCACATTTGCCAAAATTTGGCTAATCGGCAGTTTTTTGTCATCCCATACCACGCGCATCCGTTGATTGGTGAGGTTGACTTGGCAAGTGTCCATGCCGTCAAGGCGATACAACTGGGTTTCAATCAGCCAACTACAGGCAGCACAGCGCAAATTGCTGATTGACAGCTCAGCAACGCTGTGCCCTTGCTGATGGTAAATAAATTGCGATTTGATATCATCATGGTCATACGCTTGCAGCTGATATAACGAATCAGGGAGACTGGCAGTACGATTGATTTCACTGCGGTCAAGATAGTATTGCTCAAGCCCCGCCTCGATGATACTTTGCGAAGCAAGCTGACAGCCCATACAGCACATCGCCCGATCTTCACCCAATACATGGGTAAAAAATGGCGGGCTTGGTAGCGGGTCGCCACAATGAAAACAATGCCCTTCTGCTGGCAACACCAGCTCCACATCTTGATACGTGGTCGTAAATTTGCTATCCGCCTCAATAGGCGTACGGCTAGGCGCATCGGTCACAACCGACTGCCCAATATCCGATTGTTTTGCCCCAAATTGGCTATTGTTTGGCATCATTAAAACCCCTAGGGCAAAAACCCTAACTCACCCAAAAATGACTGTTATTGTACTCCAAAACCGTGTATTAAAGTTTAAAAATCCTGTATAAACGTGGCAAAATAGCACGATGTTTACATTGTATTTTGGCGTATTTTGGGTCATGATAAAGCACTTTTTTATACCCCTGATCGTGACGCATTTTTGTATGAATTCAACCATTATCTCTGCCGCTAAAAATCGCCAAAACTCGCCTAAATTCCAGCATGACTCAAACCAACAAGGGATGTTTATCCTGAGTTTTATCTTTGTGGTGGCAGTATTGGGCGGCTTGGTGTTGCTTGGGTTATATTTGGTGCGCCAAGATAATGTGATCACCCAAAAATTTGAGGGCAAACGCTGGAATATCCCTGCAAAAGTGTACTCGCAACCGTTAACGTTGACGGTGGGTAACCCACTTCGCTCGGATGAATTGGAAAATTGGTTAAACTTACTCACCTATGCCCCTGACAAAAACTATGACAATGCCGGCACTTATACCAAAAAAAATGGCGAGTACTATATTCATACCCGCGAATTTAAATTTGCCGCCAACGATACTGAGCCATCGCAAATTATTAAGGTCACGCTCAAAGATAACCAAATTGAAAAATTACAAAGTACCCATCCCAATCCATCGGGTGTGGCGCGGGTTGAGCCCATTTTTATCGGCGGTATCTATCCAGACAATAATGAAGATCGCATCGTTTTAACCATCAATGACTATCCACAGCCATTAATTGACGCGCTGGTGGCAACAGAAGACCGCAGTTTTTATCAGCATCACGGCGTGTCTATCCGCGGGATAGGACGTGCGATTTATAGCAATTTTATGGGCGGTTCACGCCAAGGCGGCTCCACCATCACCCAGCAACTGGTTAAAAACTTCTATCTCAATTCAGACCGCACTATCAAACGTAAAGCCAATGAAGCGGTGATGGCGATTTTGCTGGAAATGCATTATACCAAAAGTGAGATTTTGCAAGCCTATATGAATGAGATTAACTTAGGTCAAAATGGCAATCACTCCATTAACGGGTTTGGGCTTGCCTCGCAGTTTTACTTTAACCGCCCGCTAAAAGAGCTTCGACTCGACCAAATGGCGATGCTCGTAGGGCTTGCCAAAGGCCCTACCCAGTACAATCCACTACGCTACCCCGATGCTGCCCTAAAACGCCGTAACGTGGTGCTGAGCAATATGCTGATAACCGGTAAAATCAGCCAGCAGCAATATGATGAAGCGGTGCAACAGCCACTGAGCATTTCTTACAATCCTGTGATTGGTAAAACGCGTTTTCCAGATTATCTCGACGTGGTCAAACGAGAACTCACCCGTACCTATGATGCCAACGATCTCAAAAACGAGGGGTTAAGAATATTTACCAGTTTTGATCCCAACGTTCAAAAAACCGCTACCAATGCGGTTATTCAAAGCGTCAATCAGTTAAAAAAAAGTAATCCCAAACAGCTCACTAATTTGCAAGCCGCCCTAGTCAGCGCCAATCCCAACAACGGTGAACTGCTCGCTGTGGTGGGAAGTAGTCGTGATTTTACCGGTTTTAATCGCGCCGTGGATGCCAAGCGCCAAGTTGGCTCTTTACTCAAACCGATTATTTACTTAACCGCATTTGAGCAGGGTCGTTACAATTTATCAAGTAGTGTCGATGACAGCCCGATTGTGCTAAAAATGACCGATGGTAAGACATGGACACCCAGCAATTACGGTGGCGGCAGTCATGGTATTATTCCCCTCATCACCGCTTTAGCCAATTCCTATAACCAAGCTGCGGTACGTGTGGGCATGGAAGTCGGTATTCCCAATTTTTTAAATCAATTGTACCGTATGGGTATCAATAGCCCATTGCCCAATTATCCATCTACCTTGCTTGGCGCGGTGAATCTATCGCCCATGGATATGTTGGGGATTTATCAAGTACTGGCAACAGGTGGCTTGCGTCATGAGATTCATACCATTCGCACGATTATTGATGACCAAGGACGAGTGGTTCAGGGCATAGAACAAAAAAATCAGCAAGTCATCAACCCCACGGCTGCCTATCTCACCAATTATGCAATGCAGCAGGTCATCAAGCAAGGTACTGCCAAAGCCGCGCTAGCGCTCGGTGATAACCTTAATCTTGCAGGTAAAACAGGGACTACCAATGATTATCGCGATGCGTGGTTTGCAGGGTATAGTGGCAATGTGGTCAGCGTTGTTTGGGTCGGTTTAGATGACAATAAACCCACAGGTCTAAGTGGCGGTAATGGCGCTTTGCCGATGTGGATAAATTTTATGAAGCAGCAAAAGCTTACGCCAGTTAATCTCATCGCGCCAGGCAATATCGAATGGCTATGGATGGAAAACGGCAAATCACAATTATCCAATGAAAAATGTCCAAATGCCATCTATGTACCTGTTGATACCGACAATCTACCGCAAGATAGTAGTGAATGCGCGGTGCAAATTTATCAACGTGAGCAAGAAGCTAGATTTGCGGCACAGCAACAACAGGCAATGAGTGAGTTTGGACAAAGCCAACAACAGCGGTATGACAATATTGAGCGCAGACAAACTGATGAAGATACCATTGGCAACAACCCACCTGCACCCAATCCCTACCAAAATGAGGCGACTAATACGGGAAATACCCAGAGCAACCCCAATAACCCTAATAATAGCGGCGACCCGACCCATACCAACCAACCACTCAATGCGGCACCGCGCTCGCAGTCTTGGTTAGAAAAATCGGTCAAAGAAATGTTTTAAAGACAATAACAGGCAAACCTTGTTATTTGCCCTTACCGCTACGTGTTTTGTCTTGGGTGCGCCAAGCAATAACATGGGCGTTTTCATTTTTGAGTCACATCGCATTTTTGGCTGAATGCGTTTATACTACCAAGCCAGCGCTCACCTTTTATTGTTTCATTATTTTATTTGTTATTTTTAAGGACTGTTTATGCCTTGGCAGCAATTACATATTCAATGCGAAAAATCGCAAGCCGAACTGGCGGAAACCTTGATGCTAGAAGCCGATGCGCTCAGTATCAGTTTAGATGATGCAGGTGACCAACCGCTATTTGAACCATTGCCCGGTGAATCGCCATTGTGGGATGATGTGATTGTGACGGGGCTATTTGATGGCGATTGTAATTTGGAAACTTTGAGTCAAGATATCGCCAATGATGTGGTGGCGACGCGCGTGTGGACAAGCCGAGTGGATGACAAGGATTGGGAACGTGAGTGGATGAAGAACTACCATCCCATTGAATGTGCCAATGGACTTTGGATTGTGCCCAAATGGATGTCACCCCCTAACCCCAATGCAATTAACATCATCATGGATCCAGGCTTGGCATTTGGCACAGGTTACCATGCAACCACCCGTCTTTGTATCGATTGGCTAACAGAACAGCCCCTACAAGATAAAGTGGTGATTGACTATGGGTGCGGTTCAGGTATTTTGGGTATTGCGGCGCTTTTGCTAGGCGCAAAACAGGTGTACGCGGTCGATATTGACCCCCAAGCAGTCTTAGCCACCCATCAAAATGCCGAGCGCAACCATGTAGCTGACAAACTACAAGCATTTTTACCTGCGCAATTTAGTGACTATTGTAAACAACAGGCTATTTTGCCCGTGGATTTGATTACCGCCAATATTTTAGCCAAACCGCTAATGAGCCTTGCCCCTTATTTTGCGACATTATTGAAATCTCAAGGTAGCATTGTGTTGGCAGGTCTGATTGAAAACCAAGTGGAAGATGTAAAAGCTGCCTATCAGCCTTATTTTGAGATGGATGGCGAATTTACCTTTAGCGCGCAGGAAGATAGACATTGGCATCGCCTCTCGGGTTTTCGCCGCGCGTAGAACAAGTCGCGATTCGTATAAAAAGCCTTACAAGGCGGTAAGGCCGTCTTTTCCCCGTCAAAGCCTAGTAACAGCCTAACGACATAGCTAGCAGCCTAGTGAATATAAATTCTAGGAAATTTGTTGACTTTATTTTTTATTCGTCATTAAATGATTTGACACACGACATTATTAACAATCAAAGACGCAAACTAAAAATGCTAAAAGGGAAGTGATGTTGCGATGAATTTGTACAATGCCAAATGCCCAAACTGCCAACATGCATTTAAAATCAATGATGAACAGTTAGCCGTTAGACATGGGTACGTTCGTTGTTCCCATTGCAAAACCATTTTCTCAGCTGCTGAACAACTAGAACAAAAAAAATTTGCTAACAACAATCCGCTCTCAAGTCCAAACCATCAGACGCCCTCAGCGCTCATTGACGATAAATCTGAGGGTATTTTATTTGATGATGAGTCAGGTCTTGATGAAGCCGGTAATCCCATTGTCAATGAACCCGTTAAACCCACCTCACCGTATGCCTTGTCAAAATCTTCGACCACATCAGCCAAAGCTAAATCAACCAGCAAATTAGATGACTTTGAGATTATAGACAATTTTGAGCAACTGCCAAAAGCCAAAGATAGCAAGCCTAAAAAGCCAATCATTGACGATAAGGATGCCGCTGAAGCGATAGAACTCGCCCAAGATAAAGACGCTTCAGGCGATGAGAATGCTTGGCTGCAACGTTTAATGGCGCAAGCGGATGACAACGAAGCAATGGACGACACAGCCGGCGCCAACGCTAACGCCAAGCGAGGCATGGATGGGTTGTTTAACACAGATATTTTTGACCAAATTCCGATTGATACGGGTAGCGAGCAACAAGCAGATTTATTAGCCTATCAACAAAAGATTGATGAACGCTTGTCGCAACAAGTTTCCTCGCAGCAATCACTGAATGCAAAATTTTTTAATATGCGTATCATTTGGGGATTAGGCAGTTTACTATTAATCTTTGTATTAGCCGCGCAATATATTATTTTTAACATCAACACCTTAATCACTTCAAAAACAAACGCAGCCGTGCTATCAACTATTTGCCATAAAATACCCGCCTGTCAATTGCCTCTGGCTGATACCGAGCTTATTGATGTGCAGATGCTTGCGCTTGCCCATTCATCCAAACAAGCGGGGCAGACTGACTTGGTATTTACTCTGACCAATACCACCGATAATCATATTATCTACCCAAGTGTTAAGGTTTCGCTACGCAATGGCAATACCATACTTGCGCAAACCCTACTCACCCCTAGCCATTATTTGGAAGCGGGTAACAACTATTTGATGCCGCATCAAATAAAACCCATCAAGTTGCGGATTGATTTTCCAAAAACTAAAGTCCAAGCCGCTAACATTGAGCTGGTTTATTAAATTTTTTTTAGCTTGATTACAGCGTTGCTAATGTCAATCTCATACAGCCCCCACGATTTATCGCAGAATTTTACATATTACAAACAACTTACGCTTGCTATCGCTTTTATAATTGTTTTAGTATAAGTATCAATAACTTTATTATTCGTCCATATATTTAAGTTTTATTTAATCTATCAACTAACGAGTTATTCGATAAATTTGTCAGCAAATTTATTTTGAGAATCTGCTATGCCCAATTCTATTGCTTTAAAAAATCGCGCCAAGTATTCCAATATGTCAGATAGCCCATCTAACCCATACACTACCCATACCCCATCGCAAACTTCTCCAAGCGCAAGCTTAGCTCATCACATTGAGCTTGTGGTGCGAGAGTACTTCGATAATTTAAAAGAACAACAACCGACCCAGCTTTATGAGCTTATGTTGTCACAATTTGAAAAACCGCTAATCAGTGTCGTGCTTGAACACACCCGCGGCAATCAAACCAAAACCGCAGAGATTTTGGGACTTAATCGCGGTACATTGCGTAAAAAACTCAAAACCCACCAATTATTATAATGGATAAAAATACCCGCTTTTTTATGATAAGATATCCGCATATTTAGGGATTTATAGAGTTGGGGTATGAAAGTCAATCAGTCAGTTCGTCACAACTGACTTTTTGTTTTTCTGCACCCAGTGTTTTTTTGTCAACGAGTCGAGTCAATTATGAATCAAGCTTATGCATTGCTCTCTGTTTCTGATAAGTCGGGTATTGTGGATTTTGCCAAAGGTCTAATCACCCACGGTTTTCGTCTACTATCAACGGGCGGCACCTACAAACTACTCAAACAACATGACTTAGCAGTGACTGAGGTCGCAGAATACACAGGTTTTGCAGAGATGATGGATGGTCGGGTAAAAACCCTGCATCCAAAAATTCATGGCGGTATTTTAGGTCGCCGCGGCACTGATGATGCCATTATGCAAGAACATGGTATCGACCGCATTGATATGGTGGTTGTCAATTTATATCCATTCGCCCAAACCGTTGCCAACCCCAATGTCACCAAAGAAGACGCCATCGAAAACATTGATATTGGTGGACCTACCATGGTGCGTGCCGCGGCAAAAAATCATGACCATGTCAGCATTGTGACAAGCCCCAACGATTATGCAGCAATCTTGGGTGAGCTAACAGCAAACGGTCACATCAGTGATACCACCCGTTTTGATTTAGCAGTAAAAGCATTTGAGCATACCGCACATTATGATGGTATGATTGCCAACTTTTTAGGCAACCGCCTGCAAAGCTTTGAATCGGCTGACCAATTCCCGCGTACTTTTAACGTGCAAATGGACAAAGCCCAAGACTTACGCTATGGTGAAAACCCGCATCAACAAGCTGCTTTTTATGTCGAAAAAGCGCAGGTAAATGGGCAAAAAGAAGCCAGTATTGCCACCGCCAAGCAATTACAAGGCAAAGAACTATCTTACAACAACATCGCAGATACCGATGCAGCGTTAGAATGCGTCAAATCGTTTGATATGCCTGCGTGTGTCATCGTTAAACACGCCAATCCCTGTGGTGTGGCCGTGGATGCCGATTTAACCCATGCTTATCAAAAAGCCTTTGCCACTGACCCAGAATCTGCGTTTGGCGGTATCATCGCCTTTAACCGTGAATTAGATATCAAAACAGCAAAAGCGATTGTGGATCAGCAATTTGTTGAAGTCATCATCGCCCCAAGTGTTGCCGACGGTGTACTTGATGTCACATCTGCCAAGAAAAATGTGCGTGTGCTAGTCTGCGGTGAATTACCAAACCCAAGTGAGCGCCAAGCCCAATTTGACTTCAAACGCGTCACTGGGGGTTTATTGGTACAAGCGCAAGATTTGGGCTTAATTACTTTAGATGATTTAAAAGTAGTGACAAAAGTACAGCCGACTCAGCAACAATTCGATGATTTGCTATTTACTTGGCAAGTTGCCAAATATGTGAAATCCAACGCAATTGTGTATGCCAAAGATGGGCGTACCATTGGTGTCGGCGCAGGTCAAATGAGCCGTGTCAACTCAGCACGTATTGCCGCGATTAAAGCTGAGCACGCTGGTCTATCGCCTGTGGGTGCGGTGATGGCATCAGATGCCTTCTTCCCATTCCGTGATGGTATTGACAATGCCGCAGCGGTGGGGATTAAGGCGATTATCCAGCCCGGTGGCTCCATGCGCGATGACGAAACCATCGCTGCAGCCGATGAACATGGCATTGCGATGGTGTTTACCGGTATGCGTCATTTTAGACACTAATTTTTGTTAGCCATAAAAAAGGCGAAACTGATTAGGTTTCGCCTTTTTTCATTGATAATTTCTCTTTTTATAGCTTCGTTAGTGTTTATAGCTCAGCTAAGGTTTAGATTTTGGCTAAGGTTTGGCAAATATCAAGCATGCGATTGGCATAGCCCCATTCATTATCATACCAAGCAAACACTTTAAACTGCCGCCCCACACTCATGGTCTGTAAGCTATCAATCACCAATGAATGCGCATCATGGATAAAGTCACTGGACACCAATGGCTCATCGCTGTAATCCATGATACCTGCAAACTCTTGGCGACTGGCATGTTTTAATAGCTGATTGATAGCGGTAACATCCGTGGCTTTGTCAAAGGTAAATGTCACATCAATTGCCGCGACATCAATGGTCGGGACGCGGATAGAATACCCATTCACCTTGCCTGCCATATGCGGCATCACCCGATTGACCGCAGCGATACTACTTGATGTGGTTGGAATAATGTTATGACCAGAAGCCCGTGCACGGCGCAAATCACGGTGGACTTGGTCAAGCACGGTTTGGTCAGCGGTCACTGCATGGATTTCGGTCATCATTGCTGATTCGATGCCATAGGCATGGTGCAATACATACAGTAAAGGCACGAGCGCTTGGGTGGTACACGACACGCTGGATAAAATCTTTTTATCACGGCTAAGCTCATGGTCATTGACGCCCACTACGATACTGGCATCCACATGATCAAACGGAGCAGCCCCTATCATCACCTGCTTGGCGCCCGCCATAATATGCTGTGACGCCTGTTCATAGCTGCGAAAATGACCCGTGCTCTCAAGCACCATGTCGATGCCCAGTTTTTGCCAAGGTAATTTGGTGGCAATGGGCTGCTGTATCAATGCAATTTTCTGCCGAAATTCCCCTTGGCTTAATAGCAAAAAATGCTGTTGTTTTTCCCCCAAATCCAGCGTCTTTAATTCAATATGGATATCACTGACCGCAGATAATCGACCGTGGGTACTGTCATATTTGAGTAGATGTAACAGGGTTGCTGGCTCAGCAATATCATTGATGGCGACGATATTTAAAGGCTGTAATTGTAAAGGATTTTGACAAAACCGCTCGATATAAGCACGGAGCACGTTGCGCCCAATACGACCAAAGCCATTAATAGCGATGTTAAAAGGTTTGATGGTGGAAGCATTCAATCAGGGATATTCCTTACTAGACAAGTGCTCAATTGCCATGCGGTTTTAAAAATAACAAGGCAAGTTTGACATCATTATAAGAATAGACGTTTCTTAATTCTTCGACAATCGCGCGAATTTTGATTTTGCCATCGTTATCTTTATCGCGTTTGTCATCACGTTTGGCTATTTTTTGATACGCCTTATCAATCGGCTGTAGCCATTCGTCATCAGGGCGTAGATGGGCTATGTTGGCGCGGGGGAAATGCTCAGCAATTTTCTCGATATGCCCCATCACGGTTGATTGGGCGAGATTACGGGCTTGCGCAATTTCTGCGATGGTCAAACTTTCATCCAACAAGGCTTTGGTTTCCAGCACCGTGGGGGTGATAACGCCTGCCGCATCATCTGCCAAAGATTGCAGCTGCTGTACAGCATGGCGACGTTTTTCAATCAGTTTTTGCTGTTGTTTGGCGCGATTTTCATACGCAGCGATTTTTTCTTTATCCAGCGTACCCCGGCATTGAATGATAAATTCACGATGAAGGTCATTGAGCTGTTTTTTACTGCGCGTCAAAAATTCACCTTCTTGCTCTGCACTGATGACCTGAAATCGCTGATCAGCCCCGCGCGCTAAGGGATCAAGCTGTAAACTTAATTCATTGACGCCCAGTAATTGTAGCCCAGATAGCTGCTTTAACCGTGATAAAGCCACATAGCCCTGCCCTTTTTCAAAGGTTTTCGACAAATCCACTTCTGCCGCATCCAGCGTCATGCCTTGGCTTTTGTGAATGGTAATCGCCCACGCCAGCGTCAAGGGGATGTGATAATAGGCAGCCAGTATTTCGCCCTCTTCATCATCAATACGCCATGAATCATATTCGGCGATGACTTTGCGGCCGTCATTGAGCTCAACTAAGGGGTACAGTAACTCCGACAGCTTGTCATCAGCTGTGTCTGTCGCGGCGGTATCATCATCAGTGGGGTGAGTTTGTTGTGATTGACCGCCATTGACTTCATCGAGCAAGTCTGCCATATCCGCTTGTTGTTCTTGTTCGATGGCATCTAGCAAGGCAGTCGCATCTGCTGCTAGCGCTTGTTCATCAAGCGGCTCAGATAGGTTTTTTGATGGGCTATTGTTTGATGGGCTGTTTGTTTGTTTATTTGGTTGTTTAAGGGTCGTGGCAACAAAATCAACTATCTTGCCCATGGTGCCATTTGAGACATTAAGCTCGGTGTTGTTTTTGATAAACATCACTTTTGCGCCAAGTTTGAGCACGAGCTCTGGGGTATTGCGTACGGATTTTTTTAACGTCTCGACCAGCTTTTCATCGCCTTCTCCCCAAGCGCGAAAAGTATGCGCCGCTGTGGTAAGTTTGCCAAGTTCCTGCTCATTGATGGCTTGCACGTTGACATTGTGGGTAAACAGTCGGGTACGGTTGTCGGCTAGCACATGCTCAGCCGTTGCAGTCAAAGCAGGCATGATATGGGGGGTAAACTGCTGGCTACGAATCTGATTTAAAATCGCATTTAAATCCAAACCATAATAGGTGTTGCCTAATACCGCTGTTTTGTCAGTTGTTTGACGGTGCTGCTCGGATAAATAGCAAATCTGAAAATCTGCATCCAGCCAAGCTTGCGCCATAAAGGCAAATTTATCACGGTTGCTCTCATGGGGCTCACCAATCGGCGGCAACTGAAAAAAATCCCCGGCAACCAATAACTGTATCCCACCAAACGGCAAGGTGTTTTCCTTGATGGCTTGTAGCACTTGGTTAATCAGCTCAAATTGCTGTCGATGCAGCATCGAGATTTCATCAATCACCAATACTTTGGTGCGCTCAATGCGCTCCACAACCACCGTGCGTTTTTTGATGCGGGCGATGTCTTTGGCGGTTAACTCATTACTAATGCCGATACCTGCCCAGCTGTGAATGGTCATGCCGTTCATATGGGTGGCAGCAATGCCTGTGCTTGCCGTCACCGCGACCGCCACATCCCTTGCGCGCAGATAATGCAAATACTGATTGATGGTATAGGTCTTGCCCGCCCCTGCTGAGCCTGTTAAAAATACATTTTTACCAGTTTTAAGGATATCAAGGGCGGTGGCTTGTTTCATTGGTTATACAAAGCTTTTGTAGATAAAAAGAAGGGGTTAAAAAAAGCGAGTTGAAAATGAGCCTACTATAAAGGCAAAGCCGAGTAAAGGCAATGATTGACAGCACCAAAATACGCCATCAAATGCTTCACGGGTTAGTCAATCATGGTTTTGATTTGCTTGAGACTTAAATAACCGATATGCAGCGCATCGTAAGGTAACTGATTTTTTTCAGGCTCGGTTAATGGCTGAATGGTTAATGCCACGTCATTTGGCAGTAAATCAGCCACACAGTGAATATCATCCAAGTCTAGTTGATGCTTATCATCAACATGACTGGTTGCCACCCCGCTTTTAGCAGTATCGACATTATCAAATGTATAATCTTGATAAAATGCCGTTTTTTTAACTTGCGCCGTTGCTTTACCTAGCGTCTCGGCTATCACAAGTGTTTTATAATGGAATTCTTCAAATTGACCTGGCAGATAACCGCCTAAATTGACAAAATAAAGTTGTTTGCCCTGATTATCTAATTTGTTATCTACCCTATCCTCTGCAAATATGTTATCTGCCAACATCTTATCTGCAAGCGCGTTATCTTTTGACCATCCATCTTTTGACAAGCTATTTTTCGACAACAAAATTTGACAATCACCCACCCGCTTCACTTCTCGCCATGCGTCTAAGTGCCAGTTGTTTTTGACTGCCGGCCAGTGCTGATTGACACTCTCAATTGTTTCACTTAGGCTATTTGCAATCACAAACATCACATCATGCTGTTCAATGAGTCGTCCTTGGGGACGCGCCCCGATTTTTAACATAAATAGTTTCATATTGATACGCCCAAATGTATCACCATTAAAAATTAAAAACCTGCCAAGCCTCATAGGTTTTTGTCACAGGTTTTTATCACCACAGGTTTTTATCATTTTATCTTACGGTTATTTTTTGACCATCGGCATTTTAGCGCTTTCTAACTTTGCCAAGGTATCTGGTAGTTTATCAATCGCGGTCGCTACCACCGCTTGTGCCGCTTGCGAGATGCCTAGCTTTTGTGCGATAGTCGGTTTTTGGCGAGATTGAATGGCATACAATTCGCTATCCGTCATCTTCTCTAAGATATAACTGTCCGATGTTTGCAGGGCATCGACCAAATTGCGTGTTATCGCATCTTCACCGTACCAATGCTCACCGGTTGCCACTTGTTCAACATCCAAACTTGGACGGTATTTGCGCACAAAGTCTTTAAATAGTTTGTGCGTTTCTTCCAGTTCTTGCTGGAATTTTTGTTTGTCTTCTTCGGTATTTTCACCAAACACGGTGACCGTGCGTTTGTATTTACCCGCGGTAAATACTTCGACATCGATGTCATGTTTTTCTAATAAATCATGAAAATTGGGCACTTGTGCCACCACACCAATCGAACCAACTACCGCAAAGGGCGCCGCCAAAATTTTATCAGCCACACACGCCATCATATAGCCACCACTGGCGGCGACTTTATCAATACAGACCGTTAAATTTAGTCCTGCTTCTTTTATACGTGCCAACTGGGCGGCAGCAAGGCCATACGCGTGTACCATACCGCCTGAAGATTCAAGGCGCACAATGACTTCATCTTCAGCTTGCGCAACCGTCAATAGCGTGCTGATTTCTTCACGTAGTTGCTGTACTTCAGTGGCTTTGATATCGCCATGAAAATCCAGCACAAAACAATTTTTGTTGGCGGTTTTATTTTTGAACAGACCAAATTTTGAGGGGGTTTTTTTGGTATTTTCTTTTTTCGTCAAGTCTGTAAATGCGCGGCTGATGAGTGATGTTAAACCCTTATCATTCACCATTTGCAATTGTAATTGTTGTTTGCGCTGGGCTTTGACTTTATTTAAATGGGTAACTTTCATTTCAACCGGATGTTTGGCATTTTGAAATAGCATAATAACTCTCTAATTAAGGGCTCTAATTAAGGAAAAAATTCACACAATGGGTTTTATATAGCGTTTATTTCGCTGTTTTCAATCGCTTACCCACACAATATTATCGAAATGTCTGTGACAGGCATGGCTAGTAGAGATGCATGATAAACCGTGTTTCATATTGTGAAATTTGAGTAAACAAGGCATAATATTCGTTTATAAAAATTTTTGCTACTTCTTACATTACGAAAAATATTGGGATTGCTTCATTATGATGCGTACACACTATTGCGGGCTTGTCACCGAAAACTTAAACGACCAAACCATCACTATTTGCGGTTGGGTGCATCGTCGCCGTGACCACGGTGGGGTTATTTTCTTGGATATGCGTGACCGTGAAGGCCTACTGCAAGTGGTCATCGACCCAGATACCCCAGAAGCATTTGCTACAGCAGATAGCGCGCGTTCTGAATATGTGCTCAAAATCACCGGTCGTGTGCGTCAGCGTTATGCCGGTACTGAAAACAAAAACATGACCAGCGGTCAAGTAGAGTTATTGGCCAAAGACATCGAAACAATCGCCACTTCTGAGACGCCGCCATTTCCCCTCAATGATGAGTTTACCAACGTTTCTGAAGAACTACGCTTAAAATATCGCTTTTTAGACATGCGCCGTCCAGAGATGCAAGAGCGTATGAAGTTTCGTGCCAAAGCCACTTCGACCATTCGCCGTTACCTAGATGACCAAGGTTTCTTGGACGTAGAAACCCCCATCTTGACCCGTGCTACCCCAGAAGGCGCGCGTGATTATTTGGTACCTAGCCGCGTGTCAAACGGTGAGTTTTATGCCCTGCCTCAGTCACCTCAGCTATTTAAACAGCTGCTCATGGTAGCGGGTTTTGACCGCTATTATCAAATTGCCAAGTGTTTTCGTGATGAAGACTTACGTGCTGACCGCCAGCCAGAATTTACCCAAATCGATATCGAAACCTCATTCTTAAGTGATGAAGATATCATGAACATTGCCGAAGGGTTAACAAAAGACTTGTTCAAAACCATGATGAACATTGAATTTGATACCTTCCCGCGTATGACATACGCCGAAGCCATGCGTGATTATGCGTCTGACAAACCAGACTTGCGTATTCCTATGAAGTTAATTGATGTGGCTGATATCATGCAGTCTGTGGAATTCAAAGTATTTTCAGGCCCTGCTCAAGACCCTAAAGGTCGTGTGGTCGCGCTTCGGGTGCCAAACGGTAGTGAAATTACCCGTAAACAAATTGACGAATATACTAAATTTGTCGGCATTTATGGCGCAAAAGGTCTGGCTTATATCAAAGTCAACGATGTGAGCAACATCAACAACGGTGTCGATAAAGAATCAGGTTTGCAATCACCGATTATCAAAAACATGACCGATGAAGTATTAGTCGAGCTGATTAAACGTACTGAGGCGCAAACCGGTGATATCATTTTCTTTGGCGCGGATAAAGCCAAAGTCGTCAATGATGCCATGGGTGCGCTGCGTGTCAAATTGGGTCTGGACCTAAATATGCTAACCTGTGAGTGGGCGCCGCTTTGGGTGGTGGATTTCCCGATGTTTGAAGAAACCGACAGTGGTGATGGGCTGGGGGGCAAATGGACGTCGGTGCATCACCCATTCACCAAGCCAAAAGGCACGGTTGAAGCGATGAAAAACAACCCAGAAACCGCCCTGTCTATCGCTTATGACATGGTATTAAACGGTACTGAAATCGGTGGGGGTTCATTGCGTATCAATACTTTGGATATGCAAAAAGCGGTATTTGAAGCCTTGGGTATTTCTGAAGCCGAAGCCGAAGAAAAATTCTCATTCTTACTTAACGCGCTAAAATACGGTGCGCCACCGCACGGTGGTTTGGCATTCGGTCTTGACCG
>ERZ650300.454-NODE-454-length-24746-cov-16.200316_pt1 | contig 24746 bp, 20 predicted proteins | sample MGYA00376236_ERZ650300 | MGnify/ENA primary metagenome ERZ650300 (study PRJEB26733, sample SAMN07839303) | wastewater metagenome | biome: urban; feature: wastewater treatment plant; material: waste water | place: USA: North Carolina | collected 2016-04-28 ...
GAAACGCCAATTAATTTACCGATTCCGAAAGTGATTGCTGCAGCCAATAATCCGAAAATAACTTGTCTGAAACCTGAATACCAAATGCTCTTTCCTGTGAAAAGTGTAATGGCAGAACCGATTAAAAATAAACCAATCGAACTTGATATAGCACTTGCAATAATTGCTGGAGTTCCTCCTAAAAAGAAAAACGGGAAAAGTGGTAAAATAGCTCCAATTGCAAATAATATAAACGAAGAAACCGCTGCTTCCATGGCAGAACCTTTCAGTTCTTCGGAGTTGATTCCTAATTCTTCTTTTACCAAAAATTGATGTGCAGAATTTTTGTCATTCATGAGTTCTGTTGCCATTTGTGCGGCTTGTTCCGCAGGAATTCCTTTCGCTCTGTAAATCAATTCTATTTCTTTTAATTCTCCTTCGGGATTTACTTCTAATTCGTCCATTTCCAGAGACATTTGGTTTTCGTATAATTCTTTGGAACTCTGTACCGAAATCCATTCTCCTAATGCCATAGACAATGAACCTGCTAAAAGCCCAGCTAAACCTGCGAGCAGTACTTCTTTTTGTCCGCTACTTGCTCCTGCAACTCCCATAATTAATGAAAAGTTGGAAATTAAACCGTCATTTCCTCCTAAAACAGCTGCTCTAAGTGCGTTTCCGCCAACAGAACGATGTCTTTTTTCAAAACGAGAAAGTGCATTTCCTCCAATTTTAGGATTATTTTGAAGAATATTTTCTAAAATTTTCACGTGGGCAGTATCCGAAATAGATGCTTGAGTTTTTGTATTAACTCTGGCTTTTCCGATAGAGCTTGATAGTGATTTTTCGGTATCCATTAAAACCCCTAAAACATAATCATAACCTAAAATTCCTCCAATTTTTTTAAGAATTTTTGCTCTTGTAGAAGGTTTCGGCATGTCTTTTTCCGTGAGTCCTACTTTCTGTAAAAATGCTACTGCGTGAGATTTTTCGATGGCAGACATTTGTAAAAAGATTTCTTTTACATTTTGGTCTTCTTCTTTCTCGGCTAATAAACCGTACAGAAAAGAAGCATCTACTTCGGTTTGGATGTTTTTTAAGTTCATTTTGTGGGTGTTTTGTGGTGTTATTCTTCTACATTTTTAAGTCCCATCAATAGATAATAAGCTCCTTTCGTTACAAATTTCTTGTTTTTAGCCTTTTCGTCAAGGTTCAAAATTTCTGTTCTACCATTTTCCGAATTTCCTATGGTTACAGGAAACATTTTATAGGTTTTTGGTTGTATTTCTTCAAAAATATATTGTTTGCCTTCCCAAGTTACCACGGCATCATCTGGAACGGTATTTCCTGTTTCAGTTTGGGTTTCTACTTCTGCATTCATGTAAGTTCCGGGAATTAAACTCTTATCATATTCTATAAAATGACAGTAAATAATCACCGATTTATCTGGCTGAAAATCTCTGCCAATTAAAATAACATTAGCGGCGTATTTTTTATCAGGATTTTGATTGGTATAGGCAAAAACTCTTTGGTTCAAAGCAATTTTATTCAAATCTTTTTCAAAAACTTTTAATGCTAAATGAATGTCACCTGTGTTTACTACGTCAAAAAGTCTTTCTGTAGGCGAAACATATTGTCCCATCTTCACATTTACACTAGAAATATAACCAGAAACTGGTGATGTAACCGCTACACTTCTTTTAATGTTCCCAGCGTTCAGATTATTCGGATTTATTCCAAGAGCTCTCAATTTTTCTGCCATTCCTCTCATCAAAATATTTTGATTTTGAGCTTCAGTTTGGGCGAGTTGCATGGCTTTGTCTGATGCAGCTTTGCTTTGATTTAATTCACTTTGTCTAGCATAATCTTTTTGTGCGTAACCTAAATTAGATTTTGCCAAAAGATAATCTTGCTGCAACTGAACAATCTGTGGATCTTCTAAAACAGCCAAAGTTTCACCTTTATCTACGTGCATTCCTGGCATATGACGAATAAAACGCACATAGCCACCACTTGGTGCAGAAACGCTTGCTAAATTCTGTGGCGGAACATCTATCGTTCCATTTAATATAATTTTTGCTGAAATATCTTCGTATCCTAAATTTCCTGTTTCTATACCCGCATTTTTGATTTGGTTATCGTTGAGTGTAATTTGGTTTTCAGCGGCTACTACTTCAAATTCTTCTTTGGCAGTTTCTTCTTTTTTGCCACAAGAAAAGAGTAGAAGCGTTATCGTTATAATTGAAATTATTTTTTTCATTTTTGATTCATTTTTTGCTTAAAAAAATTAAAATTTTCATTTGATTAAGGATTATTCTCCTCCAATCATTTTAGAAACAATTCCTTTTTTGTTGGTCAATTCGGCAATGGTAATTCCTACAAAGTGAAGGACGATGAATCCTGGCATCCAATAAATGGCTAGTTTGTGAATTTCTTCGGCTTTTTCTAGAATATCTTCTCCGGCTAATTCAAATTTTAGCATCATACCTGTTGCTGCTTCTACAGCCACTAAAAAGTAGAAAATAAAATAAATAGTCCCTTGGAATTTTTCTTTTCCAGAAGCCGTTTTAGAAAAAGGATTAGGAAATTTAATGCCTTTTACCAGCATATAAATTATCCTTAAAACAAAAGCAAAAACCAATACATAAGCAAAGTTAACGTGCCACTCAAACATTGGATTGATAATGGATTTTGCAATAGCACGAACGCTTTCTTCTGGTAATGCTAAACCTTTAGCGGTAAGTTCGTTATTGATAGCAGCAGAAATGGTTTTTCTGCCCATCCAATACATTCTTAAAAATCCAGTGGCTAATAATACGAACATTGAAATTGCGATAACCCAATGTATAATTCTATGTGTTGCGGTAAATTTTTTCATCTTTTAATTAATTTTCGCTTTTCAGCGCGTTGATTTCTATAATAATGTCATTGAGTTCTTTTAATCGATCTGTGTATTTGTTTTCAATTTCAAATGCTTGATTTACTAAAAGAGTCCATTCTAAATAATTGATTTCTCCGTTATAATATTGGTTATTGGCAGTTTTTAAGATGCTTTCGCTGTTTGCCAAACCTGTTTTCTGATAGTAAGAAATCTCATTCGTTAGTTTTTGATAAAGATTAAAGTTCTGTGTGTATTGATTTTTCAGTTGTAATGAACCCAGCTGATAATTATTTTCAGCGATTTGTTGGTTGATTTTCTGAGCTTCAATCACTGATTTCTGTGCTGAATTAAAAACAGGTAAACCTATTCCTACCATTCCAGAGTGAAATCTTGCCGAACGCTCATAGAATTTATCATCTGCACCATTTCCGTACATCGACATATTGTTGTACCCAATGTTAAAACTAGGAGTAAGTTTAGATTTTTCAGCCAAAAGTTTAGCGTTTTGAATGTTTTTTTCTTGCTCCAATTGTTTTAAAATAATTGGATTTCCAGAGAAATTTTCGCCAAGATTGTTAATATCTAAAACAGTGTATTTTTCTTTATCATTTTGGTAAAAAGTTCCATCATTGATGAGGAAATTAAATTTCTGCAAAGCAATTTCTCTGTCTTTTTCGAGTGCGTTGAGTTGCAGTTCTGCTTGACTTCTCAAGTTTTCGGCAGTCGCTTTTTCTAAGAGATTGCTTTCTCCTTTTTTCAGTCTGAGTTCTGCTCTTTTGTAATATTGAGAAAAGATGCTGTCTGCTTTTTTGAGCAGTTTTTTCTTCTCGTCTAGATATTTTAACTCATTGTAAATCAAAGAAATTTCTTTTTTGATTTGCCATTTATGAACATCCAATTGTAGCGTAGAATTTTTATATTCTTCTGCTAAAACTTTCTTCTGACTGTTATAAAATTTTGGCAATCTAATTGTTTGAGAAACCGAAAATTTATTGTCAACATAAGCTGAATTCATTTGCCCGATTTCTCCAGATATCATCAATGGATCAATAACGGTAGCAGAACGTTGCATTTTTTCTTGGTATTGTACCTTTAATGTTCCGTCTTTGATGGCTAAGTTATTGTTCAGGGCTTTATTGATGGCACTTTCTAACGAAATAGGAGTTTGTGAAAATCCTATTCCAAAAATTAGAAAAGTGAATATTTTTAAAAATTTATCTTTCATTTTATTTGATTTATTTTTTACCACAGAGGTCACAGAGAAATTATTAGAGTTCACGGTGTTCTCCGTGAAATTCTTTGTGTCTCTGTGTTTAGATTTATAGTTGGTATCCATCTTCAGTATCTTCTATTTCTTGCAATTTTCTATTTTTTTCAGGGAAATGTGCCTCAAACCAAATGTACATTACTGGCAATAGATAAAGTGTAAGGTAAGTGGCTAATAATAAACCACCAATTACAACTGTAGCGAGAGGTCTCTGAACTTCTGCACCTTCACCTGTAGAAATTGCCATTGGCAAAAATCCTAAAGATGCTACAAAAGCAGTCATTAAAACAGGTCTTAATCTGGTTTTTCCTCCAATAATCACTGCGGTTTTTAAATCTGGTTGTATTGTTTTTTGGCGATTAAATTCCGAAATGAGAACGATACCATTTAAAACTGCTACCCCAAATAATGCGATGAAACCAACTCCCGCAGAAATACTGAAATTCATGTCTCTTAACCAGAGTGAGAGGATTCCTCCAATAGCGGAAAGCGGAATTGCAGAGAAAATGAGCAATCCGTATTTTACTGAATTAAATGCAAAATACAGCATCAATAAAATTAAAAATAAACTCACCGGAACTGCTATTGCTAAACGTGATTTCGCTTGTTGAAGATTTTCAAAAGTTCCACCATATTTTATGGAATAACCAGCAGGAAGTTTCAGTTGTTTTTCTACATTTTGTTGTAAATCTTCTACCGTAGACTGTATATCCCTGTTTCTTACATTAAATCCAACAATAATTCTTCGCTGAGCATTTTCACGCTGAATTTGGTTAATGCTTTCCTTTAATTCTACATTGGCAACTGTACTGAGTGGAATTTCAATTCCAGAAGGAGTAGAGATGAGTAGATTATTGACATCGTCTACATTTTTTCTTTGGGTTCCGTCTAAACGAACCACCAAATCAAATTTCTTTTCTCCTTCGAATACAGAGCCTGTAGCTTGTCCTGCAAAAGCCGTATTAACGATATTATTTACATCACTTACATTAAGCCCAAACTGTGACATGGCTTCACGTCTGTAAGTAATTACAATCTGTGGCATTCCCGAAACGGGCTCTACATAAATGTTTTGTGCGCCTTCAATTTTTTTGGAAATTTGACCTAATTTTTCAGCATAAACTTTTAAGGTGTCAAGATTTTCTCCAAAAATTTTACAAACTACGTCTTGTCTTGCTCCTGTCATTAATTCGTTAAATCTCATTGCAACAGGATATTGGAAAGAGTAAGTCACGCCAATCATATTTTTCTTCAATTCGGCGGACATTTTTTCTGAAAGTTCATCATAAGTTGTTGCAGAAGTCCATTCAGCACGAGGTTTTAAGATAATCATCATATCACTCGCGTCAATTGGCATAGGATCGGTTGGGATTTCGGAGCTTCCTGTTTTCCCTACAATTTTTTCAATTTCCGGGAATTTTTTCATCAAAATCTGTGATGACTTTTGAACAGCATCTGTAGAAGTTTTCAGATTACTGCCTGGTAAAACTCTGGTGTCTACCGCAAAATCTCCTTCAGGAAGACTAGGAATAAATTCTCCACCTAATCTGGTCATTATAAAGACTGCAAAGAAAAATACACCAACAATTCCGAAGAATATTAAATTAGGAATTTTTAAAACTCTTTCTAATGATTTATCGTAGTTTTTCTCAATTTTTTCAATCATTTTATCCGAAATGGTCTTCTTATTGTCAATTTTTTTAGACAAAACAAGAGAGCTCATCATCGGGATATAAGTTAAAGAAAGAATAAATGCTCCCAATAATGCAAAAATTACAGTTTGCGCCATCGGAATAAACATTTTGCCTTCTACACCTTCTAAAGTGAGAATCGGTAAGTAAACGATAAGGATAATAATTTGTCCAAACACCGCAGAATTCATCATTTTGCTGGAAGAAGTATAGACTTCGTCATCCATCATGGTTTGAGAAATGCTTTGATTTTGATAGACTTTCAAATGTTGTAATCTATGCAAAACCGCTTCTACAATAATGACGGCTCCATCCACAATTAACCCGAAATCCAGTGCGCCTAAACTCATTAAATTTCCTGAAACTCCAAAAATATTCATCATAATGATGGCAAAAAGCATGGAGAGCGGAATGACAGAAGCAACCAAAAATCCAGCACGCAGATTTCCGAGGAATAATACCAATACGAAAACTACAATTAGTGCACCTTCTAAAAGGTTTTTCTCAACTGTTCCGATGGCATTATTTACCATTTTGGTTCGGTCTAAGAATGCATCTATTTTTACGCCTTCTGGTAAAGTTTTTTGGATTTCTTCTATTCTTGTTTTTACTTTTTTAATGACTTCGTTTGAGTTTTCTCCTTTCATCATCATCACCACAGCTCCTGCAACTTCTCCTTGTCCGTTGTAAGTCATTGCGCCGTATCTGATGGCTTTTCCGTATTGTACGGTTCCAATATTTTTAATCAAAATTGGAGTTCCGTCTTCTAAATTTTTAACTACAGTGTTCTCAATATCTGTAATTTTTCCCATTAATCCTTCGGTTCTGATAAAAAGAACACTCGGACCTTTTTCTATATAAGCGCCACCAGTATTTTGATTATTTTTTTGTAATGCATCAAAAACTTCGGTCATGGTTACACCCATAGATTTCAGTTGAGAAGGATTTACGGCAACTTCATATTGCTTTAAATCTCCACCAAAACTCGCTACATCTGCAACTCCTTCTGTTCCTAATAATTGTCTGCGAACAATCCAATCTTGAATGGTTCTGAGTTGCATCGCATTGTAACGGTGTTCATAGCCTTTTTTCGGGCGAACTACATATTGATAAATTTCTCCTAAACCTGTAGAAATCGGAGCCATAGAAGGCGTTCCTAAACTGGTAGGAATATCTTTAGAAACTTGCTGAAGTCTTTCTGCAACTTGTTGACGCGCCCAATGTAAATCTACTTCATCTTTAAAAACAATAGTGATTACAGAAAGCCCGAAACGCGAAAAACTACGCATTTGTTTAATTCCTGCAATGTTATTATTGGCTTGTTCTAGCGGAAAAGTGATGAATCTTTCTACATCTGGTGCTCCCAAACTTGGGGAAACGGTAATAATCTGTACCTGATTGTCTGTAATATCAGGTACCGCATCGATAGGTAATTTTCTTACCTCAAATATTCCATAAATGATTAATCCAAGCGTGAATAAAGCGATAATCAGTTTATTCTTGATGGAAAATTCTATGATTTTGTTAAGCATTTTAATTTAATTTATAGAGTGAAACGTCTCAAAACCAAATAGTAATGAGTTTTCTATACCAATAAATTAAATCAGCTCTGGCGGTTGAAAAAATGAAAGTAAATGTGGATTGATAAAACTTTCAGCGTAATGAAAGTTCTGGTTTTTTTCTTCAAAAAACTTTTTAGTTTGAGCTAAATTTAACTCAAAAGATTTAGGTAAATCTTGGATTGCAAAGCTAACGGAAGAAATTTCATGGGCTTTAAAAGGCAGTTTCATGTCTTTTTCATAATCACTGTCTTTTTGGCTACCGCTTAAATAATGAAGCGCGATAAACCCAATAATACTGATGTTTTTATTTTCAGATTTATGTTCCTGATAATGTTCGATTAATGCAGGAATTTTCAATACTTCTTTTACCTCTGTAAAACTAAAGAGGTAAATTGTTAAGAGAAATATTGAAAAATGTCTTTTCATCTGAATATTTCACAAAGTTAGTGAAAAAATTAATAGAGAATGTCTATGACATGTTAAAGATATAATAATTTATGCATTCCATTCCATCAAGTAATCATCCATTACGAAGCCATTTCCAATGTCAAAAACGCCTTCTTCATAGACTTTGAAGCCTTGAGAAAGATAAAAATGATAAGATGGATTTTGCTTATTTACGGCAAGGATAATTCTTTGGTCGCCCACTTCTAGAATTTGATTTTTAAGAAATTGAATGGCTTCTTTTCCTAGACCTTTTCCTTTTCCTTCTTCGGTAATGTAGATTCTATGGAGTTTAGTAGTGTTTTCTTCATAATGATTTTCGAAGCCCATAATTCCATAGAAATTTTCTGCATCACCCAAAAGATAATAATGATAATTGGGATTATTAAATTGACGGGTGATTTCTTCTTCCGAATACATTAAATCCAGCATAAAATCTATTTGTTCATGAGAAATAATTCCCGGATAGTGACTTCTCCAAGATTTTTCTGCCAAATCTTGAATTAAAGGAATGTCTTTTATGGTGGCTTTTGTGATCATAAAAAAAGAACTTACACAAAGGTAAGTTCTTAATATTGAAATTTAAAATTTATAAAATTAAATTTTTGCCATTTCTGCTTTTATTTTGGCTTGTAAACCTTCAGAAGCAACAACTAGAGGCAATCTTAAGTAGTTTTTGATGATTCCTTTCTCTGCTAAAACGGTTTTAATTCCGCAAGGATTTCCTTCAGCAAAAATAAGTCTGGTGATTTCTACCAATTTGTTATGAATTTCATAAGCTTCTTTTACTTTTCCTTCGAAAGCAAGTTGTACCATCGTAGAAAATTCCTTAGGATAACCTTGTCCAATTACAGAAATTACACCGTCTCCACCAGCTAAAGTTACTGGAAGCGTATATTCATCATCTCCAGAAACTAAAGAGAAATTTGCAGGTTTTTTTCTTAAAATATCAAAATATTGTAAGATGTTTGGTGCAGCTTCTTTAATCATAAAAAGATTAGGGAATTCATTCGCTAAACGCAATGTGGTAGAAGCTTCTATGTTTTGACCAGTTCTTCCTGGAACGTTGTAAATAATGATTTGTTTTCCTGTAGAAGCTAGCATTTTATAATGCTGATAAAGTCCTTCTTGGTTGGGTTTGTTATAGTAAGGAGATACTGATAGAACTGCATCGAAATCCGTTAAATCTGCTTCTTCAATTTGTTTTTTAACTTCTAGAGTATTGTTTCCACCGATTCCTAAAACCAATGGTAAACGTTTATTATTAATCTTTATAACGTGTTTTATAACTTCTTGTTTTTCTGCTGCAGAAAGAGTAGCAGCTTCTGCTGTGGTTCCTAGAACTACTAAATAATTGGTGCCATTTTCGATGTTGTATTCTACTAATCTCGTTAGCGAATCAAAATCTACTGATAAATCTTCGTTGAAAGGTGTTACTAATGCTACACCTACTCCTTTTAAGTTACTCATTGTTAAATTGTGTTATAAAAATTAATTTGTTCAAAATTAGTGAAAAATTTTTTTTCAGGAGCAAGAAGTTTACTAATTCTCATCACTTTTGGTCCCGCTTTTCGCTGCAATCTTTTAAAATTTTTTCACTCAGGTTTCATAAAATGAAAAAACCTGAAAATTTTAAAAGGATTTCCGCTTCAAAACGAGGCACGAGTTTCGCCGATTCCTTTAAAAATATAAAGAAACAAAGAGGCAATCGGGGCTATTTTTTACGCAAATTTCTTCGGTTCACGCCCGCCAAAAAATCTATTCATAATAACAGATAATCAATTATATTTGCATTACAATTTTTATAAAATCATGAAAAATAAAATTTGGTTGTTGGCCATCGTTGCGCTCACTGCTTCTGCATGCAGAACTCCGCTTCAAGTGGCTCAAGTTCAACCGCAGAAAAATACTTCTATTACTTCTGAAATTGCAGAAAATCAGAATTTTGTATCCGTTATCGCTCCATATAAAGCAGAGTTGGAGAAAAAAATGAATTCTAAAATTTCTTACACTTCTGTAGACCTTAATAAATCGGGAGACAATTCCAATTTAGGGAACCTTTTGGCAGATTTTACTTATGAAGGAGCAGAAGAATGGGGCGAAAAAAATAATATTGATGTAGATGCTGCGGTAATTAACATTGGTGGAATTCGTTCTACGATTGGAGCAGGAGATATTTTGACCAAACATGTTTTCGAAGTTATGCCTTTTGAAAATGAAGTGGTAATTGTAAAAATGAAGGGTAGTGATTTAAGAGGTTTATTTCAATATTATCTAGAAACACAGAAAAATAACCCTGTTTCTCATCTTTACATCGAAACAGAAAACGGTAAAATCAATCAAGCCTTAATCGATGGCGAAAATGTAGAAGATGATGAGGTGTATTACATCGCTACGTCTGATTATCTTGCTTTAGGAGGTGATAATATGAAGTTTTTCAGCAAAGGAGAATTGATTTCTACAGGAATTAAATTAAGAGATTTATTTTTAGAATATTTCAAGAAAAATCCAGAAGTAAAAGCTAATAAAGACATTCGTTTAAATTTTAAAGGGAAAAACTAATGAACAGAAAAGAATTTTTAAAAACAGTAGGAGGCGGAACATTAGCACTTTCTTTAGCGCCTAATTTAGTTTTTGCCAGTCAAAAAAGTATTCTTGATAAAAATTCGGCTTATAAATTGACCGTTTTACATACCAATGACCAACACAGTAGAATAGAACCTTTTGATTCTAGTTATTCTAGAAATCCTAATCAGGGAGGTTTTGCAAGACGTGCTACTTTAATTCAGCAGATTAGAAGTCAAGAAAAAAACGTTCTGTTATTAGATGCAGGAGATATTTTTCAAGGAACGCCATATTTTAATTTTTATGGAGGTGAACTGGAATTTAAATTAATGTCTATGATGGGTTATGATGCTGCAACTATGGGAAATCATGATTTCGACAATGGTTTAGATGGTTTCTTGAAGGCTTTACCGAATGCTAAATTCCCTTTTATCACTTCTAATTACGATTTCAGCAATACCATTCTTGATGGAAAAACCGAAAAATATAAAATCTTCAAAAAAGATGGAATTAAAGTTGGTCTTTTCGGAGTGGGAATAGAGTTAGATGGATTGGTGGGCAAGAAACAATATCAGGAAACTAAATATTTGAATCCAGTAGAAATCGCACAGCATTATGCAGATTTTCTGAGAAAAGAAAAAGGTTGTGATTTGGTAATTTGTCTATCACACATTGGTTATGATTACCGAGATGATGCGGATAAAATTTCTGATAAAAAATTAGCAGCTCAGACAGATAATATTGATTTAATTTTAGGAGGTCATACCCATACTTTTTTACCAGAACCACAATCTTTTACCAATAAAAGTGGCAAAAACGTTTTGGTGAATCAAGTAGGTTGGGCTGGATTGCTTTTAGGAAGAATAGATTTTTATTTTGACAAAAATAAGAGTTTACAAAATATTTCATGGAATAATCAAGTTATAGATGATAGCATTTTAGGTTAAAAATTGATGATGAAAAAAAATATATTAGTCTTTTTACTGCTTTTGTCGTATTTTTCAGTGTTTTCGCAAAGCACCAATAGTAAGTGGAGCGATTTGTTCTCTTACAATAATGTTTTGGCTTTCAAAGAAAAAGACGGGAAAATCATTGCAGCAACCGAAAATGGAGTTTTTTATTACAACACCATTTCAGGTGAAATTACCAAACTTTCTAAAGCCAATGGTTTGCATGAAGTGAAAATTTCGGCTTTTGATTATGACGCAGCTACCAATACAGCTATTATAGGTTATAAATCTGGTAATTTAGATGTGGTAACTGCAGATGGTGTAACGTATGTGGTAGATATTCCGCTTTCTCAAAGTTACACAGGAAGTAAAACGATTAATAATATTTCTATCAATGGAGACAAAGCCGTGATTTCTGTAGGTTATGGCGTTTCTATTTTTAACATCACCAAAAAAGAATTTGGGGATACTTGTTTCTTTTTTAATGGTACTTCTTACGAAAAAGTTTTAGAAGCCACCATAAAAGACAATACGGTTTATGCGATTACAGGAACCAGTCTTAAATATCATCCTATAGACGTAACTTTTTCGGTGTACAGCAATTGGAATTCCGCAGCAGGAAATTATACACAAATAGATTCTAAAACAACTTTGGTATTATCTAATAACAATACGGTGTATTATGGTAATGTGGGAAGTTTAAGTTCAATTCCGCAAAGTTTTACCAAAATTAAAGACATTAAAATTACCGATTCCCAAATTATTGTTGCAGACCAAACCAAAGTATACGCGTATACACTTACAGGAACTTTGCAAAAAACAATAGATATCGCAGAAGAAGTTAATACGGCTTTTGTTGTAAACAATCAAATTTATACAGGAACTAAACTTTCAGGAATTTATGATGAGTCTAAAAACTCCTATAAACCAGATGGTCCATATTCTAATATTTCTTATAAGATTAGTCTTTTAGATAATCAACTATGGGTTTCTACGGGAGGAAGAGATGGTTATAATAGCCCATTTTATACAGGTTTAGGGTATTATCATTTTGATGGTAATAAATGGAATTATCCTAATTATTTCAAAAGTTCTACTTTCGTTTGGAATATTTTAGATGTAGTTCCTAATCCTTCTAAACCTTCCGAAGTTTTCTTTACTAATTATTCATTTAATTTAGGTGAAAAAGGGATTTATAAAATGGATAATAATGTTTTTGTAAAAGCATATAACCAAACAGATGCTAATAACTTTTATAACAGACCTGCAGGTTGTGTTTTTGATGAAAATAATCAACTTTTTTGTTCCGTTGGACTTTTGCAAAATCAGAAATATACAGAAGGTGTCTATGTTTATGATAAATCTACCGATCAGTTTGTTATTAATTCATTAATTTCTGCGGGTAGTATGCAGAAGCCACTTGTAAAAGAAGGAAAATTATTTATTCCATCTCCTTACTATAATCCGGGAGGTTTGATTATTTCTGATTATAAAAATACACCGCTTAGTTTTTCAGATGATAAAACCATACTGATTAATTCAAAAAATGGATTGGCAGCTTCTGGAACTGTTTCAGCTGCGATAGATAAAAATGATGACATTTGGGTAGGAACTAGACTTGGACTTAGAATTTTACCAAATGCTTCTAATGCAATTAATAATACTGATAATAAAGCAGAGCCTATTGTCATTACTCAAAACGGAATTCCAGAAGAACTTTTTAAAGATTTGGTGATTCTTCAAGTAGAAGTAGATTCAGGGAATCAAAAATGGGTTTCTGTAGAAGGAGGAGGCGTGTTTTACCTCAGTTCTAATGGCGAAAATACCATTTCGCATTTTACAAAAGTGAATTCACCATTACCTAATGACATTGTTACAGATATAAAAGTAGACCCTAAAACAGGAAAAGTCTATTTTGTAACCTTTGATGGAATTGTGGTGTATCAAGGAGATGTAATCAATGTTTCTAGCGATTTTTCTGAGATAAAAGTTTATCCAAATCCAGTCGTTACAAGTCAATACAGAGGAAATGTAAAAATTACGGGACTTGCCGAAAAAACCAATATTAGAATTACAGATGCAGCAGGAAACGTAGTGCATCAAGCAGTAGCTAGAGGAGGTTATTACGAATGGAATCTCAATAATCAAAAAGGCATTAGAGTAGCATCGGGAATTTATTTTGTCTTAATGACCAATGAAGATGGAACCGATAAAGCTACCGCTAAAATTGCAGTGGTGAATTAATGGATAAAAACACAGGATTTTTACTCTCATACATTAAATACGGAGATTATGATGCCATTCTGCATTGTTATACGTTAGAAAGCGGTTTTCAGTCGTTTTTCATGAGAGGAATATATTCTGCTAAAAACAAAAAGAAAGCCTTTCTTTCGCCGCTTAATGAGCTGGAAATTACCTTTTCTAATCACCGTGGCAATCTTCCTACCATTAAAAAGGTAGAACTCAGTGAGAAATTACCTGATGAGGTAAATGTTCATCAGAACGCGGTGATTTTCTTTCTTTCTGATTTTCTCAATCAAATTTTGAAGAATGAAAGTCAGCAAGTTGCTCTTTATCAAGAAATTAAATTTTTCAAACAGAAAATTTTAGAGAAAAAGATGCATGCGCATTACTTTTTTCTGATTAGGATGCTTCAGTTTTTTGGAATTTCTCCATTGGTATCCGAAGAAAAATTTTTAAATATTGAAAAGGGGATTTTTCAAGAAGAAATTGCTCAAAAAGAAGTAGATGAAGAACTATCTTTTCTCTGGAAGAAAATTTTAGACAAAGAAATAGAAGAAGATTTTATAATTGAAAAAAAATCCAGAAAACCTTTATTAGATTCTATTTTGCAATACTATAAAACGCACTTTCCAGAATTTTATGCTCCTAAATCTTTACCTGTAATTTTAGAAGTTTTTGAATAAAAAACCGCCTAATTAGGCGGTTGTATTTTTTAGTCTTCTGCTGATGTTCTCGTTTCTGTTTTAAACACTTGGAAGTTGAAAACAAATGTTCTATTTCTGAAACTAAAAGCAGAATAAGCAAAATGTTCATCTCTTGCAAATGCAGCTCTAGAAGGTACTATAATTACGCCTTGTAAGTTGTAGTTATCCGTGTCATTTAATTCACAACTTTGGAAATTTTTAATCGCCTCTTGGAAACCTTCCATTTCATAGAATGCTCTGGTTTTAGTAGTGCTATTGTCTGTATTGTACTTGTTTAAAACACTTGTTCTTACATGGAAATAAGCAGGGTCTATTTCTGGTGTTCCAGTAGTAATAATAGTGGTTCTAAAAGGATATTTAGAGTCAAATTTCACTACATTATCGCTTCCTTTTACAGCTACATACGTGTAAGTGTTGTGCATCAACTTTATTTTATCAGTAGCTACGATGGCTTTTCCATTGGGTGGAGTGTATCTGCTGATGTAAATTACTCCAGAATTTAGTTTTACGGGATTGTAATCAGATAGAGGTTTCTCATTATCATCTGTGGTAGAAGTACTGCTAAATGCTACGATATTTCCTCTAGAATCAAAATAGTTATCTTTTAAAAATTTTTGAATGGCCTCATCATCATATGTATTCTGAGTTTCTATACTCACTTCTTCTGTAGTGCTGTTATTGTCATCATCATTATTACATGATGTGATAGCTAAAGAAGCTAAAGCAAGAAACAAAAATATTTTTTTCATAAGTTTTTTATCCTTTAGATTTGTTTAATTAAATTGCTCGATATTTTCAATAACTGCAAAAGTATAAATAAATTATGAGAATTGATAAATTTTTATGGAGTATTAGGTTTTACAAAACAAGAAATATCGCGGCCGAAGAAATTAAGAAAAATAGAGTTTCTATAGGAGAAAATACCGTAAAATCTTCCAAAGAAGTAAAAGAAGGAGATATTATCAAGATAAGAAAAAATCAAATCGACTATAAAATTAAGGTTTTACAAATTCCCAAAAGTAGAATAGGAGCCAAATTAGTTGCCCTTCATGTAGCAGACATGACCGAGAAAGAGCAATATGAATTGCTAAAACTCAGAAAAATGTCTCAGGATTATTATCGTACAAAAGGAGAAGGAAGGCCAACCAAAAAAGACAGAAGAGATATGGATGATTTCTTAGAAACAGACCATGATGAAACTTCTATGACAGAAGATGATTGGGATTCTTTCTTTAAGGATGTAGCTGAAGAATAGTAGTGATTTCCTCTACTATTTCTTCTGGCGTTTTATGGTCGGTATCTACAACGTATTGTGCTTTATTGTAAAAAATATTTCTCTCAAAAAGGTGTTTGGCGATAAATTCTGGTAAATCTTCGTCACTTATTCTCGCAATAAGAGGTCTTTTTTCTTTTTGTTTAGATAATCTTTGAACCAGTGTGCCAATATTTGCTCTCAGATAAATGGTGATAGAATTATTATTAAGGATTTCCATGTTATTATAATACACAGGAGTGCCACCACCTAGACTAATGATGCAATTTTCTTGGGTGGCAAGAAGCTCTTCCAAAGTTTCTTTTTCTGACTTTCTAAAGTAGATTTCACCCTTTTTTTCAAAAATTTCGGGTATAGTCATGTTTTTTTTCTTAGAAATTTCTTTATCGAGGTCAAAAATTTTAAAATTTATTTTTTCTCCCAATATTTTGGAAATGTGAGATTTACCGCTTCCCATGTAGCCTACAAGTGAAATAATCATAATTTTATTTTGCACAAAGTTCTTAAAAAATTTTGAGAATTTAAAAAAAGGCGTATCTTTGCACCACTTTTTAACAGAGATGTTAAGGAGACCTGGTAGCTCAGCTGGTAGAGCAATACACTTTTAATGTATGGGTCCTGGGTTCGAATCCCAGCCAGGTCACAAGTAAATTCCGTACCACTACGGATTTTTTTTGCCTACGTGGTGAAATTGGTAGACACGCCATCTTGAGGGGGTGGTTTCCTAAGGATGTGCTGGTTCGAGTCCAGTCGTAGGCACGAAGAGCAAAAAATAAAAACTTAGAAATTTTTTATAAATTTCAAAGACCTGGTAGCTCAGCTGGTAGAGCAATACACTTTTAATGTATGGGTCCTGGGTTCGAATCCCAGCCAGGTCACAATTTACGAAAGTAAATTTTTTTCATATTAATATTTTGTGATTTGGTGTTTAAAAGCCTTCAAGGTAACTTGAAGGCTTTTTATTTGTTTTTATCCTAAATGCATATTGTCTATTAATCTTACCGTGTCTGCATACGCTACGATAAAGGCTCTATAATTCTTGTCTTTGTAGAAATAATCTGTTTCTTTTAGAGTTTTTTCATCGGCAATTACAAAATACTCTAATTCAAAATTAGAATTTCTAAAAATTTCTAGTACTCTTAGTTTTATTTCTTCTACAGAAATCACTTTAAACCATTCTTTTACTTTTGTAAGTGTTTCGTAGATGATGGTTGCTTCTTTTCTTTGAGTTTCAGTGAGTCTTACATTTCTAGAACTCATGGCAAGTCCATCTTCTTCTCTTAAAGTAGGAACTCCGTGAATTTTTACGGGTAGTTTTGTTTTTTCTACCATTTTTTTGATAATGGCTAATTGCTGGTAATCTTTTTCGCCAAAGTAAGCATTGTGTGGCTGTACTTGTCTGAAAAGTTCTTCTACGATGGTTCCTACTCCGTCAAAATGACCTGGTCTGTATTTGCCTTCCATTTCGTTTTCGAGTCCGTCGAAATCATATTTTTTGCTGTTTAGTCCATCTGGATACATTTCTTCTACATTAGGAACGTAAACAGCGTCTACACCTGCTTTTTCTAAAAGTTCTAAGTCTTTTTCTAATGTTTTCGGGTACTTTTGAAAATCATCTGGATTATTAAATTGGGTAGGATTTACAAAAATGGAAGAAATAACCTCGTCGTTTTCTTTTTTAGCAGCTTTGTAAAGAGAAAGGTGACCTTCGTGAAGTGCGCCCATTGTAGGAGCAAATCCTATTTTTTTGCCCATTTCTCTCTGTCTTTCAACATAATCAATCAGTGTTTTTTTGCTTTTCAGAACTTTCATAAAAATTGTATTTAGGGTAAAGTTATAAAAAATTGTTAATTAAAAGAAATTCGGTTATTTTTTTGTATTTTTGCATAATTAACCGTCTTTGTATAGAGAAGAAAAAAATATTATGCCGAATCAAAAGATTTTATACGTCACCACAGAGATGTTTCCATATCAGGAAGATAGTAATATGGCGATGATGGTGAACAAGATGGCACTGAAGATGCACCAAGAAGGCAATGACGTAAGAGTTTTTATGCCGAGATTTGGATTTATCAGCGAGAGAAAATTTCAGTTGCATGAAGTGATTAGATTATCTGGAATGAATATTATTATCAATGATTTAGACCAGCCGTTAATCATAAAAGTAGCTTCTTTGCCAGGAGAAAGATTGCAGGTTTATTTCATAGATAATGAAGAGTATTTCAAGAGAAAACAATATTATCAGGATGAAGATAATCAACCGTTTGAAGATAATGATGAACGAGCAATTTTCTTTGCAAGAGGTGTAATCGAAACCATTAAAAAACTAAATTGGGTTCCAGATATTATCCATTTTAATGGATGGATGGCTTCATTTATCCCAATTTACCTTAAAAATTACTATAAGACAGATTCTTATTTTAACGATACTAAACTTGTACTTTCTGTGTACAATGAAAAAGATTTATCTCTAGGTGACAATATTACTGAAAAATTAAAGTTTGATAATATTGAAAACCTTAAAGCATTAGAAGAGCCTACCATCCAAAGTTTTGTAATAGAAAGCATGAATTTGGTAGATACTATTGTAAAAGGAGATGAATTTTTAGAAGAAAAACTAGACAAAGCCTTTGAAGAATCTAAAACACCTAAAAACGAATATGTAGACGGCGGTTCTATAAGCGAAATTTACTAATCACAAATCACATATAATTACTTAAATGATAAAAGAAATTCAGAATATCTTTAGGCTATTTTTTATTTTATTTTCGGGAGCTGCTATTACAGTAGCTTGTGAATCTGAGCCAGACGAATTAGGAATGCAATTTTTCCAAAATGGGACAGCTCAAGGAACGGAAGAAAGTTTCGATGTAGTAGCCTATAATGTTTATAATAATGATGCGCTAGAAGCAGATAATGATAGACTATCAGAAGCTACTTTAGGTGCTTTTGATGAGCCAAACTTTGGGATGCAAAAGTCATCATATGTTACTCAAGTAAGATTATCTTCTTATGATCCAGATTTTGGTGCAAATGCTGTAGTGGATTCAGTAGTTTTACAGATGAAACCTCTTTACCAGACAGCAACCGATTCTGTGGTAACTAAAACTTACGAAGATTACATACACCCAGATAATATAGCTGCAAAAAAAGTAGTATCGAGTTATCCTATTAAAAAATACGGAAAAGCAAAAAGTAATTTCACGATTAATGTACATGAAGTTACCGATTTCTTATATTCTACAGAAACCAACTTCTATTCTAATCAACAAGTCAATACAGGAACTTTATTAGGAACTAAATCATTTGATGGATTCATTAGATCTATTAAAATTACCAAAGACTCTGATAATTCTGAATTATTCAGCAGAGATGCAGGTTTAAGAATACCTTTAGATAAAGATTTTTTTCAATCTAAAATTATTGATAAAAAAGGTTCTTTTGAACTAAAAGATGTTGCAAGTTTTATTAGATATTTTAGAGGTTTAAAACTTTCTGTAGTAGAAAATGATGGTTATATTTTTAGTTTTAACCCTAATGAATTATCTGCTATTATCTATTATAAATATGATAAAACAGAGAATAGTACTACTACAAGAACTCAAGGAAGTTATACACTAGATTTAGGTTCATCTAATGTACATTTTAATCAAATTCAGTATAACAGAAGCAATACATTTGTTAATCACGTACCAAGTACTCCTAATACAAGTGGAGATGCTAAACTTTTCTTACAAGGAATGGGCGGTCCAGGTGCTGAAGTAGTTATTCCTGATGCCATTATTGCTAAGCTTAAAAATTTATATAAAAACGAAAAAGCAGGTTTGCTTTCTGCTAAAATAAGATTGTATTCAGACGAAGTTTTATGGAATAATTCTTATGCTAAGCCAGATACCTTTGCTACATTAGTAAAAACCATAGGTACAGATAATACGACTACATTTTCGTTTTTCCCAGATAGAGATATCTTTGCTTTTTCTGGAGTTTACAAAATGGTTAACGCAGTAGATTTAAATAAAAATCCTGCCTATTATGAAATTGGTATTACTCAGTTTATAAAAAATATAGTAGAAAAAGAAGAAGCAAATAAACCAATTACTATCAATGTGGGAAGTTTCCAAACTTCATCTACTACTGGAGGGTTATTAGGAACAGATTATACGACTAAAGCGTATGCTCCTCAAAGAATTGTATTAGTAGGAACGGATCCAAGTATAGATGCTAACCCGAATCCTAGTAATACTAAATATGCTCAATTAAAAGTAATTTACTCAAAAAAATAATATAACTATGTGTGGAATTGTAGGTTATACAGGTTTTCAAGATGCTTATGATATTGTTATCAACGGCTTGAGAAGATTAGAATATAGAGGTTATGACAGTGCAGGAATTGTACTTGAAGATAAAAATAATAATTTTGAGGTTAAGAAAACTAAAGGAAAAGTTTCTGATTTAGTTGACATTTCAGAAAACTTAAAAGGAACTTCTCATATTGGGATGGGACATACAAGATGGGCTACTCACGGAGTTCCTAGTGATAGAAATTCTCACCCACATGTTTCTAACGATGGTAAAATAGCATTGGTACACAATGGTATTATAGAAAATTATGATACGATTAAGACAATGCTTATTGGCAAAGGTTTTACTTTTTTATCTGAAACTGATACAGAAGTTCTAGTTAATCTTATTCAATATATTTTAGATACTCAAAATGTAGATTTTCCACAAGCAGTAAGATATGCGTTAAACGAAGTTTATGGAGCATATGCAATTACAGTAATGCACAAGGATTATCCAGGAGTTTTAGTAGTAGGAAGATTAGGTTCGCCATTGGCAATTGGTTTAGGTGACAAAGAATATTTTATCGCTTCAGATGCTTCACCGTTTGTGGAATTTACTAAAGAAGCGGTTTATCTAGAAGATGGACATATGGCTACTATTTCATTAGAAAATGGTGTAGATATTAGAAGCATCAAAGAAAATGAAAAAATAGAACCTGCTATCCAAGAACTTAAATTATCATTAGAACAAATAGAAAAAGGAGGTTATGAGCATTTCATGTTAAAAGAAATTTTCGAACAGCCAAAATCTATCCAAGATACATTAAGAGGTAGATTACTTGTAAATGAAGGCATTATAAAAATGGCTGGAATTTGGGATCACCTTGATAGAATTAATAAAGCAGAAAGAATCATCATCATTGCGTGTGGTACTTCTTGGCATGCTGGTTTAATCGGAGAATATCTTATCGAAGAATTTGCAAGAATTCCTGTAGAAGTAGAATATGCTTCAGAATTTAGATACAGAAATCCCATCATTACTGAAAAAGATATCGTTGTAGCCATTTCTCAATCAGGAGAAACTGCAGACTCTATGGCAGCGATTAAATTGGCTAAAGAAAAAGGAGCATTCATCTATGGAATTTGTAATGTAGTAGATTCATCTATTGCAAGATTTTCAGATGCTGGTTCTTATACTCATGCTGGTCCAGAAATTGGAGTGGCTTCTACCAAAGCATTTACAGCTCAATTAACTATTTTATCACTTATCGCCCTTAAATTAGGCAAGCATAATGGTAATCTAAGTAATGCAGAATTCATGAGACTCATCACAGAGTTAGACAATATTCCTAAAAAAGTAGAAGAGGTTCTAAAATCTACACATGATTATGTGAAAGAAATTGCGCATGATTTTGTTAATTCTACTAATTTCTTATACTTAGGTAGAGGATTTAATTTCCCTGCAGCATTAGAAGGAGCACTTAAATTGAAAGAGATTTCTTATATCCATGCAGAAGGTTATCCAGCAGCAGAAATGAAACACGGTCCTATCGCTTTAATAGACGAAAATATGCCAATTGTAATCATTGCTCCTAAAAAAGGTCATTATGATAAAATTGTAAGTAACGTTCAAGAAATTAAAGCAAGAAAAGGTAAGGTAATCGCTGTAGTAAATTACGGAGATGAGCAAGTTGCTTCTATGGCAGATTATGTAATAGAAATTCCGGAAACTTCAGAATGTTTCTCGCCAATAGTAGCATCTATTCCGTTGCAATTATTAGCTTACTACATTGCGGTTTACAGAGGTGCCAATGTAGACCAACCAAGAAATCTTGCGAAATCTGTAACAGTAGAATAAATTTTTAATCAGATACAAAATATTTTACTTTAATTTTCGTTTAAAAAAAATCTTAAAGATTTGTTAAAAAAAAAATTAATTATATATTTACCGCTTTAAACTATAATAGTATAATGAAAAGAATGTTTCTTTTGATGCTTGCAGCATCTTTTGTGGTTTCATGTTCTAAAGGTGGAGGAAGAGCAAGCTCTGGAAAACCAGACTCTAGAGGAGAATTGGTGCCAAAAGAAAGTAAAAAATCTTTCGAGGCTCAAAGACCTTACGGTATGGTGGCCATTCCTGGTGGTTCTTTCGTAATGGGGCAGGCTGATGCAGACTTTACCGCAACACCAGAAAAAGCTCCTCTGAAAACCGTTACCGTTTCTTCATTTTTTATGGACGAAACTGAGGTAACCAATTCAGAATACAGACTCTTCGTAAACTATGTAAGAGACTCTATTGCAAGAACATTATTAGCAGAAGCTGCAGGTGATGATACCAATGAAGATGGAATAGGGAGATATGCTTTTTTAGCTAAAAAAGCGGGTGATGATGCAAACGCATATCAAAAATATTTAGAAGCTCAAGGTGATAGAGATGGGTACAATGATTCTAGAAAATTAGATTGGAGAGTGCCATTATACTGGAAAACTGGTCAATATCCAGACGAAAAATATGCAGAGGTAATGGAATCTCTTTACTTACCACCAGCTAAAAGAATTAACAACGAAAGACTTCTTGATACTCAGAAATTAAAATATTCTTACGAGTGGGAAGATATAGCAACTGCGGTAAAAGATAAAACAAGAAGTGCAAGTTATCTTAAAAAAGAAAGCATTGCTGTTTATCCAGATACCACAGTTTGGGTTAAAGATTTCAACTATGCATATAACGAACCTTTATTTGATAGATATTTTTGGCATAGAGCTTATAAAGATTATCCAGTAGTAGGAGTAACTTGGGATCAAGCAAGAGCTTTTTGTGATTATAAAACGAAAGCAAAAAGAGACTACGTGAAATCTGGTAAAAAAAGAGGAGACAATCCTATGAAATTTAGACTTCCAACAGAAGCAGAATGGGAATACGCAGCAAGAGGTGGTCTAGAAAATGCAACTTATCCTTGGGGTGGTCCTTATCTTACAGATGATAGAGGTTGTTATTTAGCAAACTTTAAACCGAAAAGAGGTAATTATATAGAAGACGAAAAGAAAGGAACTTATCCATATACAGCTCCAGTAAAAAGATTCCATAGAAATGGTTTTGGTCTATATGACATGGCTGGAAACGTAGCAGAATGGACGGAGTCTCCTTACAGCAACTCTACTTATCAATTCTCGTCAACTTTAAATCCTTACTTATCAAACCAAGCCTACAGAGAACTTAAAAAATCTGTAAGAGGAGGTTCTTGGAAAGATGTAGGTTACTTATTAATGACAGGCTATAGAGACTGGGAAAGAAAAGATTCTGCAAGAAGTTATATTGGTTTTAGAACTATTCAAGACGTTCCTGCAGGAACAGCTAGATTGAGAAGATCAAGCAAATAAAAAGTAAAAATTAAATTATCAAAAACTATTAAAAAATCAAAGGTATGATTGGGAATCCGTTTAAAACTAAAGACACAACTTTAAATTTTATTTATTCAGCAGGTGCTGCTGTTGTAATTTTAGGAGCATTATTTAAGTTAAATCACTGGAATATTGGACCATTAACTGGTACTTGGATTCTAGCAATCGGTTTAGGGGTAGAAGCTTTAATTTTCTTAATCTTCGCATTCGATGCACCTAAAGAAGAAGCTTCATACGCTTGGGAAAATGTTTATCCAGAATTATTAGATGCAGATGCACAACCAAAAGCTAGAAAAGTAGCTGCGGTAGAAACTTCTGACTTAGACGTTACCTTGTCAAATAAATTAGATAAAATGTTAGCTGATGCTAAACTAGATGTAGAATTATTCGAAAGACTAAAAACAGGAATTGATAAATTTTCAACTTCTGTAGAACAAATTAATTCTACAGTAGACGTATCACAAGCTACTACAAAATATAATGACCAATTAACTTTGGCTGCTAGTCACCTAGAAAGCATGAATGCATTATATGCACTACAATTAGAGCATGGTAAAGCACAAAGCGAAATGAGCAAAAAGTATGTAGAAGATATCCAAAAATCTGCAGACCAATCTCAGAAATTTAATGAAGAATTAGCAGGTCTTACATCTAATTTAAATAATCTTAATAGAGTTTACGGAGGTATGCTTTCTGCAATGAAAGCTTAATTTTCTTTCAATATTTTAATCAATAAAAATTTAAAAAAAAGAATTAAAATGGCAAAAGGAAAACAAACACCTCGTCAGAAAATGATTAACTTGATGTATCTGGTTTTCATTGCGATGCTTGCAATGCAGATAGACCAAGAAATCATCAGATCATATCAAGATACAAATGTAACTCTTGCTGATACTCGAGAATTTACAGAAAAGAAAAACGATAAAATTTTTGAACAAACTCTAATCGCTAAAGCTAAAAATTCGCCAGAAAGTTTTGGTACTTATCTAGGTTTATACAGAGAAATAGAAGCAAGTTCAGATGATTTGGTTAAAACTTTAGAAGATTATAAAAGTAAATTAAAAATAGCAGGAGAATTTAATAGTTCTTCTAATGCTGAGGATAATTTTGCTCCTCTTAATGATACGGAACCTTCTACTAAATTATTTTTTGAAGGAGGTGATGAGTCAAAACCTTCTAAAGAATCTGTTGAACTAAAAAATAAAGTTGAGGCATTACGTTTATTAGTTAATAATAAACTAGGAAATATTCCAGAAATGAAAGAGGTGGTTAATAGAGCGAATACTAAATTAGTTACTGAATTTCCTAAAGGAGAGAAGAGAAATGGAAAAAATTGGTTAAACTATAAATTTTATAATCAACCATTAATAGCAGCATTATCTAATCTAGAAGTTATTCAATCTGATGTTAGAAATATACAATCAGATGCTATAGTAATGATGTTACAAGAAAAAGTAGATGCAGACATCCAATTTAATGCTTATGAAGCAATAGTTGCTGG
>ERZ650300.457-NODE-457-length-24637-cov-12.511431_pt1 | contig 24637 bp, 17 predicted proteins | sample MGYA00376236_ERZ650300 | MGnify/ENA primary metagenome ERZ650300 (study PRJEB26733, sample SAMN07839303) | wastewater metagenome | biome: urban; feature: wastewater treatment plant; material: waste water | place: USA: North Carolina | collected 2016-04-28 ...
ACGCGACTTCTTGACGCCGCGCCCGTTCGCGCCAGGCGTGCCGGAAACACGCAGCTTTCCGCTCCAAACGTGGGAGCGACTGGAACGGCAGGTATTGAAGGAATACGGAACACGGGCGCTGCTGCACAGCCCGCCACAAGGCATGGAACCGTTGCGGCGGGCCATCGCGGCCTACGTCAATCTTGAACGCGGCGCCCGAGCCACGCCAGAACGCGTGCTGGTGCTGAGCAGTTCCCAGCAAGCCCTGAGCTTATGCGCCACCGTGCTGCTGGATGTCGGCGAGCGGATTTTCATCGAAGATCCCGTGTACCACGGAGCACGCAAGGCATTTGACGCGGCGGGCCTGGAGTGCGTACCCGTGCCGCTGGATGTTGACGGCATGCAAGTCGATCACCTGCGCAATACCACGCCGCCCGCTCAAGCCGTGTTTCTGACCCCGTCGCATCAATTCCCGACCGGGGCCACGCTGGCGTTGGATAGGCGCCTGGCCGTCATTGAGTGGGCGCGCCAGCAGCAGGCCTGGATCATCGAGGATGACTACGACAGCGAGTTCCACTATGCCGGCAAGCCGACGGCCTGCGTACAAGGGCTCGATCCGCACGAGCGGACGATCTATATCGGCACCTTCACCAAATCACTGTTTCCCGGCCTGCGCATCGGCTACATGGTTTTGCCCGCGCAGCTCGTAGCGCCCATGACGGTAGCACGCACCCTGCTGGACGGGCACAGCGCGCCCATTCCGCAACTGACGCTGGCACGTTTCATCGAAGGTGGCCATTTGGGCGCGCACGTGCGTACCATGCGGGCCGTCTATGCTGAGCGGCGCGATGTGTTGGCACGGCTGGTGCGCAAGCACCTGTCCGATTTCGTGGAAGCGCGAGTCCCGGCCGGGGGGATGCAGATGCCGTGCGTTTTTGTTCGCGACATTCCTGAGCGGGAAGCCGTGGATGCCGCGCGTAGGGTCGGTATAGACTTGCTCGGGCTGACTGCGCTGTATGCATCCAGCAAGCACAAGGCCGGTTTCCTCATGGGTTTTGCTGCCCATACACCCGGAGAGTTGGAAATCGCTGTCGAAAAACTTGTGAGTGTGCTGTCTGCATTGAGTCGCTGAGCCCCTTGGATGTTTCCGGTAGCGCACCCCGTGCATCCAGAGTCGTGAAGAAGTCCAACGCCAATCCCACCGGGAGGCCGTATGGGGTGTGGGTTTGACCTGCCGAACGTGTTTGCCATCAAATACGACCCTGCGTCCGGTCCGTCATCGGAGTCGGAAAGGTCCATCGCCGTGCCACAGATGTTCCTGTGGGCACCAAGCAACGTCGGAGCGTCCCTTGGGGGCGCGGATTCTGGGAACAGGGAGGGTAAATGGGTAAAGGACGTTTGGAGGCATTCAGCGACGGGGTGCTGGCCATCATCATCACGATCATGGTGCTCGAATTGAAGGTTCCCCACGGTGAGCATATCGAGGCATTGGTGCCCTTGATCCCGGTGTTTTTCAGCTATGTGCTGAGCTTCGTCTACGTTGGCATCTACTGGAACAACCATCACCACATGCTGCATACGGTGGATCGTGTCACCGGGCCTATTCTCTGGGCCAATCTTCATCTGTTGTTCTGGTTGTCCCTGCTCCCGTTCGCGACCGGCTGGATGGGGGAGAACCACTTCGCGGCAATGCCTTCCGCGGTCTATGGCGTGGTGCTGTTCATGGCCGCGCTGGCGTACTGGCTGCTGCAAGGCCGCATCGTGGCCTCGCAAGGCGACGGCTCCGTGCTGAGGCAGGCCTTGGGCGGCGACTGGAAAGGAAAATCCTCGCCGGTGGCTTACGGCACGGCCGTGCTGCTGGCCTTCTGGTCGCCGTCGTTGGCGCAAGCTTTGTACGCGCTGGTTGCGTTGATCTGGCTGATTCCCGACCGGCGCATCGAAAAAGCGCTGGCCGGGAAGTAAGCGCCGACCGCGTGGGTCGGCTTTGGCCGGGTCACGAGTGCCGGTCGGGCGGGCAAATCCGATCAGACGGCGATCCGGAATTTGCCGACGGCCGCCGACATTTTTGTCGATAGCTGTTCGAGGGTATCGGCCGCTTGCGAGGCGTTGTGCGCCGATGCATCGTTTTCGTCGGACAGCAGGCTGATCCGCTCGACTTCCTTGCCGATGCTGTTGCTTGCCGAGGCTTGCTCGCGCAAGGCGTCGGACATTTCGGCGGCGATGGAGGCGACCTCTGCGGCGCCGGCTTCGATATCCGCCATCGCCTTGCCCGAGGCTTCGACTTTTGCGACGCCGTCGCTGACCTGGTTCCGGGCGGACTGCATGCCGCGTACCGCTTCGGTCGCACCGCTCTGGATCGACCCCACCACGGAGGCGATTTCCTGGGTCGAGATACTGGTACGTTCCGCCAGCTTGCGGACTTCGTCCGCGACAACGGCGAAGCCGCGACCCTGTTCGCCGGCGCGGGCCGCTTCGATGGCGGCGTTGAGGGCGAGCAGGTTGGTCTGGTCGGCAACGTCCTTGATCACCGAGACGACGGTGGAGATGCGCTGAGACGCGTCGCCCAACTGCTCGATGCGCGCCGCGGCGTCCGACACCGCGTTTGCGATCTGCGTCATCTGGGCCATCACATCCTGGGCTGCATTTCGGCCCAGCGTTGCGAGTTGGCGGGTTTTCCGGGTGGCGTTGTCGGCGTTCTGGGCATTGTCGCTGAGGTGGTTGATGCTGACCGCCATTTCTTCGATGCCCGCCGCCATCGAGGAGGCCGCGTCGTTCTGGGTGGTCGCCGTGGTTGCGAGAACCCCGGCCGTCCTTGAAAGCGTGGAGGCCGTCTGCTCGACTTCGCTGGCATCCGTGCGCAGTTCGGTGATCAGGGTGAGGATGTTCCGGGCGGTTGCGTCGATGCTTGCGGCCACGACATGGAGTTCGTTGCGGGTGCCGGCGCTGCCGGCGGTGCAATTGACCCGTGCCGTAAGATCGCCGGAGCCGATTTGATTCAAGACTTTCACGATCGCCCCGACCGGCCGCAACTGGCGGTTGATGAAGAGATAGAGCAGGCTCGCCAGCACCAAGGCGGCCACGGCCGACGCCGTGAGGATGACGTTGCGCAGGAAGGTGCTTTCTCCGGTGAAATCCTCCATATAGCCACCGCCGGCGACGACAAGACCTCCCAGGCTGTCGGTGTGCTCATAAAGGGCCAGCTTGACCCTCGCGTTGCCATGCTCGTCTTTCCAGGGGTAAGTGATGGTGCCCGCCGCGGCTTCGGTCATCTTTGAAAACGGCTGTTTGCCTTCGGCGTCGATGATCTCTTCGGTGCTCTTGCCCGCCAGCAAGGGGTGAAACAGCATCAGGCCTTTCTCCTGCCCCTTGGTCCGGAAGACAAAGGCGTAGCCCGTGGTTCCAAATTTGATGTCGCCCACGGTGTCCTTGAGGCTGGCAAAAGCCGGGGAGAGATCGAAGCCGACAAAAAGCGCGCCGACAACCTTGCCGTTCTTGTCCCGCGCCGGCATGTATTTGGTCATGTATTGACGTCCGAAAAGCTTGGCAACGCCGAGATAACTTTCACCGGCCAGCAGCTTGGTGCGGGCGGGGTGGTTGGCGCCAAGCACGGTGCCGATGGCTCGCGATCCGGATTCGTTCTTGAGGGACGTGGAGACCCGGATGAAGTCGTCGTTGTGAAGGGCGAATACGGTGGCGACGCCGCCGGTCGTCTTGGCGAATTCATCGACGACCGTAAAGTCGAGATTGATGGCTTTGCCGTGGTATTCCAGCAAAGGCGCGTCGGTTTCGCCGACCTTCACGGTCTTTTCCGGATAAAGGGTGAAGGGCTCCGGGAAATTCGCGGCCAGTATCGCCGACACCTTGTCGGTCAGGTCTACGCTGATCTCGTGAGCCGTATCGATGGTCCTGCGCATGCTGTGCACCTGACCCTTGAGTTCCCGCTGGGCTTGTTCCAGCGTCAGCCGGTAGGTGTAGGACGAAACAAAAAGGGCAAGGCCAAGGATGACCAGCCCCCCGAGAAGTACCGAGGCGCCCACGAATTGATGGCTGAGGGAAAGACGGCTGATCGATTTCATGATTGAGCCCGAGGGTCGGATGGGACGCGTGCGTCTATATAAAAAGTAATAGTCGTGGAAATGTCGGCGGGCATGACCGGTTCTTTAGCCTTTTCCCGGCGAGGCTGTGCCGGAATTCGCGTCGCCGCCGGAAACTAAAGCTTGGTGGGGGAACTGCCGTTTACAGCGCCGATGTGGCTAGCATCCGCTTTGGCGGTGCGTTGCCGCGGGTTGTGCGGCCCCGTTGCGATCTGGAGGGGCTGGCGCGTGGGTGTGTCGCCGGTGCGATGTCCGACCGGTCTTTCCGGGGCGTCCGCGGGATCGGCAGCCTGTTTACCCGTTTGAGGTGTTCCTTAATGACCATTGCAACACGCGGCGATGTGCGAGCAGGGGGGTTGGAGAAGCAGACCATCCTGATCGTCGATGACACGCCGCAAAATCTGACGATCTTGGGCGAGCTTCTGCAGCCCTCTTACCGCGTCCGGGCGGCGAACTCTGGCGAGCGAGCGTTGCGGGCGGCCGGTCTGCAGCCGCGTCCCGACCTGATCCTGCTCGACGTGATGATGCCGGAGATGGACGGCTACGTTGTCATGCAGCGCCTGCGCGCCGACCCCGCCACCGCGGACATCCCGGTGATCTTCGTGACCGCCATGCACGACGCCGAAAGCGAGGAGCGCGGACTGGAACTGGGGGCGGTGGACTACATCACCAAGCCGATCAACCCGGCCATCGTGTTGGCGCGCGTGCATACCCACCTCGAACTCAAGCAGGCCCGCGACCGCCTGGCGTTCGAAAACGAATGGCTGGAGCGGGAGGTGGCGCGGCGGATGAGCGAGAACCTGCTGATCCAGGACTTGAGCGTGCGGGCGCTGGCCTGCCTTTCGGAGGCGCGCGACAACGAAACCGGTCTGCACATCGTGCGCACGCAAACCTATGTCGAGCTGCTTGCCCGCCATCTGGAGAGCCACGACCGTTTTCGGGATGCTCTGGCGGGCGAGAATCTCGGGATGATCGTCAAGGCTGCGCCGCTCCACGACGTCGGCAAGGTCGGCGTGCCGGACAGCATCCTGCTCAAGCCCGGCCGACTGACCGCCGAGGAGTTCGATGTCATGAAATCCCATGCCACCATCGGTGCAGATGCCATCAACAAGGCCATGGTTCAGGCCATCGCGGCCTGCGCCGATGCCGAGGCCGCCGAACGGGCCGCGAAAGCCTTCGGTTTTCTCGAGGTCGCCAAGGAAATTGCGGTCGGTCACCACGAAAAATGGGATGGCAGCGGCTACCCCGCCGGTCTGGTCGGCGACGCGATTCCCGTTTCGGCGCGGCTGATGGCGCTGGCGGACGTGTTCGATGCGCTGATGACGCGCCGGGTTTGCAAGCAGCCCTTCAGCCTCGACGAGACCACACGGATCATCTGCGAAGGGCGCGGCAAGCATTTCGATCCCGACGTGGTCGACGCCTTCATGGCGTGTCGCGAACGGTTTGCCGACATCGCCAGCCGTTTTGCCGATCCCGAACCGGAAGCTCCCAAGGCCGCGTAATGCCGGGCATCCTCCTCCGTCGGTTGGCGGTTGCAGTCATCGCGCTGTATGGCGCGCTGCTGCCCGTGACGGCGGAAGCGGAATCCGGGACCGGGAAGTTCGTCGAGATCGCCGCTACGCCGGAAACCATCCGGAGCCTGCGCGCCGGCGGATTCGTGCTGTATCTGCGCCACGGCAACACCGACAACACTCGCGCCGACCGGGTACCGGAGGTCGATCTCAACGACTGCGCCACCCAGCGCCCGCTGAACGATGAGGGACGCGATGTCGCCGCGCGGGTCGGCGAGGCCATCCGCAAGGCCCGCATTCCGGTTGGCGAAATCCGCATCAGTCCGTTGTGCCGCGTCCTGGATACGGCGGCGGTGGCCTTTCCCGGTCAGGCGGCCATCGTCGACATGAACCTGATGTACACGGCCAACCTGACCGACGTCCAGAAGGCGCCGATCATCGCCAACACCCGGCGTCTGCTTGCTGCGCCGGTTCCGCCCGGCAGCAACCGGGTGCTGGTGGCCCATGCGCCCAATCTGATGGATCTGATCGGTTATTTCCCACGGGAGGCCACGATGGTCGTCTTCCGTCCTAAGGGGGCGGGCGGCTTCGAGTACGTTGCCAGCATTGCGCCGCTCCAGTGGTCCGAACTCCTGCGCTGAACGCCCCCATGACGCATTCCCCGCCCCGCCTGCTGCGCTTTCAACTGATATTTTTTGTGCCGGTCGCGGTGGTCGTTGCGGTTGCCGGCCTGCTCAACTTGGGCTCCCTGCAAAGCCTGCGTCAAACCCAGCGGGCGGCGAGCGTCCAGCAGGCCGACGACATGTATCGGGTCGGGGTGGCGACGCGTTTCAACCAGGAGATCGCCTCGATCCAGCGCCGCGTCACCTCGACGCTCGAACAGGCCGGCAAAGGCCGGCTCGACGAAAGCGATGTCTATCGGGTGCATTCCGAAGTGGTGAACCGCCTTGCCCGGCTTGCCGAAGACTTGCCGGTCCTGCAGTCGGCTGCCGGGGCGGGCGCCGTGGAAGGGGGCGTCCAGGCCGATTTCGATGCCTACCGCAACCTGATCGTTTCCGCGACGGACCTTGCCGCCATCGACCCGAAGGGCGCCATGCGTCAGGCCTATCAGGCGGCCAGCAGCTACGTCGCCCTGTCCGAGCACACCCACGCCATCGCGACGGCCGTCTCCGCCGGCGCCGCGACGCGGGGAGAAAACCAGGCGCAGTTCCTGGAGCGGCACGCCATCCGCATCGCGATGGTCGGCGGGCTGATGGTGACGGCGCTGATCGCGAGCTGGTTTCTGTACGTTTTCTGGATGACGCGGCGTCTCAACGGCATCGCTTCGGCGCTGAAGTCCCTTGCCGACGGCGAGGTCGATCCGCCGTCGCTGCCGCTGGTGGAGGCCATCGGCAGGAATCCCCGCAGCGTCTTGCGCAGCCTGGCCCAGGCGGTGCTCGCCTTTCATCGCACCGCCCAGGCGCGGGAGGAGGCGCAGGGGGCGCTGCGCAAGCTGTCGCTGGTCGTCGAGCAGACACCGACTTCGGTCGTCGTGACCGACCTTGCGGGCCGCATCGAATACGTAAACGACGCCTTCGTGCAGCAGAGCGGCTACGCCCGCAGCGAGGTCATCGGCAGCAATCCGCGCATACTCAAGTCGGGCAAAACGCCCCCGGAAACCTATCAGGCCATGTGGGCCGATCTCACCGCCGGCCACAACTGGCGGGGCGAGTTGGTCAATCGCACCCGCTCCGGCGAGGAGCGCATCGAGGCGGTGAGCATCACTCCGCTGCGCCAGCCCGACGGCAACATCACCCATTACGTCGCCATCAAGGACGACATCACCGAGCAGAAGAGGATCGGCGAAGAACTGACGCGCCATCGCGACCACCTCGAACAACTCGTCACCGAGCGCAACGCCGAAGTCATCGTCGCCATGCAGGCGGCCGAAGCGGCCAGCCGCAGCAAGAGCGAATTCCTTGCCAACATGAGTCATGAGATCCGCACGCCGATGAACGCCATCATTGGGCTCACCCACCTGCTCAGCCGCGAGATCGACGACGCCCGCCACGCCGACCGGCTGGCCAAGATCGGCGCGGCCGCCCACCATCTGCTCAACCTCATCAACGACATTCTCGACCTTTCGAAGATCGAGGCCGGCAAGCTGGAGCTCGAATTCACCGACTTCGAAGTCGAGCGGGTCGTCGGCAACGTCATCGCACTGATCCGCGACAAGGCCGAGGCCAAGCAGATCGAGTTGGTGGTCGATATGCGCGGCATTCCGGCCATGCTTCACGGCGACGGGCTGCGTCTGCAGCAGATCCTGCTCAACTTCGCCGGAAACGCCGTCAAATTCACCGCGAGTGGCAGCATCGCGCTGCGGGCGGAGGTGGTGCAGGCCGAGGATACGAAGCTGCGGGTGCGTTTCGAAGTGTGCGACAGCGGCATTGGCCTCACGCCGGAGCAACAGGGCGAACTGTTCCAGAGCTTCAGGCAGGCCGATACCTCGATCACCCGCAAATTCGGTGGGACCGGGCTCGGACTGGCGATCTCGCGGCGTCTGGTCGAGCTGATGGGCGGCCGGATCGGCGTCGACAGCGCAATCGGGAACGGCAGCACCTTCTGGATCGAAGTCCCGTTCTCCCGTTGCAGTGCCGATGCCCGCCCGCCCAAGTTCGAGGTCGACACCCGCGGATTGCGCGCGCTGGTGGTGGACGATCTGCCCGAGGCGCGCGAATCCTTGGTCGCCATGCTCACCCGGCTGCTCATGGCGGTGGATTCGGTGGCCGACGGCGGGGCGGCCCTGGAGCGGGTTGCCGAAGCGGACGCCACCGGTCTGCCCTACGACCTGCTGCTGGTCGATTGGCAGATGCCCGGCCTCGACGGCCTCGAAGTCGGGCGTCGGCTGCTGGCGATGCCTTTGTCGCGGAGTCCGGCGAGCCTGCTGGTCACGTCCTACCCGGAAGCCCTGCCGCCCAACGCCCTTTCCTTTGCCGGCTATTTCGATGTGCTGGCCAAGCCCGTGTCGCCGTCGCAACTTCTGGAGGTGGTGCAGAACACCTTGTCCGGCCGCCACCGCGCCGGTCTGCGACGGGTGGTTGGCGAGGCCGAAGCGGCGCTGCGTCAGCGCGGCGGTGCGCGGGTGTTGCTGGTCGAGGACAACGCGATCAACCAGGAAGTCGCCTGCGACCTGCTGACCGATGTCGGCATCGAGGTGGATGTGGCCGAAGACGGGCAGGTGGCGGTGGACAAGGCACGGGAGACGGCCTACGAGCTCATCCTGATGGATGTCCAGATGCCGGTTGTGGATGGGCTTGCGGCGACCCGGCTGATCCGCGCGATGCCGCGCCACGCCACCACGCCCATCCTCGCGATGACCGCCAACGCCTTCGAAGAGGACCGTCGGCGCTGCCACGAGGCCGGGATGAACGACCACGTGGCCAAGCCGGTCGAGCCGGAGGCGCTCTACCGCAGCCTGCTGAACTGGTTGCCGGCACGGGCTCCGGCGCCGCAATCCGGCGTCGGCCGTGCGGCGGCCATCGAATCCGCGCCCCCGGCGGAAGCGCCGGATGCCGCGCGAGAGGCGGCCCTGAAGATCCAGCTCGACTTGATCGATGGCCTGAACGTGGCGGCCGGACTCACCGTGACGCGGGGCCGAATGGCCGCCTATGCGCGCCTGCTGCGCCAGTTTGCGGACAACGACCTGCCGGCCCGCCTGCGTGCGGCGCTCGCCGAGGCGGATATCGCCACCGCCCGTCGGGTCGCCCACACGCTCAAAGGCACCGCCGGCACTGTCGGCGCGCGGAAGCTGATGAGCGCCGCCGCGGCGCTTGAGGCCGAACTGGCGGACACCGGACCGGCCGCGCCCGAGGCGCTGCTGGCGCAGGCGCAGGCGCTGCAAGCGAGTTACGACGCCTTGTGCCGGGCCTTGCGTCTGGTCCTCCCCGCGGAAGCCGCACCGGCCTCGCTGCCTGCCGGGCAGGCTACGGATTGGCTCCGGGTTCGGGAGGTGGCGGCCCAGCTCGAAGCCGCGCTGCTGGATTACGACCTGAACAGCGCCGCGATCTACACCCGTCATGCCGCGCTCCTCAATACCGCGCTGGGCGCCCGGGCGGCGACGTTTTCCCGGCAGATCGAAGATTTCGACTTCGACCAGGCCGTGCAGATTCTTCATGCCGCCATGTCGGATTGGCCTGCGCCGAACTGACGGAGAACCCCCATGCACAAAGCACTCCTGCTCCGCCTCGTCGGTGTGTTTCTGATCTGGATCGTCGCGGCCGCCGCGCCTGCCGCCGACGAGGCGAAGGGGGACGCGCCGCGCTCGATCACCGTCGTTCTGGACGACAACTTTCCGCCGTTTTCCATGCGCGACGCCAACGGCGCGCTGCAGGGCGTCTTAAAGGACCGCTGGATGCTCTGGCAGGCGCATACCGGCATTAGCGTCGAGCTCAAGGGCATGGACTGGGGCAAGGCCCAGGAAACCATGATTGCCGGCGGGGCCGACGTCATCGACACCATTTCGCGCACCCCGGCGCGGGAAAAAATCTACGACTTCTCCGCGCCCTATGCCGATCTCGACGTGATGCTGTTCTTCCATGAAAGCATCTCGGGCATCGTCGACGTCCCGTCGAGCAAGGGTTTTGCGATCGGCGTGAAGCGCGGGGATATCTGCATCGAAAAGCTCCGCGCCCAGGGGTCGGACAATTTCCGCTTCTATCCCAGCTACGCTGCCCTCATCGACGCCGCCGCCAGCAAGGACGTGCGGGTGTTCTGCATGAACCAGCGCCCGGCCGAGTATTTTCTCGAACGCGCCGGTCTTTCCGACTTCCGGCATACCGCGCCGATCTACACCAGCCATTTTCAATGGGCCGTGCACAAGGGCAACGGCGAACTGCAGCGCATCGTCGCCGATGGCTTTGCCCGCATCAGGCCGGCCGAGAATGCGGCCATCGACGAGAAATGGTTCGGTGCGCCGTCGATCGCACCGCCGATCCTGCGCAAGATCGGCTATGGCGCCTTGATATTGCTGGGCGTCGTGGTCGTGCTGCTGGCCTGGAACCGCAGCCTGAGCCGCCGTGTGAATGCCCGGACCGCTGCGCTGCAGCAGGCGCTCGGCGAAGTCGAGGCGGCCCGGCGCGACGCGGAGAAGGCCCGCGATCGCCTGGTTGCAACCCTCGAAGCGCTGCCCGACCTGTTTTTCGAACTGGATGCGGACGGCCGTTACATTGACGTGCGCGCCAGCCGCAGCGATTTGCTGGCGGCGCCGAAGGGCGCGCTGGAGGGCCACAGCGTGCAGGAGATGCTGCCCGCTGCGGCGGCCGGCACCATCCTCGAAGCGCTGGCCGCCGCGGAGCGGGCCGGGAGCGACTACGGCCGCACGATCATGCTCGATGTCGCCGGGGCGGCCCACTGGTTCGAACTTTCCGTTACGCGTCTGCGGGTCGAGCCCGGCGAGGCGCCGCGTTTCATCGTCCTGTCCCGCGACATCACCGACCGGGAGCAGGCGGAACTGGATCGGGCGCGCTACCGCGAGCACCTGGAACAGGAGGTGGCGCTGCGCACGGCCGATCTCGAGGCCGCGATGGCCGAACAGCAGGCCGTCTTCCAGTCCGCCGGCGCCGGTATCGCGTTGATCCGGAATCGCATCGTGGTGCGCGGCAACCCTCGTCTGGACGAGATTTTCGGCTATCCGCCGGGCGCTCTGAGCGGCCAGCCGACCCGCATCTGGTTTCGCAACGACGAGGAATGGCGGACCAGCGGAGAAGCCATCAGGGCGGTGATCCAGCGGGGCGAAACCCACGTCTGGGAGCAGCTTTTCCGGCGCCAGGACGGCAGCCCGTTCTGGGCCCGGATTTCCAGCCGGGCGATCGATCCGGCCTGCCCGGAAAAGGGCGAGGTCGGCATCATCGAGGACACTACCGTCGAGCGCGTCGCCAGCGAGGACATGCGGATGGCGCGCGAACTGGCCGAGGATGCGCTGCGGATGAAGTCGGACTTCCTCGCCAACATGAGCCATGAGATCCGCACCCCGATGAATGCCATCGTCGGCATGGCCTATCTGGCCTTGCGTACCGATCTGACCGAGCGGCAGCGCGATTACCTGGACAAGATCCAGCGCGCCAGCCAACACCTGCTCGGCATCATCAACGACATTCTCGACATCTCGAAGATCGAGGCCGGCAAGCTGGTTGTCGAGCACATTCCCTTTGCGCTGGACCGGGTGCTCGACAACGTCACCGGGCTGATTGCCGAGAAGACCGCGGCCAAAGGGCTGGAGCTGATCGTCGAGGTGGACGACGGGGTGCCCAACGACCTGATCGGCGATCCGCTGCGGCTTGGGCAGGTGCTGATCAACTTCGCCAACAACGCGGTCAAGTTCACCGAGCGGGGCGAAGTGTCGATCCGGGTTGGGCTGGCCGCGCCGATCGACGACGAAGTCCTGCTGCGGCTGTCGGTCAGCGATACCGGCATCGGCATCGCCGAAGATGCCCGTAGCCGGCTGTTCCGAAGTTTCGAGCAGGCCGACAGTTCGACCACCCGCAAATATGGCGGCACGGGTCTGGGGCTGGTGATCTCCAAGCGCCTGGCCGAGCTGATGGGTGGCGAAGTAGGCGTGGAGAGCGAGCCGGGCGTCGGTTCCACCTTCTGGTTCACTGCCCGCCTGGGCTGCGGCGAAGTGCTGGCGCGGCATTTCGTGCCACGGGCCGAACTCCTCGGGCGGCGGATGCTGGTGGTGGACGACAATGCCCATGCCCGGGAAGTGCTGGGCGAGATGTTGCGACGGATGAGTTTCACGGTCTGCGCCGTGGCGTCCGGCGCCGCCGCGCTGGACGAACTGAGCCGGGCGGATCTCTCCGGCGATCCTTACGCGGTGGTTTTCCTCGACTGGCAGATGCCCGTGCGCGACGGCATCTCCACGGCCGACGACATCCGCGAACTGGGTCTGGCGCACCGCCCGCAGCTGGTCATCGTGACGGCCTACGGGCGCGATGAACTGCTGGGGTCTGCCGAGCGGGCGGGCGTGCGGGACGTACTGATGAAGCCCGTCACCGCGTCGCTGCTCTTTGAAACCGTGGTGCGTCTGCTCGGCGAGGCGGGCCCGCCGCCGGAGAGCCAGGTCCGCCACGCCGGTGGGCCAGTGCTGCCGACCGCCGATCTGGCGCAGATTGCCGGCGCCCGCATTCTGCTGGTCGAAGACAATGACCTCAATCAGCAGGTGGCCACCGAAATATTGATCCAGGCGGGCTTGTCGGTCGATGTGGCCGACAACGGTCTCCGCGCCCTCGAGATGTTGGGGCGGGCCGACTACGATCTCGTGCTGATGGACATGCAGATGCCGGTGATGGACGGCCTGACCGCGGCCCGGGAGATCCGCAAGCAAGCCCGTCTGGATAGTCTTCCCGTCGTGGCGATGACGGCCAACGCGATGAGCGGCGACCGGGAACGCTGCCTCGCCGTCGGGATGCAGGATCACGTGGCGAAACCGATCGATCCGGCAGCCCTCTGGGCGACGTTGATGAACTGGATCAAGCCGCGCTCCCGGCTCTTGCCCGCAGCGTCCGACGTCCCGACAAAGCCGGCCGTCGAGCCGTCTCCGGAAGGGGCGATGGCGGTTGAACTGGCTGCCGTTGTCGGGCTCGACGTGGCCGCGGGGGTGCGCAATGCACTCGGGCGGGAGGCGCTCTATATGGCGCTGCTCGCCAAATTCGTCGCCGGCCAGCGGTGCTTCTCCGATTATGTGGCCGACGCCATCGCCGAGGACGACTGGGTTTCCGCGGAACGTCTGGCGCACACCCTGAAAGGACTCGCGGCGCAGATCGGCGCTCATGCGCTGAGCGCGATGGCCGAGCAGTTCGAATTGGCGATCCGCCGGCGGGCCGCAGCGGTGATCATCGTTCCGCTGGAAGCCGAGATCGCGCGGCGTCTGCAGGAGCTTATCGCCGCGCTGGACAGGATTCTGCCTGTCGAACATGGCGACAGCGCGCCGGTCGAAGTCGATCCGCAGAAGCTGGTCGAGGTGTGTACCGATCTGGCCCGCCAACTGGCCGACGACGATTTTCTCAGCTGCCAGACCCTGGATACCCATGAGCGCCTGCTGCGGGCGGGTCTCGGCCATCGTTTTCCGGTGATCGCCGACGCGGTGCGCGGATTCGATTTTTCCGTTGCGCTGGCCAGCCTTCGGGAAGCCGCTTCCAGTCTTGATATTTCCCTCTGATTCCGCGCAGGCCCGTCGGCCGGTGGCCGGATATGGCGTCCCGGGTGGGCGACGCTCAAGTTTGGCCGGTGGGTTGCCGTTTTTGACCGGCGGGCCCGTCGACCGAATCCGGATGCAGGATAGTGGAAGGCGGGAGACCGTCCGGAAATACAATTGCGTCAGCGCGCCTGTTGTGCATAAACGGCGACCGGTGGCGCAGGGTGTTGCCGAACGGGATTCGCGAGGCGCGCTGCGTGTCGGTCGAGTGATATGCCGCGTGGGCGCGGTGGAACGAGAGCAATGATTGAATCTATCGAGATTTTTCCCTGGAACGCCAATTTCGAAACGGGTATTCCCGAAATCGACAGCCAGCACCGACGGCTGGTCGATTTGCTCAACTTGCTGGTCAGCCATCTGACCCATCAGGCCGATGTGCCGATCCTGAACGACATTTTCGATCGGCTGAGGGATTACACCGTCGTTCATTTCGAGTTCGAAGAGTCCATCTGGCGCGAGGTCTTCGGCGACGATCCCTGGGCCGTCGGCCATGCCCGCAGTCATGCCGGCTTTGTCGATGAGGTGATGCGGCTGAAGTCCGAAGAGGGGGTCAAGCCCTTGGATCAGGTGATCGAGGACATTGTCGGCTTCCTCACCCACTGGCTGGCTTTGCACATCATCGAATCCGACAAACGCATGGCCAAGGCGGCCTTGGCCATGCGCGGCGGCGCGTCGCGGGAGGCGGCCAAGGAGATCGCCGACGAGCAGATGTCCGGCGCCACCCGGGCGATGATCGATACCGTGATGTCGATGTACGACAAACTGGCCAACCGCACCGTCCAGCTGACCCGCGAGATGAACGGCCGGCGGCGCGCCGAGAAAAGCCTGATGCGCGCCCATGCCGCGCTGCGGCAGGCGAAGGATGAAGCCGAGGCGGCCAACCGGGCCAAGTCGGATTTTCTGGCCAGCATGAGCCATGAGATCCGTACCCCGATGAATACCATCGCCGGGATTGTGAAACTGCTGCGGCGCGAGCCGCTGTCGCCGCGCCAGACCGAACACCTCAACCGCCTGCAGGACGCCTCGCGGCATTTGCTGGCGATGATCAACGACATCCTCGACCTCTCGAAGATCGAGGCCGGCAAGCTCATCCTCGAAGAGGTGCCGCTGAACGTCGGTGAGCTGCTCGCCGGGGTGGCGTCGATGCTGGACGAGCGGGCCCGGACCCAGGGCATTGCGTTGATCGTCGAATCCGGCGATCTGCCCGGCACCTTGATCGGCGATTCGACGCGTCTCAGGCAGGCGCTGCTCAACTACGCGACCAACGCGGTCAAGTTCACCGCCAGCGGGAGCGTCACCCTGCGGGCCCGTTTGATCGAAGACGGGCCGGACGATGCGCTATTGAGCTTCGAAGTGGTCGATACCGGTATCGGTATCGCGCCCGAGGCGCTTGCGCGGCTGTTTTCCAGCTTCGAGCAGGCGGACATCGCAACCGCCCGCAAATACGGCGGAACCGGCCTCGGTCTGGCGATTACCCGCAGCCTGGTGCATATGATGGGCGGCCAGACTGGCGCCGAAAGCCAGCCCGGCGTGGGCAGCACTTTCTGGCTGACGGTGCGTTTGCGCAAAGGGAAGTCGGTGCGGCCGACGGGGGACGATTCCGAATCGGCCGAAGCCGTGCTGCGCCGCGATTTCGCCGGTTTGCCGGTGCTTCTGGTCGAGGATAACGAGATCAATCGCGAGATCGCCGCCGATCTTCTCGGCGAGGTGGAGCTGACAGTGGAAACCGCCGCCGACGGTATCGAGGCCGTCGACAAGGCTCGCAGTAAGGATTACGCGCTGATCCTGATGGACATGCGGATGCCGCGGATGGACGGACTGGAGGCGACGCGGCAGATCCGCCAGCTGCCCAACTGCCGGGCGACCCCGATCCTGGCCATGACCGCCAATGCCTTTGCCGCCGATCGGGCGAAATGCATTGAAGCGGGGATGAACGACTTTGTCGCCAAACCGGTCGATCCGGATGTGCTCTTCGCCACGCTGTTGCGCTGGTTGCAAGGGCCGGCAGGCGTTTAGCTCGGCGCCGCGGCGCATAAAGAATTCGCCGCGGGTGACGTAATCGGTGTGTCCTTGGGGGCGTTTCCCCAAGCCAGCCGCAGCGTTCAGCCAACTGAAATACGCCATCATGTTCAAACGATTCACTCTCGCCCAGCGCCTTCTTGGCGGAATTGCCATTGCCGTGGCCCTTGCATTCGGCATTCTGGTTTCCATCACCGTGCACCTGTCCCGCCAGAACTCTTTGGAACAGGCTGAGCTTGGCATGCGCACCCAGCTCGATCTGGTCCTGACCATGCTCGACTACGCCCAGTCGTCCCTGAAAACCCGTGCCGGCGACATGCTGAACCTGCTCGAACACGAACTGCCGGGGCGGGTGACTGTCGGCGAGCCCGTGGTCACTGGCTCGAGAAGCCTGCCACGCCTGCGCTTCGGCGATATGGAGGGCAACAACAACGCGGAATTCCTCGAAGCCTATCGCAAGCGCAACGACGTCGATGCCGCCTTGCTGGTACGCGACGGCGACGCGCTGTATCGGGCCTCGACCTTGCTGAAAAACGCCGAAGGCAAGTATCGGGTGGGGGATCAGGTCAAGGACCCTTACGCGGCTCTCCTTTTGCGCGGGGAAACCTATACCGGCACCCTGCAGCGCAATGGGCGTCTCTATGTTCTCGGCGCGAAGCCATTGATGGATGCCCAGGGAAAGGTGATCGGCGGGATGAGCGTGCGGATGGCCGTGGATGACAACGTCGCCATGCTCAAGGAGCGCCTGCGCCGCATGTCCGTCGGGCGCAGTGGCTATTTCTACGTGGTGGCCCTGCCCAGCGGCGATGCTCAGGAGAGTCGCTTTCTGATCCATCCCGAGTACGAAGGCAAGCGTTTGTCCGATCTGGATGCCACGGCGGTGCGGACCGAGCTGGAGCGTCAGGTCGAGGAGCGCGACGGTTCCCACCGCTATGTGTGGAGCGACACACTGGGCCGGAAAGTCGACAAACTCGCCATGTTCAAAGAGCAGAAGGAATTGGGCTGGATCGTCGGCAGCAGCGCCGATGTCGCCGAGCTGACCGAAAGCGGCGACATGCTGCGCAACCTGCTGGTCGGCTTGAGCCTGGGCTTCGGGCTGCTCCTGACGGCCGGCATCGGCGGCTACGTGTGGATCAGTCTGCGGCGGCTGGAGCCGGTGGTGGAGGGCATCGGCGCGCTGGCGGCGGGCGAGCTTGGTCGCCAGTTGCCCTGCGATCCGGGCAGTCGCCACGAGGCGGACGTGATGGCTTCGGCCCTCAACGAAGCCAGCAGCGCCTTGCGTCAGTTGATGGGCAGTGTCCAGACGACGGTGGGCGGCGTCGAAGGCAGTGCGGCGCAGCTCAACGCGCTGATCCGCAGTGTCGAGAGCGCGATGGAGCAGCAGGCCGAAGCGACCACCGGCATGTCGGCCGACACCGAAGAGCTTTCGGTGAGCATCGACCAGGTGACCGACAACGCGGCCCAGGCCCAGGCGCTGACCCGCGAAACCCGGACTGCGGTGGATCAAGGCCGCCTGGCTGTGCACGACACCATCCGGGCCATGGAAAGCACGGCGGCGAAGGTGGCCGAGGCGGCGGACAAGGTGCGCGACCTGAGCGCCCGCGGCCACAAGGTGCAGGATATTGCCGGCGCGATCCAGAGCATCGCCGACCAGACCAATCTGTTGGCGCTCAATGCGGCCATCGAAGCGGCCCGCGCGGGCGAGGCCGGGCGGGGCTTTGCCGTGGTGGCCGACGAGGTGCGCAAGCTGGCCGAGCGGGCCAAGAGTTCGGCCAGCGACATCAACGACATCCTGAGCGCGCTGCTGGATCAGGTGGGCAGCGTGGCGGGCGACATCGTCCACGCTTCCGATAACGCACGCGAGAGTGCGGAACGTTCGCGCAAAGTGGAAAACGCCCTCGAAGCCATCGAGCAGCGCTCCACCGAAACGGTCAATGCGGTGGATGACATCGCGCGGGCCGCCGAGGAGCAGAGCCGCGCCGGCCACGACATCGCCCACAAGGTCGAAGCCGTCGCCCATCTGGCCGAAACCATCGGCCGGCAGACCCGCGAGGTGGACCGGGTAGCCGGCGACCTGTCCACCCAGGTGGCCGGGCTGGCCGACGCTTCGGCGCGCTTCCGGGCCTGATGCCTGCAGTTCGAACCGGGCCCGGCGTCTGCCGGGTCAGTGTTCGATATTCAGATTGCGGCGCAGTACCACCGGTACGCCGCCGAGTTTCTTCTTGGCCATCCACTGGGCCAGCGCCGAGTCCAGATAGTCCGCGTGGCTCGGAAACCAGCCCGCCAGTTCGGCGGCGAATTCGCGGCCCACTTCGAAGTCGCCCGTCTTGACCAGACCCTCGACCTGACGGGCCGAATCCATCACCGCTTCATGGTCGTCGATATGGCATTCGCGAGGCGGGAAGTCGGTTTCTTCCATCCACGCTTGCTCCTGGCCGAAATGGGCTTCGGCATGGATGATGAACGCCCGCATGGCGCTGGCCAGCTCGCTGTCGGCGCAGGTCAGCAGGCGATTGACGACGTCGACGAACTCCCGGTGGGTTTCGTCCATTGCGTCGTAGCCGAGCAGAAACGCGTCGGTCCACTGCATGCCCTGTCGATCGGTCATTTTTGTTGCTCCTAACGTGTCATTCTTGTGCCCCGTGGAGGGGCTGCGCCCGGCGTAGCATAACCCGAGCGCCGTTAGTCGGGAATCGTTGATGCCCGGGCGGCCATCCGCAGGATCGAGTTTGTGTTCCGAACAATGACGAAGGAATCGGTCTCATGAGTCTGTACGATCAACCCGATCGACCCGCCGCCAGACCCAGGCTGCCGCCGGGAATCTGGGCGCTGGGTTTCGTGTCGATGCTGATGGACATCTCGTCGGAGATGATCCACGCGCTGCTGCCGGTGTATCTGGTGGGTGCGCTCGGTGCGTCGACGTTGGCTGTCGGTTTCATCGAGGGGATTGCCGAGGCGACGGCGTCGATCACCAAGGTGTTTTCCGGCGCGCTGTCCGACTGGCTCGGCCGGCGAAAGCTGCTGGCGGCCATCGGCTACGGGCTGGCGGCCTTCACCAAGCCGGTCTTTCCGCTGGCGGGAACGGTTGGCTGGGTGGTGGCGGCGCGCTTTGTGGACCGTATCGGCAAGGGCATTCGCGGCGCTCCGCGGGACGCTCTCATCGCCGATCTGGCGCCGCCGGGGCAGCGCGGTGCGGCTTTCGGGCTGCGCCAGTCCCTCGACACCGCCGGTGCCTTCATCGGCCCGCTGATCGCCATCGGCCTGATGGCGGCAAGCGGTGGCGACATCCGGATGGTGTTCTGGTGGGCGGTGCTGCCGGCGTTCGGCGCTTTTGCGCTGATCGTGCTGGCCGTGCATGACGTGCCTCACGCGGCCGCCGACAAGCCTCGCGCGCCCCTGTCGCGAGCGGAGCTGGCGCGGCTGCCGGCCGCCTATTGGTGGGTGGTCGGCGTTTCGGCGGTATTCACGGTAGCCCGCTTCAGTGAGGCTTTTCTGGTGCTGCGCGCGCAGGAGCTGGGGGTTGCGCTGAGCCTGATTCCGGCGGTGCTGGTGTTGATGAACACGGTGTATTCGCTGGCGTCCTATCCGGTCGGTTTGCTCGCCGACCGGGTGCATCGCGGCACCCTGCTGGTCCTGGGCGTCGCGCTGCTGGTGGCGGCCGACCTCGCGCTGGCGCTGGTCGGCGGCCTTGCCGGCCTGGTTCTCGGCGTGGCGCTGTGGGGGCTGCACATGGGCATGACCCAGGGGCTGCTCGCTGCGCTGGTGGCCGACGCGGCGCCGCCTTCGCTGCGCGGCACGGCCTTCGGCGTTTTCAACCTGGCTGGCGGGGTGGCCTTGCTGCTTGCCAGCGCGCTCGCCGGCGGGCTGTGGGACGCTTTCGGTTCGCGGGCCACTTTCGTCTGCGGCGCCGCGTTTGCCGCGTTGTCCCTTGCCGGGTTCGGGCTGCTGGGTCTGCGCGGCATGCTGCAGCAGAATATTTCACCTAAGCTGTAAGAAGTCCCCGGCCCGGCCGACTATTCGTCAGCACTTGCCATTCGAGGCGGGGCTGATACCCCTTCCAACAGGAGAAAAGTCATGAAAAAAGCATCCGCGGTCACCGCTGTACTGGCTTCCACTCTGGGCTTCGGCCTTACCGCCCACGCCGCCGAAACCCCCAATGCCAACCCCTTTGCCGCCACTTCGCTGTCGGGCGGCTATCAATTGGCCCAGGCCGACACCAAACCGATGGACGAGAAGGCCATGGAAGGCAAGGCCATGGAGGGGAAAGCCATGGAAGGCAAGCCGATGGATGGCAGTTGCGGCGCCAGCAAGAAGGCCGCCGGCAAAAAGGCGGACGGCTCCTGTGGCGCCAAGAAAAAGGTCGAAGCCAAATGCGGCGCCAGCAAAAAAATGGATGCGAGCTGCGGCGCGAGCAAGAAATGATCGCCTGACGCCGGTGCGACGGGCGGCATCGCTGTCCGTCCCCTGGAGGGTCTGACATGAACGGACGGTGGCCGCAGGGCGCGGGGCTGGGTTTTCGGCGGGAGTTGCTGCCGGAACTGGAGGCCGGCGTACCTGAGGCGGTGGATTTCTTCGAACTGGCCCCCGAGAACTGGGCTGGGATGGGCGGGCGTTCGGCGCGGCAGCTGCGTGCCTTCACCGAACGCTATCCTTTTGTCTGCCACGGCCTGTCGCTGTCGCCGGGCGGCATGCTGCCCCTCGACGTGGATCTGCTGCGACGCATCCGCGCCTTCATGGCCAGTCACGGCATCGCGCTCTACACCGAGCACCTGTCGTGGAGCAACGACGTCGGCCAGCTTTACGACCTGCTGCCGCTGCCCTGCACGGGCGAGGCGGTGCGCTGGACCGCGGCGCGCATCCGGCAGGCTCAGGACGTGCTTGGCATGCGCATCGGCATAGAGAACGCGTCCTATTACGTGGCGCCGCCGGGCGCCGAAATGGACGAGACGGAATTCATCCGCGCGGTGCTCGAGGAGGCCGATTGCCTGCTCCACCTCGACGTGAACAACATTCTGGTCAATGCGCGCAATTTCGGTTTCGATCCGCTGGGTTTCCTGCATGCGCTGCCGTTGGAGCGGGCCTGCTACATCCACGTTGCCGGTCATCACCGGGAGCCGGACGGTCTGCTCATCGACACCCACGGTGCCGAAGTGATCGCCGACGTGTGGCAGTTGCTGGACGCCGCCTACCGCCGCACCGGGCCGTTGCCGACTTGTCTTGAGCGGGATTTCGACTTTCCGCCGCTGGCCGAACTGGGCGCCGAGGTGGCGCAGATTGCCCGCATGCAGAGGCGGGCAGGCGCGACGGCGGTGGCGGCATGAGCGCGGCGCCGGCGCTGCAGGCTTTTCAGACCGCTTTCGGGCGGCGAATCCGGAGCGGGGCGCGGGCGCCGCGACCGGCCGGCGTGCCCGCGCGGCGCATGGCGGTGTATGAGGCGCTGCTTTTCAACAACTTGCGCGGCTTTCTCGACCGGTGTTTTCCGGTGGCCCGTGCCTGTCTTGGCGAAGAACGCTGGACGCGGCTGTGCCGGGCCTTCTTTCGCGATTGGGCATGCCGGAGTCCGTGGTTCCGGGAGATTCCCCGGGAGTTTGTCGATTATCTCGGCAGCGCCTGCCGGGCGCCGTTGCCCCGCTGGTTTGCCGATCTGGCCCGCTACGAGTGGGCGGAGCTGGCGGTGGATGTCATGGAGGTGACGCCGCCGGCCGTGGATGGCGCCGGCGATTTGCTGGAAGGCATGCCGGTGGTGAATCCGGCGGCGCTGCAGGTGGCCTCCGCATGGCCGGTGCAGCGCATCGGCCCGGCCTTCCGCCCGCGCCGGCCGGCGCCGGTGAATCTGTTGGTGTATCGCGACCGGGAGGACGAGGTCCGTTTCATGGCCTTGAGTCCGGCCAGCGCCCGGCTGCTGGCCTTGCTCGATGGCGGCGTTTCCGGGCGGGAGGCCATCGTGCGGCTTGCCGGCGAATTGGGCCGGCCGGCCGACGACGCTTTCGTCGAGTTCGGCCGGCACAATCTCGAGGCGCTTCGGCAGGCCGGGGTGATCCTGGGAGCCCGCCGGTGACATCCGCCGCAGAATCGATTTCCGACTTTCGTCCGCAGATGGTCAAGTTTGCGCGCCTGCAACTGCAGGACGATGCGGAGGGCGAGGATGTGGTTCAGGAGGCCATTGAGGCGGCATTGGGCGGCATCGACCGCTTTGCCGGCCGCGCGGCGCTCAAAACGTGGGTATTCACCATCCTGCGCCACAAAATTGTCGACGTGCTGCGCACGCGGGGGCGCACGGTCCAGGTTTCCAGTCTCGGGCGCGACGATGCGGACATGGACGACACCTTCGATACCCTGTTCAACGCCAACGAGCACTGGCAACCGGATTGCCGTCCGCGGCCCTGGGGAGACCCGCACGCGGCCCTTGAGCAGCAACAGTTCTGGCAGGTTTTCGAAACCTGCCTCGATGTGCTGCCGGCCCGCACGGCCCGGGTTTTCATGATGCGGGAGTTTCTTGGACTGGAAACCGAGGAAATCTGCGCCACCCTCGCCCTGACGGCGAGCCACTGCCACGTCATCCTTCACCGGGCCCGCGCCGGGCTGAGGCTGTGCCTCACCCAGGGCTGGTTCGGCACGGAGCCTGCCGCATGCTGACCTGCAAAAAGGCAACCCGCCTGCTCTCCGCCGGCCTGGACCGTCCGCTCACGCCGGGCGAACGTTTCAGTCTGCGCCTGCACCTCGTCTTCTGCCGGGGTTGCCGCGCCTTTCGCTCGCAGATCGGCCTGCTGCGCGAGATCAGCCAGAGCTTCGTGCGCTGGGGCGGCGACGACAAACCCTGAACCTTTCGCTGGCGACGCCGCCCACGGCGCCTTCGGTATTGCGCTTCCTTCCTTGAGTTGGGCACCGTGGCGCGAAGCGGCGTGGATTCCGGCTCCGCGAGGGTGAGACTGGCCGGCTGGGCGGTCGGACCCGGCGCGGCTCCTGGAGGAAATTCCGGTTGCCCGGCGCGGAGCCGGAGATAATTGCGGACCCCTCTATCGAAGCGATGAACCCATGCGCCCAATCCTGCGAATCCTGCTCCCTGTCTTGGCCGTCCTGCACGTCGGTCTGGCCCCGGCGGCGGGCGATGACGACCTGTTGCGATGGATAGACGGCCCTCAGCGCAGCGAGAAGAACCGCCTGCGCGATGGGGCCCGTCAGCCGGCAGGAACGCTGGCCTTCTTCGGTCTTCGGGCGGATCAGACCGTGGTGGAGATCTGGCCGAGCGTGGGTGTCTGGTGGTTCGAGATACTGGCGCCTTACTTGCGCGATCGCGGGCAGTACATCGCGGCCCTGCATGCGGGTGCCCACAACCCGGCGGCGGCGCGGGCCGAGCATGAGGTCGTCGAGCGGCGCATGACGAGCTCGCCGGCCCTTTATGGAAAAGTGAAGGTGGCCCACAGCCCCGGTCTTACCGAGGCCGTGCCGCCGGATTCGGTGGATTTGCTGCTGACCTTCTCCAATCTGCACAACTGGATGGTGGACGGTAACGTGGAAGACGTTGTCCGCGAATTCCACGCCGTGCTCAAACCCGGCGGCGTGCTGGGCGTCGTCGATCACCGTGGGCGCGAGGATCTTTCCCGCGAAGCGCAGCTCAAATCCGGCTATCTGCGTGAGGACGAGATCGTTGCGTTGATCGAGGCGCTGGGTTTCAGGCTGGTGGCGCGCGGCGAAATGGCGGCCAATCCGCGCGATACGCGGGATTATCCGGAAGGCGTGTGGACGTTGCCGCCGACGCTGCGGATGAAGGACGTGGATCGGGAGAAATATCTCGCCATCGGCGAGAGCGACAAATTCACCCTCAAGTTCGTCAAGATCGTCGCACCCCGCTGAAGGCCGGAACACCAAGGCTCATCGGAAGGCGGAAGCTGTAGAGGGGAAGGGGTGGTGCTCATGGGCAGGATTGAACTGCCGACCTCTCCCTTACCAAGGGAGTGCTCTGCCACTGAGCTACATGAGCGCCTGTCGCGGGCCGGAAGCCGTGCCTGGCTTTTGCACGGCGGCCTGCGAAAAGAGGCGCGATGGTATCAAGAGCGCAGGTCGGCGGCAAGCCTCATAGTGCGCTTGGGCGTCGATTCGGTGGAATCTCCGTGCAATGACTGTCAATCGACGCCTGCGGGCAGGCGTTCGAGCAGGGCGATCGGCATGTCTTCCCGCAGTTCGTCGCCGACCTGGACGTACACGGAAATCACACGGCCGGCCGCCGTGGTCGGAATGTCGGTGGTGACCTTGTTCGTTTCCGTGCGGACGATGGTTTGATTGAAGCGCACCACGTCGCCGGGCGAGATCAGCACCTCGATCACGAAAGCGCCCTCGCCGGCACAGTTGCCGCAGGTCTTCCAGCACTTCGGCCAGATCGGCGAGCGGACTTCGATGGCGATGGACGGCACGCGTGTCTTTCGGTGCTATGCCGCTCTGGCGGCGACTTGGGCTGTCCGCGAGGTGGGTTTGGGCGTCGGGTGGGGCAGCGCAAAAAGGCCTTTGCCGCGGTCGGCAAGGGCCTTTTGCAGCAAGCGGGCTGGCTCAGTAGCGGCGCGGTGCCGGCGTGGGAGCGGGGCCGGAGCGGGCGGGCAGGTGGCGGAAAGTGATGCGGCCCTTGGAGAGATCGTAAGGGGACATTTCCAGGGTCACTTCGTCGCCGGCGATGATGCGGATATGGTTCTTCTTGAGCTTGCCGCCGGCGTAGGCGATCAGCATGTGCTCGTTGTCGAGGGTGACGCGATAGCGTCCGTCCGGCAGGACTTCGGTGACCTTGCCGTGCATTTCGATGAGTTCTTCTTTGG
>ERZ650300.460-NODE-460-length-24564-cov-18.406953_pt1 | contig 24564 bp, 18 predicted proteins | sample MGYA00376236_ERZ650300 | MGnify/ENA primary metagenome ERZ650300 (study PRJEB26733, sample SAMN07839303) | wastewater metagenome | biome: urban; feature: wastewater treatment plant; material: waste water | place: USA: North Carolina | collected 2016-04-28 ...
AAGCTACTACTACCAATACGAAAACCAAAGATATAGAAGGGGTAACGCTTACTGCTGCTACTAAACCTTACAAAGTAGAACTTGATAAAAGGACTTATGATGTAAGTGCAGATATCACTTCTAAAGGAGGTAATTTACAAGATATTTTACAAAATGTACCATCAGTTTCGGTAGAAACAGACGGTACTGTTTCTATGAGAGGAAACTCTAACGTAAGATTCTTAATTAATGGCAAACCATCTTCTATGCTAGGAATAGATGACAATGCAAATGCACTACAATCTATACCAGCAGATCAAATAGAAAAAATAGAAGTAATTACCAACCCTTCTTCTAAATTTGAATCAGCAGGAACTGCCGGAATATTAAACATTATCCTTAAAAAAACTAAAAAAACAGGATTTAATGGAAGTGTAGAAGGCACTTTAGGCTATTTACCTACTACAAGACTTAATACCAATTTAAGCTGGAGAAAAGGAAATCTTACTTACTACATTAATGGTGGTGGTGGTTACAATGAAGGAAAATTTACCTCAAGAAATGATTATAAACTTAATACTGCTGTTATTTCTCCTGTAAATAATACGTTGCTTAATTCTCACCAAGAAAGTATTACCAATAATTATAACAAAAGTTATAATGTAACAACAGGTTTATCTTATGATTTTACGCCCAAAACTTCATTAAGTACCTCTCTTATGTTACGTGGTTCTAATAGCGATAGCAAATCTAATACAGATTATGCAGAAAATATATACAGTGACACAGGTACTTTTCTTCAAAACACCAACCGTTTTAGCAATGGATTAGGAAAAAATTTATCTTTTCAGGCAGATGCTAGTTTAGATCACAAAATCGATGATAATGGACAATTGATTTCCTTTGCAGCTAGCTTTCAAAACTCTAACAACGAAAATAATTCTGACATTAAGGAAACCACCTCTACCTCTTTTGGAAATGATGTGAGCAAACAAAACTCCAAAAACAGAACTATTTTATTAAAATCTGATTATGAATTACCAATTGGTGAAAAATCAAAATTAGAAGCTGGATTAAGGTTTGATGCAAATAAAAATGATTATGACTATGAAGTAACAAGAAGTACAAATGGCAGCCCTGCACAAATACTGCCATTATATACAAGCAATACTGTTTATGACGAAAATATTTCGGCTGCCTATGCACAATTTAAAAGTAAACTCGGCGAAAAATTGTCTTATCAATTAGGTCTTCGTGCAGAAAATACCAATATTGAATTAACTTTTGACAGAGCAGATGGCCTTAACAAAATAGTTCCGAAAGATTATACTAATTTATTCCCTACCGTATTTTTAAGTTATGATATTTCTAAGAATAACCAATTCTTATTAAACTACACCGAAAGAATTAGAAGACCAAGATCATTCTTCCTTATTCCATTTATGTCTCTTAATAATAATAGAAATTTATTTGAAGGAAATCCAGACCTTAACCCATCTTTGGTACACTCTTACGAATTTGGTTATAGTTTGCAAAAAACCAAATTTAGCATTACTCCCACTTTTTATTATAGAAACACAGTAGATGACATCAAAATGTATCAAGAAAGAACTTTAGATGACAACAACAACACTGTAATTACAACAAAACCAATTAACCTTGGTACAGAACAAAACTATGGTCTAGACCTTAACACAAGTGTAGATATTACCAAATGGTGGAAAGTGATGGCAAATCTAGATTTATTTGGGTATAAAACAAAAGGAGAATATCAAGGAATTGATTATAGTGGTGATGGTTTTTCTTCTAGAATTAGATTAACGAATACATTCCGCCCCGACAAAAACACAAGCTTTCAAATTCAATCTTTTTATAGAGGTGGACAAAAAACTGCAAGTAACGAACAAAAAGCAATGTATGCAATCAGCTTAGGTGCAAACAGAACCATCTGGAAAGGAAACGGAACCATAAGTTTCAACATTCAAGATATTTTTAATACCAGAGCCAGAGAAACTGAATTCACTACCGATACATACACCAATTCTTCTTATATGCAAATGATGCCAAGAACATTTACGATTTCATTAAGCTATCGTTTTAAACAAGGCGAAAAAGTAGATTCTCAAAAACGTAAAAAAGATATCAATAACAATGATCAAGGCGGAGATGATATGCCACCTATGTAAAATAAAAACATACAATCACAAAAAAATCCCGAAAATTTCGGGATTTTTTTTCTTTAACTAAATGAATTTTTTTAGCTCTTCTCCATTTTTTTTGGAAATATGATTGACATAGGAAACGGAGGCGTCTAAAAATTTTGAAAAAATTCTGTTATAAATCTCCATTGTTTGAGTGGCGGCAAAAATCTTGATTAAAAAATGAAAAGCAGTTTCCGCCCGAGTTTTGGAGATTTTAGGAAATTTTTCAAAATTTTAGCCGAGTTTCCAAGTCTTGAACTTTTGGTTCTTTTGTTTTAAGACAAAAGAACATTTAAGTTAATACATATATGTAAAAATTCAATTCCACAGTTTTTGAGAAGAACCAATTTTTTTACAGCGCTTTCGCTTTTTCCGCTTCAAAAATTCTCTTTCTTAAATCTGTAGAAGAAAAACGGTGGTCTCTTTTGTTGTAAAACAATTCGATTCCTTTTTCCTCACAATATTGTCTTCCTGTGAAATCTTTGTCTTTATATTCCTCTCCTATAATCCTTACATCAATCACAAAAGACCTCAAAATATCTTCCAAATCTTGCTCTGTATAATACGGAATAATCTCATCTACAGCACTTACAGCTTTTAATTGAATATACCTTTCTACTACAGTTTGGGTTGGTTTATTCTTGGTAGGTCTATCATAAGAAGGATCTAGTTGTAAACCTACAATCAGATAATCACAAACGGTTTTTGCTTCTTCTAACATTTTGATATGACCAGCGTGTAATAAATCAAAAGACGAAAAAGTAATGCCTATTTTTTGGGTTTTCATTGATAAATAAATTTAGAATTTCGAATTTACTAAAATTTAACTTAATTTTTTTAGATTGAAAAACAGATGAATTTGTAAAATTTCTTCCTGTTTCCATCATCAGTATTTTATTTCTGACTTTCCAAATATTTCTGCCACTGCCAAGTTGTACGTAAAGCTTCTTCTAAAGTTGTATCTGCCTTCCAACCGAGTTCTCTTTCTGCTTTATCAGCATTGGCATAAGCGATGGTAATATCTCCTGCTCTTCTTTCACAAATTTGGTAAGGAACATTCACATCATTTGCTTTTTCGAAAGCGTGAACTACTTCTAGCACAGAACTTCCTTTACCTGTTCCCAAATTATAAATATCTATTTGAGTGTTTTCTGTAGAATTAATGAGCTTCTGCAATGCTTTTACATGAGCTTTTGCAAGGTCAACTACATAAATGTAATCTCTAACCGCAGTTCCGTCTTCGGTAGGATAATCATCTCCCCAAACCGAAAGTTTTTCTCTAATTCCTGCTGCGGTTTGCATTACATACGGAACCAGATTATTAGGAATACCAATTGGCAATTCTCCTAATTTTGCAGTAGGATGCGCACCAATAGGATTAAAATACCTCAACAATGTGATTTTTTTCTGATGAGCCGTGGCAAAATCTTTCAAGATTTCTTCGCCCATTTGTTTGGTTTTTCCGTAAGAAGATTCAGGTAATTTTAAAACTGTTTCTTCGTCTATTGGCATCTTATCAGCTTGTCCGTAAACGGTACAACTAGAACTAAAAATAAAATTAGAAATATTTCTTTCTTTAAATTCTTGCAAAAGATTGATGAGCGAAAATAAATTATTTTCATAATAATCTACTGGTTTTTCTTGAGATTCGCCTACCGCTTTATATGCCGCAAAATGAATGCATCCATCAATTTTATGAGCATCAAAAACTTGTTTTAGAAGCTCTTTTCTTTTTAAATCAAAAGGATAAAAAACGGGTTTCTTGCCAGAAACTTCTTCTATATTTTTGAGAATAAATTTTTCTGAATTTGATAAATCATCAATGATGACTACCTCAAAATTGTTATTCAAAAGTTCTACTACGGTGTGAGAACCTATATATCCTAATCCGCCTGTTACGAGTATTGCCATATTAACATTTTGTTATGTGTTTGTTTTAATTTGTCAAAGTTTTTGCGAAGCAAAAAAATCTTTGACAAAGTTATTTTTTAAAATTCAATTCTATTATTTCTATGCATAAAAATATAATTCTCTTTATCTCCAAAGATATCCAAAACCTCTTGCCTTTGAATTTTAGTTGCTGATTGTGAAATTATTGCTCTATATGAAGAAAATCTATAATTCTCAAAATCATTAGGATTTTGATGTACATATAAAATTAAATTTCTCAAATATTCTTCTGAATCTATTTTTATTCTTTTGAAAGGAGATTCAAATAATGCGCCACTTCTTTGATAAACTTTATTAAAAGCTTGAGTATAGCTACTTATTAATTTTGCAATAGATTTACTGTAAACAGCATCTTCTGAATGAAGTCCTTTTTCTTTAAATTTTTCATCTTGAAATTCTATAATATCTTTAGCTCTTAGAATTAGATGAAAATGGTTTGCCATTAAACAATATGAAAGTATATCAAAATAAGGGAAAATATATTTTTCAACTTTTCTAAGAAAAAACAAATAATTTTCGTTATTCAAAAAAACAATTTTTGAATTCACACCACGATTAAATATATGGTAATATCTTCCTTGTTCTATTGCTTCTTCTCTTATTTTCATAATGCAAAACTTTGTCAAAGATTTTCAACTTTGACAAAGTAATTAATCATTCATAAACTCCAATACAGAATCCGTAATGAATTTCAATTGTTCTTCATCTAATTCTGTGTGCATTGGTAAAGAAATTACTTGTTCTAGCAATTTATCTGTATTTACAAAATCTGCATCATTAGATTCTTGGTAATATGCTTTTTGCTTTCTAAGTGCTACAGGATAATAAATCATCGCGGGAATTTCTTTTTCTGCTAAAAACGCTTGCAATTCATTACGTTTTCCGTTCAAAATTCTAAGTGTATATTGATGAAAAACATGCGTAGAATTTTCTGCTCTTTTCGGTGTTAAAATATTCGGATGGTTGGCAAAAGCTTTGTCATAATAATCTGCAGCACTTCTTCTTGCAGCATTATAAGAATCCAAAAGCGGAAGTTTCACTCTTAGAACCGCAGCTTGAACACTGTCTAATCTAGAATTTACACCTACTTCATCGTGATAATATCTTTTGTACATTCCGTGGTTTACAATTCCTCTGATTTTATAAGCCAAATCATCATCATTGGTGAAAATAGCACCACCATCACCATAGCAACCTAGATTTTTAGACGGAAAGAAAGAAGTAACTCCTAAAGTTCCCATTGTACCAGATTTTTTGGTAGTTCCGTCTGCAAATTTGTAATCTGCACCAATTCCTTGACAATTGTCTTCAATAACGTACAAATTATGTTCTTTTGCCACTTCTAAAACCGCTTCCATATTGGCACATTGCCCGAACAAATGCACTGGAATAATCGCTTTCGTTTTTGGAGTAATCGCAGCTTTTAATTTTTCAATGTCAATATTGAAAGTATCATAATCTACATCTACTAAAACTGATTTTAATTTCAAAAGATGGACTACTTCTACTGTAGCTGCAAAAGTGAAATCGGCGGTAATTACCTCATCACCAGGTTCTAAATGCAACGCCATTAACGCAATTTGCAAAGCATCTGTTCCGTTTGCACAAGGAATTACGTGTTTTATATCTAAATAATTTTCTAATTCTTTTTGAAAATTCTGAACTTCTGGACCATTGATGAACATAGCACTTTGCATTACATTAAGCACCTTTTCATCAACTTCATTTTTTATTTTTTGATACTGACTTTGTAAGTCAACCATTTGGATTTTTTTCATTTCTAAAAATTTTAGCAAAAATACGGAAATTGTAAGGAAAAATAAGTGAATTTTTTAAAATAGATATTGTCAAAAATATTTTAAATTCGTATAAATTTGAAAAAATGAGAAAAATCATTCAATTATACTTTCTACTCTTTTTTAGTTTTGCTTTTTCACAAACTGAATTGGTTTTTGTTTACTTCAAAGACAAACCAAATGCTTCTATATTTCTATCAAATCCACTTTCTGAGCTTACTCAAAAATCTATCAATAGAAGAACAAATTTAAACATTCCAATTACCGAACAAGATGCACCGATAGAATCTACTTACATTCAAAATATAGAAAATCTTGGCTTTACCGTTACTGATAAATCAAAATGGTTAAACGGAGTTGCAGTAAATGCTACATTTGCTCAAATTACCCAATTACAATCTGAACCTTACGTTTTAAAGGTAGAAAGTTTTGTGAAAAATAGTACCGTCGCTAAACAAGCCAAAATATCTAGAATAGAAAAATTTCAAAACTCTACTACAGATTTTACCTACGGTAATTCTTTAGATCAAATTAATCAAATCAATCTAAGAAATTTACACGTAAATGGTTATACAGGTGCTGGGATTAGCATTGCGGTTATAGACACAGGTTTCCCTACAGTAGATACGGGCTCTGCTTTTGCTAGAATTAGAAATAACAATCAGATAAAAGGTGGTTATAATTTTGTAAATAAATCTACTGATATTTACAATACATCTCTCAACAATCACGGCACCAATTGTTTGGGAATAATTGCAGGCTATATAGATGGTATTTTTGTAGGTTCTGCACCAGATGCAGATTTTTATCTGTATGCATCAGAAAATTCTGCTTTAGAAATCCCTGAAGAAGAGCTATATTGGATAGAAGCTGCCGAAGAAGCAGACAGACAAGGTGTAGATATTATTAGCACTTCATTAGGTTATAATACTTTTGATGATTCTAAATATAATTATACTTACGCTGATATGAATGGTCAAAAATCATTTATTGCAAGAGGTGTAAATATAGCATCAGACAAAGGAATTTTTGTATTAATCGCCAGTGGAAACGAAGGAAATAAAACCTGGCACTACATTACCACTCCATCAGACAGCGAAAAAGCATTTAGCATTGGTGGTGTAGATTTTTCTGGAAATCCTTATTTAGCGACATCTTATGGACCTAATGCCAATAATCACATAAAACCAGATGCTGCAGCCCGAGGAACTAATACTTATTATGTTTACAACAACTCCTCTTACTACGGTAGTGGTACATCTTATGCTACTCCTTTATCTGCGGGCGGTGTTGCTTGCCTTTTGCAAGCAATTCCTACCAATACAAACAGAGAAACCATCAAAAATAAATTAAGAGAAACAGCATCGCTTTCTAGTAATCCAAATGATAGATTAGGCTATGGTATTTTAAATTTCAGCAATGCGCTTTCATCAATTAATGCTTCTTTAAATATCTCGGAGATTAAAAGACCTGTAGTGAATATTTATCCCAATCCTGCCAAAAGTTTCATTCATATTAAAACAAATGAAAAATTAAAAAATATAGAATTGTATGACGAAATTGGTAGAAAATTAAAAACTTTACCTTTAAATTATTCTCAAAATATAGAATCTTTAAACAAAGGAATTTATTACTTAAAAATTGAAACAGAAAAATCTTCTATAGTAGAGAAAATAATTAAAGAATAAAATAAAAAGGCTGTCTCTCTCTTGAAACAGCCTTTTATTTTTTATGCAGAATTTCTACTGGCATTAATGTTACCGAACAGTGACCTTGTTACCAATTTTTCTAATGCTTCACGGTTACCTTCATTCTTTTGAAGTTTTATAAGCGCATATTGTTGTATGCTGAGCAATGGCAAAACTATTTTTTCTCTAATTTTCACCGATTTTCTTCCTACAGGCTCTTCTTCCATCAAGGTTTTGAAACCCGTAATTTCGAACATCATTTCTTTAGAAAGATTATATTCATTAAACAAAATTTGCCAGAACTCACCGAATTTTGGATGGTTTTTCATATAATAAGTCAAAGGAAAGTAAGACTTATTCATCGCCATCATAGAGTTAAGAACCAATGTTTTAAAGAAATCAGAATTTCTAAATAATTCTTTCACTTCGTGAATTCTGCCTTCGGATTTCAGTTTAGAAATGGAAGTTCCGAAACCAAAGAAACCAGGTACGTTTTGTTTTAATTGACTCCAACTTCCTACAAACGGAATAGCTCTAAGGTCTTCAAATTTCAGTTCGTTTCCAGCGCCACGTTTGCTTGGTCGGCTTCCAATATTGGTTTTTCCGTAATACTGAAGTGTACTAATTTCTTGTAAATACGGCACAAAAAGCGGATGCTGTTTTAGAGCCGAATATTTCTCATAACTATACGCCGAAAGTTCTTCTATCAAAGCTCTTTCTTCTGGCGTGATGTCTTTTTTATGATTTTTGAAGACTTCGTTTTCAATACCCGCAGTTAATAATTGTTCAAAATTATATTTCGCTTGGTCTTTATTTCCGAAAACAGAAGTAATGGTCTGCCCTTGTATGGTTAATTCTATTTTATTATTGGCAATTGTTTTTCCTTGCGAAGCATAAAACTGGTGCGTTTTTCCACCACCTCTAGCTGGTGGACCACCTCTACCATCAAAGAAAATAACCTTCACTTCATTTTCTTCCGAAACTTGGGTTAGTTTTTCTTTGGTGCTGTAAATTTCCCAGTTTGCTTTTAGATAACCACCATCTTTAGTTCCGTCTGAAAAGCCGAGCATAATGGTTTGTACTTTATTTCTCTTGGCAAGGTGTTTCTGATAAACAGGATAATGATATAGTTTTCTCATCACTTCTTCTGCATCTGCCAAACCTTCCATCGTCTCAAAAAGTGGCACTATATCTACATTTATTTCTTCGTCTTGATAGCCGCATACTTTAAATAGTGCAAAAACATTCATCACATCTTCCACAGTATCAGAATTAGAAATAATGTATCTGTGCATACCTCTTTCTCCGTTACTTTGTTGAATTTTCTTCACATTAATTACACTTTTCAGAGTTTCTCTGGTAATTTCATCTTCGAAATCATCTGGATTAGCGGTAATATTTCCGGTCATTAAAATTTCTACTTTTTCAGAATTTTTTAATGAAGAAACGTCCTTGTCAGTATATTTTTGTACAATTTCATCAATTACTTTTTGGTGAATTCTGCTGTCTTGTCTAATATCTAAAGTAGCAAAATGCGTCCCAAAAATCTTCACACGGTCTCTGTAATCTTCTATCAAACCTTTGAAAAGACCATTGTGCTGAGATTCTAAAATCTTTTGTGCTTCATCTAAATAAGTTAGAATCTGAGAAGCGGAAATAGATTGAGTATTTTTAAAAATATTTTGATACAATTCATTGCTCAATTTTTCTAAAACTTCCGAAACTCCTCTGAAACTGAGCCTTCTTCTCAAACTTTTCAGATGATTATAATAGTTTTTAAGAATAGAAACTCTCAATTCTTCTGCTACTTTCAGGGTAACATCTGCCGTTACAAAAGGGTTACCATCTCTATCACCACCTGGCCAAAAACCGAGTTGAATTACATCTTGATGAATTTCAAAATTATTGGCAGAAAAAGACTCTTTCAGTTTTTTATACAATTCTCCGAATGCATCATAATATACATTCCTTAAGTAATAAATAATACTTAATGCTTCATCTAGCGGTGTAGGTCTTTCCTTATTTACAAAAGGAGTTTTGCCCAATTGCTGAAGCAAAAGGTCTATTTCAGAAATATCATCTTTTAGAATAGCAGCACGTAAATCGTGTAAAATTCTTTGTACAGAATTGGGGTAAAATTGGGTAGGATGCGCCGTAAAAACCACTTTAATCCCAAAATCTTCTAACTTTTCTTGAACTTTAGAAAATTGATGTTCTTGTATAGCTCTTTCGTGGAGCTGCATTACAGTTCCTGCATCACTCTCCGAATGTAACTGAGAAAAAGCAGCATCTTCTATACTATCAAAAAGCACCACTTGCCTTTCGATATATTGAATAATCTTGAAAAGAAGTTCTAGTTTTTGGTCTTCAGTTTCTAATTCTGTATGTTTCTTAAAAAACTCTTCCACTATTTCTTCGGGAGATTTCCCTTCTTCATAACCATCTCTGCTTTCCTCATATAAAAATGGGAGCAGCATACCAATATTGGTCATTTTATCATACGGAAGACTCATAAATAGACTGTTGTAAATCTGAAACTTAGTCTCTACAACCTGTCGGAATTTTTCTAATCGGGCTTCATTTATCATATAACAAATTTAGGAAAAACTCTTAAAATTACACCTACTATTGAATATTTCTATGTTAACTTTATATGAAATTTTAATTTTTATCATTTCCAAATTCGTAATTTTGAAGAAAAATTTTACGAATATGTTAAACTTTGAATTTAAAAATCCTACAAAAATTATTTTCGGTAAAGGTGAGATTGCAAAAATCTCTAGAGAAATCCCGAAAACAGAAAAAATATTGGTACTCTATGGTGGCGGAAGTATAAAATCTAACGGTGTTTATGACCAAGTAAAATCTGCGCTAGAAGGTTATGAATGGGAAGAATTCGGTGGAATTCCTGCCAATCCAGAATACGAAGTTTTAATAGAAGCTTTAAAAATCATTAAAGAAAAAAATATTACTTATATGCTGGCTGTAGGTGGTGGTTCTGTAATAGATGGGGTAAAATTTCTTTCGGCTGCCGCTAAATATGATGGCGAACCTTGGGACATTTTACAAAAAGGAATTAGAACCGAAGAAGGAAAAGGACTTCCTTTCGCTTCTGTACTTACTTTACCTGCTACTGGTTCTGAAATGAATTCTGGTTCTGTAATTTCTAGAAGAGCTACCAAACAAAAATTAGCAATGGGCGGTCCTGGGCTTTTCCCTGTTTTCTCTATTTTAGACCCAGAAGTTATTCGTTCTATTCCTAAAAAACAAATTGCCAACGGAATTACAGATGCATACACACACGTTTTGGAACAATATATGACCGTGAAAACATCGGCTACATTACAAGACAGATTTGCTGAAAGTATTTTACAAACTTTACAAGAAATAGCTCCGAAAATGATGGAAGATGAGTTTGATTATGATGCAGCAGCTAATTTTATGTGGAGTTGTACAATGGCGCTTAATGGTTTAATCCAAAAAGGAGTAACTTCTGACTGGGCAGTTCATATGATGGGGCACGAACTTACAGCACAATTTGGGATAGACCACGCTAGAACTTTGGCTGTGATTGCACCTAGCCATTACCGATATAATTTCGAGGCTAAAAAAGAAAAACTAGCACAATACGCCGAAAGAGTTTGGAATGTAACCGAAGGTTCTCTAGAAGAAAAAGCCAACCAAGGAATTGAGCATTTAGAAAAATTCTTCCAAAGCTTAGGAATTGCTACCAAACTATCAGACTACACCGAAAATTATGAAGGTACTGCCGAATTGGTAGAAAAAACCTTCCTTGATAGAAAATGGTTAGCGCTAGGAGAAAGAGGAATTGTAAAACCTGAAGATGCTAAAAAAATTGTAGAAATGGCATATTAATGATGGATGCTTGGATGATGGATGCTTGGATGATGGATGTTTAATGAAAAACATTGATGTCAAAAATTAATCTTATAGAAAATCACAGAAAATTCTGTGATTTTTTTTTTATTTTTGAAAAAAAGTAAAAATGAGTACATTAACTGAGAACAAAACAGTTTTAGCACATCAAGATTTTTTCGAAATCCTTAGAAATGTAGAATACAAACGTCTAGATAATAACAAACAAGTATATCTAGACTACACCGGAGGAAATCTGTATGCCAAATCTCAAATTATGGAACATCAGGATTTACTCATTAATAATATCCTCGGAAATCCTCATTCTACCAATCCTACTTCGCAATTGGCAACCAAATTGGTGGAAGAAGCCCGCCAAAAAGTAATCGATTTTTTTAATGCGGAAGATTATTTCTGTATTTTCACTCAAAACGCTTCTGGAGCCTTAAAAATTGTAGGAGAAAGCTATCCTTTTAATGAAAAATCACATTTTTTACTTTTGGCAGACAATCATAATTCGGTGAACGGAATTCGTCAGTTCTGCTTATCAAAAGGTGGTAAAGTAACTTATGCGCCAATCTATTATCAGGATTTAACCATAGATGAAAATTTTTTAAAAGAACAATTAGAAGACGCTTCCGAATTTGACAATAAACTTCTTGCTTTCCCAGCCCAATCTAATGTTTCTGGCGTAAAACACGATTTAGATTGGATTAAAAAAGCACAAGATTTAGGTTGGGATGTTTTGCTAGATGCCGCAGCATTTGTACCTACCAATCGATTAGATTTAAAGGAAATAAAACCAGATTTTGTTTCGGTGTCATTCTACAAAATTTTCGGGTATCCTACTGGTATTGGTTGTCTTTTGGTGAATAAAGAAAAATTCAAAAAGCTAAGAAAACCTTGGTTTGCAGGTGGAACGGTAAGTCTAGTTTCGGTGAATACCATTCAGCATTTTTTGATTAATAATCACGAAAGATTCGAAGACGGAACGCTTAATTATTTAGATATTCCTGCCATTAAAATTGGGCTAGATTATATCGAAAACATTGGCATCAAAAGAATTAATGAAAGAGTAGCTTCTCTTCGAAAGTACGTTTTCGAAAGATTAGAAAACCTAAAACACGAAAACGGACAAAGCTTGGTTCAAATTTTTGGACCAAAAAATCATCAAAATTTAGGTGGAACCATCATTCTGGCTTTTTACAATAAAGACGGAATTCGCTATGAATTTGAGCAAATAGAAGAGCAAGCCAATCAATTTAATATTTCTCTTCGTTCTGGTTGTTTTTGCAACCCCGGAATAGACGAAACCAATAACTGCTTAACAGACAACGAATTAGCAACTTATTACTCTTCTCATCAAGAAGGTGACTATAAAGATATGATCAAATTTCTAGGAAAAATGCGTGGTGCTACGAGAATTTCCGTAGGAATTGCTACCAATCAAAATGACATTAATCAACTCATTAACTTCTTAGAAACGCTTCTCAACCAATAAAGATTTCTTAAATTTGGTGAGAATTTTCGGTAATAAATGTGTTGCTGAAGCTAAATTATTTTCAATGAAAAATTTATTCAAGTTTTTTACGCTCTTACTGGCGTTTTGTTTCGTGGGAATTTTTGCTCAACAAAAACCCGATTTTTATGATGATGTTCAACATTTCAAAAAACTGAATGAAGAGAAAACTCCATCCAAAGATGCTATTTTATTTCTAGGAAGTTCTTCTTTTACAAAATGGACAGATGTAAACGATTATTTTCCTGATAAAACTATTATTAATAGAGCTTTCGGAGGTTCTAGATTGGCGAATCTCAACTATTACGCCGAAGATTTACTCAATCCTTATCAACCAAAACAAGTGGTCATTTACTGTGGAGAAAATGATGTAGTACACACAGACAAACCTTCTGCAAAAGAAGTTCTCAGTAGATTCAAACAGTTTTTTAATACGGTAAGAACTAAATATCCTAATGCTAATATTTCTTATGTCTCCATTAAATATTCGCCAAGTAGAGAAGAATATTGGCCAATAATGAAGAAAGTGAATCTAAAAATTAAATCATTTTTAAAAACTAAAAAAAATACTGATTTTATAGATATTACCAAGGTTATGAATGATGAAAACGGCAAGGTAAGAAAAGATATTTTCTTAGAAGATATGCTGCATATGAAACCCGAAGGTTACCAACTTTGGACTAAAGTGATGTATCCTTATTTGAAATAATTAAATCCACTCCAAAAAAGGAGCGGCTTCTTCCTAATAAAAATTAGAAATGAAATAGATTTTTTTTCAAAAAGAGATAAAATTTTGTGTTTCTATATCTTATCCTATTTTGGTTTTGAATTCATTTTAAAAAATTTCGCCCTTTTACTACGTCGAATCTTCGATTTCAGGGCTCACCTTTGCTTCATTTACTTTTCCATCGGGCTACACCCGATGCTATTATATTTCGCCAATTGGCTTCGCCGAATCTTCGATTTCGTGGGTTTTACGGAATTTTTAAAATTTAAATGGTATTAAAATTATATATAAAATGGATAAATTAATTTGGATTATTTTGACCTTGATTGCAGGTTGCTTTTTGCCATTACAAGGAAGTATGAATAGTAGATTGGCAAAAGCAGGAGAAAACCCTGTTTATGCATCTATGATTTCGTTTACGGTAGGTGTAATTGCATTGATTATTTATATATTTCTCACTTCTCAAAATATATCTTGGAAAGGGCTAAAAGAAGCACCTGCTTATTCTTGGCTAGGCGGAATTTTGGGCGCTTTTTATGTTACTGTAATTGTATTAGCTTTCCCGAAAATAGGGCCTGGTCTTACTTTTGGGTTGGTAGTAGCAGGTCAATTACTTACCTCTATGATTATGGAACATTTCCAAATTATGGGTACACCACATCAGCCGATAAGTATCGGAAGAGTAGCAGGAATGGCAATGATTGTGGGAGGAGTAGTCATTATGAAAAAATTCTAAATCAAAAATAAAAGCTGCAAGAATTCTAGCAGTCTTTGTTTATTTTACCTGAAATTTAGAAAGATACAGATATTTTAAAAACTCAATATTGTTTTTACAATACTAAAAATACTTAAAGTCATTACCAAAACTCCTACCGCAATAAACATATATTTAGATGGAATTTTAGATGTAAGTCTTGCAGAAAATGGCGCGGTTACAATACCGCCAATTAATAATCCTAAAACAATATTCCAATGATGAATACCAATGGTATAGATAAAAGCAATTGCACTTGCTACAGTTAAAATGAATTTTGCAACCGTAGAACTCCCTACTACATATCTTGGTGTATAACCATTTTTGATAAGTGTACCGGTAACCAAAGGCCCCCAACCACCACCAGTAAACGAATCTATAAAACCACCGAAAACACCAAGCGTTTTAAAATTGGCTTTCTTTTTTGGATATTTAACATTTGTTTTCTTTAAAACTGAATTTTGGAAAATCTTAAAACCTAGATATAAAGTGTAAAGAGAAATAAAAGGTTTCACATATTTAGCATAGCCTTCACCAAGAAAAGAAATAGCAGCAACTCCTATTATTACCCCTACAATTGCAGGAATTACGAGTTTTTTTACCATATTTTTATTTACATTTTTCAGTTTGTAATGGCTAATACTTCCTGCCATTGATGTAAAAGATTCCGCAGAATGAATACTTGCCGTTACAATATGTGGTGCAATCCCAAAGCTCAATAAAATAGTGGTGCATATTACACCATACCCCATGCCAACCGAACCAGCCACAATTTCTGCTACAAATCCTGTAAACATCATCCAAAAAAAACGATTGTTATCTTTATTCAATAACAATAAAATATCTGGCCAAAGATTAAAATATTTAATCATAAAAAAGCCTGAAACCAGAACCAATAAACCACCCATTGTCAATAGCGTATTGTTTACAATTCTTCTGGCTCTTTTTACTACCAAAATAGATTTTTCTAACTGAGAAACATCTGAGATATACTTATCAAAATCTTCGGGATGTGTAGAGAGATTTTCGGTAACTTTATTTAAAATATTAACCTTTGTTTTAAAATCTCCTGACAAATGATTTCTCAGTTTATTGAGATTTACAATTAAATCATCTAATTGTTCTGGAAGTGCTTCGGTTAATGTTTCTTTTAATCTTTTAGCGATGGTTGGTGATTTTCCGTTCGTAGAAATGGCTATTTTTAAATTTCCTTTATTAACGATAGAACCCAAATAAAAATCGCACAAATCTGGTTGATCTGCTGCATTTACCAAAATTTTTCTAGCATTGGCTAGTGTTTTAATTTCGGCATTTATTTCTTTGATATTGGTTGCTGCAATTACGAAATCTACACTTTCTAAATCTGTTTCATCAAAGAGTTTTTGCTTTAAAGTAACATTAGAATTTTGGGCAGATATATTTTTTACTTCTTCTAAAAAATCAGGAGAAACGATGGTAATTTTCACCTCAGGATTTTGCTTAAGAAGAGTTTCCGTTTTTTCTAGACCGATATTCCCACCTCCTACAATCAGGAAGTGAGCTTGGTCTGTTTTTAGAAATATGGGGAATAATGTATTTTTTGACATTAGTTACTTTTTTAAGTTAATCGTATGAAATACCGAAAATCTGATGATATCTCTATTATAAAAATCTGTTCCCGAAGGTCTCTGTTGAAACCAATTGAGATAACCAGCTTCAAATGCTAAATTTTTATTCATTGGATAATTTAAGCCAATATAAATTCTATTTTGATCAAAAACATTTTTCACGATATTTTTTCCAAAATTAAACATTACTTCATCTTTAATTTTTAAAATTAATTTTTCTGCATCTTGCTTTTTAATAAGAGGAATATCCAATCCTAATTGATATCTCATTCTGAAATTTGAGAATTGATAACCACCCACCAATTCATTATTCTCTGTCTGATGAAAAAACCTAGCCTCTACCTTAAAACGCTGATTAACATTAAAATATTTATACTTTTTTTTAGCATTAAAACCAAAATCAGTACGTAACTCTGGCACCATCAAAGTACTTTCAGATTCTGGATCGTTAGGACTTTGTAAGAATACCACAAATCCTAAAGAAACATTAATATCATCTAAAATCCTTCTATCTAAATTAGTTCTGAAAACCAATTGATGCTGCACCAAAGGTTGATAAAAATGTCTCTCTTGAACCTCAGATTTCAAAACCCAATTTTGATTTATTTGTAATTTATTATAATATCCGTACCAAAGCAACTGCTGATTTTCTACATTTTTCTGCCCAAACAAAAAAGTTGAAAAAAATATGAAAATCAAGAATTTCCTACCAAACATTTCGTAATTTTTCAAACGTTTAAAGTATTACTCTATTTGCGTAATCTCCAAACGTTTCGTTATGATTTTTCTCATTTACAAATCTAGAAAAAAGATAATCCACTTCTTCTAAAATCTCTTGCTCTGAAAGTTTTTCTTTGTATAATTTGTTCAATCTCAAACCATATCTATCGCCTCCCAACATAAAATTATACTGCTCTGCCGCCGTTCCTATAAAGCCCAATTCTGCTACATAAGGTCTTCCGCAACCATTAGGGCAACCCGTCATTCTGATGGAAATTTCGTCTTCCGAAAGTCCATATTTAGCTAAAATAGGCTCAATTTTCGTTACCAATTCTGGCAAATATCGTTGCGCTTCGGCTAGAGCAAGCGGACAAGTTGGCAATGCAACACAAGCCATAGAACTCTGTCTGATAGGCGAAATATTTTTCTCAATTTCAAATTTTTCTATTAAATCTTCTATCTTTTTCTTATCAGTTTCAGAAATATTTCCAATCATTAGATTTTGATTTCCTGTAAAAATAAAATTGCTGATATTAAGATTTGCCGTTTCTATTAAAAATGCTTTTTGATAAGGTTTTACCACTCCATTTTCTACAAAAAGGGTGTAATACCATTTTCCATCAGCACTTTGTTGCCAGCCATATCTATCGTTTCTTTCGGTAAATTGATAAGGTTTTTCAGGTTCTAGTTGGAAACCAATTCTTTTTTCTAATTCTTCTTTAAAGCCTTCTACCGTCAATCTTTCGATAGTATATTTCAGTCTCGATAATTTTCTATCCGCTCTATTTCCAAAATCTCTTTGAATGGTTAAAACTTCATAAACCGCTTTCAATGTTTTTTCTTCGGAATCTAAAAACCCGAGTACATTTCCTAAACGTGGAAAAGTAGCAGCATTACCGTGCGTAGCACCCAAACCACCACCAACAACTAAGTTGAAGCCTTTCAGTTCATTATTTTCGATAATCGCAATCAATCCTAAATCATTGGTAAACAAATCCACATCATTGCTTGGTGGAATGGCGACAGCAATTTTGAATTTTCTTGGTAAATAACGGTCTTCGTATAAAGGGTCGGCTTCGGCAGAACGTTCATAGATTTTTTCTCCATCAATAAAAACTTCATAATATGCTTTGGTTTTCGGCAAAAGTAATTTCGAAATTTTATCCGCATACTCGTGAACTTGATGATGAATGGGCGACAATTGCGGATGCGAACTGGCGATTACATTCCTATTCACATCACCACACGCTGCAATAGAATCTAATTTTGCGGTATTAAACGCCTGAATTGTTGGTCTTATTTCGTGTTTTAAGATACCGTGAAGCTGAACCGTCTGTCTGGTTGTAATTTTAAGCGTTCCTGTTCCAAATTCTTCAGAAACTTGGTGAAGTGATTGCCACTGTTCCGCCGTAATAGCTCCGCCCGGAATTCTGAGACGAATCATAAAAGAGTACAATTTATCTAGTTTTTTTGCTGCTCTTTCGGCTCTTCTGTCTCTGTCGTCTTGCACATACATTCCGTGAAATTTCACCAGAGCTTCATCGTCTGGTCTCACATTTCCAGTATGATTGTCTTGTTCTATACTTTCTTTCAACGTACCTCTCAGTCCGTCACTTTTCATTTTTATGTGTTCTATTGGAGATAATTTATCGCTCATAATTTTAGATTTTAGATTTAACTTTTAACTTCTGACTTTTAACTTTTAACTTCCGACTTTTAACTTCTGACTTCTAATAAACATCCTTCAAAAATCTTCCTTCATTTTCCAGTTCGTCTAAGATTTCAATAGCTTGTTCTACCGAAACATTTCTTTGAGACGAAATTACTTCTATTAAAGTCTGTTCTACATCTTTAGACATCGGATTTTTTTGTCCGCACAAGTAGATGTAAGCTCCATTTTCAATCCATTGGTTAAATTCTTTAGCATTTTCTAAAATTCTATCCTGTACATAAATTTTTCTTTGTTGGTCTCTAGAAAAAGCTGTGCTCAATTTGGTTAAAACTCCCGTACTTATCCATTCCTGAATTTCGGTTTGATAATAAAAATCTAAAGAAAAATGCTGTTCGCCAAAGAAAAGCCAGTTTTTACCTTCTGCTCCAGTTGAATCTCGTTCTGCCAAAAAGCTTCTGAAAGGCGCAATTCCCGTTCCTGGACCAATTAAAATAATATCTTTATCTTCTTCTGGCAGTCTGAAATTTTCGTTTTTGTGAATATAAAATTCAAATTCTTCTTCCAAAGGCAAATCTGCCAAATAACGAGAAGCAAAACCTTCTTTTTCTTGGTCATTTGTATTGAATTTATGAAGATTTACCGTTAGATGAACTTCGCCATCGTGCGCTTCTTTTGAAGACGAAATAGAATACAATCTTGGCGCAACGGGCAACAAAATTTCAAGAAGTTTTGAAAATTTATCAGCATCTAAATTTTTTTGTTCTTCAGAATTTAAAACATCTAACAAATCTGCTTTTTCCGAAAGAATTTCAATTCCTAAAACTGGAGAAATTGCATCTAAAGTATGCTTGCTAAGTCCTTTAATATTTCGACTTTCTAACCAATCAAAAGCAGTTTTGGTTTCGCCTTTTATAGAAAATTCTTGTTCTTTTTCAACATTGAATTCATCTAAAATAAGTTGAATATCTTTTTGAGAATTTTTCGGAATTACACCAAGAGCATCTCCAGGTTGGTAAGAGATTTCTTCGTCTGAAACAATTTCTAAATGATAAGTTTCTTTGTTAGAACCATTATCATTTAGTACAATTTTATGTTTTATATTGCCTTTATAATTCTTTTTATGAGGGATATTTTGAACAGAATTGGCAACTTTAGCTTCACTTTTAACACCAGAAAATAAATTCTGCAAATCTTTTTGCCAATTTTCTACCAAAGGATTAAAATCTACATCTGCTTTTACCAAAGGTAACAATCTTTTAGCTCCTTTTTCTTCTAAAACCTCGTCCAAAAGCGTTCCTGCACTACAAAAAAGTGGATAAGAACTGTCTCCCAAACCAAAAACAGCATAAGAAAGTTGACCAAGATTTACATTAGAAGACTTCAGTTTTTCGTAAAAATCTTTTGCATTAAGCGGAAATTCGCCTTCTCCTTGCGTGCTGATAACGAAAAGTACCAACGTTTCTTTTTCTAATTTTTTTACATCAAACTGAAAAATATCTACAGATTTTGCATTAATCTTTTCCTTTTTGAAACTTGCTTGTAACTTAGAAGCTACTTTTTTTGCATTTCCAGTTTCGGTACCGTAAACGATTAAAGGTTTTACATTTACCAAAGCAGAAGATTTCTGTGGCGTAGAATTTCCTTCGCCAGATTTTGCAATATAACCCGCCAAATAACCTTTGGCATAAATTAACTCTTCAAAAGAAGCATTAGAAACCAATTGTTCTAATAAATTTTGTTTAGTATCAGATAGCATTTTGATAACTTGTTTTGTGATTATCGAAATAAGAATTTCCAGATTTTTTTTCTTCGAACCAAGCAAATTGATGATGCAAATTCACTACATTTCCGATGATTATGAGTGTTGGAACAAATTCAAATTCGGGTAAAGATTGAGTTTTAATTTCCTCGAAAGAGAAAACCTGCGTTTTTTGTTCTGGCGTAGTTGCTTGTTGTACCACCGCAATCGATTTAGAGCCTTCAATCCCAAATTCTATTAATTTTTGAGTGATATTTTCTAATTTTTGTCCGCTCATATAAAACACCAAAGTGTCTTCTGTAGTTGCCCAATCTTGCCATTGATGAAGGGTAACAAATTTGAAATCGTACAAAGTAAGAAACCTCACACCTCTAGAATATTCTCTGGCAGTAAGCGGAATACCTGTGTAAGCCGCAGCGCCAAAAGCAGCAGAAACTCCGGGAATAATTTCGTAGGAAATTTGGTGTTTTTTCAAAATTTGAAGTTCATCCAAAATATTAGAAAAAAGGCTAGCATCTCCACCTTTTAGGCGAAGAACCAATTTCCCTTGTTTGGCAAACTGCACCATCAAATTGTTGATGTCTTTTTGAGGAGTCCAAATTCCTTTAGAACATTGCTTACCAACATACACAATTTCTGCTTTTTCGGAAGCATATTCTTCTATCAACTCTGGCGAAACCAATCTGTCTGTAAGAATTACATCTGCTTTTTGAAGATATTTCAAAGCTTTAAGACTGATAAGTTCCGGATCGCCTGGTCCAGCTCCTGCCAAAACCACTTTTCCTGTATTTTGAATGTTTTTTTTCATAATTTTAGCATAAAATCTCCTCCGCCTTATCGAAAACGATATGGTAAAAATTTGATTATCTGTAAGTTAAAGATTAATTAAAAAGTCTGATAACTCTATTTTTTAGACTAATCTTTTCGCAGCCCGACCTGAGTGGAGCTCTCCCGAAAAAATATTTTTTTTTAAATTTTAAAAAATATTTTTTTCGGGAAGCGGGAACGGAGGGCGGAATTGCTGCCCAAAAAAAATCATAAATTACTAGCTAACAGACTTTTAAAAATTAGAATAATCCTTCAATAGAAAGGTAACGTTCTCCTGTATCGTAATTGAAAGTTAGAATCTGAGCATCATCTGGTAAGGTAGCTGCTTTTTTGGCAACCGCTGCTAAAGATGCACCTGTAGAAATTCCTACTAAAATCCCTTCTTTTTTGGCAATTTCTCTGGCATATTCAAAAGCCTCGTCTTTGCTCACCTGAATAACTTCGTCTATTAAATCTGTACGATAAACATCTGGCACAAAACCTGCTCCAATCCCTTGAATTGGGTGCGGACCTGGCGCTCCACCACTTAAAACTGGAGATAATTCTGGTTCTACAGCAATTATTTTAATATTCGGGAATTTTTCTTTCAAAACAGCAGCAACACCTGTAATGTGACCACCTGTTCCCACACCTGTAATTACATAATCTAAACCGTCTGGAAAATCTGCTAAAATCTCTTGTGCTGTAGTTTTTTTGTGAACTTCTACGTTTGCCTGATTGCTAAATTGCGATGGCGACCAAGCATTTGGTGTATTGGCAACCAATTCTGCGGCTCTTTCAATAGCGCCTTTCATTCCTTTTTCGCGAGGAGTAAGATCGAATTCAGCACCGTAGATTTCCATTAATTTTCTACGCTCAACACTCATAGATTCTGGCATTACTAAGATTACTTTGTAACCTTTTACCGCTCCTACTAATGCCAAACCAATCCCTGTATTACCAGAAGTAGGCTCTATAATTACGCTATCTGGTTTTAACAATCCTTTTGCTTCTGCATCTTCTATCATTGCAAGCGCAATACGGTCTTTGATGCTGTTGCCGGGATTTGTTCTTTCTAATTTGATGAAAACATTTTTGTTGCCAAATAATTTATTAATTTTTACGACTGGCGTGTTTCCGATGGTTTCTAAAATGTTACTTGCTTTCATATTTTATATTTTTCTATTTTTTTGAAATTTGGATTTTTATTTCATAGGGCTTCACCCTATGCTGTTATATTTCGCCACTTCGTGGCTTACAAATGTTTTCTATAAAAACATTAAAGCTCCTACCGTATTAAAACTGGTTTCGTCTATCAAAATAGCACTTCCCGATTTTGGATTTTTCTCAAAAGTATCGTAGTACAGTGGCTGACTGGTTTTTAACGTAACTTGTGCAATATCATTGAGTTGAACTGCATCTCCGTCTGTAAATTGCCATTGATTAACGTTCCATTTTCTATTAATTTGTTGAACTTTTACTCTCACATTTTTGAATCTGTGCTGAAGCAAATACGTTTTACCAACTTGTAATGAATTGTTATCTAACCAAGAAATCCAAGTATTGATTTGGTTGTCTTCTTTTGGCAATTGATGGCTAAGAACCACGGTATCTCCACGGCTGATGTCTATATCATTTTCGAAATGTAAAACTACATTATCACCAGCTACTACTTCCGAAACTTCTTTTAAATCTTTTTCTATTTTAACCAAAGTGGTTTCAATTTTAGCAGGCAAAATGGTTACTTTGTCACCAACTTTATAGCTTCCGCTTAGGATTTGTCCGGCATAACCTCTGTAATCGTGGTTGTCTTCATCTTTTGGTCTAATTACCCATTGCACTTGGAATCTTGCTTCTAAATCTTCCGTTCCGTCTAATTCTACAGATTCTAAAGTTTGAAGAATAGATTTTCCGTTGTACCAAGGTGTATTTTCAGAAGTTGTAACTACGTTATCTCCCACCAATGCACTTACCGGAATGTAGATAATTTCGTTGTAATTGAGTTCAGATTTTATGGCTTCGAAATCATTTTTAATTTGATTAAAAACTTCTTCAGAATAATTTAATAAATCAATTTTATTAATCGCGATAATTGCTTTTTTAATTCCCATTAAAGAGCCAACACTTGCGTGTCTTTTGGTTTGGTCTGTAATCCCGTTTCTGGCATCTACTAAAACGATAATTAAATCTGAATTAGAAGCTCCTGTAATCATATTTCTGGTATATTGTTCGTGACCAGGCGCATCTGCAATGATAAATTTTCTTTTAGAAGTAGAGAAATATTTGTACGCAACATCAATGGTAATCCCTTGTTCGCGCTCTGCTCTAAGACCATCTGTGATAAGAGACAAATCTATATCTACGCCTTCTTGCTTGGTTTGTTTTTGTAAAACGCCCAATTGGTCTGTATGTATGCTGTCAGAATCATATAGAAGCCTTCCAATCAAAGTACTTTTTCCATCATCTACATTTCCTGCGGTTATAAATCTTAATGTATTCATTTTTTTATGAGTTTCGAGTTTCGTGATACGAGTTTCGATTTAATTATTAATTTAAAATTTCGAATGTTTGATATTAAAAATACCCTTGTTTTTTACGATCTTCCATTGCAGCTTCCGAAAGTTGATCGTCTAATCTTGTTTGTCCTCTTTCGCTAATTCTGGTTTGAATAATATCTTCAATAATATCATCAATAGTAGAAGCTTCAGAAGGCACAGCTGCTGTACAAGTCATATCTCCCACGGTTCTGTATCTTACTTTTTCAATCACGACTTCGTCTCCTTCTTGAGGTTGAATAAACGCTGACGTAGCCACTAATTTATCTTGAAATTTGATACATTCTCTATCGTGAGAGAAATATAAATTCGGCAATTCTATGTTGTATTTTTTGATATAATTCCAGATGTCTAATTCAGTCCAATTGCTGATTGGGAAAACTCTTACATTATGACCTTTTTGCACTTTTCCGTTGAGGATATTCCAAAGTTCTGGTCTTTGAAGTTTTGGGTCCCAAGCTCCGAAATCGTCTCTTACAGAGAAAATTCTTTCTTTGGCTCTGGCTTTTTCTTCGTCTCTTCTTGCACCTCCAATGCACGCATCAAATTCATTTTCTTCAATTGTATCTAAAAGTGTATAAGTTTGTAGAGAATTTCTAGAAGGAAATCTACCACCTGTTTCTTTTAAATTATATTTTTTGATACTATCTTCTACATAACCCACTACCAATTTTTCTCCAATTTTCTCTACCAATTCATCTCTAAATTGTATTGCTTCTGGAAAATTATGACCTGTGTCTATATGTACCAAAGGAAAAGGAAATTTGCCCGGACGAAACGCCTTCAAGGCTAAATGTACCAAAACGATGGAATCTTTACCACCCGAGAAAAGCAAAGCAGGTTTTTCAAACTGTGCTGCTGTTTCTCTTAAGATATAAATTGCTTCGTTTTCTAATTGTTCTAAATAATCTACTGTATTGCTCATTTTAATTTTTTTCTGCATTTATTTATGTA
>ERZ650300.463-NODE-463-length-24482-cov-16.728907_pt1 | contig 24482 bp, 22 predicted proteins | sample MGYA00376236_ERZ650300 | MGnify/ENA primary metagenome ERZ650300 (study PRJEB26733, sample SAMN07839303) | wastewater metagenome | biome: urban; feature: wastewater treatment plant; material: waste water | place: USA: North Carolina | collected 2016-04-28 ...
CCCGCAGATCGGTACGTCGCCAGTTCCGGCAGTCAGCTTGGCGCTGGCCCTAGAGGCAGGCATCCAGTCATCAGCAGCAGATGCCGGGCGGGCAAGCGGCGTATCTCCACCAGGCGTTTAATTTTTTTCGATGTTTGCTGCTGAGTTATTTAACATAATATACATCGTATCTAGTCACATAACTTCCGCTGATGCTCTAGGTATCGTCATACCGTAAGCCAGCGCGGTCGATTGAAACCTGAACATGCAGCGTATCTTGTGGACTTCACAGACCAGCGGCCAGCGCACAACACTCTCCCAGCGCCCTAGCAGCCAGCCTCATACCTGTTTCAACCCTGCGGCAAACGTCTGAGCAACGCTGCCATGCCCCGGGGCCAGCCCACAGGGCCAAACCACGCGCCACCGGCAATGGCCCAGGCGTTGGCGATGCCGTACACCACCATGGCGGCGGCCTGGGCAGCGAACACGCCTGCAATGGCGTAGCCGCCGTGCAGAGCCAACCAACCTCCGGCCACGGCTACCACCAGGCGTGCGATGTTGCCAAGCACCGGCCACAGCAAGCGTCCTGCCCCTTGAGAAGCAAAGTACAGCACCAGGCCCAGACCAAAGAAACCGTACCAGGGCCCGACGATGCGCAGATACTGTGAACCTGCTTCGATCATGGCGGGCTCCGTATTGAACAGCGACAGCCAGGCTGCCGGATACGCCGCAGCCCACAGGCCAATGGCCTCGGTCATCGCGAATGCAATTGCCGCACCAATCCAGGTGGCGCGCAAGGCGCGTTCGCGCTGACCGGCGCCGATGCAGGTGCCGACCATGGCCACCAGGGGTGCGCCCAGGCCAAACACCAGCGGCACCAGCAGATACTCCAGCCGTGATGCGGTGCCATAGCCTGCAATCGCCGCGGTGCCGTAAGCACCCACCAAGGCTGTGGTGATGCCGATGGCCAGGTTGGTGGCCACGGTGGACACCGTGCCCACCAAGCCCACACGCAAAATGTCTGCAAACAGTGCCCACCGTAACTGCAGACCGCGCAGCGATGGCCGCAGCAAACTGCGCGGCGACCAGAGGTAAGCAGCCAACACCGCACTGCCTGCCAGGTAATACAGCAGCAGCGCAATGGCGCCCCCGGCGATGCCAAGGCCCGGTAACGGGCCCCAGCCAAAGATCAGCAGCGGAGACAGCGGTAGTAGCAACACGGCTCCCGCCACCGTCACATAGGCGGGCAAGGCCATATTGCCGGTTCCACGGATCACGGCCGACAGCGTGTTGAACAGCCAGACCAGCAGCGCGCCACTAAACACCCAGTTTGAATAGATCAGTGCCGCATCCAGCGCCCCGCCACTGCCGCCCATGCGGGTGTAAAGCCAGCGCCCTCCTGCAACCACCGTGACCATGAAAGCCAATGCAAACACCGCAGCAATCAACAGCGCGTGCAGTACCAGCGCATCGGCATCATCGCGCCGCCGGGCGCCCAAGGCCCGGGCGATGGCAGAAGCAATGCCTCCACCCATGGCACCCGCCGATGTCATTTGCATCAGCATCACAGCCGGGAACACCAGTGCCATGCCGGCCAGCGCATCGGTGCCCAGCTTGCCAACAAAGTAGGTTTCCATCAGGCCAACGCCAGCCTGGGCCAGCATCACCAGTACATTGGGTGCGCCCAGGCGCAGCAGCGTGGGCGCAATGGGGGCTTCCAGCAGGAGCCGGGTGCGCGGGTCGAGCGTGGCAGTCATGCGGGGGCTGCTTTGCTGGCGCCGGGCCTGCGCGGCACCACGATGCGCACGGTGGCCACCTGCAACACATCGCCATGCTGGTTACGGGTTTCGCTGCGCACGGAGACCATGCCCCGGTCGGGTTTGGAGCGCGATGGCGTGACCTCCATCACCTCGCTCACCACATGCAGCACGTCTGAAGCGCGGGTGGGCCGTGGCCAGGTCAGCTCGCCACCTGCTCCGATGATGCCGCCGGCGATGGGCAAACCGCTCGTCACTTGCAAACGCATGGTGATTGCGGCCGTGTGCCAGCCACTGGCTGCCAGACCGCCAAACAGGGTATCGCGGGCCGCAGCGTCGTCCAGGTGAAAGGGCTGCGGGTCGAACTGCGCGGCAAAGCTGGTGATCTGCGCCTCGTCCATGGCGTGTTCGCCGCTGGTGAACTGGTCGCCCACGGTCAGGTCTTCCAGGTAGATCGGGGGCTGGGTGGTCGTCGAGGCGTGGCTGGCCGGGGTCTGCGTCATGTCGATGGCTTTCTTGGTGCGAGGTTTTGGGTTCACGCGGCCGTGGCGGCAGGCCGCGCCAGGTGTGCTTCACGGATCGGCAGGTTGACCAGCGCTGCACCCAGGGCCAGCACGATGTCCATGTACCAGACCCAGTCATAGCTGCCGGTGGCCTGGAACACGCTGCCGCCCAGGTAGGCACCCAGAAAGCCGCCCACCTGGTGCGAAAGCATCACGATGCCGAACAACATGGCCATGTTGGCCGTGCCAAACATCTTGGCGACCAGCCCGGCCGTGGGGGGCACGGTGGACAGGAAGGTGATGCCCATGACGGCGGCGAAGATCAGCACCAAGGCGGGCGTTTTGGGGGCAAACAGGAAGATCAGCACCGCCAGGCCACGCACCGTATACAGCAGTGACAGCAGCGACTTCATGCGCCAGCGCCCTACTGCCCAGCCCATGCCCAGGCTGCCCACAATGTTGAACAGCCCGATCACCGCCAGCGACCAGCCCCCTACTTCGGGCGCCAGCCCGCACGCTGCAATCACGCCAGGCAAGTGCGTAGCCAAAAACGCCACATGAAAGCCGCAAACCAAGAAACCCGCCGCCAGGTACCGGTAGCTGGGTGTGGCCAGTGCCTGGGCAATGGCCTCGCGCGCGGTCAATGCCTTCTGGCCGGAGGCTGCCGCAGCCTGCGCCGCCAGCGCGTTGGAGTTGCCCTTGAGCACCCACACCGCAGGCAGCGCCAGCAGCACCAGCACGCCCAGCCACTGCAGGGCATTGGCCCAGCCCACGGCGGCCGTGAGGCTTATGGCGATAGGGGCGATCACAAACTGGCCGAACGAGCCACCTGCGTTGACGATGCCGCTGGCCAGGCCCCGTTTTTGCAGCGGCACCAGCCGCGCAGTAGCTGCCATCAGCACGGACGGCCCGGCCATGCCCGCACCACCTGCGGCCAGCACGCCAATCGCAAAGATCAGCCCGGCCGTGGTGGTCATGTACGGCGTGATGAAGGTGCCCAGCGCTACCAGCGCCACGCCCAGCAGGATGACGCGGCCCGTGCCGATGCGGTCGGCCACGGCCCCGGCAAACGGCTGGGTCAGGCCCCACCACAGCTGGCCAAATGCAAACGCCAGGCTGATGCTGCCAATGCCCAGGCCGGTGGAGGTGTTGAGCGCGGACAGGAACAGGCCCATGGTCTGGCGTGTGCCCATCGTCATCGCAAAGGTGCCTGCTGCAGCCAGCAGCACTAGCCACAGGGCCAGCGGGCGCGGCGGACCTGGCTGCGGCTTGAGGTGTCGCGTTATTCGTCATGCCCGGCCTCCTGCGCAGGCAGCGCCGCCAGCAAATCGAGCGAGTCATCCACCAGTGCGTGTAAGGCCAGCACACGTTCCACACCCAGCGTTTCATTCAGCGCCAGTTGCGCGGCCTTCCAGTGCCGCTGGGCCTCGGCGCGTTTGTCGCGGCCCGCATCGGTGATGTGCACCAGGCGGCTGCGTGCGTCCGTGCCTGCCTGCAGCGTCACCCAACCTGCATCGACCAGTGGGCGCAGGTTGCGCGTGAGCGTGGAGGCATCCATCTTCATCTCTGTGGCCAGGTCACCGGGGCGAATTGGCCCCAGCTTGAGCACATGCGACAGCAGCGAGTACTGCGTGGTCTTGATCCCGCACTTCGCCATTTCGGCGTCGTAGTGGTTGGCTACGCGGCGCATCAGCTGGCGCAGCTTGAAGTTGGTGCAGCCCTGCGGCAGCACGGGGGCCTGGGTGGATGAGTCGGCTTGCATGGATTTAATTGTATCTGCAATAATTGCATATGCAATTAATAAGTTTTGGCCCCACCCACAATCCGGACACCCCATGACCCAACACAACCACCTTGAACACTGGCTGGCGCAGGAGCGCGAGATCCTCGCCGCGTTGGACGCAGGCCCTGGCCCGGGTGTAGCCACCCGCGAGCAGATCGCCCACCTCAATGGCCTGCAGCAAATGCAAGCCATGCTGCGGGGCGAACTGCCCTACGCGGCCATTGCCAAGACGCTGGACTTCCTGATCGTGGAGGTGGACGATGGCAAGGCCGTTTTCCAGGGCACGCCCCGCCCAGAGCACCTGAACCCCATGGGCACGGTGCATGGCGGCTGGTTTGCCACGCTGCTCGATTCAGCACTGGGTTGCGCTGTGCACACGCGCATGGAACCGGGCCGCGGCTACACCACAGCCGAGCTGGGCATCAATCTGGTCAAGGCCATCACGCCCAAGGTGCAGCGCGTGCGCGCCGAAGGCCGCGTGATCCACAGCGGGCGCCAGCTGGCCACGGCCGAAGCGCGCCTGGTGGGGCCGGATGGCACGCTGTACGCGCACGCCACCACCACCTGCTTGGTTTTTGACTTGCCGGCACAATCGAAGGCATGAGATTCCTTCACACCATGCTGCGCGTTGGCAACCTTCAACGCTCCATCGACTTCTACACCAAGGTGCTGGGCATGCAACTGCTGCGCCAGTCTGAAAACCCCGAATACAAGTATTCGCTGGCGTTTCTGGGCTTTGAGGGTGGCAACCCGGGCCAGGCCGAAATTGAACTGACCTACAACTGGGGCGTGGAAAGCTACGACCACGGCAACGCCTATGGTCATATCGCACTGGGCGTGCCTGACGCGTATGCCGCCTGCGAAAAGATCAAGGCCGCTGGCGGCAACGTCACGCGCGAGGCAGGCCCCGTCAAAGGCGGCACTACCGTGATTGCCTTTGTCACGGATCCAGACGGGTACAAGATTGAATTGATTCAGCGGGCTGAGGGCGCTGCAGGCGCTGGCTTGCGTTGACTTGACCCTGGCCACCAAGCGCATTGGCAAGGTGCCAGCCCTCTTGCCAATTGCTATCAAAATAATAGCTGCTAGCGCTTTCCAGATAAGCGCTAGCAGCTATTTTTATTGAAATATTTTTTGGTGGAGTTACTTCACCAAGCCCAGCACTTCCTTGAAGTCAGGGTGCTCGCAAGTGCGCAGCCATTCAAAGGCCACCATTTCTGTGGTCACCAGTTCTGCGCCTGCGCCGGCCAGCCGGTCAAAAGCGGCATCGCGGTTGCGCTCGGTGCGTGAACCGCAGGCGTCGGTCACCACCCACACTTCAAACTCGTCTTCCATCAAGTCCAGCGCTGTTTGCAACAGGCAGACATGGGCTTCGCATCCGGCAATCACAATCGTGCCGCGCTCTGGGGCCTGTTGCGCTGGCTTTTGCAGGTGCTTGGGCAGGCTGCGGGCATTGCCGCCCTGCTGGGGCTTGGCGGGTGGGCGCAGCCATTCGCCCAAACCTTCTTCTGCAGCGCTGAAGTGCATTTTTGCCAGCGTGCGGTCGCACAGCGCGCGCAAGTCGGCATCGTTGGCACCCAGACGCGACGGATTTTGCTCGGTGCCCCACACCGGTACGCCCAGCGTGCGCGCCACACGGGCCAGCAAGCGGGCGTTGGCCAGAACGGCCGGGCCATCGTGGATGGCGGGCATCAAGCGTGCCTGGTAGTCCACCAGCACAAGTTGGGATTCGTCAGCGTCAAGCAGCATGGCAGGGTCTTTCTCTCTTGTGGTTGCAAGGGCCGGATTGTCGCAGCCGTAGCGCAGCGCCGGGGGCTTTGCACCAGCAGGCGTATCTTGAACTTTGCGGGCAGGCCCCAGCGCGCTTGCCTGGCAGGAGCATGGGAGGTAGCTTCATGCAACCCTTGGCTCTGAACAAGGCTTTTACCGCGACGGACCCCGGAGCGGCGGTCGTCATGACCACGCGGGATGACGCGAAGGACAACACATCATGGGCCGATCGCGCCGGGCCTCCCTTGATTCAGGAGTACCTTGCCAAGCTGGAGTGTAAAGTGATCGCAGAGCTGCTGGGATTGCCTTGCTGAGGCTGAGCCGACCATGCCAGCACTCAAAGCAGTCTGGCGGCAATGGGCCAGCGAGGCAGTCTCACCGACCTTCATTCAAACCAGCCAGCCTGCTCAAAATCCGGGGCTGTTCATGTCGAGGCAAACGATAAAGTCTGCACGTCAGAACACCGACCAGCCGGTGAACTCTGACAACTCTTGCAGCGCGCGCGTGCCGAGCAGTGAATTGCCAAACGCATTCAGGCCAGGAGACCAGACCGCGATCGATGCATGTCCCGGAACGACGGCAAGAATGCCGCCTCCAACGCCACTCTTGCCGGGGAAGCCGACCGAATAGGCGAAGTCGCCTGAACCATCATAGTGCCCCGCTACCAGCATCAAGGCGTTGATGCTGCGTGCCTGAGCTGGGTTCAGCAGGTGGGCTGCGGAGTCGAAGCCGGCCAGGAACCGGCCGACGCTGGCCAATTGCTGGCAGTTCATCGCGATCGCGCATTGGCGACAGTAAATCTGCAGCAGCCGTTCGCATTCCGTGTGCAGATTGCCGCACGAGCGTAGAAAGTACGCCAGGGAGAAGTTGCGGTAGGCCGTGCGGTATTCCGAGGCGGCAACCTGTTCATCAATCGAGATCCGGTCATCTCCAGCCGCCGTGCGAACGAAATCCATCAGTTCGTCGAGTCCGCCGCCCGCGTCAGGCGCATCAAGCATGGCGTCGGTGGTGACCAGTGCACCCGCATTGACGAAAGGATTGCGCGGTTTGCCGCCTTCCTGCTCAAGCTCAATGACCGAGTTGAAGGTGTAGTTAGATGGTTCCTTGCCCACCCGCTTCCAGAGCCGGTCGCCGTGACGGCCCAATGCGATCGCCAGCGAGAAGACCTTTGAGATGCTCTGGATCGAAAACGGCGTCGCAGCGTCGCCCGCGCTCAGCTGCTCACCACTGGCCAGGCACACACTGATCCCGAACTGATGCACATCAACGCTGGCCAGTTGCGGAATGTAGTGCGCCACCTGGCCGCGTTTGTGCGCGCGCTTCATGCGCGCGTCGAGCCCTACCAGAAAGCCCTGGAGCGTTTCCAAAGCGGCGCGGTCCATCGTTCAAACCAGATAACGCCGCGCCAGCAGCGTCCAGTATGCAGCGCCAATGGCCAGGTTGGCGTCGTTGAAGTCGTAACCCGGGTTGTGCACCATGCAGGCGCCCAGCTTGTCGCCATCCCCGTTTCCGATCAATAGGTAGCTGCCGGGGCACTTCTCCAGCATGAAAGCGAAATCTTCGCTGCCGGTGAGAGGCGGGGCCTGCAGCACAACGCGCTCGGCACCAACCAATTCGGTGCCAATCTGGCGGGCGAAGTCGGTTTCGTCCTTGCTGTTGACCAGTGCCGCGTAGCCGCGCCGATAGTCGATTTCAGCCTTGACGCCAAAGCTCTGCGCCTGAGCGTGGGCGATTTCGGTAATGCGCTGCTGCAGCAGGCTGCGCACCTCAGAATCGAGCGCGCGCACGCTCAGCTCGAGATGTGCGCTGTCGGGGATGACGTTATTGGCGCGCCCGGATTGCAGCACCCCCACAGTAACCACCGCTGTTTGCAGTGGATCGACGTTGCGCGAGACCACGGTCTGCAACGCCATCACCAGGCTGGCCGCCGCCACCACCGGATCGGCTGTCTTGTGCGGCACAGCACCGTGACCACCGTGGCCTACCAGCGTGATGTAGACCTTGTCTGAGGAGGCCATCATTGGGCCTTCGCGAAAGATCAAGTGCCCCTGTGGCCAGCCGGGCATGTTGTGCATGCTGAAGATAGCGTCACATGGGTATTTGTCGAACAGGCCGTCGTTGATCATGCGTACGGCGCCACAGTCGCTGGTGCCGTATTCCTCCGCGGGCTGGAAGATCAGGTTGAGTGTCCCTGAGAAGTCACCCTGCTCTGCCAGCACCTTGGCTGCCGCCAGCAGCATGGCCGTATGTCCGTCGTGGCCGCAGGCGTGCATGACGCCCTGGTTGCGACTTGCGTACTGCAGACCCGTGGCTTCCTGGATCGGCAGTGCATCCATGTCCGCACGCAGGCCCAGCGTGCGCGTGCCGTCGCCACGCTTGAGTTGCCCGACCACACCGGTTCCGCCCAGGCCGCGCTCAACGTGGTAACCCCAGTCCCGCAGTCGCGCAGCCACCAAATCACTGGTGCGCAGCTCTTCGAATGGCAGCTCGGGGTGCTGATGGATATCACGGCGCAAAGCGATGAATTCGTCTTCGTGTGCGCGTACCGCCTGCAAGGTGTCTTGAACAGTCATGCTATGAACTCACAGTCCGCAAAAATTCGCCTGGTGATCATTTCTGTAGTTCCTTGTCACCGCCGGTTTCGCGCATGAGCAGAATGCCGACGATGGCGATCAAGCTGGTGACAAGTACGTAGAGCGCTGGCGCCGCCGGGTTGTTGGTCACCTTGATCAGCCAGGTGATCACCAGTTGCGCGGTGCCGCCAAACAGCGCCACACCAAAGGCATAGGCAATCGACAGCCCGAGCGCGCGTACATGACCAGGGAACAGCTCCGGGATGGCCACCAGCGTTGGCGCGCCACCAATGCCCGTGAGCAATGCCAGCAGCGCAGTCGCCAGTGCCAGAGTGGCAACGCTGGTATGGTCGATGAGCAGCATGTAAGCCGGATAGACCAGAACAAACAACGCTACGCGAGCCCAGAGCATCACAGGTTTGCGCCCATACAGATCTGACAGCCAGCCCCCCAGCAGCGCACCCGCCCAGGTCGCCACGCCGAATACGATGGTCGCCGACATGGCGATCGTCGCGGAGAGCTTGAGCGTGGTCACGGCATAAGTGGTCATGTAGATCGCCGCATAGGTCGAGATCGTCACACCCAGGATGACCATGAGCGCCAGCATGATCGGTCGCAGATGGTGCCGGATATCGGCCAGCGGGCTCTTGATGGGTCCGCTATGCGTGGGCTGCTCGAGGCTCTCGGGCATGTGGCGGCGCAGAAAGACGGCAATGGGGATCAATGCCAGACCGAGCAAGAAAGGGATACGCCAACCCCACGCCAGCATCTGCTCCTTGCTTAGCGCCAGCGTGAGCACAATGCCGACGACGCCAGCCGCCAGCGAGGCTATGCCCTGGCTGGCAAGCTGCCAGCTGCCATACAGGCCGCGCCGGCCCTGGGGTGCGATCTCGATCAGATACGTCGTAGACGGCCCGACCTCGCCGCCCAGTGCCAGCCCCTGCACCAGCCGACAGGCAATGACGATGATGGGTGCCGCCAACCCGATGCTTGCGTACGAGGGGGTGAGCGCCATGCCGATCGTGCCGATCGTGATGAGCGCAATGGTCAACAGCATGGCCGGCTTGCGTCCGACACGATCAGCAAAAGAGCCGATCAGCAGCCCGCCCAAAGGGCGCGTGATGAAGCCAACGCCAAAGACCGCTACCGACAGCATCACCGTGACCAGCGGCTCGTCAGCAGGAAAGAAGGTCTGGCCGATATACACCGCGAAGAACGCGTAGGTGGTGAAATCAAAGAACTCCAGCGCGTTGCCCGCCACTGTGGCAGCCACGACGCGGGGCTGCACCTTGCTCTTCGCGGCAGTTGAATTGTTCGATACGCGCTGGGATGTGGGCGGCAACGCGACGTCGCCCGTACTGGAATTTTGAACGCCCATGAATTTGTCTCCGGATGATTGCTGCTGCCCTGGACGACAGCGTGCGAAATCATATGAATCATGATCAAATGCGTCTAATGCATAATTTATTCGGAATGCATTCAAAAAACTCATGCGACAAACGAAATGAACCTGCGCCATCTGGAGTACCTGCTGGCTGTGGCGGACACCGGTTCGTTCAGCCGCGCCGCGGAGCGGTGCCACATCACCCAGTCCGCCCTGAGTCGCAGCATCCAGACCCTCGAAGACGATTTCGGAGCACGTCTGATCGACCGAATGGGCAAGCGCAACGAGTTGACGCCGTTCGGCCAGACCGTTGCAAGCCGGGCGCGCCGCATGGTGCTGGATGCCGTTGAGCTAAAACGCAGCGCACAGCTATTGCAAGAGGGCTACTTGGGGGTCATTCGCATTGGGCTCGGCGCGGGGCCTACTGCACTGCTGATGCAGCCCTTTCTGCGTTACATGGCCTGCATGCATCCAAGAGTGCAGGTCAGCCTCGAATCAGGCCCCCCCGAGTTGCAGACCAACCGCTTGCGCGAACGTGGATTCGACGCACTGGTTGTGGATCTACGCAGCGTCACGCCAGCTGATGACCTGTTGATCGAAGATTTGGGCCAAATGCGCGGTGGTTTCATCTGTCGCGCGGGTCACCCCCTTGCCAAACTCAACACCCCCATTACATTTGCACACCTCCAACGCTATCCGTTAGCGTCGACTTCACTCAATCCGGAGTTGGCACGTCTTCTGATCACCCGCTATGGGCCCGCAGCTGACCCCCAGGTCGCGGTGACCCTGCGCTGCAACGATATCAACAGTTTGCTACACGCGGTACACGGCAGTGACGCGGTGTTCCTCGGCCTCATCAGCCCCGCGCGTGAAGCCATCGCCAATGGTAGCTTGGTGGAGTTGCCCATCACTCCGGCGTTGAATGAGGGCGCACGCTTTGCGTTCGTTACCCTGGCCGACCGTACTGAAGCGCCTGCCATGGGAATTTTTCGCCAGTTTGTAGCCGAGCATCTGCATGACTGAGAGCCCCTTGTGGGCCACGCTAAATCTTCCAAGAGCCTTGGTTCAAAGTCTTTTTGGAGTTGCACGAGTCCTTTGCTGGGTTGGGATGCAAGGCACGGGGCGCTGCGTACAGCTCGGCTATCCACAAGCGCCGTAACGCCGCAGACCGCCCGGCAAGGCAATTGCCCAGAGGGTTGGGTGAAATCGGGCCGATGAATTTGGAGTTTTGGCACCCCCCGATGCTTGCCCAAGCGGTCGCTCGCCAAAAATTGACCAGCAGTTGGAACGAGTCGGCTGCTGCAAACCGTCGTGTCACACAAGCCGGCCACCAGAAAACCGGCTGCTGGACCATGGCCGACAGTGCTACATATTCAGTCGGGCAAACACATGCAACCGGGAATATCAGCCCTCGAGCCCCACAACTGCCCCCCCCGCGCCAGCGCCACCGCCATCGCCACCGCGTTCGTAGGGTGCGCCACGCAATCCGTGCTCCAGAACTCTCCCGCCCCTGCCGCGTGCAGCGCGGCCAGGGCCTCTGCGTCGATCAGCGCGTGCGTCACCGCCACGTCCACCGAGGCAGCACCGTCCTGCAGCAGCAGCCGCGCCGCCTGGGCCAGGGTGTGGCCGGTGCTGGCCATGTCGTCGAGCAGCACCACCGCCCTGCCCTGCCCTGCACGGCCACGGGTGGCAGGTGGATGGTGACGCTGCGGTCGCCGTGGCGCTCCTTGGTGCACACGGCGTGCTCCAGGCCGTGGCGCGCGGCTGCCTGGGCCACCCATTGGGCAGATTCGCCGTCGGGGCCCACCAGCAGCGCGCCGGGGCGCTGCTGCACGATCCAGTCGGCCAGCAGCGGCGCGCGATCTGCATCAAGATTCTGACCCCGCTCACAGGGGCTGCAGGCGCAGCAACCGGCCCTGCGGGCTATCGGTCACCATATAAAGAAGGCCATCGGGGCCCTGCCGCACATCGCGAATGCGCTCGCCATTGCCTTGCAGCAGCTTTTCCTCGCGCTGCACCTTGCCGCCCGCCACCTCCAGGCGGTGCAGGATGCCAAACTTGAGCGATCCGACAAACAGGCTGCCCTGCCACGCCGTGCCGTAGCGCATGCTGGTCAGGAACGCCATGCCCGAGGGGGCGATGGACGGTGTCCACTGGTGCAGCGGCTGTTCCATTCCGGCGCGGGCTGTGCCTTCGCCCATCTTGCCGCCGCCATAGTTCTCACCGTAGGTGATCACGGGCCAGCCGTAGTTGCGCCCGGGCTGGGGCAGATTGATTTCGTCGCCGCCCTGCGGGCCATGTTCGTGCATCCACAGCTTGCCGTCGGGGCCCATGGTGGCGCCCTGGGGGTTGCGGTGGCCATAGCTCCAGATCTCGGGCAATGCGCCAGGCTGTTTCACGTAGGGGTTGTCGGGCGGCGCTGCTCCGTCTGGGGTGATGCGGATGACCTTGCCATGGTGGTTGTCGAGCTTTTGGGCGTCGTCCTTGCGGTGGTAGCGCTCGCCCAACGATACAAAGAGGTTGCCGTCACTGGCCTGGGCAATGCGGCAGCCAAAGTGCAGCGCGCTCTCCACCTTGGGCCGCTGGCTGAAGATGACGCGCACGTCCTGCAGGCTGCTGGCATCTGCCGACAAGGTGGCGCGCGCCACCGCCGTGCTGTTGCCCGCCGCGCCACCCGCTGCAGGCTCGGCAAAACAGAAATAGATACGGCGGGTGCGGGCAAAATCGTTGTCGGTCACCACGTCCAGCAGACCGCCCTGCCCGCCCGCTGCCACCGGCGGCACCCCTGCCAGCGCAGGCCCCACCTGCCCCGCTGCGCTGACCACGCGCAGGCGCCCCGGGCGCTCAGTCACCAAAAACTGCCCGCCGGGCAAAAAGGCCACCGCCCAGGGATGCACCAGACCGGTGGCGACCGGCACCAGCGACACCGCTGGCGCAGGGACGGCCGCATCTTGGGCATGGGCGCCGGTCTGTACGCTCGTTACTATCAAAAATAGAGCTACCAGCGCTTTGTGCACTGGCGCTACCGGCCGATTTGATCTCCAATCCATGCCTTCCACCTCCTTGGATTCCCCGGCCATGCGTTCCATCCGGCACCAGCGCGGTACAGCGTGCGCATGGCGCGCATGTGTCAAGCGGCAGTTGCCTGGGAAAAGGCTGGAACCACCGGTTTATCTGAATGAAATCAACAGCTTGTAAGACCGATTATTTTTGATAAATGACCATATCGTGTTACCCTTCGCCCCCATGTCCAAATGGTTATGCATCCTTATCCTTGCCTGCGCAACCGCAGCGCACGCTGCCCCCCAAGGCACCAATTCTGACGATATGGACCGCTTGCTCGCGGACAAAGGGCTTCTCACACGACTCGAAGACGTGAGCCACAAGGTGGCAGACAAGGCTCAGACCGTTGCCGGCCGTGCGGGCGACTTGGTGGTCAACGCCATGGGCTTTTTGGGCGTGCCCTACAAGCGCGGTGGCAATAGCGCAGAAACCGGTTTTGATTGCAGCGGCTTTGTCCGGGCGATCTATCAGCAAACCGTGGGTTTGGTCTTGCCCCGCCGTGCAGACCAGCAAGCGGCTTCCACCCAGGTGATCGACAAGAAAGAACTGCAGCCGGGCGACCTGGTTTTTTTCAACACCATGCGCCGCACCTTCAGCCACGTAGGCATTTACGTGGGCGACGGCAAGTTCATCCATTCCCCCCGCAGTGGCTCAGAAGTGCGCGTGGAAGACATGCGCCAAAGCTACTGGCAGCGCCGCTTTGATGGCGCCCGCCGGGTCACGCCTGCGGCTGGCACCCAGGTCGGCCAGGTGGACGACATCAAATAAGCAGTTACAGGCGGCTTGCGGGCCGCCTTGGTTTTCGCGCTATCCCGGTCGTTGCAAAATGGGCGCTCTACGTTTGAGCGCCCTATGACCCCTCCCCTCCCTCATTTCAAAACATTCCCAGCAATCGCGTGGTGCATTGCCCTGGCCGGGTTGAATTGCGCCGTGCCCGCTGCGGCCGAGTCGCCCATGCACACGGATGACGCGGGCACCCTTGCCCAGGGCACGATGAAGCTGGAAGCCGTTGCGTTCCGTGACGACAAGACCCGGGGCGTGGATCTGGTGGTGGGCGCAGGCGTTCTTCCAGGTCTGGAGATGGAAGCTGTGCTGGGCCGTGCCAAAGACAGGCAGTACGAGCCCGCCACCACCTACCGGGGCCTGGGCTTTGGGCTGAAATGGGTGCCTTTGCAAAGCGACACCGGCTGGTCTGCAGGCGGGCGGCTGGATTGGGGGCGCACACGGGTGCGGGACGATGCCACCCCCGGGCGCTGATCGGGCGGCGGTGGTTCAGTCGTGGGTGCAGGCGCTGCGCGATGGAGCCAACGCCACCCAGTTGCGGGTCATGGCCCCGCTGACGGACAGCGAAGCCGCGCAGGTGATGGCGTTGATGCGGGGTGCGGAGGCCCCTGCGGCAGCGCACCCGGGCGGTGCCGCTTCCTCAGAAGTAGCTCCAGGCCAGTTCCGGCCTCGGCTGACTTTGATGACCCTGGGCCGTGGTGATGGCTTGCTGGGCATGCAACCCCAGGGCAAGTTGGGCCCACGCGGCGACAGCGTGACGCTGGTGCAGATCGACTGGACGTACCGCACCGACAGTGGCGCCACCTGGCACACGCCCGCTCCCACGTCCATTCTGGGCGCCCGCCCTGCCCCGGTGCAGGAATTGTTCGACACCGGTGGCCCCGTGCTGCGCATGCAGCGCAACCTGGCGGCCGAGGCCGACGCCATGGACCGCGTGTGGGACCTGGGCCTGATGCCTGTGGACGCCAGCAAGCTGCAGTGGCGCCACCGCGCCGCCGCCAGCAGCCTGGGCCCCGTGTGGACGCTGGCGCAGGAGGCGCAGTTTGGCGACTTCTGGGCCGACGTGGTGCCGCAGCTGCGCGCCGAAGGCTGGAGCGTGGTGGTGTGCCCCGGCTTTGCGCACGAAAGCGTGCCCGTGCAGCGCTGGAAGCTGCACATTGCCCCCGACACTGGCGAAATACTGGGCAAGGAGGTGGATGGCCCGCTAGCCGCGCGCGAGCGCCCCGTGCAAAAGCTCATGCTGCCCGAGCGCGAAGGCGCCTGGCTGCTGACGCTGGGCATCGAGATCGACGGCGAAACCCTGGACCTGGCGCCGCTGCTGGCCGACCTGCTGCGCCGCGATGCCCGCTGGCTGAACGCGCAGCAGATGGCCGCCATCGACGACCTGGCCATCATCCAGCTGCGCGCCCCCGGCGGCAAGCGCATCGAGGCACCCGCCGGGCCGCTCAAGGCCATCGTGGGTGCGATGGTGGACTTGCTCACCGACCCCACACGCAAGCAGCGCCAGGAAGGCGACCCACTGCGCCTGGGCGCGTGGGAAGCCCGCCGCATCGAGGCCCTGCGCGCCGGGCTGGTGCAAGCCCACCGTGTGGGCACCGTGAATGGCTGGAGCAACGACTGGCAGCTGCAGGGCGATGCGGGCCTGGCCCACCTGGCCCAGCGCCTGCGCCGCATCGGCACGCCCCAGCCGGTGGCAGCGCCGCAGGGGCTGCAAGTGCAACTGCGCCCCTACCAATTGGAGGGCCTGGCCTGGCTGCAATACCTGCGCGCCCAGGGCCTGGGCGGCATATTGGCCGACGACATGGGCCTGGGCAAAACCGCACAGGCCCTGGCCCACGTGCTGACCGAGAAGGAAGCGGGCCGGCTCACCCGCCCCGCGCTGGTGGTGCTGCCCACCTCGCTGCTCTTCAACTGGCAGGCCGAGGCTGCGCGCATGGCGCCCGGCCTGCGCGTGCTGGCGCTGCATGGTGCCGACCGTGCCAAACGCTACCCACACATTGCAGACCACGACCTGGTGCTCACCACCTACCCCCTGCTCTGGCGCGATGTGGACGCGCTGGTCGCGCAGCCCTTTCACCTGCTGATCCTGGACGAAGCGCAGATGGTGAAAAACGCCGGCAGCCGCAGCGCCCGCGCCCTGCGCAAGCTGCAGGCACCGCACCTGCTGTGCCTGACGGGCACGCCGCTGGAGAACCACCTGGGCGAGCTGTGGGCGCAGTTCGACTTTTTGATGCCCGGCTTTCTGGGCGATGTGCGCAGCTTCAACGCCCGCTGGCGCAAGCCCATCGAGGAAAACGGCGAAACCCTGCGCGCCCAGCTGCTGTCGCAGCGCGTGCGCCCCTTCATCCTGCGCCGCCGCAAGCAGGACGTGGCCACCGAGCTGCCGCCGCGCACCGAAACCATCCTGCGCGTGCAGCTGCAGGGCAGGCAGCGCGAGCTGTACGAAGCCGTGCGTACCACCGCCGACAAGCAGGTGCGCCGCGCACTGGAGCGGCAAGGCTTTGAAGGCTCGCAAATCGCCATCCTCGATGCCCTTCTCAAGCTGCGCCAGGTCTGCTGCGACCCAAGATTGGTCAAAGGCACCACCAAGACCGCCCACACCATGGAGCGCGCCAAGCTCGAACTGCTGGCCGACCTGCTGCCCGCCCTGGTCGATGAAGGCCGCCGCGTGCTGGTGTTCTCGCAGTTCACCGAAATGCTGGCGCTGGCGGCCGAGATGCTCGACACCCTGGCCCTGCCCTACCTCACCCTCACCGGCCAGACGCCGCCGCGAGAGCGTGGGGCCGTGGTGAAGCGCTTTCAGGCACAGGACGAAACCAGCGCGCCCATTTTGCTGGCCAGCCTCAAAGCGGGCGGCGTGGGGCTGAACCTGACGGCGGCCGACACCGTGATCCACCTCGACCCCTGGTGGAACCCCGCGGTGGAAGAGCAGGCCACCGCCCGCGCCCATCGCATCGGGCAAGACCAGCCCGTGTTCGTCTACAAGCTGGTGGTGGAAGGCAGCATCGAAGAACGCATGCTGGAACTGCAGGAGCGCAAGGCCGCGCTGGCGCATGGCGTGCTGGGCCACGATGCCGAGGGCGCGGTGAAGTTCAGCGAGGCCGATCTGCACGCGCTGCTGGCGCCGCTGACCGAGCCCGCCAACAACCCGCTGGGCATTCCAGGCGACGATGCACTGCGCTGGGGCGGCACCGGCAAGCGGCGGCCTCGGCCGCTGCAGCCTCCAGAAAATTAGGTCTTATTAAGTCTTTTCTGCCTCCAGCGCTTTACTGACAAGCGCAGCAAGCTATTAAAAAAATAGCAAACCTGCAGCACGGGTGGCGGAAACCCTACTGCCGCGATGGCCCGGCCTGAGCAGTACCATGTGCGCCCGCCCCAATGTGGTGCGCCACGGTGGCGAGTGTTCGCCCCTCCCCCAGCCTTCCTGCTCTTCGTTTCAAGTGCACAAAAGAATAAACGCCTGGTTCCACACCAGGGTGTTGAGCAACACCCTTTCCCTATCGAGCAGTGAGCGGTGGAAAGCCAGCCTGGGTGCACTGCTGTGCCTGGCGGCCTGCGGGTTGCTGCTGCGCAGCTTGCCGCTGAACGCGCATTGGCTGCTGGCGCCGGTGGGGGCCAGTGTGGTCATTTTGTTTGTGCAGTTTCACAGCCCGCTGGCCCAGCCGTGGCCGCTGCTGGGCAGCTACCTGATTGCCACCGCCACGGGGCTGGCCTGCTCGCACTGGGTTACCCAGCCCATTTTGGCGGCCGCCCTGGCGGTGGCGCTGACCATCTGGCTCATGGCCTGGCTCAATTGCGTGCACCCGCCGGGGGGCGCGCTGGCGTTGTTGCTGGTGCTCAACGGCCCGTATTCCAACGCCGACATGGTGGCGGTGGCCGAGCTGATTGCCATCAACGCAGGCACATTGCTGCTGGTGGCGCTGCTCATCAACCGCATGCTGCTGCGCCGCCGCTACCCGCACAGCAGCACCCCGCCCGGCCCCAGCCACCGCACGCAAGACCGGCCGCCGATTGAGCGCATGGGGCTGAACCACACGGATCTGGAAAGCGCCGTCAAAACGCTCAACACCTTTGTGGACGTGCAAGAGGACGAGCTGGTCGAGATCTACAACCTGGCGGTGGACCACGCCTTTGGCCGCCATGTGGCGCTGACCTGTGCCGACATCATGTCGCGCGACGTGATCACCGCCCACTTCGACACCGAGCTGGCCCAGGCCTGGAGGCTGCTGCGCCAGCACAAGATCAAATCCCTGCCCGTGGTGGACCGGTTTGAGCGGGTGATCGGCATCGTCACGGTGGCTGATTTTCTGCGCCAGATTGACCGCCAGGCCACCCCCAAAGACCTGGCCATGCGGATTCAGGTGCTGCTCAAGCGCACGCCGGGCCTGTTTGCGCAAAAGCCCGAAGTGGTGGGCCAGATCATGAGCGCCGACGTTTTCACCGCCACGCCGCAGACGCCCTTGTCGGAGCTGATTCGCCAGATCTCGCAACGTGCCCTGCCCCATGTGCCGGTGGTGGATGAACAGCGCAAGGTAGTGGGCATGGTCACGCAGTCGGACCTGCTGGTGGCGCTGTACAAGAGCATTGCACTGGGCCAGGCCAGCCAGGCGGCCAAGCTGTAGCCGCCCGGCGCTAGCGTTCAGCCTGGGGTGCGCAGCCGCGCCCACATCGTGCGCCCCATGCGCACCAAAAGGTGGCCGCCAAAGGCTCCGAACGCCAGCGCCAGCCCCAACTGCAAGGCCAGCAGACCGGGGCGCAGGCTGCGGTCCACGATCGACTCGGTGGGCTGGGCGGGGTTGACCCACACCGGCACCGGTGTGCCTGTGCGCTGCGCGGCTTCCAGCCTTGCGCCCAGTTGTTGGTAATACAGACTGGCGTTGCCATTGCCTATGTGCAGTGATGCCCGCTGCCCACGGTATTCCTGGCCTGCCGCGGTGTAGCGAAAGCGCACCTCCACCCCGTAGGCTGCCGCGCCTTTTTGCCCAGGCTGCCACAGGGTGGCGGCAGATTCAACGATGGCCGGGGTGGCCTGCCACTGCTGGGCGCGGGCCCAGTCCACCAGCGTGGGGCCCACACCGAACAGCAGCAGGCTGAGCCCAAGCACCACAAAGGGCAGCATGAACAGCGCCGCCAGGCCGAGCTTGAGCGGCGAGGAAGCCTCCCCCGCGTGAGAAGGATTTGCGCTGGCGAGGGGCGTGGCGGGGGTGGATGTGCGAGACATGGGGCTGGAGAAGGATGAAGGGCTGTCAGCCCGAACGTACCGGCAGCCCGGTGGCTTGGGCCAGTTGTTGCAGCATCTGCTCTGCCACGGCCTCGCCGCGCAGGCTGTCGGCCACGGTGATGGTTTTGCCGCTTTTCAGCGCCACCCGTATCCGGTACCACACGGTGTGCTGCGAGCCCGATTGCGAGGTGTAGCTTTGCACCAGCTGCAGCCCCTGCAAATCACGGCGGGGCACCTGGTGCCAGGCCAACATGAAACCCAAGAGGCGCCGCTCGGTGCGCAGGCCCTGCGGGCTGAACTGCACCTTCAGGCTGTTGCCCAGCGCAAAAAAGGCCCACACGGTAAAAGCGCCGCCCACGCCCCCAAACACCAGGGGAAACAGCAGCGGTGCCCCCAGGCGGCCGGCCAGCAGGCCAAAGCCGCCAAAGGTCACGCCAAACACCAGCCAGACCAGGTTTTTTTGCCAGGTGCGGCCATAGGGCAAATACAGGTCCACCCCACCGGGGGTGGGCTGCAGGTGGGCCACCTCGTCCAGCTGGGATTTGCGCGACTGCACTGCTGCCGGGTGCTGGACAGCATCAGCCACCAGCCGTTGCGATGCCTCGCCCGTGGCGTAAACGGGCACGTCAAAGTGGCGCACAAACGCCAAGGGTGGGTCGCTGCGGCTTTCCAGCGTCAGGCGCCAGGCGTGGTGGTCGCCGTGGGCGGGCTCCGATGGGGGCAGGCCTGGGGGCACATCCAGCCGAAAGCTCAGCGCAATGCCATCGCCCTGCGGCCGCACCTGGGCCATGCCCTCGCTTTGCCACAGCACGTTCTCGCGGACCTCGGTGTTGTTGTCGTTGTCAGCGTCGGTGGTGCGGCGGGTGCTGTGGTGCAGACAGGCCAGCGTGGCGGCAAACAGCAGCCCCGGCCGATACGCCACGGGCAGCACCGTGGTGGCGCCAAAGTGCCCGCCAATGCTGCCCGGGAACGGGTCGAGCTGCAGCGCCACATCGCCAAAGCGGCGCGCATCGCGCGTGGTGCGGATGGCGCCGATGAGCAACCCCACCGCCACCAGCAGCATGACGCCGATGATGCAGGCCACCAGCGTCTCGCCCCGTGCCAAAGCCTTTGGAATCTGCACATAGGCCAGGGGCATGGACAGAGCGCTCCAGACCACGGCAAAGCCCCACAGGATGATGACCTCCCAGCGCTTGTGCGACCGAATGCGGTTGCCTGCCCAGGCCTTGCGCGTCAGCCAGGGTTGGTCTGGCGGGGCATGCACGCTCCCGTTTTCTGCGGATGAACCCATCACAGACTCCCTCAAGCGTCGTTTGTTGTTGTGTTTCGCGCGGGCCTCGGCGCGCGGTATGTGCGCGGGTGCGCTGACTTTTGTGGAACCCAGTCTAACGGTCACACCATTTTTCAAGCCAAAATGGCACATGGCGCTTATGGAATAAGCGCCACCAGCTATTAAATCAATAGCATCAAAACCCTGCCAAGCCAGCCGCCGACCCCATGACCACATCCACCCTTGCCCCAGCGCCCCGCTACTGGCTCATGAAGTCCGAGCCCGACGAGTGTTCCATCGACGACGCCCTGGCCGCGCCCAACGCCACCGTGCCCTGGACGGGCGTGCGCAACTACCAGGCGCGCAATTTCATGCGCGACGGCATGCAGGTGGGCGACGGCGTGCTGTTCTACCACTCCAGCTGCCCCGAACCGGGCATTGCCGGCATCGCCCGCGTGGCCAGCGGCACCCGCCCGGACCCTACGCAGTTCGACCCCGCCTCACCCTACTTCGACCCCAAATCACCCGCCGATGCGCCCCGCTGGCTGCTGCTGGACGTGCAGGCCCTGCGCAAAACGCGCCTGATCAGCCTGGCCGAGTTGCGGTCCCACCCCGCGCTGGCGGGCATGCGGGTGCTGCAAAAAGGCAGCCGCCTGTCCATCACGCCGGTGGAGGCGTCTGAGTGGGCCTGCATCACCGATGTGCTGATGCCGGGCGACTGACGCAAGTTGGCATGGGGCTGGTGGGCTGCCGCCCCAAAGGGGTTACAAACTGCGCTCGGCAGACACATGCCCCTTGTCGGTGTACATGGCCTGGTCTGCCGCACGCAGCAGATCAAAGGTGGTGGTGCCGTCGCGGGGGTAAAGCGCCGTGCCCACGGCGGCCGACACACTAACCACGCGGCCTGCGCCCAGGTCGATGGGCTGCTCAATGGCCGCCATCACGCGGCGCAGTGCCTGGTCTACCTCGGCCGGGTCTTTCACGGCGGTGAGCACCAGCACAAATTCATCCCCCCCGATGCGGGCGGCCGTGTCGTTGCCCCGCACCTGCTCCAGCAGGCGGCGGCCGGTGATCTTGAGCACCTCGTCGCCCATGTCGTGCCCATAGCGGTCGTTGATGGGTTTGAAACCGTTGAGGTCGAAATAGCACACCGCCACCTGGGTCTGGGTGCGGTCGCTCAGCGCAAAGGCCTGGGTCATGCGGTCGGCAAGCAGCAACCGGTTCGGCAACTGGGTGAGAGCATCCTGGAACGCGATGTGCTCCACCTGCTCCTGGTACTGCTTCATGGCCGTGATGTCCTGCATGAGCCACAGCGACTCGCCCTGCGCCTCCAGCAACACCCCGTTGACGTCGATCCACACGATCTCGCCCGTCACCTTGCGCATACGGCGCTGCTGCCGGTAGTGCTGGCCGGAGGCCAGCGCCGCATAAGCGTCGCGGCCAAAGGCTAGAAAGTCTTCGCGGTCCACGTACATCTCTTCGGTCGTGCGCCCCTGCAGCGTGCCGGGCGCATAGCCAAAGATGCGCTCCAGCGCCGGGTTGCGCCAGACGATGACGCGGTCCTTGACCTTGGCGATGCCGATCATGTCGTTGTCCAGCATGGCTTGCTGCTCCAGGTTCAGCGTGTGCAGCTGCTGGCGCGCGGCGTGCAGCTCGCTCACGTCGTACATGATGGAGCGGCTCATCACGTAGTCGCCCTGCGCATTGAGGATGGAGGTGGACGACACGCTCACCCGGCGCTGCTCGCCGCCCCGGCCACACAGGTTGAATTCCAGCGGCCCGATCTTGCCGTTCTGCAAGAACACCGGGAAACACGCGGTGAACAGTGCCTTGCCTTCGTCATCAAAAAAGTCCGCAGGGCCCAGCTTGCCGATCACCTCATCGCGCGGCTGGCCCAGCCACTGCAGGGTCAACAGGTTCAGGTGCACGTACTTGCCCTGGCGGTCGAGCGCGTAGTAACCACAGGGCGCGTTGTCGTACAGGTCCTGGAACTGCTCCGAGGCCTTTGCCAACTCGTCCTCCAGATGGTGGCGCTCGGTCACATCGCGCCCCACCGACTGCCACTCCACCAGCTGGCCGTCGTCATCGAACAAGGCGCGGTTGCTGAACTGGCACCAGCGGATGGCGCCATCGCCCGCCACCACGCGGTTTTCCACCACCACCACGGGCTGCGCGGGGCTGACACCCTGAAGCGCCCGCGTGACCATGGGCAGGTCGTCCGGGTGCACGATGGGCGCCCACACCTGGCCCACGACCTCGTCGCGGCGCAGATGGAACAGTCGGCAGAACGCCTCGTTCACAAAGGTCATGCGGTTGCCGGCGTCAAACCGGCAGATCATCTCGGTCTGGTCTTCCAGGATGGACAGATACCGCTGCTCGCTCTGGTGCAGGGCCTGCGTGCGCTCGGTCACGCGCTGCTCCAGCTCGGCATTGGCGCTTTGCAGCGCGGCCCGCCCCTCCAGCAGACCTTGCGCCATGTTCTGCAGCGCCGAGCGCAGGCGTCGAAACTCCAGCGTCTTCACATCGACATCGAGCGCGGCCACCTGCCCCGTGGCTTGCACCTCTTGCGCGGCTTGGGCCAGGCGCTCCAGTGGCTGGCTGAATCGCCGCGCCACCCAGTACGCCAGCCCGCCCAGCAACACCGCCATCAGGCCCAGCAACAGCGCGAGCAGGGTGTGCAAACGGGCGATGGGCTGCAAGGCCTTGTCCAGCGGCTGGCGCGTGACCAGCAGCCAGCCCAGGTCGGTGGCGGTTTGCGCGCGCACCGACACCACTGCCGTCAGGTACGGCTGTGGGGACGGACCGCCCCACGACATCACGCGGAAGGCACCGGGCTCCGGCAGGATGGGCAAGGACGCGCGTGGCTGATCCACCGCACCTTCGGTGTTGACCACTCCATCCTTGTTGACCAGCATGACCTCCAGCCCGTTTGCCAAGGGCGACGCTGGGCTGGCGCGCTGGATGATGTCTTGCACCCACGCCCAGTTCACATGGGCCGCGATGACTCCCTTGAAGGCCGAGTCCTGGCCGCGCACCGGCGAGGCATAGTCCATGAAACGCAGCGGCACCTGGCTGCCCGGTGCGCGCAGCAGCTTGTCCAGCAGCACCGCGTCGTGCGCGTCGCCCACGTAGGGCCCCTGGCGGCCCGCGCCAAACCAGGGCCGCTGCGATACGTTCTGGCCCTGCAGCAGATTGCCCGTGGACACCAGCACCACGCCCTGGGTGTCGGTCACGCCAATCCATGAATAAAACGGGTAGGACTGCCGGATCTGTTCCAGGTGTGCCTGCAGTTGCGGGTCGTAGCCCGAGTCCTGGATCAACATCGGCAGGTGGCTCAGCAGCGAAATCTCGCGTTCGCGCTCTTGCATGCCCTGGGCCAGCGCCAGCGCAATAGGCTGGCTGGAGTTCATGAGCGACTGCCCGCTGAGGTCTGTGAGCTGGCGCGTCAACAACTCATCGGCCAGCAAGCCCACCGCCAGGCCGGTGACCACCGCAGTACCGCCAAACAGCAGGGTCAGGCGCGCTCGCGTGGTGTGCAGCCAGCGGGACATGGAGGAAGGCAGGCGCATGGAATCGGGAAATGCAGGATGCAGAATGCCTCCATTCTGTCAGCGAACCCAGGGCCTCCCCCACGGACTTGCGCGCGCCAGCGCCGGGACAAACCCGTATGCCGCTCTTGTGTGCTGGCGCCATGCAAGCAGCCACAACCCTGGTGATCATCTGCACCCACGCGCAAACGCGCGAAAGCCCAAGCCCTTCCTGGCCCCCCGCAGATTGCACCGCCCGACCTGGCGCGCTGGGTGGGGCCATGGCGCCAGGGCTGGGGCACTTCACGGCCCAGGCCGCTTTCACGTTTGTTAAGCCGCCAGCTCGGGCGCCTGGTACACCAGCACCTTCAGCGCCCTGCCCTCGTCCACATCGGCAAACACGGCGGGGTTGGCCACGCGTTCCACAAACTGCAGCTCGGGTGCCAGTTCCTGCATCTGGCTTTGCAAAAAGTCCACGCCCAGCTCGGGCGCGTTCAGGCACAGCAGGGCGTGGCCGCCGGGTGCGAGCAAGTCGGGCAGGCGGCGCATGAGGCGGGCGTAGTCTTTGGTGGCGACGAAGCTGCCCTTTTGGTAGCTGGGTGGGTCCACGATGACGAGGCCGTAGGGGCCGCTGCGGGTGATCTTGCCCCAGCTGCTGAAAATGTCGTGCGCTAAAAAGCTGGCCCCGGTGGTGATGCCATTGAGCTGGTGGTTTTGCTGGCCAATGGCCATGGCGCCGTGGCTCATGTCCACGTTGACGACCTGTTTGGCCCCACCCTGCAATGCCACCACTGAAAACGCGCAGGTGTAGGCGAACAGGTTGAGCACCTTCAGGCCATAGCGGTCTTGCCTGCGGGCTTCGGCATAGT
>ERZ650300.465-NODE-465-length-24453-cov-22.290966_pt1 | contig 24453 bp, 19 predicted proteins | sample MGYA00376236_ERZ650300 | MGnify/ENA primary metagenome ERZ650300 (study PRJEB26733, sample SAMN07839303) | wastewater metagenome | biome: urban; feature: wastewater treatment plant; material: waste water | place: USA: North Carolina | collected 2016-04-28 ...
AGTTAAGTTACTGCGTACTCGCAATTTAGTCTTAATTTAACTGTTGAGTGTAAGAGATTGAATATAGTGATATGAATATAGCAAATCTTATAGAGTTAAGCAATTGCCTTATATCCACCACCTGAAGTCGGTGGTTTTACGGCAAGGTCAGATAAATTATTAAAAGTAAAACGGGTGAAAATGTTAGAATAGCAAAGTTTACTGGTCATTCAAGTTAGGCAATGTAAACCAAGTTTCCGCTATCTAAAAACCTGGCAGTTTAAGCGTTTCTTAAGCGTTCCTTAAGCGTTTCATTGTTGAAGCGAGCATAAAACTGTCAGCGATACTAAGCCTTAGTAACGCTCAATCAGCCATAGTGAGTCAGCCGCATGAGTCAGCCCCAAGCCAAACCACCCCTCGATACGTTATTTACCACGCCGCTAGATGCCAATGCGCGGTTTAGCTTTGATGAGCAAGTGGTGGCTTGTTTTCCCGATATGATTCGCCGTAGTGTGCCTGGGTATGGGCAGATGCTCGCCATGTTGCCGATTTTTGCCAAACGCCATTGCCAGTTTCGCCAAACCAATAGCGACGGCAATAAAGTCAGCCGCGTCTATGATTTGGGCTGTTCACTCGGGGCGGTGAGTTTTGCGCTCGCAGGCGAGTTTGCGCCGCAAGATCTGCAAATCAAAGCCATTGATATCTCAGAGCCGATGATCGCCAAAGCGCAAAGTGTACTAATGCAGCATTATCCTGAGCATGATATCGAGCTGATTTGCGCTGATGTGTGTGAGGTGGTGTTTGAGCGGTGCGATATGATTGTGCTCAATTTAACCTTGCAGTTTTTATCCCCTGACAAGCGCGAGCAGTTACTCAAACGCTGTTATGATGCTTTAGTTGAAGGCGGTATTTTGATTTTGACCGAAAAAACCCATTTACTCGATGAAGCGGACGATGCCTGGCGCGTTGAGCGGTATTATGATTTTAAACGCGCCAATGGCTATAGTGAGATGGAAATCAGTGGTAAACGCAATGCACTGGAGAATGTACTTATCACCGATACCCTCGATTTTCATCATCAGCGTTTAGCAACGGTGGGGTTTGACCGCCATTTGACGTGGTTTCAGTTTCTAAACTTCGCGTCGATTATTGCTTTTAAGTGATGATTGCCGTTAAACAATGAAAACCTGTCAATTCTAAAAGAGTCAACCATGAACAATACCATCAAAACTGCCGAAACCGACGTCTATCTTACCTTGCTGCAATTGGCGGAAAAATACCCAGTTGCCAATGCATGGCTTGCCCAGTTGCCCAACTGGCTGGCTACCATCAAAGACAAATCACGCTACGCCCATGCGCCATTTTATCAATCGCTCATTGAGCGCTTGCCCGTGGTTGACAACGCGCAAGTAGCGTTGAATCACCCCTGTATCACTGTAGCATTGGATTGGCAAGACAATGAATACAAGCAAACCCATGCGCTACTCAAACGTTTGATGCCGTGGCGCAAAGGCGGTTTTTTACTGGGTCGAGATGACCTGCAAATCCATATTGATACCGAATGGCGCAGTGACTGGAAATGGGATAGGGTGTTGCCGCATATCAGCCCACTTCACGGCAAACGTGTGCTAGACGTGGGCGGCGGTTCTGGCTATCACGGCTGGCGTATGGCGGGCGCAGGGGCAAGCACGGTGATTGTGATTGACCCATCGTGTCTGTTTTATCACCAGTTTATGGCGATTCGGCATTTTGTGGGGCAGGCTGACCGCAACGATTACGGACGCAACAGGGTGCACTATGTGCCCGTACCGCTTGAAGCCTTGCCCAATCCTAGCTTGACTAGCGGGCAAGCAGGGCTATTTCATACCGTGTTTAGTATGGGCGTGCTGTATCACCGCGCGTCGCCGTTTGAGCATCTTGAGCAATTATACCATCAGCTAGCAAAAGGCGGAGAATTGGTACTAGAAACCTTGGTGATTGAAGGGGATGCAACATCCGTGCTAGTGCCAAGTGAGCGCTATGCACAGATGAATAACGTGTATTTTATTCCCTCTGTTGCGGCATTGGCGCTGTGGCTGTACAAAGTAGGCTTTGTGGCGGTGCGCTGTGTCGATGTGGATGTGACATCGACGGATGAACAACGCAAAACCGACTGGATGGATTATCAATCTTTAAGCGATTTTCTTGACCCCAATGATAGCAGTAAAACCATCGAGGGCTATCAACGCCCGACCCGTGCGGTTATGATAGCCAAACGACCGTAACGGTAACATAAACAAGTAACAAGCCTAGAGCAGTTTGAGGTAATGGCGTTTTAGGCTAGTGAGGTTTAGAGCAGCGTAGTTTAAAGCGTTCTACTAAAATACCACTCCAAGACCATTTTGATGAGAAAGCCAAAAAAACCGCCGCCCAGTGCCAAAAAAATCCAAAATGTGCCTTGCTTGCCTGCATTGTTTTTCTTTGAAATATCAAACATGATAAAAAATAAGAAGGCGATAAAGATAGGCAGCAGCACATACATGCCAAGTTTGGTGATTAACTCATTAGAGACTAAAACAAACATGTTATTATCCTATTATTGTCATCAGATATTACAAAATTTTAGCGCGTATTATACGCCAAAAAACCGCGTTTCCTTGTAATGGCATGTATCTTTTGACAGGATTATAATGAAAAAACCATCAAAAATTGGTATATTGAACGCCAAAATCCATGCCCATCAATTGTGCGCGAGTGATAGCCTCAAATCGATGGTGATTCATTGATTTATCGTGCTTTTTTAGTTATCAACCCTGCAACAAAACCTGTAAGCCAACAAAGAGAATTTCCATGTCAGAACAACAACCCGTCATTTCGCAAGCCTTAGCATTAGTGGTGGAATCACTAAAACAACAGCAAATTTTGCCAATCGATTGGGTTGATAACAGTACCATCAGCCGCACCAAAGACCAAGCGCATGGCGATTTTGCCAGTAACCTTGCGATGATAGCGGCCAAGACTGCCAAGAAAAACCCGCGTGAACTGGCGCAAACCATCGTGGCGATGTTGCCTGCTTCAAACATGATTAGCAAAGTTGAGATTGCAGGACCGGGGTTTATTAACTTTTTCTTAGATGATAACGCGCGTTTTGCTATCTTAGACACCATTATGGAGCAAAAAGGCGACTTTGGTACCTCCGAAGAATTTGCCGGTCAAAAAATCCAAGTTGAGTTTGTCTCTGCCAACCCAACCTCAAGCCTGCACGTGGGTCACGGTCGCGGCGCTGCATTTGGTATGAGCGTGGCCAATTTATTAGAGGCAGTTGGCTACCAAGTCGGGCGCGAGTATTACGTCAATGATGCGGGTCGTCAGATGGATATTTTGGCAACCAGTACCTATTTGCGCTACCTTGAGCTGTGCGGTGAGCCAATTGTATTTCCCACCAATGCCTACCAAGGCGATTATGTCAAAGATATTGCCAAACCCATCAAAAAACAGCATGGCGATAGTCTAAAAACCGCCTGGGAACATATGCTACTCAATGTACCTGCCGATGCCCAGTACCAAATCGATGCCAACGGCGAAAAAGTATGTGTCTCAGGTGATAAAGAAGCCCATATTGACGGGCTGATTGCCAATGCCAAAGCCAATTTGGGTGATAATTATCAGATTTTTCATGAAGCCGCACTTAGTACCATCTTGGCAGATATCCAAGATGATTTGGCGGATTTTAATGTCCATTTTGACCAATGGTTTAGCGAAAAATCAATCCAAGATGCCATTGTGCCTGCTTTGGAGTTATTAGAGCAGCGGGGGTTTTTATACCAAAAAGACGGTAATTTGTGGTTTAAATCCACCGAATTTGGCGATGAAAAAGACCGTGTCGTCCGCCGTGCCAATGGTCAATTTACTTATTTTGCCTCGGATATCGCCTACCACAAAGACAAGCTTGACCGCGGCTATGACAAAATTATTGATGTGTGGGGCTCAGACCACCACGGTTACATCAAACGCGTGAAGGCGGCATTGACTGCGATGGGCTACGATGCGCAGCGTATGGATGTGATTTTGGTGCAGTTTGTCACCCTATGGCGCGGCACAGAGCAAATCCAGATGTCATCACGCTCAGGTCAGTTTGTGACTTTACGTGAACTGCGTCAAGAGGTCGGCAATGATGCCGCGCGCTTTTATTATGTCGCGCGTAAACCAGAACAGCACATTGACTTTGACTTAGAACTTGCCAAATCCCATACCAAAGATAATGCAGTGTATTATATTCAATATGCGCATGCGCGTATTTGCCGTGTGCTTGAGCGTACTGAAGAGCGTGGTATCAAAGTCGATGACAAAGCCGGCAAAGCCCACCAACATCTGCTGACCCAACCTGTTGAAACGGATTTATTGAGCTTACTGGCTTCTTACCCTGAAGTGCTACGCCGTGCTGCGGTCAATTATGAGCCGCATTTATTGACCAATTACCTCAAAGATTTGGCAAGCTTGTTCCACGGTTGGTACAACGACAACCGTATCTTACCCAAAGATGGCGAAACCCCGACCCAAGACGAGCTTGACTTGATGCAGGCGCGTCTGCGGTTATCAAAGTCGGTACGCCAAGTGATTCAAAACGGCTTAATTTTGCTCGGATTAACGGCACCAACTAGTATGTGATATGATTAAGATACGCTAAAAACGCTGTAATATTACCGTATCCCATGTCGTAGGAGATGATGATGGCAAGACCCAAAGGAGCGACCCCGCGTAAAGCGCCAAGCACGATGTCGTTTTTTGCTGCCATGTTGGTGGGCATGATATTGACCGTGGGGATTGGTCTGTTTGTTTATTTGTGGAATCCATTTAACCAAGGCAAAACCACGAGTGCTGAAGAAGCGCCGATGGTGCAGCCAAAGGTGCAAGACAAACCCAAAACCAATAACTACGAGTTCTATGACTTGCTCAAAGAACAGCAGGTTAGTGCAGTCCCCGACGAGGCGGCTGCCAGCCAACCAGTCTCGGCGCAGCCTGATGTGGTGTTGACCCAAGCTGACAGCACCAGTGCGCCCAAATCAGCGAATGTCAGCGTGGTCGATAATCCGTTGTTGTCTGATGATAACGGTACCAAACCACGCACTTCAGCCAACAATAGCACGGTAGACACCAGCACCGCTGCCGATGACAAAAGCAGTGCCGATGCCATTGTGATTGGCAATGAAGAGCCTACGCGGACTTATATCTTGCAAATCAATAGCTTTGACAATGCCGATGATGCCGATAAACGCCGTGCTGAAGTGCTAATGGCGGGGGTGGATGCCCAAATCGTCAAAAAACGCTTAAACAATGACCAAACTGTCTATCAAGTTATCTCTCGCGCCATGAGTAGCCCAGAGATGGCGGCACAAGCCCAGCGCCAACTACAAAATAGCCGCATTGATTCCTTGATTGTCGAGCAGCGTCGCTAGGCTGATTTGCATATAAAAAAACCGTGTTGTGATAACACGGTTTTTTATTGTTCGGTGGAATTAAGCTTTTTTACGACTAAATTTGCGTTGCTTTTTGTTTTGCAGTTCAGTCAAGGTGCGTTTGATTTCTTCATCAGTCAGTTGTGAAATTTGCTGTAAGATATGCATCACATCCATATTGAGGATAAATCGCGCGCTTTTTGCCATGGTATGAATGCGCGCATCAAATTCAATCTCACCGCTGGCCGACACCGTAATATAGCCCAAACGCTCTAGCGCATCCATAAAGCTAGTAAACAAGGCACGGTCAAAAAAATCTGGCATATCATCTTCGTATAGCACGGATAGACGCTGACCGAGCAGATGACCCAAATCAATCACTTGATCTTTGGTGAGTTTGCCTGAGCCTTGCTGACTCAGCAGCGCAAGTACCATAAAGTAGCGCTCTAGACTTTGCTCAACTGAGTTGGCAAGTACTGTCAACTGCTGATAGCTACGGGTATTCGGCTCTGGCGTGGTCAGCATACGATGACCGTCCGCATTCACCCCTTTGTCCACGATGATGTTTTCTTCGACCAACGTATCGATATGCTCACGCAAAGTGTCATTTAGGGTGCGCAGTGGGTATTTCAAAAACAACTCTGCTTGCAAAAATGGATACATGATACCCACCACCCGCTCAATGGTGTTTAGGCTCATGGTACCATTACGCTGTATCAATGAGGCGCACAGTGACGCGATGATATAAATATGCAAAATATTGTTGCGAAAATAGCTCAGTAGCGGCGCTTGACCGTCCGCAATACGAATCAAGTCCCCGAGTACATGTGGGGTGCGCTCGATGAGTTTAAGCTTGACGCCATAGTTAATAATGGCTTCTGGGCTTTGTTGGGTGATGGACACATCATCATCATACGGGATTTTTTCGGCGATACGTTGATACAGCGCCAACTGTTCACGACAGCTTTGCTCATCGAGTGCGCCATGGGGCGTGTCGAGCAGTACCAAAGCTAGCAAAGTGACTGGGTTAAGCACCGCAGAGCGGTTGATACGCTGCATGATTTTGATGCCCAAATTGTCAATCATGTGAGTGACATTGGCAGGCATATCACTATCGGTACGGTCTTTGGGTAAGGTATTTGGGGCAACGTCAAATTTTTTCATAAAATCAGCTAGATACAGCGGCTGACCAAAACTGACGTGCACATGACCGAAGATACGCTCGATTTTTCGGCTGGCTTTTAACAGACCCAATAATGACTCAGATTCTTTGGGTTTACCTTTAAGCTCACCCACATAAGTGCCGCCTTCCATAATACGTTCATAACCGATGTAGGTCGGGATAAAGACAATCGGTTTGCCCGCTTGGCGCAGATGGCTTTGTACCGTCATCGCTAGCATCCCTTTTTTGGGCGGTAATAAGCGACCTGAGCGCGAGCGACCGCCTTCGATGAAGTACTCAATCGGCGTGTTGCGCATCAACATACTATGCACGTATTCACGAAACACCGCAGAGTACAGCGGATTACCTTTAAAACTGCGACGCATAAAGAAAGCGCCACCATTGCGTAGTATTTGACCTAGCACGGGAATGTTTAGATTCTCGCCTGCGGCAACGTAGGGCACACGCAGCCCACGTTTATAAATCACGTATGACAGCAACAGATAATCCATGTGACTGCGGTGGCAAGGCACATAGATGATTTCATAGTCGGATGCCAGTTCGCGTACCCGCTCAAAGTGCGCTACTTCAACCCCGTTATACAACTGTGTCCATAGCCATGTCAAAAAGCGGTCAAAAAAGCGCACGGTTGCAGACGAGTAATCACTGGCTATCTCATTTAAATAACTACGAGCGAGATTGCGGCTTTTGGCGAGTTCACGCGAGTTTTCTTTGCTATCGATATTGATGGCGTGCTGAATGGCAGGGGTATACAGAATTTTATCGACCACATTACGACGGTCTGATAAGTCAGGACCTAAGATGGCTTCTTGTTTTTTATCCAAATAACCTTCTAAGCGCTGTTGTACCCGTGCAGCGACGGTGTGTAAATGATGGCGGTCGTTACTAGCAGTATCAGTGGATGCCAGGCTATCGGCTTGCAGCGCAGGGTTTTTGCTAATCTCATCTTCGATGATGCTACGCAGGTCTTTGGGTGAGTGAAACTGCACATAGGTATCCCGCCCTTTGACCCCGATATTAAATAGCTGTTTACTGATGGTGGGTACTTGCCATTCATCAGCCGTGAGCAGGTTAAACAGCGAATCTTCTTTTTCTGGCGCGCGCCCCCACAAGATGGTGACAGGGATAAAATCAATTTTTAGCGTTGGGTATCGCTCGACGGCTTCAATCAAACGTAATAGGCGAGGTGAGAATACAGGGTTGTTATCAGACAGTTTTTCTGTTTTATGGTGATGCAAAAAAATCATTGCGGTATTTTCATCAATACCATGCGCCCGATCGATGACATTGGCTAGGGCAGGGGGTAGGTCGTATTGTTTGGTTTCTAGGTCAATTAAAATACTGTTGCTACGAGAATACTCTTTGAGCACATAAAAGGTAAGTCGCTGACTTGAGGTGCCGCTATCGCCTGATGGCGGTAGTTTATCATCGCTAACATCGGTGCTAGCTTGGCTAATATTGGGGATGTCGCCGATAAGTTTGGATTTGACGGCGAGCCCCAAGAGTTTGCCAGAGACTTGTCGGTATAGATTTTTTAATAGCGGGGTCGCAGCAGGATGGGTACCTTTGTTTTTCGCTTCGGTAGTGCCTGAATTTTTCCCTACGTGAGTCATAGTATGCCTAGTGATTGCGTGAGTTTTTTCGTAAGTTTTTTAAAGATAAATACAAGGTTTAAAATATGTCTTATCATGCCATAGATTGATGAATTTCTAAACCTTATCACGCAAAAATTCTTGTATAATGAGTGACTTTAATCCATTTTATCTACCCAAAAATAACGTTAATCATAAGAGTGTCTATGTCAAACCAACCAGATATGCACCATACCCATACCATTGATATCACTCACCAACCACAGGTGCCGGTAACAGCCGTAACGCAGCAGCAGTTTGAGCAGCAAGCGATTTGGCAACAATTGGTCGCGCAGTTATTGGAAACCTTAACCCTCGTGCCGTATCAAGACAATGTATTTATTGGGCAAAGCTACGACTATGTGGGTGCGCGTATTTTTGGTGGGCAAGTACTGGGACAAGCGTTGATGGCCGCCAGCCATACTGTGGAGCATTCAAAACCTTGCCACTCGTTCCATAGCTATTTTTTGCGCGGTGGCGATATCAATAAGCCTGTATATTACCAAGTCGAGAAATTACGTGATGGTCGTAGCCTTGCTTCACGTCAAGTGACAGCACGCCAATATGATGACGATAACCAACCGAGCATAATTTTTACCATGATGGCGTCTTTTTCACCCTTTGAAGAAGGGCTTGAGTATCAAGAAACCATGCCGAATTTTCCAAGTCCGGACACGCTGCTGACCGAGCAACAGCTCAAAGACCAAGTGGTAGGCAAAATCCCCGATGCGCTCAAAGCGCGCTTTATGCGCCATCGTCATATTGAAATCAAACCGATACAGCCGCGTGACCCAATTCATCCAAAAATCATGGAACCTAGCCAAGCCAACTGGCTACGTATTCCGCAGCTCGGTAAACAGTCAATTCAAGTGCAACAGGCATTGTTGGCATTTTCTTCTGATTTTTATTTGATTGGCACGGGGCTGATGCCACACGGGATTAGCTTTATGACTAAAGGGCTACAAGCGGCAAGTATCGACCATAGTATGCATTTTCACCGCCCATTTGATATGAATGATTGGTTACTCTATAACATGTGGTGTGACACCACATCACAGTCAAAAAGCCTAAACCACGGTCAATTTTGGCAAAATGGCAAATTGGTCGCCACAACCCAGCAGCAAGGGTTAATGCGACTGCGCTAGTGATTCAATTATTTTTGCCTTGTGTTAAGTTAAATAGTCGCAGTATGAGAGAGAAAAATATGTCCAATCCTCTAATGAGTGATGCTGCCCGCCATGACATCGCCCAACAACACAATCACCCATTAAAAGGCTTTGCTGTTATCTATGAGCAAAAAGTGGAATGGGGCGATATGGATGCGTTCAATCATGTCAATAACGTGGTGTATTACAACTATGCCCAGCGCGCACGTATTCACTACCTTGAACAAGTCGATATGTTTAACTTACAAACCCATACCGTGATTGCTTCGTCATCTTGCCAGTATTTGAATTCGGTCACTTTCCCAGATGTGCTTTGGATTGGCATTCGTGCCAAAAAAATAGGCAATACCAGTCTGACCCATGACTATGTTTACTTTAGCACGGCCCAGCAAAAAGTCGTCGCTACCGCATCGTCCGTCATTGTGTTTTTTGACCAAACCGGCAAAAATAAACAACCGATTTCTGATGGTCAGCGCCAACAACTTGCCGAGTTAGAAAGTCATACGGTTTAACTGTTACTAAAATTGTTAAAAAAGCCACAAGCTGCAATGCTCGTGGCTTTTTTTGTCTAGTGAATTGCTATTTGTGGTCTGGGTTGGCAACGGTTTCGACCAAGTTTAGGTCAAATCCTGATAACGCGTTGAATTTGAGCGGTGATGACAGCAAGCGCATATCACGCACTCCCAGATAGCGTAAAATCTGTGAGCCAACCCCAATGCTGCGGTAGGGTTGGTGTTTAAGCGGTGAATTGGGTTTGTCAGCCACAAAGTTATCGAGCGCTTCGCCCATATCAATTGCTTGCTGATGCCCAATCCAGACAAACACGCCACGCTCGGATTGGCTAATTTCTTTGAGTGAGGCATGGATATCCCAGTTACTCTTACCGCTGTTGGGTAGCTGCACGGTGAATAAATCGCGCAATGGCTGGAAGCTATGCACCCGCACAGTGCTCACGCCTTCTTGAGGGTTGCCCTTGACCAATGCCAAATGGGTATCCTCTGAATTTTTTTCTTTAAAACGATAAGCAGTAAACTCACCAAACTCAGTTTGCATAGGATAATTGGCAATGGCTTCTACCGTTTGCTCATTGGCAATACGGTAATTAATCAAATCGGCGATGGTGCCGATTTTTAAGCCATGTTCTTTGGCAAAAATCTCTAGGTCATCACGGCGCGCCATTTCGCCATCTTCTTTGATAATTTCACAAATCACTGCCGCAGGTTCAAGTCCTGCCAAGCGTGTTAGGTCACAGCCCGCTTCAGTATGACCGGCACGGTGTAGTACACCGCCATTTTGTGCCACGATTGGGAATACATGTCCCGGTTGTACGATGTCTTCGGGCTTGGCAGTCGAAGACACCGCTGTTTGGATGGTTCTGGCGCGATCCGCTGCTGAGATACCTGTGGAGACCCCTTCTGCCGCTTCAATCGATACCGTGAAGTTGGTGCTAAATTTAGCGCCATTTTTATCCGACATGAGCGGTAAGTTGAGCTGTTCACTGCGGTCAGCGGTGATGGTCAAACACACCAAGCCACGCGCATGGGTAATCATAAAGTTAATATCTTCTGGGCGTACATGGGTGGCTGCCATCACCAAGTCGCCTTCGTTTTCACGGTCTTCATCATCCATCAAAACGACCATTTTGCCTGCACGGATGTCATCGATAATTTCTGCCGTTGTATTAAATGCCATAAAAGTGCCTTTGTTAGCGATTTATTGGAATAACATTGATTAAAAAACTGATTAACAAATAGGGATAGAAAATAAGCGCTATCAGCTAGTTTTGTTCAAACTATTGTCTAAATTAACCTTAACAATCACCTTATCAAACTTAGGAAAGCTAGTATGGGCGCCCATTTTTTATTAGATTGCTATTATAGCATCAACTCAGTGAGTCTAAGCAGCGAAATATTAATAGCCATACGCGCTGGTAGCGTACGCAGACATAAGGTTAGGGTAGATTAGTTGAAAAAATTAACAAAAAGAGCGGATTTTGTATGTTTTTTGAGCAAAAATTAAAAAAACTGGTATATTATTACTGAATGATTAATAAAAATTACATTCTTAATACGTTTGAAGAAAACGCTATTAAAAAGTCATAGACGTCTAACCGATTTATTTATCTAAGGATCCTGTGATGTCAGTCTTTTATCTTATCTACACGAGCAAAATTACCTTACAAGCAAGTTTGCATACGATGACGTTGCCTGATATCTATCGTCAGTCAGTCGCGCGCAACACCGAAACCAATGTCAGTAGCGTACTATTTTTTAAGCAAGGCAACTTTCTACAATATATGGAAGGTAGTGAGCGCACTATCACCCAACTATTTGACAAAATCAAAGCCGATAAAAGACACAAAAATATTCACGTCATTGAGCAGGGTCAGGCGCCCAATGCGCTGTTTGGGCATTGGAAAATGCACTGCATCAATTTAGATAGCGCCAATGAGATGGATGATGTCGATGATATCAGCCCCCTGCTAGATTATTTTGAAACTGCGCAATTTGATAGCGCCAGTGTCCCAAGGTTACTTGCGGATGTAGAAAACTATTATCGTTCGGGCAAATGGCAAAGGCATCAACATACCAACTTTGATAAGGGCAGTTATAGCCATGCCAAGCTGCGCCGATTGGGCTTTAAGCATCGCTATTTTTTGTGGATTCAGCTTGGGTTTTTATTGGTGTTTTTATTGCTGGTGATATACTGGTTATTTCAGAATAGGGTTCATTGGGCTGCGCTAAATCATCCGTTGTCTACTTTGACGGGTTTTTTAGCCACTGCCCTTTAACCACTGTATAAAGGCATAGGTTTGCTGTTCTTTGGCATTATCAGCAAAGTCAAACAACCGTGTGCCCATCAAATTATCAGGCAGATACTGCTGTGGGTGGTAATGGTTGGGGTAGTCATGCGGATAGATATAATTAGCGCCGTAACCTTCGGCGCGCATCAGCTTGGTGACGCCATTACGCAAGTGTAGCGGTACGGGCGATTGGTCATTTTCAGCCAGTCGCATCGCTTTATTTATGGCTTGGTAACTAGAATTGGACTTCGGCGATGTCGCCAAATACACCACCACTTGCCCCAAAATAATCCGCGCTTCAGGCATACCGATGCTCTGCACGCTTCGCAGGGCGGTATCAGCAAGTAGCAACGCATTGGGATTGGCAAGTCCGATATCTTCACTTGCCAAAATCACCAACCGCCGCGCAATAAAGGCAGGGTCTTCGCCCGCTGTCAGCATCCGCGCCATCCAATACAGTGCCGCATCAGCGTCACTGCCGCGGACTGACTTAATCATCGCTGACACTAGGTCATAATGGCCATCACCCGATTTGTCGTAGCGTACCAGGCTTGCACCTGCGACCGCGATGACATTGTCATCAGTGACCACAATCGGTGACTGGCTGCCTTGCCTAAAATTGGGGCTTGATTGAATGGCGAGTTCAAGTAAATTTAACGCCTTACGTGCATCGCCTTGCGATAGCGCAAAAATCGCTTGGCTTGATTGTATTTCAATCTTAAATTGTTTAAAAACTGCATCATCGTCAATGGCACGTTGTAGTACTTGGCTGATTTCATCTTCGCTCAAGGGGTTGAGCCGATATACTTGGCAACGGGACAATAGCGCATTGTTGACACTAAACGAGGGGTTTTCGGTGGTCGCACCGATTAAAGTAATATCCCCCGACTCAACCGCGCCGAGGAGTGCATCTTGCTGGGCTTTGTTAAACCGATGAATCTCATCGACAAATACCACCGGCGGCTCGCCAAACAAACCGTCATCTTTTGCCAGTACTTCACGCAGCTCTTTGACCCCTGCATTGATAGCAGAGAGCGGGCGAAAAGGACGACCCACTGCATCGGCTAATAGCATGGCTAGGGTGGTTTTGCCAATGCCTGCTTCCCCATGCAAAATAATCGATGGCAAGTAACCTTGCTCAACAATACGGCGAATCGGTGCATTGGCACCGAGCAAATGGGTTTGTCCGATTACCTCGTCAAGCGACTTTGGGCGGACACGTTGGGCAAGGGGGATTTGAGCGAGTTGATTCATCATTAAGGTATAAGTTTAACTGGATTACTTAGTCGAAGGTTTTCAGCGATTTCACTATTTTTTAAATTGCGATTGTAGCTAAGTGCGGTACTTATTTGGTAAAAGTAACTGCATCAAAAACAACGAGGGGTTTTTAAGAATTTTAGCATGCTTAAATGAGAGCGGTAAGCTAACTTGTTTGATTTGTGTGACTACTTGGATTGAGAAATATTTTTACTTTGTTAAATAAAAATAAACAGTAATGATGTGAGGCTTAATGAGCCATATTTTTAAAAAAACTACAATATTGTTAATATGACAAGTGTAGATTGACGGGTCAGTTTTTTCTTTTTACAATCTCATACTTTAGTTAATATTCAAACTGACAGTTAGTGCTCACTTTGGTATTTCATTATTATTTAATTAGGCATTATTTAATAAGACATTATTTAACAAGACAGTTTTTTATAAGACAGTTTTTTGGTAATACGGGCATCGTAACAGCGACCGCATCAATTACTAAGGTAATTGACGGCTTGCGGGGTTGTTATGTTGCGGCAAAGCCATAGGCAAGTTATTAGCGAGTCGTATGAAATTACATCAATCCATCAAGCCATCGACTTACCCAGTAAGCCATCCTCTGCATCCTCTATCACGCGTGCTTACCCTGTCTGCGTTTACGATGGCAATGGTTTCGTTGAATTTGTCCTTATCTTTGGATGCGACTGCTGCGACCACGGTCACCAAACCCAGCACTACCAAAACCACCCCGACAAAAACTACAACAAAAACCACAACCACGACAAAAACTACCAAAACAGCCAGTAGTCCCACTAAAAATGCTAACAAGCCGCCTGTTAAAACATCAGCTAAAACATCGGCTAAAAATTCTGTTAAAACATCGGCTAAAACCACGCCAGTAGCGCCAACCACAAAGCCCACTAGCAGATTGCAGCCCAGTACCAGTGGCGACACCGCAGAGTTTACGCCGGTAATCAATACCCCGCCCAATCCTGAGCCTGTACTCAATGCTAGCCCTGTCAGGGATGCGCCATCAGCAGACACGCCATCGAAAAAAACCGCGACCCGCTCCAATGAAGTTAAAGGTGGTAAAGCAGCTGGGCTCAGCTACGATCCTACTATCAATAATGGCGTGCCTTATCCGCCAAGTTATGGCCTAGATGTGCCCAGTAATTTGACACTGGCACAAGCGCAGCAGTACCTAGTCAAAGTATCACCCAAAGTCGCGGCAGACAATGCAGCAATCGTGAGTAATGAGCTGCGAGCTGAGTCAACCAAAGGCTTGAACAAACCAATTGTGTATCTAGGTGCCAGTGCCACGCATGTACATGTGGATGACAATATAGATACCACGGGCATTAAAAACAACCTAGCCAATGCCATTGACAACGCAGTCAATAACAATATTGGCAATTTACCCATTACCTTGCCACTGCCTAGCGCCCCTGTCGATATCGGTGGCTTAATCACCGATCCGATTCCCAATAGCATCCCTGTCAATGTCGATAAAAATAGAACAGGCGCAAATGTCACCGTGCTATGGTCTGCCTATAACGGACACAAAACCGAAGCAGTGACCAGTTTGCTCAATGGTATGACCGATGAAAGCCGTGCCGATGCTGATTTGTCACTGGATGAACAATACACCACGCTTACCAAACGCTATTTTCAAACCCAGCTTGCCATCATGGCAGCTTATCTACGCGCCGATGCACTCAATGCGATTCGTGCCACCGACCATGCCGCCCAGCGCGCACTGGATGTGGGGCTGATTTCAAAAATCGAGCGTTTGGAAGCCAAAAAAGCCTTAGCCGATGCCGAATACGAAAATAGCAAAGCGCTGAATGATGCTGAGCTTGCCATGACCGCATTACAGCGGTTACTGCGCACGCCGTATTTTATCAAACCGACATCGCCTTTATTTGTATCCACCAAGCCGTTGCCGCCACTGAGTTATTTTCAGCAGCAGGCTAAAATGCATCACCCAGGTTTTGATAAGGTCGCCGCCAAGTACAACCAAGCCAAAGCGCTGCATGAATTTAGTGAATCCGCCTACAAACCCAATGTCACCGTCTTTGGTCGCTCGGAAATCGACGCTGACCCAAATTGGATTGCCGGGGTGTCTGCCAACTGGAAATTGTGGGGTGGGGTAGATCGCCGTACCAGTACCCAATCTAGCCTTGCCAAGCTGCACCAAGCCGAATTTAGCCAAGTCGATGTCAATGATAATATTATGTTATTGGTAGAAAAAAATTGGCAAACAGTCAACAATGCACGCGATAATTTTATTGCCTTAAATACCAATATTGAACTCGCCAGTGAGATGCTACGCTTTCGTCAGCTCGGTTTTAAAGAAGGCGTCAACACGGCCGTAGAAGTGATGCAAGCCGAAGCCAATTTGGAAAAAGCCAAAACCGAGCAGGCCAAAGCGGCAAATGATTATGTGCAGGCAATGGCAGACTTGATGCAAAGCTGCGGTACGCCGCTAGAGTTTAACCGTTATATGCAGGCAGCGGACGTCAAGCTACCCGCGATTTATTTTGAACATCGTAAAAACTAATCAATTATTTTAACCCGTGTCTTTATTTCACCAGTAGGCTTACCGTATGGCTGATCCACAAAACCCAACACCAGACAATGCGATGGACAACGCTAAAGACAACACTTTGGACAGCGCTGCGGATAATGCTAATGCAGCGATGAACGCCCAAGCTGCCGATGAGCCGCACGCAGAGGACAGCCTGTCAGCCGCTGCGACGGATAGCCGTTACGTGCCGCCTACCAAAAAAACCAGTAAAATTCGCACCATCATTATAGCCTTGATTATCCTTGGGCTGATTGGACTGGTCGCGTGGGGGCTAATCAAAGACAAGCGCGAAACGCGCAGCGCGCCTGTGACCATCCAAGGGCATATGGAAGTAGAGCAAACGCCTGTCGCTGCCAAAGTTGCCGGTCGTATTGCCAATATTTATGTCAAAGAAGGCGATGAAATTAGCGTCGGCACACGCCTGATTGATATGGATAGCCCAGAAATCAATGCCAAGGTCGAAGAAGCACAAGCAGGCAAAGAGTTAGCCCAAAGCCAACTGGACAAAGCCAACAATGGCGCAAGACCGCAAGAGATTGAAATGGCAAAATACCAGTACGATGCTGCCCAATCCGCGGCTGACCTTGCCAAAGTCACCTACGAACGTATCAACCGACTCGCAGCAGAAGGCTTGATGTCACGGCAAAAACGTGACGAAGCCTATACCAACTATGTCGCCAGTGTCGATAAAGCCAAAATCGCCAAAGCCCAATATGAGTTAGCCAAAACGGGCGCGCGCAGTGAAGATAAAACCGCCGCCCAAGCGCAAGTCAGCCAAGTAGAAGGCAAGCTTAAAGAAGCGATGGTTGCCAAAGAAGAAGCCAATCTTAAAAGCCCGATTGCCGGTATCGTGGACAACGTGATTGTCAAACCAGGTCAAGTGGTGGGACAGGGCGTACCACTGATGACCATTGTCGACCCCAAAGACCAATGGGTCGTGCTTAACGTCACCGAAAACAATCTAAACCATTTTGCAGTCGGTAGTGAATTTAGCGGTACTGTTCCTGCGTTATCGGTCAACAATCAGCCTTACCGCCAAGTGTTTAAAGTGTACGCAAGTTCCGTACTATCAGATTTTGCCACGTGGCGCCCCACCAACAGCAAAGACGGCTTTGATATGCGTACCTTTGAGATTCGTGCGCGCCCGAGCCAGTCAGATACACGTCTAAGACAGGGCATGACCGTATTGGTTGATATACCGGCAAGCCAGCAGCCAACCCAGACACAATGAAGTCAACTATGATATCAAAACTGGCATCAAAACTGACCTCAAACAAGCGCTCTAAAGCGTCACCGACATCGTCCGCTGTGCAAAATGCCAGTGACAGTGACAGTGTTGGTGCTAGTGACCATGAGCGTCATGCGCAGTTTGATAACCGCTCAGGCTTTGTGCAATTCTTTGCGGCGTTTTGGTACAGTGCGCGCCGTGAATGGGATTTTTTGGTGCAAAATCGCTGGGATTTTTCCTTGATGTTTTGGATGCCCATTGTGCTGATATTTTTGGTGTGGTGGATTTTTAGCAAAGGCATGGCAGTCGGGATTCCGATTGCGGTCATAGACAATGACCACTCCGCGCAATCTGCGACGATTATCCGTTATATTGATGCGACGCCTGAGGTTGCAGTGGTCAAAAGTCTTCATAGTGCCGCTGCCGCTCAGCAAGCCATCGAGACTACCGATGTCATGGCGGTGGTTGAAATCCCAGAGAATTTTTCAACCAATCTACTGGCTGGCAAAACCTCGCGCTTGCTACTCAATGTCAATGCCCAGTATGGCACGCATTCAGGTATGATACAAAAAGCGGTACAGACAGCAGTCACTACCTTTTCGGCAGGGGCAGAGATGCAGCGGCGAGTCGCCATTGGCGAAGATGTCACCCTGACCAAAACCAGTTATGCACCGATACAATCGCAAAGTGTGGCACTGTTTAATACTGCCAATAATTATCAGCAATTTCTGGCAGTCACTGTGGTACCAGCCTTACTACATATTTTGTCGATGGTGATTGGGGCGTCAACTGTCGGGCGAGAGCTGGTCGACAAGACGCTAGGTGAATGGTATCAGTCGCTAACACCCCCCAAATTTGCCAGTAACCACGCCTTTAACTATAGCCATCCTTTGACACTGGGGCACGAAAAACCCAAACTATCGCTGATTATCGCAGGGCTCAATGGCAAACTAATTTGGGCGATGTTTGCCTATACGCTTTGGGCAGCGGTGGCATTAACGTTGGTGATGCAAATTTTCCCCATTCGTTTGGCATCCGTGGCGATTACTTATCTGATATTTTTAATGTTTATGATGGTATCGTTCTGGCTTGGGGTGATTGTCACGGTCGGCACGTTTTCGTATCGTCAAGGCTTGTCATTTACCGGATTTATCTCCGCCCCGTCATTTGCTTTTTCAGGGGTGACGTTTCCATTTTTGGCGATGAGTCCTGCCGCACAGCGTTGGGCAAATGCCCTACCACTAACCCATTATCTCAACTTGCAAACCACCCAATTACAAATGGGCGCACCGCCATCGTTTGCCTATAGCAGCTTTATCGGATTTTTTATTGCCGTCATGATTACCTTGTTGTTAGCCGCGTTGTTGACCAAAAAGGCCTTGCTGAAGCCTGAAAAATGGGGGCAACGCTAATGCCCACCCAGACAACGCCCGGCAAAGTCGACGTAAGCAAAGCCCCAAACATTTGGGAGCGCGGTTTTTTGCTGCAAGTTTTGCATGTATGGCGCAGCGTGTTTCAAGACAAAGGGGTGCTCAGTATGCTACTGATAGCCCCGATTATTTATGGCTTTTTTTACCCGTGGCCGTATTCAAAAGAAGTGGTGCGTCATGTCCCTGTGGCAGTGGTGGATTATGACCATTCAAGTCTATCGCAGACCATTATCAGCTACGCCCAAGCCAATCCGCGCATCCAAAGCACCATTGTAAACGATGAAAACAGTGCCAAGCAGCTGATGTGGCAAGGCAAGATTGCAGGCTACATGGTGATACCCTCAGGGCTGTATCAAAAAGTGACCACAGGACAACCTGCCAAGGTGAGTATCCTTGCCAACGGTAACTATTTTTTGCTCAATAAACAAGTACAAACGGGGTTTTTAGAAGTCATTGGCACCGTGTCCGCAGGGGCGAAAGTACAAAAAAATGTCGCCATCGGGCAAGATATCACGGTTGCCAAAAACAATATTTCCCCGGTTGCGCTGACGATTAATCCCTTATACAACCGTACCGAAGGCTATGGCAGCTACATTGTCCCTGCGGTTGCGATATTGATTCTGCAGCAGATGTTTTTGATGGGCACGGCAATGCTAGTGGGTACTTGGGCAGAGCAAGACATGCACCGCGCTTCGATGAAAACGTGGCTTGCGCGAATATTGGGCTTAGCGTGTTTTGGTTTTGTGCTCGGCTGTTTTTATTATGGCTGGGTGTTTTCGAGCAATGACTATATCCGTAACCAAAATCTGACGGGCTCACTGGTATTGCTTGCGCTGTTTTTCCCCGCGGTAACGGCACTGGGCTGTCTACTTGGGGTGTGGTTTGGGGCGCGAGAACGGGCGATGCAAATTTTGGTCGCAAGTTCAATGCCGATGCTGTTTGTCTCAGGGATTTCATGGCCGTATCAAATGCTGCCTGAGCCCCTGCAGTATTTGCGCTGGGTGTTGCCTAGCACCTCTGGGATGAATGCATCTGTGATGCTGAACCAAATGGGCGTGCCACTAGCGTATGTCAACGTGTATCTCATGGCACTCATGATGATTTTCTTGGTTTGTTTATTGCTGCTACTTTTATTAGCGAGTAAAGAAAGTGAATCGTTAGCAGATTGAGTCTTATCAACGGTTATTTTCTTCCTCATGCGGTTACACAGGTGGTTATTTGCCAAAGTTACGATGCGTGTAGCAAGTATCTATCATCCATCATCTATCATTTGATAGACTCTTCGATAGCACGTTGACACAGATGGGCAATTCGTGGTTATCTAGCACAATGAATGCAACATAATTGAATTTTTCAACTGATTGGCATATAGGATTTATCAGTGATCAGTATTTTTGATTTATTTAAAATTGGGATTGGACCTTCAAGTTCGCATACCGTCGGACCGATGAAAGCGGCGAATCTGTTCGTTAGCGCATTATCACAGCAGCAGCTACTGACGCAGGTGGATGGGGTGCAAGTCGAGCTGTTTGGTTCGCTCGGTGCGACCGGTAAAGGGCATGGTAGTGATATAGCGGTGATGCTAGGTTTGATGGGAGAGCAACCACAGACGACGGATGTCACCGCTATTTCACAAAAAATTGCCGATATCCAAGCGCAAAACACGCTATGTCTAAATCAGCAGCATAAGATTAACTTTGTTGCTGATAAGGATTTAATCCTAAATGGTAGGGTATCGCTGCCCCATCATCCCAATGCTTTGACTATCACTGCTTTTACAGGCAATGAAATTGTTTACCAAAATACGTATTATTCAATCGGCGGCGGGTTTGTGCAGACCGAGCAAGAAGCCCAAGCAAAAGAACCGGTGATTGAAAGCGTCAAAAAACCAGTACCTTATCCCTTTAACAACGCCAAAGAATTATTACAAATTTGCCAACACCATCAACTCTCAATCGCCCAGGTCGTTCGAGCCAATGAACTGGCTAACTTGGGTGAAGATGAGCTGCTGGGTGGACTTAATGACATTTGGCAAGTCATGCAAGACTGTGTCAATGATGGTTGCCGCCATGATGGTATTTTGCCAGGGGGCTTACAAGTACAGCGCCGTGCTAAGGCGATTTATCAGCAGTTATCCGCTGCCGATAGCCGAAAAGCGTTTAATGATGCCCTTGCCGTGATGGATTGGGTGAATCTGTATGCGTTGGCAGTTAATGAAGAAAACGCCAGTGGCGGACGTGTGGTGACTGCACCCACCAATGGTGCGGCAGGCGTGATACCTGCGGTTATGCATTATTATCGAGATTTTTGTCCAAGTTATACGCTGCAAGGTTTGCATGATTTTCTGCTAACCGCTGCAGCGATTGGCATCATTATCAAAGAGAATGCCAGTATCTCAGGCGCAGAAGTGGGCTGTCAAGGGGAAGTCGGATCGGCGTGTGCGATGGCGGCGGCAGGGTTAACCTATGTGCTTGGCGGTAGTCCTGCGCAATGTGCCAACGCTGCCGAAATTGGCATCGAACATCACCTTGGCATGACGTGTGACCCGATTGCGGGGTTGGTGCAAGTGCCTTGTATCGAACGCAATGCCATGGCGGCAGTAAAAGCGATTAATGCCTCAAGGCTTGCGCTTAAAGGCAATGGGCAGCATGTGGTATCGCTTGATAAAGCCATCAAAACCATGAAAGAGACAGGCAGAGATATGATGTCAAAATATAAAGAGACCGCAATGGGCGGGCTTGCTATCAATGTCCTAGATGAGGATTTTGCCGCCCGGTCAAATCTAATTCCGACGCTGGATGTGACGGTCAATTACAGTCAGTGTTAGTGCTACAATAAAAAACCGATTCGACAAGGAATCGATTTTTTTATACCTATCAATCAATCGCAGGTTGATAATCCCCTGTGATAATACGGTCTTTGATGTCATCAGCTTGCGCCAACACTTGCGCCAGTAAGGCTTTGACATTGTCAAGCGTGGCGATGGGGCTTAACGTGGTCATTTTTAGCGATTGCACATCTTGGTGAGCATCCCCTTGCTTTTGGTAACTGACGCGCGTCACGCCGATATTGGCTTCACCTTTGGCAAATAGCTCATCGGCGACATTTTGGTTTAAGCTATCAAGCAACTCAGCTGGGTAGTCTTTGGGTACCACGCGAAATAGCACGGAGGCAAACTGTGGCTCTACCAACAATTCAAGCCCATCAGTGGCTTTGATGTAATCAGCGACTTCGCGGGTCAAATCAACGCCATGGTCAATCATCGAGCCGTATAATTCTTCGCCCAAGGCTTCCACCGTCAGCCATAATTTTAGCGCATCAAAACGGCGTGTGGTTTGCAGCGACTTAGAAACTAGGTTGGGTACGCCATGTTCTTCGTCATACGCAGAGTTCAAATACTCAGCTTCATAATGCATGAAGCGATAGTTGGCTTCATCTTTGAGCAAAAATGCCCCGCAAGAGATGCTTTGGAAGTAATGTTTGTGGAAGTCGAGGGTGATAGAATCGGCTTGCTCAATACCTGCAAGTTTATCGCGGTAGTTATTCGATAAAATCAGCGCACCGCCCCAAGCGGCATCAATATGAAGCCATGCACCGTACTCATGGGTAAGCTTACGAATCGCAGGGATTGGGTCAATCGCGCCGGCGTCGGTGGTGCCTGCGGTAGCGACCACACAGGCGATGATTTTGCCTTCGGCCTTCAGTTGCGCCATGGTTTGTGCAAGTGCGGCAATATCCATCTGTGCTTGGTCATTGACTGGCACAGTGACCACCGATTGAAAACCCATGCCCATCATTGCCATGTTTTTTTGCACGCTAAAATGCGCGTTTTCTGAGCAGATGACTTTCACTTTTTGCATGGCATCGGCTGGGATACCGTCACGCTGTACTGACCATTCTGACCCATCGTCATTTTTATAGTTTTTAGCGATACACCAATCACGGGCGAGTAACACGCCCATCAAGTTGGATTGGGTGCCACCTGAGGTGAATACGCCCGCTTGTCCGCTACCAAAACCGACTTTTTGACGTAGCCAATCAATCAGTTGCACTTCCATCAGTGACCCTGCTGGGCTTTGATCCCAAGAGTCCATCGATTGGTTGGTGGCATTAATCAGCACTTCGGCGATTTGACTGGTCACCATCGTTGGGCAGTGCAAGTGAGCAAGCGAATGCGGATGATGCACCTTTAGGCTTTTATTAAGGAATAATTCGACTGAACGTTTTAACGCATCTTCCAAGCCAAGTCCTTCTTTTGATGGCTGAAAGGCAATCTCAGCGCGCAGCTGCTTGATACTACCGCCGGTGTACATTTTGTCATTTTTGAGCCAGTCGGTGACGGCTTGTACAGCGGTGTTCATGTTTTTTTGGTAATCGGCAATGGATTGGCTGTCATTACAAAATAACGCTTGGCGGTGCTGTGATAAGTTTGACATGGTAAGTCCTTGCATTCTTTAAGATAGAGTTAACTATAAATTGTCGTTAAACAGAGTGATACGAGCAAATGGTTAATTTATTTTACAAAATTACGCTTATACAGTTGATGATTTACAATATTGGCTTTGGCATCGTTTTTATCCCAAATTTGCAATTCCCACGGATAATAAAAATTGCTCGCATTTTTAAAATACACATGCACACCGATGTAGCCGTCAATATCACGTAAATACCAATTTTTTAGACTGTAATCTGTTTTCCAATCATCCAGTTTTTCCATGATGTCTGTCACATCAGCCGATGGCAAAATTATCCGAGCACCAAAAATATCATTTAAGATATTATTGACTGGGTATTGGTTTTCTCGTGCCAAATAGCGATTGACTTTGTCATAGATACTTTCAGTCGTTTTAACACGGTAAAAAAAATCGATATTTTGGGTATCGGCAAATGCCAAATAATCATTAATCGCTTCATGCAAATTAAGCCGATATGACAAGATAGGCTCAATAGGGACGGTTTTGAGCGTATGTGATAGGTTGATTTTTGGTACCTTGCCTGTTTCGAAATAATCTTGCGAATACTCACCATGAATCCGATTGATTTCTCGAATCAGGCGTTCGGTCTTGGCGATATTGGTTTCCATATTTTACTCAAAATAAAATTAATTTAGAATGAGAAAGATGCTTGGTTGTTTAACTCTAATTGCCTCGAACATTTTACTATCATCAAAGCTAAATTCTTGCCATTTAATCATCTGTGCTTGTCTGCCCAAATAGGTTATATAACCCTCCATTAAAACCGTTAAAACTTTTTGAGCGTAAATTGACTCTTTTTGGGTAAAAGTTTGCCAGCCTTGTATAAAAACATCTTTCCATTTCAGGTGATTTTCGATAAACCAATCAGAAACAACATCATGTAACGCATCAAGGCTATTACCAGTCACTAATGGTGTACTATAGCTAGCGTGTAATTTTTCACCAATTGCCAAAATATAATCATTGCGTTTTACACAGGTTGTTAAATCAATCGTAATTTTGGATTTGCTGTTTGGTTTTTCATTATTATTGATGAAAGTTATCATGGTTTTAAGAGAATCTTTTGTAATAGAAAGTGTAATATACAAGAAAAACGGCAAAGCCACGTCAGTAACTTTACCGTCTTAATAGGCAATAATCAATTACCCACGTACTTTTTGCACGGCTTCTTTGACTGACTTTTTAAAGCGTTCAAGCACCGCATCACATTCTTCTTGAGTGATGTTGATCGGGCAAAGCAAGCGAATCACTGTACCGCCACGACCGCCTTTTTCCAGCAGTA
>ERZ650300.468-NODE-468-length-24363-cov-21.782500_pt1 | contig 24363 bp, 26 predicted proteins | sample MGYA00376236_ERZ650300 | MGnify/ENA primary metagenome ERZ650300 (study PRJEB26733, sample SAMN07839303) | wastewater metagenome | biome: urban; feature: wastewater treatment plant; material: waste water | place: USA: North Carolina | collected 2016-04-28 ...
TGGTTTTGTGTACTATGGGCCATATTATTACGCTCAGGCTGGTAGAAATTTTATGCTAGGGCTTAATTTTAGGATAAATTAGTGATTTTTAGTGAATTCCCTGATTTTTCTCAATTTTGTTTAAAATACTGTTAATCAGCAATTTGTATTGTCTTATAAATGAGAAAATAAAAATTATTTCAGGTTGGTAATTAATTGAAAATCAATGAATTTTGATTTTTTTTTGAAAAAAAATTTTTTATTAAAAATTTTTGTTAATTTTGAGTTATTAATCCTAAAAAAAAATTATTATGAAAAAACTTTTATTTTCTTTCTTGTTTTCCGTTGTTTTTGGCCTATTTAGTTCACAATCAATTGGTCTGGTTGGTGACTTTAATTCGTGGAAAAATGATGTAGTTATGGCTACTACAGATAATATCACTTATACAAAAACAGTTACATTTTCTGTTTCAGGAGGTGCTAAATTTAGACAAGATAAAGCTTGGACTACGAGCTGGGGGGCAAACGCTTTTCCTAGTGGAAAAGGTACTCAAAATGGAGCAAATATACCTGTCCCAGCGGGTACGTATAACGTAACATTTAATAGAACTACTGGTGAATACAATTTCGCATCAACTATTGTTTCTGATAATATTAGTTTCTATGGAGGGTTTAATAGCAATGCAACTCCAGGTGAATCTCTTTCTACACCAGACGGTATTACTTATTCTAAAACTGATTTTTATTTCAATGCTGCTAATGTTAAGTTTTATAAGTCAAATGCTCCAATTAAAACATGGGGAGGAACTACTTTCCCTTCTGGTACTGCTGTAGAAAATGGAGGTGATATTCCTTTGACATCAGGATATTACAATATAACCTTTAACAAAAATACTCTTGCTTATTCATTTCAAGTAGCTCCTGTTACTTTAATTGGAAATGGTATTTCTGGTGGTAATTGGACAACAGATGTGGTTCTTACTTCTACAGACGGAGGTAAAACTTTTACTAAATCTGGATTGCAACTTGTTGCAGGAGGAGTTAAGTTTAGAGTAAATAATGATTGGGCAACGAGTTGGGGTGGCACATTCCCTTCAGGAACAGGTGTTTTAAATAGTAAAGATGATAATATTCCTACAACTCCAGGAACCTATGATGTGACTTTTAACCGTTTAACAGGAGAATATGCATTTACAGTCAGTACTTTAGCAACTGGCGAAACTGTTAAGAAATCAAAATCATTCGTTTCAGAAGGGAAATTGTATACCAATAAACAAGGAAATCTAAGCGTACAAGTAGTAGATTACTCTGGAAGAGTGATTAAAACTATTTCGGCGAAAGCTTCTACTAATGGTATAGAGTTAAATCTTCCTAAAAAAGGAAATTATATTCTTAAACTTAATGATGAGGTCATTAAATTCGCCTATTAATCAAAAGAAAAAATGTTTTTATACAAGGTTGCTTTTTAGCAACCTTTTTTTGTAACTCAACTCAACAAAAAATATTAAATTTGTGCCAAATGAATTTAGGATTACATCTATACAATTATTTGCAAGAAAAAGGAAGTGCAGAACTTCCTGGTTTTGGCGTTTTTACCCTCAAGAAAAAATCGGCTACTTTAGATGAGCAATCCTCTAAAATCTTGCCACCGACTTATGAAATTTCTTTCGTAGAAAATAAAAATGTTTTCAATGCAGATTTTTCTAAATATATTGTTGAGAAAACGGGCGAAAATTTATTTGTAGTGCAGTCTCTAATCAAAGAAGAAGTAATTTCTTGGGTAGAAGCATTACAAGCCGAACAAAAAATTACAATAGACGAAATAGGTGAATTTTCACTAGAGGAAAATGTTATAAAACTTTTAGACCAAAAAAAATATACCAATACGCCTAAATTTTTTGGACTCGAAGAAATCAGTTTAGAGCAAATTCAAAACAGTGAAAACTCTGAAGACTTACCAGAATCAGACAATCAATACGTTTTTAATAACTCTATTCTTTGGATTTTCCTATTCATTTTACCAGTAGGAGCCATTATTTATTTGGCGATTAATTATCAAGACCAAATTTTTGGGAAAAAATCTTTTGATGAAGTTACGGTGAAAACTTCTACCCATAGAATTCCCGAAAAGCCAAAGGTAAATCCTATTGTACCAAAAGATTCATTACAAACTTCAAAAACAGATTCATTAAGAATTTCTAAATAATTTCTATGGAAAAAAATGCGAAAACTCCTGCAGAAACCAGGACTATTATGACCAATATTGTGCTTCCCAATGAAACCAATGCATTAGGAAATATGTTTGGTGGTGAGCTTCTTTCTAGAATGGATAGAGCTGCTGCTATTGCTGCGCAAAGACATAGTGAATCTACCGTTGTTACCGCTTCTGTAAACCATGTTTCGTTTAAATATCCTATTCCACAAGGTGGTGTAGTAGTGGTAGAAGCTAAAGTTTCTAGAGCGTTTTCTACGTCTATGGAAATTTATTGCGATGTGTGGTTAGATAACCCCATCACCAAAGAAAAAATTCATACCAACGAAGGAATTTATACTTTCGTGGCAGTAGATAAAAATAACCATCCTGTTGCTATTCCTGAGCTTATTCCGCAATCTGATGTTGAAAAAGCAAGATTTGATGCAGCGCTTCGTAGAAAAGAACTTTCTCTAATTCTTTCTGGGAAAATGAAAGCTCAAGATTCTATAGAACTTAAAAAGTTATTTGGTTAAAATTTAGACATTCTTTAAACCAAGATTTACTATTTCAAAAAAATGAAAATTCTCCTTCTTGATAGCAATCATCCATTAATTACCGAGCAACTTCTAGCAAAAGGTTTTATTTTGGAAGAAGATTTTACTTCGTCTTATGATGAGGTTTTGCAGAAAATCAATCAATATGATGGAATTATCATCAGGAGCAGAATTCCTCTCGATAAAAATTTTCTAGAAAATGCCCAAAATCTCAAATTCATTGCGAGAGTAGGAGCAGGAATGGAAAACATAGACCTAGAAACCGCCAAAAATCTAGGAATTTCTCTCATTAATTCTCCAGAAGGAAATCGTGATGCAGTAGCAGAACATGTAGTAGCGATGTTATTGATTCTCATGAATCGTCTGTTCATTGCTTCAGAAGAAGTGAAAAACGGAATCTGGAAACGTGAGGAAAACAGAGGTGATGAATTGTTAGGAAAAACCTTTGGAATTATTGGCTACGGAAACATGGGGAAAGCTACTGCAAAAAGACTATCTGGTTTTGGTGTGGAAGTTATTTTCTATGATATTTTGCCAAATTTAGAAGATGAATTTGCCAAGCAAGTTTCTTTAGAAGAATTACAGGAACGCGCAGATATTCTTAGTTTGCATATTCCTTTAGATGCTTCAACGGAATATTTAGTTGATGAAAATTTCATCTCGAAGATGAAGAAAAATTTCTATTTGGTCAATACTGCAAGAGGTAAAAATGTGAAAACTTCTGCATTGGTAGATGCGCTGAAATCCGGCAAAGTAAAAGCTGCAGCATTAGACGTTTTAGAATACGAAAAATCTTCCTTCGAAAACCTAGATACTTCGACTTCGCTCAGCACAAGAAACAAAGAAGATTTGCAATTTCTTTTGGAATCAAATCAAGTCATTGTTACACCGCACATTGCAGGTTGGACGCATCAAAGCAAGGAAAAACTGGCGCAATTTATCGTAGATAAAATCGTACAGCAATTCTGTTAAAAAAATCTTAATGTTACCGCAATCATAAAACACTGCTTCAAAAAAATGCTAAATTGCCCCGCCTAAATAATTAATCAGAAGATGAAGCAGAAAATTGTAGTAATTCTTATCCTTTTATTGACCTTGATTTCTTGTAAAAAAGAATTTAATTTTTTTCAGCAAGAGAATGAAAATGGTTTGCCTAATTACGGAAACGTAGATGTAGAAAATGTCTTTACTGCAGAAGATTCTCAACTTCAAGATAAACAAAATGTGGTTAATACCATTCAGCAATACTATGATAAAGTTTGGGAAAAAGGGGATTTAAGTGGTGGTTTTCTCGTGGCAAAAGGCGATAAAATTCTCTTCGAAAGCTATAGAGGTTTTGCCAAAGAAAATAATCAAGTTCCCATCAATAAAGATGTTCCGCTTCATATCGCTTCTATTTCTAAATCGCTTACCGCGATGGCAGTTCTTAAATTGGTAGAAGCTAGAAAAATAAATCTTCACGATAAAGTCACCCATTATTTTCCGAAATTCCCTTACAAAGAAGTAGAAGTGATTCACTTGCTTAATCATAGAAGTGGACTACCGAAATACGAATATTTCATCGAAAAATTAGGGCTTAAACCTAAAAATAAATATTTCACCAACCAAGAAGTTCTCGATTTGCTTATTCAGCACAAACCAGATTTGGCAAGAAATACCAACACTGGCTTTATGTATTGTAATACCAATTATGCGCTTCTTGCACTGATTGTAGAAAAAGTTACCGCACATCCTTTTCCTTTGGCGATGCAGAAAATCGTTTTCAAACCATTAGGAATGGAACATACATATATTTTTCAGCAAAAAGATTCTCTCAGAGCTGCTCAATCTTTTTATTATCAAGGAAGCAGATTGTATCCTACAGATAAATTAGATGGGATTTATGGGGACAAAAACTGCTACACCACGCCAAGAGATTTATTTAAGTTTTCAAAAGCGATGTACGCCGAAAATTTCTTGAGAAAAAGCCTTAAAGATTCTATTTTTACACCTTACAGTAACGAAAGACCTGGCGTAAACAATTATGGAATTGGTTTTAGAATGAAAGTTTTTGACAACGGAGAAAAACTTACGTTTCATAATGGTTGGTGGCATGGAAGCAATACCGCTTTTGTTCATTTACAAAAATCTAAAGTCACGATTATTGCTCTTGGAAACAAGTTTTCTAGAAGAGTGTATTCTGCGCTCACGCTTTCTTCATTGTTTGAAGATTTTCCTTTAGAAAGAGAAAAATTGAATAAACTCATGAACAAGGAAATAGATACTACAAAAGAGAATCACGATGCTGCGGCAGAATCTACCGAATAATTAACGCATATTTCTTAATTTTGCTCAAATTTCATCAATGAAAAAAATAATTTTTCTTCTTTTGCTTAACCTTTTGCTTTTTTCGTGTGCTAGAGTTGGCGCACCAAATGGCGGTACTAGAGATTCTTTGGCTCCTAAATTTTTAGGCTCTAATATAGATACTACTCGATTAAATGTTTCTAGAACGGTAAAGGAATTGAGGCTGGATTTTGATGAATATGTAATGCTGAAAGATTTTAATAAAAATTTCAATGTATCGCCACCGATTAAGAAAATTAAAAAAGTCATTCCTTCTAATCTGGCTAATAAATATGTTTTGATACAGTGGGAAGATACGCTTCAAGCCAATACTACCTATAATTTTAATTTTGGAAATGCCATTGTAGACAATAATGAGTCTAATCCTTTGCCTTACTTTAATTTTGCGTTTTCTACAGGAGATAAAATAGATGACCTTTTCGTGAGTGGAACCGTGAAAGATGCCATGACGCTCATCAAAGAAAATCAAACGGCAAAAGACAATAAAATGGTAGTGGGACTCTATAAAGCAGGCGAAAATCTAGACTACAAACAGAAACCCGATTATATTACCAAAGTAGACGAAGAAAATTATTTTGAACTCAATTTTTTACCAAAAGGGGAATTTGTAATTATAGCTTTTGATGACGAAAATCAAAACTCTGTTTACGATGCAGGAAAAGAAAAAGTTTCTTTTTTGAAAGAAAAAATTACCTTAGACAGCACAAGTGTAAGAGGTCTAAAATTGAAACTTTACCCTTCTAAAAAAGTGGTAAAATACAAAGAAAGTAAAGCCATCAATGGCGGTTTGTTGATGACTTTTGAAGGAAATCCAGAAACGGTAGATGTAAAATCGCTTTCAGAAGATCTGAAAGATTTCAAAGTGACACATGCAAAACGTTCGGATTCTGTGAATATTTGGTTTGATGCAGAGAAGAGTAATTTGGGTGGAACTGTTTCTAAGCAAGTGAAATTAAGTTATTTTACACCTACGATTAGTGATACCATTTCCGTGAGTTATAAAGCAGTGAAAGATGAGTTTAAACTCTCTAATGAAGCAGGGAATTTAATCGCCCCAGAAAATAATTTTGTGATTAATACATCGTTGCCCATAGAAAATCTCAACACTTCTTCTTGGAAATTGGAGAGCGATAGCATAGCACAAGATTTCACTGCGAAAATTTCAGAGAAAAATCCGTTTAAAATTCTAGTGAATTCTAGTTTTAAACCGACGAAAAAATATGTTTTAACGATTCCAAAAGAAACCGTTTCTTCTTATTACAGCAGTAATGATAAGTCGTTCCAATTTCAATTTGAGATTGATAAACCAGAAAATTATGGTTCTTTCACGGCTGTGATTAAAAATAAACCTACGGCTAAATTTTGGGTAGAATTGACCAATGAAAAAGGCGAAATCTTATATTCTCAGTTCACCAATGCCTCAGAAGTTTCCTTCAAAAATCTGAAACCAGCGACTTATATTGCCAGAATTAGAGTAGACAATAATGGAAATGGATTCTGGGACGAAGCAGATTTTGCGCAAAATATCGCTGCTGAAGACGTCTACATTTTTGAGAAAGAAATTAATGTAAGACCACTTTGGGAAATTAAGGAAGATTGGGAACTTACCAATCGTTAAAAGTAGAATTTTAGAATATTTTGAACTCATAAATATATTCAAATGAAAAAAGTACTCATCGGAATTGTTGTTTTCTTGGTTTTGATACAGCTTATTCCTATCGACAGAACCAATAAACCTGTAGACCCGAAACAGAATTTTGTAGAGGTGCTCAAAACTCCGAAAGATGTAACCGAAATGCTGAAAAATGCGTGTTACGATTGTCATAGCAACGAGGTGAAATATCCTAGTTATGCTTACATTGCTCCTATTTCTTGGTCGATTAAGCATCACGTAAATGAAGGCAAAGAAAATGTGAATTTCTCTGAATGGATGACGTATAACAAAGATCAAAAAGACCACATTTTAGATGAAATCATCGAAACGATAGAGCGTAAAGAAATGCCATTTAAAGGTTATATTCCGATGCATCCAGAAGCTAATCTTACTGATGCTCAAAGAAAAATATTGATTGATTATTTTAAAGGATTACAAAAATCTGGTCAATACTAAAAACTAAAAAAGCTCCGAAAAGGAGCTTTTTTTATTGATAATTTTCTAAAAATTTTCTCTGCGAATCGAAAGCGATTTCCTCAAGATTGAGTTCTGAAATTTTCACCCAAATGGTTTCTGAAATTTCGTGAGCTTCTAGTTTTTTGATTGCTATTTTTTCTTCTACTCGATATTCAAAGAATAAGTCCAAAGTATTATAGTCTACTTCTTTGTAATGATAAACATTGGGCAGACTTCCCACGAATTTTAAATTGTTGAGGTCTATTTCTATTCCCAATTCTTCTTTTAATTCTCTGGCACAAGTTTCTTCGGCGCTTTCTTTTGGGTCTGTAAAACCGCCAGCTAAATCTAGTTTCCCGATTTTAGGATTTTGATTTCTCTTGGTTAATAATAATTCGTCTTCGCATCTTATTAATACTGCAACTGCGGCGGCGATATTTTGATACATTACAAAATCACATTGTGAACAAGAAAATTTCTTTTCTCCATCAAAAATCAGCGTTTCTTGACCGCACTTTGGGCAATATTTTAAATGTTTCATTTGTTTCTTGGGTGGTATTTCAGAATTACATCATGCAATTCTTCGGTTTTTAAATGGGTGTAAATTTCTGTGGTGGTAATGCTAGAATGTCCCAGCATTTCTTGGATAAACCTTAAATCTACACCGTTTTGCAAAAGATGAGTAGCAAAAGAATGACGGAAAGTATGTGGAGAAATACTTTTTCTGATTCCCGCTTTTTCTACCAATTCTTTGATGATGATGAATACAATCACTCTAGACATAGAAGAACCTCTACTGTTTAGGAAAATGTGGTCTTCATATTTTTTGCCAATTTTATTGTTTGCTCTTACATTATTGATGTAGTTCAAAATAAGATTTGCAGTGTAATTAGCAAGCGGAACGTATCTCACTTTTTTACCTTTACCTTCTACTTTTATAAAGTTTTCTTTGAAATTAACATCAGAAATTTTAAGTTCTATTAATTCAGAAACTCTAAGGCCACAACCATACAATACTTCTATGATGCAGTGATTTCTCACGCCTAAATCAGTACTTAAATCGATTGATTTAATAATTTTTTCCACATCTTCGAAGCTTAGCGTATCAGGTAAATATAAGCCTAATTTTGGACCTTCAAGAAGTGTGGAAGGATTGTCTTCTCTAATTTCTTCTTCGATAAGATATTTAAAAAAAGATTTAATAGAAGATATTCCTCTTGCTTGAGTTCTTTCGCTTATTTTTTCTTTGGTAAGATAAAGGAGAAATTCTTGTAAGTTTTCAAAAGTTATTTTGTCGGGAGTAGTGTTGTCTAGTTTTTCCTCTGAGAAAGCTTTTAGTTTCTTCACATCTCGTATGTATGCATCTAAAGTATTGTCAGAGAAATTCCTCTCGAATTTGAGAAAATGTGAAAAATTCTCAATCGTTTCATTCCAAGTCATTTGTGTTTGTTTTTATTGTGTTTTTAAGTGCAGATGAGCATGCAAATATCATGCTAAACTGTCTTATTTGAGATTTTCCTCAGAGATTTGAAGAACTTCTACTTGAGCATTTTCTAAAAATTTTAATCCTTCTGTATCTGAGTATTGGTCTATATAGACTAGTCTTTTGATGCCAGATTGTAATATAAGTTTGCTGCATTCTTTACACGGCGAAAGTGTAAGGTAAAGAGTAGCACCTTTTGCAGACTGAGTACTAGAAGCTAATTTTAAAATGGCATTTGCTTCTGCATGAAGCACGTACCAATGCGTTTTTCCGCCTTCGTCTTCACAACAATTTTCTGCACCAGAAGGAGTTCCGTTATATCCGTCAGAAATAATCATTCTGTCTTTTACAATGAGTGCTCCTACTTTTTTTCTTTCGCAGTAAGAAAGTTTTGCCCATTCTTTAGCCATTTTAAGATAGGCTAAGTCAAATTTATTGTGATTCATTTTAAAATTTTTAAAATTAGCTTCTTACTCTTTTCTAAATTTTTAGAAATTAGGCTTTCTTTTTTCTAAAAATGCAGAAACGCCTTCTTTTTTATCTTCCATTTCGAATAATTCTCCGAAAGATTTGATTTCTAATTCATAACCTTCAGCAGAATCTGATGCATTCACCGCAGCAATGGCTTTAGAAATTCCTTGCGGTGAATTTTTAGAAATAAGGGTGGCTAATTCTTTGGTTTTTGGTAATAATTCTTCTAAACTAAAAACTTCGTTTACCAAACCCATTTCTTTTGCTCTACTCGCCGAAATCATTTTAGCAGAGAAAATCATTTCATTCGCAAGTCCTTTTCCTACTAATTTTGGTAATCTTTGGGTGCCTCCATAACCAGGAATAAGACCTAAAGTAACTTCTGGTAAACCTAATTTTGCATTTTCTGAAGCATATCTTATGTGACAAGCCATCGCAAGTTCTAAACCACCACCCAATGCAAATCCATTTACAGCGGCAATAACAGGTTTTCTTAGATTTTCTATTTTATTGAATAGCGAATTTTGTCCGTTTCTGGCTAATTCCTCTGCTTTGTCTTGACCGAAATCAGAAAACTCTTTAATGTCTGCTCCGGCTACAAATGATTTTTCGCCACTTCCTGTGATGATGATGACTCTGCAATTAGAATCTTGTTCTAGCTGAGATAAAGCTTCGCTCAATTCACTGATAGTAGCTCCATTTAAAGCGTTTAAACTCTGTGGTCTATTAATGGTAATGGTAGAAATTTGACCTTCGTTTTCTAGGAGAATATTTTGGAAATTCATGGTAGAGTAGTATTAAATTTACGATTTTTAGGATAAGTGCAAAATAACTAATTTTTGGCCTAAAATACAAAAAAGCCAAGCACTTATATACTTGACTCTTTTAAGTTTGGTATAAGTTTGTTCTTATTTGGCGTGGTTCATAATTCCCTCGTCTAGTTTTACTTGAAGTCCTGCCGCAATTCTCATTCCCATTTCTACATTCGCTCTGAAGAAATGACACAATTGTCTGTTGATGATTTCATCTCTTTTCGGTCCGTCAATTTTTTTCATGTGACCAATAATATTATTCACCAAATTGGTTCTGTCTTCTTGGTTCATCGCTTTGGTGTAGAGTAGACCTGGCTGTGTATAATGGTCGTTATCATTTTCATTTCTATCGAAATGCGCTACACGATTGCTGTCTAGTTCCTCTTCAAATTTTTTGTAAGAAGGATCAGGTTTTATGTCGTCAAAACTGTTAGGATGGTAATTCGGTGCGTCTTCATAATCTCTAGAATCTGCCATAAATCCGTCTCTTTGATAATTATGAGTTGCAAAAGGACATCTGTTAACTTCTAATTGATGTGCATTTACGCCCACTCTGTATCTGTGAGCATCCGGATAAGAAAATAATCTTCCTTGAAGCATTTTATCAGGCGAAAAACTAATTCCATCAATCAAATTACTTGGCGAAAAAGTAGATTGTTCTACATGTGCAAAATAATTTTTAGGAATTTCATTAAGTTCCATTTCACCGACTTCAATCAGTGGAAATTCTGCTTGAGGCCAAACTTTAGTAATGTCAAAAGGATTCCATTTAAATTCTCTAGATTCTTCTTCGGTCATTACTTGTATGTACATGGTCCATTTCGGAAAATCGCCATTTTCTATAGCATTGCAAAGATCTTCTTGTGCAAAATCTGGATTTTCTCCAGCCATTTGAGTGGCTTCTGTATCGGTGAAGTTTTTAATCCCTTGTTTGGTTTTTAGATGAAATTTCACCCAAATTCTCTCATTTTTATCATTAATCATCGAAAAAGTATGAGAACCAAAACCGTGCATATGTCTGTAACCATAAGGAGTTCCTCTGTCGCTCATCAAAATCAATACTTGATGTAAACTTTCTGGATTTAAGCTCCAAAAATCCCACATCATGGTATGAGATTTCAAGTTGGTTTTCGGGTGTCTTTTTTGAGTATGAATAAAATCTGGGAATTTTTTAGCGTCTTTGATGAAAAATACGGGGGTGTTATTTCCTACCAAATCCCAATTTCCGTCTTCGGTATAGAATTTTAGCGCAAAACCTCTAGGATCTCTTGCGGTATCTGCACTCCCTTTTTCTCCGCCTACAGTAGAAAATCTAGCAAACATTCTACAAGTGTTTCCTACTTTAGAGAATAATTTGGCTCTGGTGTATTTTGTAATATCGTGAGTTACGGTAAATTTTCCGTAAGCGCCTGTTCCTTTTGCATGAACGATTCTTTCTGGGATTCTTTCTCTTACAAAATGCGCTAGATTTTCTTGTAGAATAAAATCTTGCAACAAAACAGGTCCTCTTGCTCCAACCGTTTGAGAATCTTGATGTTCAAAATACGGTATTCCTGATGAATTGGTTAGCTTCTTACTCATGATGGTTGTTTTTTCTGGATAACAAAGTAACGAATAAAAATTAATTTTTGGAGCGAAAAATTTCAAGTCTAATTATATATAACGTCAATCAAAAAATAGAAATCAATACATGATTCCTATCATGCAGAAATATTATTTTTTCTCGCATATCTTCTCTATATTTGTAATAGAATTTATAAATAAGTACCCTACAAATGAATATTCAACAATTAGAATATCTTATCGCAGTAGATAAATATAAACACTTCGGAAAAGCTGCTCAAGCTTGTTTTATTACCCAACCTACTTTAAGTGCAATGATTCAGAAGTTTGAAGATGAGATGGAAGTAAAAATCTTTGATAGAACTACCCATCCTATTAGAACTACAGATATTGGTGCGCAAATTATTGATCAAGCAAAAGTAGTAGTAGATTCTGTAATGGAACTGAAAAACAAAGCAAGTATTTTAAACAATGTTCTTGCTGGGAGAATTAACTTAGGGATTATTCCTACCGTTTCCAGTTTTATTTTGCCAACAGAAATTTTTGATTTTCTTTCTAAAAACCCAAAAATTGAGTTGAATGTAAAAGAAATGACCACTGAAAACATTATTAAAGCACTGAAATCAGGAGAATTAGATGCAGGAATTATTTCTACACCTTATTCTGATGCAGAAGAGTTTTTCAGCGACTTTTTATTCAATGAAGAGTTGATGGTGTATTCAGCAGATAAAATTGCGAATGATAATAAAGATGAATTCATCTTGCCAGAAGATGTAGATGTGAATAAAGTTTGGCTTTTAGAAGAAGGAAACTGTTTAAGAACACAATTTGAAAATATCTGCAACCTTAAAGAAAACTCTCTGAAGCCTAAAAATTTAGATTTTATGGCGTCTAACATTAATACTTTGGTGCAAATGGTAGATAAAGTAGGCGGTTTAACCGTTTTACCAGAATTAGCAGTATCACAGCTTCAGGAAAATCAAAAAGATAAAATTCACCGTTTCAAAAAGCCTTTCCCAAGTAGAGAAATCAGCATGATTTATTACAAGCCTACTTACAAACAAAAAATTCTAGACGAATTGGTGAAATCTATTAAAACTTCCCTAGAACCGAAGTTGAATTATACCCAATTCCCACAAGATTTTGTAAAAATAAAACCACAATAATTTTTGTCAAGAAGCTCTTCAAATTTTTGAGGAGCTTTTTTTCTAAGTATTTTGATATTAATAAAATACTCTGTAATTTTGCCCAACAAATTTTAGAGGAAAAATTTGGACTGATTGCAACCTCAATAAAAAATGCTAAAACAGATTTCTTCTTTTTAGTTCTCATAAGGTTTGCCTTCCATTTTTTTCTGTTTTAATCCTTAAAAAGAAAATAATAATATGCCTTATTTATTTACATCTGAATCTGTTTCAGAAGGACATCCAGACAAAGTAGCAGACCAAATTTCTGATGCGCTTATCGATAATTTTTTAGCTTATGATAGAAATTCTAAAGTCGCTTGCGAAACCTTAGTCACTACAGGACAAGTTGTACTAGCAGGAGAAGTAAAATCAGAAGCTTATCTAGATGTACAGACCATCGCCAGAGAAGTGATCAATGGAATAGGTTATACCAAAGGTGAATATATGTTTAATGGTGATTCTTGTGGCGTAATTTCTGCAATTCACGAGCAATCTTCAGATATTAATCAAGGAGTTGATAGAAAATCTGGAGAATCTTTTGAAGAGAAAGCAAATGCTCAAGGTGCAGGAGACCAAGGAATGATGTTCGGTTATGCAACCAATGAAACCGAAAACTATATGCCACTTGCTTTAGATTTAGCGCATTCTATTCTTAGAGAACTTTCTGCGATTAGAAGAGAAGGTACAGAGATTGCTTATCTTCGTCCAGATGCTAAATCTCAGGTTACTATAGAATATTCTGATGATCATAAACCGCAGAGAATAGATGCTATTGTAGTTTCTACTCAGCACGATGATTTTGCAGAAGATGAAGAAATGCTAGCAAAAATTAGAAAAGATATTGTAGAAATTCTTATTCCTAGAGTTGTTGCTCAACAAAAACCAGAAATTCAGGCATTATTTAATGACCAAATTAAATATCATATCAATCCTACGGGTAAATTTGTAATTGGCGGACCTCACGGTGATACTGGTCTTACCGGTAGAAAAATTATTGTAGATACTTACGGCGGAAAAGGAGCTCACGGTGGTGGTGCATTTTCTGGAAAAGACCCTTCAAAAGTGGATAGAAGTGCCGCTTACGCTACCAGACATATTGCTAAAAATCTAGTTGCAGCAGGGGTTGCAGATGAAGTTTTGGTGCAAGTTTCTTATGCCATTGGTGTTGCAGAACCTTGCGGATTATTCATTAATACATATGGAACTTCCAAAGTAGGAATTAATGATGGGGATTTAGCAAAAAAAGTTCAAGAATTATTTGACCTAAGACCTTATGCTATTGAACAGAATTTGAAATTAAGAAACCCAATCTATCAAGAAACTGCAGCTTACGGACATATGGGAAGAGATTATTATGTAGCGAGTAAAACCTTTAATAAAGGACAAAAAAACGAACTTACCATAGATGATTTAGAATTCTTTACTTGGGAAAAACTAGACCGAGTAGAAGATGTAAAAAAAGCTTTCGGATTATAAGAGTTCATTAAAATTATAACAGATAAACCGTTCATTTATGAGCGGTTTTCTTATTTTTACACAAAAATTTAAAATGAATTTCAAAAAGTATCTATTTATATTCTCTTTAATTGTGTTTTCTAGTTTTTCTAAAGCTCAGATTACCGTGCATCCTACCATTTTTGCGGGTTACGAATATCAAAATCAAAGTTTCGGAGAATTAGGAGCTCGATTTATTTTTTTAAAGAAAGATGATGTTTTGTATAGAATTTCTGGTTCAGCTTTAGTGGGTTTAGTAAATAGTAAGTTTACGGTTTTGCCAAAAATACAAGGAGATGCGCTTTTTAATTTTAGTAAAAATGATGACATTAAGCATTCTTATTACTTTCTTTTAGGAGCAGAAGCCACAAATAAATATATAGCACCAAAAGCGGGTATTTCTCTTTTTGGGATTGTAGATTTCACTGGCGGCTATGCCTTTAATTATGGTCGTCAATTGATTAATGGTAAGGAATTAAAAGGACTTAATTTTAATTTTAGCATTAATATTCCTTTGGTGGTTTTAGAATAATTAAGATAAAAATATTAGCCATTTTAGTAAATTTATAAAAATTTGTTTTGATATTATCACAATTTTTATAAATTTGTCATTCATAACAGTAAACCATAAGCTATAGAACAAAACATTTACTTCATTTAATAAACTACTAAAAAAAACGTGATATACTAGCACTAGTGCTGGTTACTACTATAATGAAGTAACGTTATGGCTACTACAATAATTACAGACAGTTTGCTTATTGCTAAATATCAGCAAGGTGACGAAGATGCCTTATCTGAATTAATTAGGCGAAATAAAAAAGAACTCTATTCATTCATTTTCTATAAAATAATGGATGAAGAATTAGCAAATGACCTCTTTCAAGATACTTTTGTGAAAATCATTATTTCCTTAAAAGAAGGAAGATATAATGATGATGGTAAATTTATTCTTTGGGCAAAAAGAATTGCTCATAATCTAATTATTGACCATTTTAGGCTGAAGAATAAATATGTGAAAATCTCTGAAACTACCTATGAAAATGATGAATTTTCTATATTTGATTTGTTGAGAGAAACCGAAGAAAACATAGAAGACAGACTTGTTACCAACCAGATATATGAAGATTTAATGAAAATTACGTTGTTTTTGCCAGAGAATCAGCAAGAAGTCATTAGATTGCGTTTTTTTGATGGGTTAAGTTTCAAAGAAATTGCAGAGCAAACTAATACCAGTATTAATACAACTTTAGGTAGAGTACGCTATGCGCTAATTAATATGAGAAAAATAATGGAGGATAATCAAATAATTTTAACAAGGTAATACAATAAAATATTAGGCCGTTTCGTTATGGTAATAAACAACCATACTAAGCCTATGAAAAAAAATTACCCTCTTAAAAATCCGATTTTGATGCCTAAAAAATCTACCATAGATTTTTTATTAAATTTTTCAAAATCTATTGCTGTTTTACAGACAAATAACAAGAAATTTATAGTTTCTAAAAATTAAATTTAACTATTTTACCTAAATTTGTGCCCTATGAAAAACATAAGGCACATTTTTTTTGACCTAGATAATACACTTTGGGATCATCGTAAAAACGCAAAACTTACTCTAGAAAAACTTTTTGAAAAATATCAGATTCAAGAAAAATTTCAAATAAAATTTGAAGATTTTCATACCAAGTATGATAAAATTAATGAACACCTTTGGGAATTGATTAGAGACGAAAAAATAGATAAAGAATACCTTAGAAAGCATCGTTTTTATGATACTTTTTTGCATTTTGATGTAGATAATTTTGAACTGGCTCAGATTTTTGAACATCAGTTTTTAGACGAAATTATAGCTTATAATGAATTGATAGAAGGAAGCATAGAAATTTTAGAATATTTGAAATCTAAAAACTATACAATTCATATTCTATCAAATGGTTTCCACGAAGTTACTCACCGAAAAATTGACGGTTCTGGCATCAGAAAATATGTAGATACCGTAACCAGCGCAGATGATGTAAATGTGAGAAAACCCAATCCTAGAATTTTTGAATACGCTCTTAACCAAGCTAATGCAGCAAAGTCAGAATCTATTCTCATAGGTGATGATTGGATTGCGGATATCGAAGGCGCTCGGAATTTCGGGATTGAAGTAATTTTCTTTAATGCTTTACGAGAAAACAAAACCGAAGAAGGTTTGATAGTTATTCAAAAATTAGATGAAATTAAAAACTATTTGTAAATAACAAGTTGTTTTTAAAAATTCCATAGGAAAACACCAATGTGAAAAGGTGAATTTTATTTTTTTTCAAAAGAATAAAATTTATTTTGAATATATAAAAATTTTAGCTTAATCAAAAATAATAAGATAATTAGTTGTATAATTTTAATTTTAATTTTAATTTTAATTTAGTTCTCATTAAACAATTAAATTAATTATTATGAAAAAATTATTATTTGTAGCAGCTTTAGGAGTTGTTGGTTTAGTGAGTGCTAAGGATTTAATAGGCAAAGAATCAGAAAAAAAAGCAGACGAAAAGCCTAAGAAAGAGGTTAAATCAAGTAAAAATCTTGACCCTGGTGACAATTGTATAACAATTACTACTTCTTGTGGAGCGCCTCTTTGGTATTGTGGAGATGGTAAAACATCAGATAGATTACAAGAACTTATGGATGCGGGTGAAGCTATTTTTTGTGGAGGAAATTAGAGTTGAAAATGACGAAAAAAATTATTGGCATATTTTTATTTATTGGATTTTTATTTGTTTTTTCCCAAGAAAAAGCAAGTTTAGTTTATGAGTATTCTTATATTAAAGATTCATTAAACACACAGAGCAAGAAAATTGAGTATTTCCAATTAAGAGTTTTAGATAAATTTTCACTATTTGTTAGTGAAAAAAATATCAAAAGAGATTCTTTGTCTCAAAGTTTAATCAAAAATTTTGAACAAAAGAAATCAAATTCTTTTGATTTAACAGGTTATCCTTTATCTGATTTTAAGTTTTATTTATTAAAATATTTTTCTGAAAATAAATTTAAGATATATCAAAAATTTGAAAAACAATTTTATTTCTACACAGAAGAAGAATTACCTATTTGGATTTTAAAATCCGAAGTTGTAAAGATTGGTGATTTGAATTGTCATAAAGCAGAGACTTTTTATAGAGGCAGAAAATGGATAGCTTGGTATACTACAGATGTACCAATCATTACAGGTCCATATAAGTTTTCTAATTTGCCTGGAATGGTTGTTCAACTCGAAAATTCTACAGGGACACTTTCTTTTAATTTAGTAAGTTATAAAGTTGGCTCAAAAAATGAAGATGTTTTTTTGCCTGAAAATATGATTTCGAATGCTAAAGAGATTAAAAGAAAAGAGTTTTTAATTTTGGAACAATCAACTAAAGAAAATTTGATTCTAAAGGCTAAAAATCTTGGTATGGGTATTTCAGCTGAACAAGAAAAAAGCTACCGAGATAAAATCAAAAAAGATAACAATCCAATAGAACTAAAATAACAAAAATCCCTTTCAAATTTTTTGAAAGGGATTTGTTTTTTATAGAATTAATCTTACGCCTCCTAAATCTTCAACTCTGTGGCTAAATCTATCACCAGGCGAAGAGATAAACATAAAGTTTTTAGGAATGTGCCATTTTTTGCTGAGTTCATCTACTTTTTCAGGGGTGAATTCACCTTGTTCTATGATGTATTCCATATCTACTTCGGGATATGCTCTGTCTAGCGCATCAAAATCTGCCAAAAATTGTTCTGTAGGGTTTTGATATTCTTTTAGTACAGAAACTATTTTTATTTTGTTGGTGGTTTCATTTTCGTGTAGGTACATCATTACCTTGTTTAGAGATGCAATATCATCACCTTTAGAAAAGAAAACAAATTGTTGCTTGGTTAATTCTTTGATGGAATTGTAAAGTGATCTTTCGCTTAGAACGGTATGTTTTCTATATTTACCTTGTACAGACCTAAGTAATTTAGCTATGAAAACCATAATGTCTTTTCTTGCTAGCATTGCAGAAATGATTAATATAGATGGTACAAAGTACGTGAGAAAGGTTACCAAGTATTTCGGGTTAGAAACTACAGTTCCGTAAATGGCAATAACTACGGCAATTAAGGCAATCAAAACAGAAAATGGACTGGCGATTTCGGGTCTTGGTAATTTGGTTCTTCTTAGTTTTAACAAGATATTACCAATGGCAAAAAACGCCATAACTGTTAAAAATGATAAAGCATATACACCAGCCAAAGGACCTATTTCTCCGTTGGTGACAAATAAAACCGAAATACAAAGTAAGAAAAATAAGGCCAAAATTCTATAAGTACTTCCTTTTTTGTTTTCCTTTAAGAAATAGTTTGGGAGAATTCTATCTAAAGTCATTCTTTTAATTAAACCATTTACCCCAACAAAAGAGGTAAGAACCGCACCACTGAGAACAGTAACTGCATTTATAGAAATAAGTGTAGCCAAATATTTACCACCTGTAAGTTCTGCCATATGAGAAAGAAAAGAATTTTTATATTCATTTACTTCTGAAAGTGGCATAATCGAAATGGCTAAAATTGCCATCAAAGGATTAAGAACAGAAACGGCAATCCACATGTTTTTTAGCGTTTTTGGGAAAACGCCTTTGTCTTGTTCCTCCACAAAATTGGCAGAACTTTCAAACCCAGAAATTCCTAGCATTGCAGCACTGAATCCTAAGATTAAAGCCTTAAGAATTCCGCCTGATTGTAATGGCATTTTCCAGTTTTGGATAAGAATATCTAAACCATTATTGGCAATAAAGTAAATTGAAAATATGACCAATACCAGCATTGAAATCATATGAAAAACAAAAATCACCAATGCAACAATGGCACTTTCTGAGATTCCTAAAATGGTAATTCCCAAAAAGAAAAGCAATAAGAAAAAGGTAGCCCAAATTACATTGAAACTCGGGAATATATGATGTAAATAGTGCATTCCTTCACTTGCAGAAATTACCGCTGTTGCCATATAAGACAAAATGGTAAGTGTAGCTGCTAGTGCTGCATTACTTTTGGAGGAAGAATTAAGTAGTACATTGTATGCACCACCGTTTAGAGGAAGCGCGCCTACAACTTCGCCATAAATTTTCCTGAATAAAAAGAGCGTTCCGGCAACCATCAAAAGTGCAATCCATGCATATTGACCAGCTACGCCAATCGTAAGAGCAGAAACATATAATACAGAGGAGGTGATATCGTTACCACAGATAGCAGTAGCGTTCCATTCATTTAGTTTTTTGTGCGACATTATTTGTGTTTGTTTTGGCGTAAATATACAAATTACATTCCAAGACTCGCTCTCACTCTTTTCAAAGTTTCGGCAGCTATTTTTCTGGTTTTTTCTGCACCTTCTTGTAATTTAGCATCTAGTTCAGAAAGATTGTTCATATAATAATTGAATTTTTCTCTTTCTGTTTTGAAATTTTCTAGAATTAAATTTAATAATTCGGTTTTTGCATGACCATAACCGTAATTTCCTCCCAAATATTTAGCTCGCATTTCTGCAACTTGAGTTTCGTTTGCCAATAAAGAATAAATTGCAAAAACTTTACAAGTATCAGGATTTTTCGGTTCTTCTAAAGGCGTAGAATCGGTTTCGATAGACATAATTTGTTTCTTCAAAGGTTTGTCTGCCAAGAAAATATTGATAATATTTCCTCTTGATTTAGACATTTTTTGCCCATCAATTCCAGGAACATATTTGGTGTTTTCTTGCAATTCAGCTTGTGGAAGCACAAAAACTTCTCCCATTTGATTGTTAAATCTCGCACCAACATCTCTCGCCATTTCCAAATGTTGCAACTGGTCTTTCCCAACTGGAACTATTTCTGCATCGTACAACAAAATATCTGCTGCCATCAACATTGGATACGTAAAAAGTCCTGCGTTTACATCTTCTAATCGATCTGCTTTATCTTTGAAAGAATGTGCCAATTGCAATCTAGAAAACGGGAAAAAGCACGACAAATACCAAGAAAGTTCACAAACTTCGGGAATATCAGATTGTCTGTAGAAATAGGTTTTTTCGGTGTCTAAACCGCAAGCTAACCAAGCTGCAGCAATTTCGTAAGTGTTTTGTTTTAGTTCTTCAGCATTTTTAATTTGAGTTAAAGAGTGCATATTGGCAATAAACAAAAACGATTCGTTTTCAGATTTTTTAGATAATTCTATGGCAGGAATTATGGCTCCCAAAAGATTTCCTAAATGTGGAGTTCCTGTTGCTTGTATTCCGGTGAGGATTCTTGACATTTTTCTATGATTGATAAATGATGGTTGATAATTGATTGTAAAGTTGAGCAAAAATACGGAAAAGAAAAAACTTCAAGAAATTTCTTGAAGTTTATATGATTAAAAAAGAAAATTTTAAATCTCCAAACCATTAGGAAATGCTTTTCTTCTAAAAATAAGCAATAATGCAGCACCTATGGTAATCGCAGAATCTGCCACATTAAAAATATAACTAAAAAATTCAAAATGTCTTCCTAATGCATCAAAAGAAAACATAGGAAAATGGAACATATCTACCACGCAGCCCTTCATAAAATGAGAATAACCGTGCCCGAAAGGAACCAATTTAGAAACGCCACTATAACCAATCCAAGTGTTGGTAGATGCGTCATAAAAAGAACCACTATCGAAAATCATTCCGTAGAACATTCCATCAATCAGGTTTCCTATAGCACCTGCAAAAATAATAGACATTGGGATGATGAGGTAATTAGACGCGCCTTCTTTCAGCCATTTTTTGAAAAGGTAAACCATTCCTCCGATTAAGAAAACTCTTAGAATTACCAATAAATATTTCCCTAGAAGTCCACCAAACTGAATTCCGTACGCCATTCCCGGATTTTCTACAAAGGTGATTTTCCACCAATCTAATCCAAAAACATTAATGCTTTCATTAATGCTAAAGTGTGTTTTTATATAGATTTTAGAAGCTTGGTCTAACAATAAAACCAAAAATGTAATCAATGCTATTTTTTTCAAAACAAAAATTTTAAATTAATTATTTCTGAGAAAGTTCGTCTAATCTTTTGCGATCTTTTTCGCTTAAATCTTCGATTCCGTTTTTGCCCATTTTACTTAAAAGATGGTCTATTTCTTTTTGCCTTTCTAGTTTTTCGGAGTTATAACGGTCGTCAATAGTATAATTTTTATCTTTTTTTGGGGATATTTTTTCTTGAATATCATTTCTGAAGAAGAAAACTAAAATCACCAAAACGAGCAAAATGATAACGAAAGTATTCATAAAACAAGGGTGTATTTACACAATTTTGTCATTCAGAAAGAACTTTAGAATCGGCAAAAACCGCTTAAATTCTTACGGAATGACAAAATATAATTTTATTTTTTTACAGATTTTTAAACTTCCAACTTTCTTATCTCTGCATATTTTTTGCCTCTATACTTAGAGTAGCGTGCGGAACGGCCATTAATCTTTCTTTTGGGATTAACTTTCCTGTAACTCTACAAACGCCGTAAGTTTTATTTTCAATTCTTATCAAAGCATGTCTTAAGTCACGAAGAAATTTTTCTTGTCTTCCTGCTAAAATTGCATTTTGCTCTTTACTTAGTGTTTCTGCACCTTCTTCAAAAGCCTTGAAAGTAGGAGAAGTATCATCTGTACCATTGTTTTGGTTGTTGATAAAACTCTCATTTATCATCGTTAAGTCTCTTTCTGCTTTTTCTATTTTAGATTGTATTAATGCTTTGAACTCTTTCAGTTCTGCATCACTGTATCTTACTCTTTCTTCTGCCATAATCTTTAAATTTGAGACTTGAGATTCGAGATTTAAGATTTGAAAGTTTCTTTATTGGTGTTTCAAATTTCAAATTTCAAATTTCAAATTTTGTTAATGTTTACTTTAAAGTTCACTTCATTTATTTCTATTTCTTCCGAAATTGGAAGTGAATTTACAAAATCTATTTTATCTGACAATACTTCTTCGCAAATATATCGTTCATTGTTAATAAGTTCTTGCTTGTAAGGGCAGCTTTCTTCTAGGATTATTGAAATTCTGTCTGTTAAATCAAAATCTTTTTCTTTTCTTAAATTCTGGACTCTATTAATGAATTCTCTTGCAATTCCTTCTGCTTTTAACTCATCTGTAATGGTTAAATCTAATGCCACAGTAACTTTACCTTCACTTGCAACCGTCCAACCTGGGATGTCTTTTGTAGAAATTTCTACATCTTCCAAACCTATTTCGTAACCTGCAACAGTCATTTTTCCTTCTTTTTCAATAGTGGAAATTTGCTCCGAAGTCATATTAGTAATTTCACCAGCAACCGTTTTCATATCTTTTCCTAGTCTTTGACCTAAAGATTTGAAATTCGGCTTAATTTGTTTTACAATTAAATGACTTGCTTCTTCTGCATTAATTAATTGTAATTCTTTTACATTCACTTCTTGTTTGATGAGTTCCGAAACCGCTAAAATTTGCTCTTCCGTTTTCTTGTCTAGAACAGGAATCATCACTTTTTGAAGTGGTTGACGAACCTTCACGTTTTCTTTCTTTCTCAGAGAGAACACCATAGAAGTGATGGTTTGAGCCAAATGCGTTTTTTCTACTAAATTTTGGTCGATTAAACTTTCATTCACTTTAGGAAAATCAGTTAAATGGACAGATTCTGCTGCATCTTTTCCTGTAACCGCGTTCAAATCTTGGTAAAATTGATCCATAAAGAACGGAGCAATTGGCGCAGAAATTTTCGCAACAGTTTCTAAACAAGTATATAAAGTTTGGTAAGCAGAGATTTTGTCTTCAGAATAATCTCCTTTCCAGAAACGTCTTCTGCACAATCTTACATACCAGTTACTTAAATTATCATTTACGAAATTATTAATCGCTCTTGCTACTTTCGTTGGTTCGTAATCTTCGTAGAATTCGGTAACATCTTTCACCAAAAGATTTAATTCTGATAAAATCCATCTATCGATTTCTGGTCTGTTTTCAACTTCTTTTTCAGAATAATTAAATCCATCAACATTCGCATACAAACTAAAGAAAGAATACGTGTTGTAAAGCGTTCCGAAGAATTTTCTACGCACTTCATCAATTCCTTCTAAGTCAAATTTTAAATTTTCCCAAGGATTGGCGTTAGAAATCATATACCAACGCGTCGCATCAGGTCCATATTTTTGTAAAGTTTCAAACGGGTCAATTGCATTTCCGAGACGTTTAGACATTTTTTGTCCGTTTTTGTCAAGTACTAAACCGTTGGAAACCACATTTTTATAAGCAATAGAATCGAAAACCGTAGTTCCAATTGCGTGAAGTGTGTAAAACCAACCTCTAGTTTGGTCAACTCCTTCTGCAATAAAATCTGCAGGGAAAGCTTTTCCGCTGTCAATCATTTCCTTGTTTTCAAAAGGATAATGCAATTGTGCATAAGGCATAGAACCAGAATCAAACCAAACATCAATCAAATCAGATTCACGTTTCATTGGTTTTCCGCTGTCTGAAACCAAAGTGATGGCATCTACAATATTTTTATGTAAATCTATTTTTGCATAATTTTCTTTAGACATATTTCCGATTTCAAAATCTTTGAAAGGACTTTCAGTCATAAAACCTGCATCTATAGATTTTTGAATTTCGGTTACCAATTCTTCTACAGAACCGATTACTTTTTGTTCTTTCAGGTCTTCGCTTCTCCAAATTGGCAAAGGAATTCCCCAATATCTTGAACGAGAAAGATTCCAGTCGTTTACATTTTCTAACCAATTAGCAAATCTTCCTTCACCAGTTGACTTTGGCTTCCAATTGATGGTTTCATTCAGTTCTACCAAACGATTTCTTACGGAAGTCATTTTCACAAACCAAGAATCCAAAGGATAATACAACACTGGTTTGTCAGTTCTCCAACAATGCGGATAACTGTGAACATATTTCTCTACTTTGAAGGCTTTGTTTTCGGTTTTTAACAAAATCGCGAGTTCTACATCCCAAGATTTTTCGGGAGCAGTTCCTTCATCGTAATATTCGTTTTTAATATATTTTCCGCTGAAAAGTTCAGGAACGTTTTCGCCTTTTAAAAATCTACCAGTTAAGTCAACCAACGGAACTAAATTATCATTTTCATCTTTTACCAACATTGGCGGAATTCCGTTTTCCTGAGCAA
>ERZ650300.470-NODE-470-length-24323-cov-9.403906_pt1 | contig 24323 bp, 26 predicted proteins | sample MGYA00376236_ERZ650300 | MGnify/ENA primary metagenome ERZ650300 (study PRJEB26733, sample SAMN07839303) | wastewater metagenome | biome: urban; feature: wastewater treatment plant; material: waste water | place: USA: North Carolina | collected 2016-04-28 ...
CATTCCCTGGAAATCCGTTAACAAACGTGTATTTCGGAGGTGTTGCAGCTATAACTGGATTAACAGTAGCTCCTGCAACTAAACAACTTACTCTTTCTTGTAGCTGGGATGCAGGTCCGTATACATTCGTATCTACATTAACTCAATTTCAACCTTAATTGTAAAAAAAATGAAAATAATACAAAATAATTTAAACAAAATTCTTTTCGGAATTTTTACGATGACTGCTTTAGTTTCTTGTGAAAATGATGGATACGATGATTACGATTTAGGAACAACTCCATCTGTAGAAATGAACGGAGAATGGTACATAAATGGAAGCGACGCTAGTGGTTTACTTTTTGAACATGCTAAGCACGTAACTTACGATTCAAACCAAGGTGACAATACTATGTACATCAATGACAATAAAACAGGATGGTACTTAAAAGGTAAGGTTGTAGTAGATACTAAAGCTTTAACATTTAGTGCTACTGCTGAGCCAAACTTGTTAGATTCTGGAACATTTACTATTACTGAAGGTAAAATATTGAAAGGCGCTGCTCATTCTAGAGCTGGAAACGTTACTGACAGTATCTACTTTAAAGGTGTATTTAGTTATGATCCTGGACACACAATAATTTTTGCTGGTCACAAAAGAACTGGATTCTTAGAAGACAATTACTAGTATACAGTAAAATCAATTATTAAAAAACCGCTCTGTTAATTCAGAGCGGTTTTTTTATAGAAACATATTACCTATATTTGCCCTATGGAAAAAGAACATCAAATATTTGGCATTAGAGCCATTATAGAAGCAATTCAAGCAGGAAAAGAAGTAGATAAAGTTTTCATTCAGAAAGAGATTTCTGGTGAATTGATGAAGGATTTAATGAAGGTAATGAAACGTGCCAATATTAACTTCTCTTATGTACCTGTAGAAAAACTAAATCGTCTTACTCCAAATAATCATCAAGGTGCTGTAGCTACCATCTCTCCTATCTCCTTTTTTGATTTAGAATCTTTAATTGAAACGGTTCTTGAAAACGGGAAGAATCCGTTATTCTTAGTATTGGATGGAATATCTGATGCTAGAAATTTTGGAGCCATCATTAGAACCGCTGAATGTACTGGCGTGAATGGAATAATCGTTCAAAAATCAGGTTCGGCACCTGTAAATGGAGATACGGTGAAAACTTCGGCAGGTGCTGTTTTTAACATTCCGATTTGCAAAGTAGACCATATAAAAGATGCTATTTTCTTACTGCAAGCGAGCGGCATTACCACAGTAGCAGCTACTGAAAAAACAGAAAAAAGTTTGTATGATGTAACGCTTTCTGGCCCTACTGCTATTGTAATGGGAGCCGAAGACCGAGGTATTAATCCATCGGTTTTAAAAATCATTGACGAGAAGGCAAAATTGCCTATGTTTGGAACCATTGGTTCATTAAACGTTTCAGTTGCTTGTGGTGCTTTCCTATATGAAGCAGTGAGACAGCGTAGCTAGATTGTAGAAGGCAGATTTTAGAATACAGTTCGCGATAGAAAATCACGAATTGCTCAATATTAAAGGAATCAAGACTCTTGTTTTGGTTCCTTTTTTTGTGTGGGTACACAATCGTAATGAATGGGTAAATTGGAAGTGAAATACGTCATTATGGAATCAACCTCCTCCTCTACCTCTGGTTTTGGCGGGTTGACAAAATTGCCGTTCTCGTCAAAGCGTTGCATAAATTTGTCTTGAGACGGGTCATAATCCGGGCGCTCCCAGTCGTATTTGTAGATTTTTTGATATTCCTCGGCTTTGAAAACGATGGACAATAAAAATCCAGTAATAAAACCTGCTAAATGACCTTCCCAAGAAATGGTATTGTCTACTTCGGGGAAAACATACCAAATCAAACCACCATAGACCAAAACGACGGCTAAAGAAAGTGCTACCAATCGATAATATTGCGTTTGAATTCCCTTGAAGAATATAAAACTGACTAAAACATAAATGAGTCCACTAGCACCAATATGATAATTAGGGCGACCAATAACCCAAGTAATAACACCAGATAAAACTATTCCGAAGCATAGAACTGCTAGCGTTTGTTTAGGATAAAAATAAGATAGGGCTGTCAACAAAACGAGTAATGGCAGGGAATTATTATACAGATGCAATAAATCGGAATGGATGAAAGGACTAAAAAAAATGCCTTGCAATCCCGACAACGTTCTTGGCAAAATACCATTTTTATCAAAATCGAAATGGAAACGAACTTCGAGCCAGTAGACCACCCATATCGTCAATAAAAAAAGTAGTGGCAATAAGACTACGCGATTACGAAATTGAAAATGGTTTTCTTCCATAGGATAAATGCTATGCAATTGGTCTCTCAAAAATACATCCAAAATAGCAGAAATGCTAAATTGTCATACCTAATGTGTCGTGGTGGGTTTAGCCCAGATGGAAATGAAAAGCCCGGAGTGCCGCGCTCTATTTTTTTCTTGGTAGAAAAGAGCGACCAAAGGAAGCTCCTTTTATGCCTAGAAAAAAAAGAACGCGGTGCGAGGACTTGTAATGTACAGCTGGATTGGCTCCTGAAAACTATAAAAATGTTTATTTTTGTGGAATGGAAGCACCTTTAGCAGAACGCATTCGGCCACAAGCCTTGACGGATTATATAAGTCAAACCCATCTGGTGGGGCCCAACGGCTCGTTGACGCAACAAATTAAGAACGGCATTATCCCTTCCCTACTTTTTTGGGGACCTCCTGGGACTGGCAAAACTACGCTGGCGCAGATTATTGCACAGGAATCTAAACGACCTTTTTATGAATTGAGCGCCATCAATTCGGGCGTGAAGGACATTCGGGATGTGATTGAAAAAGCCAAACAAAGTGGCGGTTTGTTTACGGCCAAAAATCCGATTTTGTTTATTGATGAGATTCATCGTTTTAGTAAATCGCAACAAGATTCGCTTTTGGCGGCGGTGGAAAAAGGATGGATTACTTTGATTGGTGCTACGACTGAAAATCCGAGTTTCGAGGTGATTCCCGCTTTGCTTTCACGTTGTCAAGTGTATATTTTGAATGCTTTTACGAAACAGGATTTAGAATCTTTGCTGGAAAGAGCGATGCAAGCGGACGCCATTTTGGCCAGTAAAAAAATTGAATTACAAGAAACCGAAGCTTTGTTGCGATTATCTGGAGGCGATGGAAGAAAACTGCTAAATATATTTGAATTGGTAGTCAATGCGTCGGCGTCGGAACCGATAATCATTACCAATGAGCGAATTTTGGAATTGGTGCAACAAAATACGGTTTTGTATGACAAGACGGGAGAACAACATTATGACATTGTTTCCGCTTTTATAAAATCGATTCGAGGGAGTGACCCCAACGGGGCAGTATATTGGTTGGCCCGAATGATTGAAGGTGGCGAAGACGTCAAATTTATAGCCAGACGTATGTTGATTTTGGCAAGTGAAGACATTGGCAATGCTAATCCCACGGCATTCATTATGGCTAATAATACGTTTCAGGCGGTGGCTACAATTGGCTATCCTGAGAGCCGCATTATTTTGAGTCAGTGTGCGGTGTATTTGGCAACTTCACCAAAAAGTAATGCCTCGTATATGGCCATAGGCACAGCACAACAAATCGTAAAACAAACGGGAGATTTGCCCGTACCCTTGCACTTAAGAAACGCTCCAACGAAATTAATGAAGGAGTTGGGCTATGGCGAAGAATACAAATATTCGCACGATTACGCGAACAATTTTGCCGAACAAGAATTCCTTCCTGACGCACTGAGCAACACGCCTATTTATGTTCCCGGTAACAACTCGAGAGAAAACAGTATTCGAGAGTTTTTGAAAAATAGATGGAAAGATAAGTATGGATACTAATGAAGTTAGAGGTTAGAGGTTAGAGATTAGAGATTAGAGATTAGAGATTAGAGGTTAGAGATTAGAGGTTAGAGGTTAGAGGTTAGAGGTTAGAGGCTAGAAGTTAGAAGTTAGAAGTAAATAAAAACGAGAATGCTTTGATGAATCAAATCATTCTCGTTTTTTTATTTGTGTGGTTGGTCTTCTAAAAGAACTAAAACTTAATCGCTATTTTTTCAGACATCAATTGGTCATTTTGATAATACTCAAAATACCACTCGTTGTCTTTTAAAAGTAAAGCACCTTGAACACCATCTCTAACAGCCGTAAAATAATCGCTTTTTGAGGTTTTGTACAATTTCATGACAACTTTTGGAGTCGTATCTACTAATTGATAACCATTGGCTGTAGGTTGCGCGTAATAGACTGTAGTATTGGCTGCTACATTAGTTGCTACTACAGTACTAACAGGTGCACTAGCATTGGATACAACTGGAACTGGCACAGCAACAGGCTTTGGTGTTGGAACTACATATGCATTTGATGAAACCACAGGTGTTGCTCCTGGGGTATACTTATAATGCATTGCATACAACGAATTAAAAGCTTCGTTTATCGCTTCTGTATACGCCAATTGATAGTCTTTTTCTTTGGTATAACCTGTAGTTGATTTAAAAATTTCTTTTCCGTTACAATCTTTCAACACAAAATACATCTTGGTAGCCAAAAAAGCTTTTACATTGATAACATCAATATACAACAAACTGCATTTGTCGTAGGGATTAGGCTCTTCTGCATAAAAGGCTTCAAAACCTGCTTTATTCAAATTAAACTTCGTTAGTGTAGAAACACGGTATTCATTTTGTTTTTTTTGAAAATCAAATTTCAAAGGAACAATAACCGCTCTAAAATCATTTAGCGATTGAGCAAATGAAAAACTAGTCAAAAGGGCGAAAAAGAATAAAAAACGTACTTTCATTATCATTATTTTTAAAGTAAAAAAACAGAGGAAAAAACCTCTTTCTAATTGGTTTAAAGTTACAAGAAATTCTTTAACTCTAGTAAATGTTTCACTTGTTTGATTTCGGGCGCTACAGGAACCTGATTTGGATTGAAAAATATAGCTGTTAAACCTGCATTTATCGCCCCTTTTACATCTGCATCGAGACAATCGCCAATCATTACGCTCTGCTCCTTTTTGGTATTGGCCACTTCGAGTGCGTGCTCAAAAATAATGGGATTAGGCTTCTTAACTCCTGCCATTTCTGAATTGGTGATGGTTTTAAAATAAATTTCTAAATTAGAATTTCTAACTTTTTTATCTTGAACAGCAGCAAAACCGTTTGTAATGATGTGCAAAGTGTATTTTTTATGCAAGTATTCTAAAATATCGATTGTACCTTCGAATAGAAAGTTGTTTTCAGGCAATAACTCGATATAGTCAATTGCCATTTGATGAATTGCAGCGTCAGAAATAGCATATCCTAAGGCATCAAATGACAATTTCAAACGGTCATAACGCAATTGATTATGCGAAATTTGGTCATTTTGATATAATTTCCAACAAGCTTGATTAATTGGGATATATTTTTCTATAAATAAAGTTGTATCTACATCAGGATGATTTTTTTTGAAAATAGCATCAAAAGCCATCTCAGAATTTTTGTCAAAATCCCAAAGAGTGTGATCTAAATCAAAAAAGACATCGGTTATATTTTTTAAAAGCATACTATTATTTGAATATTCGTTTATCAAAAGGAAAATCAATCTGATCTGTAATTTGAATTTGTTTGAAATCCTGATGAAACGGATTAATTAAGAAATTAAAATCTCCTTTAACCACTGCTGAAGGTACTTTGAGTATCGCAAAATCATTTTGTTGAATAAAACGGTCTCCAATTACAGCCGTATGAAAAGAGGAAGGAAACACATTCCAATCTGATTGTAAATCGGCCATTTTGACTTCGCTAATTTCGATAGTGTCAGGAATAGAAATGGTTAACATTACAAAATCACTTGGCAAAGTAGCTAATGACAAATGTACTACCACTTCCGCCATAGCAAGTGCTCTACTCTCTGCTGTGTAAATGATTTCTGTGCCTTTAGAATTCCATCTGGCACCACAGATTGAAGCACCTTTACCTGACAACTCTATGGGATACTTCTTTCGGGCTAGTCGAAAAACTTCCATTACACAAAAATACCTTGGTCGATTTTTATCATTTCTTGTAAAACCATTTCTTTGCCGTAAGAATCTCGCAACAACTCAATTGGTTTTAGATTGCCTAAAGCATATGAAGGAAGTGTTAGCCAGCTGTAAAACTGTTCTTCTGAATCGAAAATGGTTCTGCCAACGGTGGTGACTTCGGCCAGTTCTAATATTTTTTCGGATTGCAAAGGTTTAAAAACAAAACTATCCTTGGCACGACTGCGTTGTAAAGATTTTGTGGATATTCCTAAGAAAAGCGCCCAATCTTCTTCATTAAAAGGCGTTTGTTCTTGAATCAATTTAAAAAATTCATAGGGAATCCCTTCGCGAATGGCGTGAACAATTAGCATTTTATTCTTTAAAAAATCAGCATACGTCAATTTTTTATTCAACACTTTGTAGCCACTACTTTGCTCTAATTTTGAAACAAACGAACGCACCATTGCATTGATAGCTGTTTGAGAATTTAATTTAATCGCTTCCATAAAAAAGACATTTGTCTGCAAATATAAGACAAATGTCCATATAAAATACGTTAATTATAAAATTCCTTCATCAGCAAAGCTAAAATAACTATGCTCAGTGACAATTATATGGTCTAAGACAGAAATATCCAGCTGTAGTCCGGCATTTTTAATTCTTTTAGTTACCTGAATATCGGCTTCGCTGGCTTGGAGTTTTCCTGACGGGTGATTATGCGCCAAAACAATAGCTACTGCATTTTGCTCTAATGCTATTTTAAATACTAATCGCACATCAACAACAGTTCCTGTAATTCCTCCTTTGCTGAGTTGTGCTTTAAAAATAATCTTATTCGCATTATTAAGATATACAACCCAAAATTCTTCGTGAGCTAACTCCCCTATAATTGGATACATTTCTTGATACATCACTTTACTCGAAGTTACTTTTACCAATTCGAGAGGGTTTTCTTCTTTTCTTCGTCTTCCTAATTCTAAAGCGGCTGCAATCGTAATGGCTTTGGCTTCGCCTATACCTTTAAATTCCATCAACTGAGCCAAAGATTGTTTTCCTAAAGAAGACAAATTATTATTGACGCTAGCTAAAATACGTTTACTCAGCGCCACTGCTGACTCATTTCTACTTCCTGAACCTATCAAGATGGCGACTAATTCGGCATCGCTTAAAGCACTTTTACCTTTGAGCATCATTTTTTCGCGAGGCTTGTCATCTTCAGACCAATGGGTAATAGGGAAATTAGTTGCTTCCAAATGCTAAATAATTAAAATTAAACACTATACTAGTTTTAAAAAAACATCGTTTTATAATAAAAGTAAAAAAATGAAAGCAATTTATTTAATTTTCCTACTAAATTATTTTTCGGCTACTACTACAAATCCAGCTTTTACACCAAATACAAGACCCTTTTCCATACAACTTTCGGAAGCTGCGCTAGCAATTATAAATCCAAATATCAAATATGACCCCACTTATTGCTCCATAAAATATCCAAATGGGGATGTTCCCAAAAACAAAGGCGTTTGTACCGATGTAGTAATAAGAGCCTATAGAAAACTCAATATTGATTTACAAAAAGAAGTACACGAGGATATGAAGGCAAATTTTTCAAAATATCCCAATCTCAAAAAATGGGGAATGAAGAAAACGGATACCAACATTGACCACAGAAGGGTTCCAAATTTGGAAGTTTTCTTTGAAAGAAAAGGTAAAAAACTATTGGTAACCGATAGCGCTAAGGATTACAAAACCGGAGATATTGTCACTTGGATGATTAACGGAAAACTTCCTCACATAGGAATTGTAACTCATAAGAAAACAAGTGATGGTTTACGCCCCTTGATTGTTCATAATGTAGGGTACGGACAAGTCCTAGAAGACTGCTTATTCAAATACAAGATAGTAGGGCACTTTCAATACGAGAAATAAAAAAAGGTGCCAAAAAATGACACCTTATAATAATTTTATCAATTCGAAATTACAACATCAAATTTTTAACTTCATCAAAATTCAACCCGCCGTAATTACCTGAACTCATTAGCAATAGTGCAGAATTCTCTAAATTTTGATTAAACAAAAAAGTCTTGAATTCGGCTGGATTAGTATAAATGATTAAGTCTTCTCTATTGAAAGCTTTGGCTATTTGTTCATAGGTCACTTCTTCGAGTTGTTTAATTTTTACCGCATCAGGAGAATAGAAAACCACGGCAACATCCGCATATTCAAGCGCTCCTTCATATTCTTTTAAGAATTCGGCATTCAAACTACTGTAAGTGTGTAATTCCAAACAAGCTACCAAAGTACGATCAGGATATTGTTCTTTTACTGCTTTTGTAGTTGCAGCCACTTTACTTGGCGAATGGGCAAAATCTTTGTAAGCCACTTTCCCTTTACCTTCGGCTATTTTCTCTAATCGTTTCGAAGCTCCTTTAAAACTAGCAATCGCTTCATAAAAATCAGCTTCATCTACGCCCATATTTTGACAAATCCATTTGGCACCAGCGAGATTGTTCAAATTATGTGCTCCAAAAACTTCAATTGGCATAGGTCCTTCTGGCGTTTCTAAAAGCGTTACTCCATGTTTTACTTCATAGTTTGGAGTGGTATATGCCATTTTACGAATCGGATTCGTAGCTGCTTCGGCCACTCTTTTTACTTCTGAATCTTCAGCATTATAGACTAAAATCCCGCCATTGGTGATTTTGTCAATAAAAATCTCGAATTGATTGACATAATTTTCATAGGTCGGAAACACATTGATATGGTCCCAAGCAATTCCAGAAATTAAAGCAATGTTCGGTTGATACAAGTGAAATTTAGGCCTTCTGTCAATTGGTGAAGACAAATACTCATCCCCTTCCAAAACCATAAAATCATTTTCTTCTGTAAGATGCACCATAGTATCAAAACCTTCCAATTGGGCGCCTACCATATAATCTACTGCTATGTTATGATAGTGCATCACGTGCAAAATCATTGAGGTAATTGTAGTTTTTCCGTGCGACCCTCCTATTACTACACGGGTTTTGTTTTTGGATTGTTCGTATAAAAACTCAGGATAAGAATAGATTTTCAATCCTAATTCTTGCGCTTTTAACAATTCTGGATTATCTGCTTTTGCGTGCATTCCTAGAATCACGGCTTCAATATCAGCAGTAATTTTTTCAGGAAACCAACCCAACTCAGCAGGCAAAATTCCCTTTTTCTCCAAGCGAGATTTTGAAGGTTCAAAAATAGCATCGTCGCTACCCGTTACTTTATATCCTTTGTTGTGTAGAGCCAGGGCCAAATTGTGCATTGCACTTCCGCCAATAGCTATAAAATGAGTTTTCATAGTAAATTCTAGATTTATAAGTTCCAAATTTCAAACGAAATTTGATTAATTTTTTTCGAATTGCCCTTTTAGTTCTTGCGCTTTCTTAGGGTTGTTTAATTTTTTCAAATATAATTGATATAATTTTTGAAAAGTAACTTTTGAATTGCCAATTTCGTGCGCTTTTTTATATTGAATTTCAGCAGCCGAATAGCGGTCAAAATACTCCTCAATATGTCCACGAGACAAATAACCATCCACAGGAGAAATTTTCAATAACTCATTAGAATACTGTATCGCTTTGGCTTGACTACCACCAACTATTCCGGGCAATTGCAAATTGAGTTCAATGAGTGCCCATCTTGCATCAATGTGTTTAGGCTCTAGAATTATGGCTTTTTCAAAAGATGAACGGATATCACCAATCATCCCCAAAGCCTTGAATTTATTCACCTCTTTGGCTTTCATCCCCATAACTCCACCACATTTGTAATGATAGTCGGCTTCATTGGGTTTTACTTTTTTTAATTTATTGTAATACCCCAACGCTTTGTCCCATTGCTTTTGTTTTCCAGCGATATCGCCAAGATATTCTAACGCTTTCAAATCATTTGGATTTGTTTTCAATACCGACTCAAACAAAGGAGCTGCTTGTGCGTACTTTCCGGTTTCAAATAACTTTTCGGCTGTCTCGAAATTAGATTGTGAAACCATAAAAAGAGGAAATAGAATAAAAAACAGTACTGATTTTTTCATTCTTCAAAAATAAATAAATTTTAGAGTAAACAGACGCATAATTTACATTCAAGATAAACTATGACGAAATAAATAATACAAAGAAAAAATTAAAATCACATTCCCCTAACACTACCATCTTATTTTCGTAAAAACTTTATATGAAATCGATAATAACCAAAAGTTTGCCTAAGCAAACACCAAAGAGAAAGAAATCGACCCGAGTGAAGCGAATTGGCGAAGCATACCATATGTGTCCATTAAAAATATAATTCACACATATGAAAAGTAAACGAAAAATTCCTCTAGTCGTAATTAGTGATGTGCATTTGGGCACGTATGGTTGCCAAGCCAAAGAATTACTACAATACCTCAAATCCATTCAACCGCAAATCTTAATTCTCAATGGTGACATTATCGATATGTGGAATTTCAGCAAAAGTTACTTTCCTGTCGCGCATATGAATGTTTTGAGACAAATCATAAAACTATCGAATTTAGGCACAAGAGTCATCTACATCACCGGAAATCACGATGAAGCCCTTCGTAAATATTCGGATTTTGTTTTGGGAAATTTTGAGTTGGTCGACAAATTGATTTTAGAAATCGATGGCAAAAAAACCTGGTTCTTTCACGGCGATGTATTTGATTCCTCCACCAGAGGCTATGCCAAAATCCTTGCTAAATTGGGTGGCAAAGGTTATGATTTACTGATTTTAATCAACAGTTGCATCAATTGGTTTCGCGAATTGTTCGGTAAAGAAAAAAGAAGCTACTCCAAAACCATCAAAGACAGTGTAAAAAAAGCGGTAGCATTTATCAGTAATTTCGAAACTACAGCTGCCGAAATCGCTATAGAAAAAGGTTACAGTTACGTCGTTTGTGGGCACATTCATAAACCTCAAATGAAAACCATCGAAAACGAACACGGACAAGTCACTTACCTCAATAGTGGAGATTGGGTCGAAAATCTAACCGCTTTGGAATACAAAAAAGGAAAATGGAGCATCTACCAATACCTTAAAGAACATTACAAAGATACCGACACCACCGAAGAAAAAACCAAGAACGACATTGTGGTCAAAATCTTATCCTAATCTGTAAAATGAAAATATTCTACGCCATCCAAGCCACAGGAAACGGACACATTAGCAGAGCCATTCAACTCTACCCTTATCTACAAAAATATGGCGAAGTTGACTTTCTCTTAAGCGGCACTTACGCTTCTTTAAATCCAAGTATTCCTATCAAATACCGAAGCAACGGATTGAGCCTTCATTACAGTCAATGTGGCGGATTAGACTATTGGAATATTGCCAAAAAAGTAAAGCCCAACCAAATCTACAAAGATGCCCGTTCGCTACCACTAGACCAATACGATGTCATCATCAATGATTTTGATTCCATTACCGCACTTGCCTGTAAATTACAAAAAAAACATTCCGTGTCTTTTGGTCATCAAGCCAGTTTCACCTCAAAGCTAACCCCACGACCCGAAAGAAAAGATGCCATCGGTGAATTAATTTTCAAACATTATGCGCCTGCTCCTCAAAACATAGGACTACATTTTGAGCGCTACGATGATTTCATTTTGCCCCCCATCATCAAAGACGAAATCTTACACGCTGAGCCTAAAAATGGCGGACACATTACCGTTTATCTACCTTCTTTTCAAAAAGAGTGTTTAGAAAAAGCCTTCAATAAATTACCCAACGAGCACTTTCACTGGTTTTTGAGCGACGTAAAAACAAAGCATAGAGTCAAAAACATCACTTATTATCCTGTAGACCAAGCGCTGTTCAACAAAAGTGTAATCAAATGCCAAGGCATCATCACTGGCGGCGGATTTGAAACGCCTTCCGAGGCATTGTACCTTCGCAAAAAAATCCTTTCCATCCCCATTCGAAAACATTACGAGCAAGAATGCAACGCCGCCGCTCTAAAAAAAATGGGTATTCCCGTTATTTACGAAGTCGGTCGAGATTTCGATTTGATTATAGAAAATTGGCTCACCTTGCCTATGAATTACCCCAAAATCGAAGCCAATGTCATTCCACACACTTTAGACTTCTTGTTTGACACCTATCCCCAAAAACAAAACCGCCTTGAAATGAATCAAGACGGTCTTATCTATTAAAGTTTTTAGAAGCAGAAAAAATAGGCGTTCTGGTTGTCATCGTCCCGCTATCCGTTACAATCTTTGGTGTCGAACACCGCCACCAAAGGATTTTCACTGCTATCGGGGCTAAAGAGCCACAACATTCTTTCTTGCCTTCAATTTTATTTTGAACTATTTTACGATAGTCATTTCATCAATAATATTTTGAGCTCCAGCATATTTGTCAATAATCCACAGCACAAAACGAATATCTAAATTGATGGTTCTTTGTAATTTTTTATCAAAAATAACATCACCAGCCATAGCTTCAATGTTACCGTCAAAAGCAACCCCAATCAACTCTCCTTTTCCGTTCAAAACTGGAGAACCTGAGTTTCCACCAGTAATATCGGTATCAGTTAAGAAGTTTACTGGCATATATCCCGCTTTATCCGCATATTGACCAAAATCTTTAGCTTTATTCAACTCCAATAAGCGAGCAGGCAAATCAAACTCAGCATCACCCGCTTTGTATTTGTTCACCATTCCAGTCATCGTTGTGTAATTGTTAATTTTGGCATCGTTACGTTTGTCAGCAGGCAAAGCACGAACTTTTCCGTAAGTCAAACGCAAAGTAGAATTCGCATCTGGGTACTGAATCGTATTCAATTTTGATTCTCTCAAACCTTCCACCAATTTGCGGAAAGCAATAGCAAAATCATCATCAGCTTTGGCTTGTTCTGGAGATTTCGCTCTGATTTTGGTCATCAAATCATTAGAAATAACATACAAAGGGTCGTTAGTAATAGTTTCAACTTTAGGCTCTTTCAAAAACGCAAGTACCGCATCTTTTGAAGTAAAAATACTAGAAGTTACTGCCTTGTGTACATCATTGGTAAAATCACCATTATTCGCCGCTTTCATTTCAGCTACTTTTGGTGCCAAACCATATTCAGCAGCTTTTGCAGCGTACAAATTCAATTGTGCAGTCAACACTTCTTTTTCAAGAGGGGCGTACAAACTTCCGTAAGCGCCATCAATTGCTGAAGTTAATCTTGGCAACATTTCAGCTCTTTTTGCTTCGTTTTCTTTAGCATAAGCGATTAAACCATTTCCTAAACTAGCAGGCAAAGTTCCGTAAGTCGCAGTACGCAATAATTGTGTCAAATAGTTATCGTGACGCGCCTTTAAGTTGGTTTGCGCATAGTAGTTATTGATTGTAGCAATAACGTCTCCGTATTTCGCTTTGTTCTCCGCTTTGTTAGCCCAAGCGTTAAATTTAGCTTCTTCTTTCGTTTTGGTTTGAGCCGTTTTAGCTTTGGTCAAAGCATCAATCATTCCTTGACGGTTTTTCCAATAGTTAGCAGTAGACGCATATTTAGATGCATATTGTAAGTTTACCGTAGCATCTTTAGTCATAAACTTTTTCATATTGTCCATTCCTGTTTTGGCACCTTCTACCCAAGCAGGATAAGCATACTTCACGTTTTGCTCAATTCCATTAGCTGGCATCCATCTGTTGGTACGACCAGGATACCCTAAAATCATAGCATAATCGTTTTCTTGCACACCTTTTAAGCTTATTGGCAAATAATGTTTTGGTTGCAATGGGACATTCTCTGGAGAATACTCTGCTGGATTTCCGTCTTTGTCAGCATACACTCTAAACATAGAAAAATCGGCAGTGTGGCGTGGCCATTCCCAGTTGTCTGTGTCGCCACCAAATTTCCCTAAACTCTCTGTTGGAGTTCCTACCAAACGAACGTCTTTGTAATCTTGGTACACAAAATAGTAGTACTCATTTCCTTGAAAAAATGGACGAACAGAAACAGTATATTTTCCACCTTCATTGTTCTCTTTTTCAATCAAAGCAATCTCTTGTTGAATTGCTTTGTTGCGCTCAGCTTCGGTCATTTTATCGTTTACTTTAGACAAAATACGTTTAGAAACATCATCCATACGCACAAAGAAACGAACGAACAATGACTTTGGTTTTAGTTCTTGACTTTTGTCTTTTGCCCAAAAACCATTTTTCAAATAATTGTTTTGTTCTGATGACAATTCTGCAATCGCGTCATAACCACAGTGGTGATTGGTCAAAACTAGACCTTGTTTTGAAACAATTTCGGCAGTACATCCGCCATTGAATTGTACAATCGCATCTTTCAAACTGTGGTGGTTGATACTGTAAATTTCCTCGGCTGTCAATTGCAAGCCCATTTTTTCCATATCTCTATGGTTTAATCTTTCGATGAACATCAAGAACCACATTCCTTCGTCTGCTTTTACAGGAAAAGCCATAAGGCATAAGGTCAAGAATAAGACAATCTTTTTCATATAGGTAAATATTTATTTTAGCATTGCGAATATAAATCATTTTCGCATTTTAAACGACTATTCACATTCAAAATCACATTTTAGATTCTCTTTATTAACTTAATTTTATGAATTTTATAAAACAAAAAAAGGTGCTCTTTTTCAAGAACACCTTTTATATTAAAATGAAAAGAAATTATTCGTTCAACATTTTCCATAATTTATCTTTCAGTTCGGTCAACCCTTGTTGGGCGACTGATGAAATGAACATATAAGGAACGTCTTTGAACTTAACATCTAATTCCGCTTTTAGTTCTGCTTTTAATTCGTCATCGAGCATATCAATTTTGGAAATAACCAACAAACGTTCTTTGTCTAACATTTCTGGATTGTATTTGGTCAATTCGTTAACCAAAATATCGTATTCCGCTTTGATATCTGGCGTATCTACTGGAACCAAGAACAACAGCGTAGAATTTCTTTCGATATGACGTAAGAAATAATGTCCTAACCCTTTTCCTTCGGCTGCACCTTCGATAATTCCTGGAATATCAGCAATCACAAACGACTGATAATCACGATACGCTACAATTCCTAAATTAGGTTTTAAAGTTGTAAACGGATAATCGGCAATTTTTGGTTTGGCAGAAGTCAACACCGATAGCAAAGTTGATTTTCCAGCATTTGGGAAACCTACTAAACCAACATCAGCCAAAACTTTCAGCTCCAGAATTACATCCATTTCAATACCAGGCAAACCTGGTTGAGCATATCTAGGTGTTTGATTGGTCGAACTACGGAAATGCCAGTTACCTAATCCACCTTTTCCTCCGCGGCATAAAACTTGTTTTTCTCCGTCTTCTGTGATTTCAAATAATGTTTCGCCTGTTTCTTTGTCTTTTACAACGGTTCCTAATGGCACCTCGATAAATTTATCTTCTCCATCAGCACCTGTACTTCTGTCGCCACCACCATCTCCTCCGTGACCCGCTTTGATGTGACGTGCAAATTTTAGATGAAATAAAGTCCAAAGCCCTTTATTACCTACTAGATAAATGTGTCCGCCTCGACCTCCATCTCCGCCATCTGGTCCACCGTATTGTATAAATTTCTCTCTGTGCAAATGCGTAGAACCTTTTCCACCTTTACCAGATGAAACAAATATCTTTACGTAATCTACAAAATTTCCTTCTGTCATTTTTTCTTTCTTTAAAGTTTACGGTCTGGAGTATTAAGTTTAGTTGAATACTAACGAACTTTATACCTTACGCTCTAAACTATTTTTTAATCTTTCAAGGCTTTCACCATTACTTTATCTATCTTAACCCCATCCATATCAATGACTTCTAGCTCAAACTTTTGCCAAATCAATTTTTCTCCTTGTTTTGGAATACGAGACAATTCTGTCATTATCAAACCGCTCACCGTGGTTACTTCATAATCATTTATTAATTCATCTAGTTCAAAAAAGGTTAAGAAGTCGTGTAATGAATAATGTCCATCGACCAACCAAGAGCCATCTTCTCTTTCTATTAGTTGAAAATCATCTTTGTAAAACTCGGCAGCATCACCTACCAAAGCTTCTAAAATATCATTTAAGGTAATCACTCCCTGAAAATCGCCATACTCATCGGATACAAAGGCGTAATGAATACCTGTCTTTTTGAAATTCTCCAAAGCCGTGTAAGCAGTAGTTTGTTCCATAATAAAAGGCGCTTCGGTCATAATATCCGCTAAATTGAAATTATCATTTTCAAAATTAGAGAATATGTTTTTTAAGTTAACCACCCCGACTATATCATCAAAATTTTCTCCATAAACTGGGTAAATGGAATGCAATTCTTTCAACATTAACTGCCTTACTTGTTCTTTGTTGGCATTAAATGGCAAGAAAACTACAGACTTACGGTGCGTCATTAAAGAGTTGACTTTTCGGTCACCAATATGAAAAACGCGCTCTACGATATCTTGTTCTATTTCTTGTACTTCGCCTCCTTCGGTTCCTTCTTTGATAATGGCTTTGATTTCTTCCTCAGTTACTTTGCCATCTGCTGTAGGTTTGATTTGCAAAAGGTCTAAAATAGCATCTGTAGAAGAGGTAAGTAACCATATAAAAGGAGCCGTGATTATCGAAATAAATTTCATTGGCATCGCTACAGTCTTTGCAATAGACTCTGGGTGGTTGAGACCAATTCTTTTGGGCAACAATTCCCCTAGTACTAAAGAGAAAAAGGTAAGAACGACAACCACAATCCCTACCGCAATGGAGTGGGCATAAGGTTGAAAAACTTCATAGCTTTGTATAAAAAGCTCAACGTCTTTGGTGATTTTATCTCCAGAATAAATACCTGTCAAAATACCAATTAGGGTGATTCCTATTTGTACGGTTGACAAAAACTTATTGGGAGAATTGGCTAAATCTAATGCCGTTTTTGCACTTTTATTTCCTTTTTTTGCTGCTGTTTCTAATCTATTTTTCCTTGCTGAAATCAATGCGATTTCTGACATAGAGAAAACGCCATTTAAGAGTATTAGAAAAAAGATAATCAGTATTTCCAATTTTATGTTTGTTAGTTAAACTTCTTTTTAGCCCAGATGGAAGAGAAAAGCCCGGACTCTTGTGGTTTAGTTTTTGTTAGTAGCGCTAAGCGACTGAAAGAAGCTTGGGCGATGCTTTACAAAAACAAACCACAAGAGGAGGACTTGTAACGTACAGCTGGAATTGCTCCTACAAATTATCGATAACTTGTGTCAGTCTTTCGGTAATTTCTTGAATGCTTCCTATACCATCTACAGCGTGAAATTTGTTTTGTGCCTTGTAATAATCCATTAAAGGAGCAGTTTTTTCATTGTATTCTTGGTAACGGTTTCTGATTTTTTCTTCGTCTTGGTCGTCTACTCTACCGCTTGTTTTTCCTCTTTCAAGCAAACGTGCCACTAGTACTTCGTCATCAGCTTCTAGCGCAACAGTCGCAGTTACCTGGCTACCGATAGTTGGTAAAAATGCATCTAATGCTTCGGCTTGAGAAATGGTTCTTGGGTATCCGTCGAACAAAATTCCTTTGGCATCCAAATTTTTGTTTACCTCGTCAATTAACATTTTGGTGGTTAATTCATCTGGAACTAAATCTCCTGCGTCCATAAATACACGAGCTTGTTTTCCTAACTCGGTATCATTTTTCAGGTTATAACGAAATACATCTCCTGTAGAAATGTGAACTAATTGGTATTTTTCTTTTAGGAATTCTGCTTGAGTTCCTTTTCCTGCACCTGGTTTCCCAAATAAAACAATGTTAATCATTTTTGTAATTTTAAAAGTGGCAACCTTATGGTTAAAGATTACCTTTTAATTAGTTATAGTTAATTTTAGTTATTCGCTTAGCTGATATACTTCGGATAGGTTTCTTCCCAATCCATCATAATCTAGGCCGTAGCCAACGATGAATTTGTTTGGAATTCGGATGCCGATATAATCAATTTTAATATCTTGCTTGTAGGCTTCGGGCTTAAAGAAAAGCGTGGCAATTTTGAAATGCTTTACATTTTGACTTTTGAACAATTCTTTTAATTCTACCAAAGTATTTCCGGTATCTACAATATCTTCGAGAATCACAACTGACCTACCTGAAAGGTCTTGATTCAAACCTATTAATTGTTTTACATTCTCTGTTGAAGAAGTTCCTTCATAAGAAGCCATCTTAATAAAGGTGATTTCACAAGGTTTTTTGTACTTTTTCATCAAATCTGAAACCACCATAAATGACCCATTCAAAACTCCAACAAAAACAGGAGTTTCATCGGCAAAATCGTCTTGAATTTGAGCGGCTAATTTGGTAATAGCAAAATCAATTTCGTTAGCAGAAATAAACGGAACAAATTGTTTATCGTGAAGTTGTATCATTATTTTTAGGTTTAAAATAATGCGCAAAGATACAGAATTCGGATTTGACATTTAACAATTGATTTTAAATTTGTATTTTTAAATAAAATCCATCCAAAATGAGCACTGAACTGTTGTCCCATCTAGATTATGTAAGTGGTTATCGAGACAAAAGAGTGCTGGCGGCACAATTTGTTTTGAATCATCCCGCTCATTTTGAAGAATTACTACAACTTTGTTTTGCTACTGATGATGAAAAGTCATACAAAGCCTGTTGGGTTTTGGAACAAGTAGCTTATAGTCAGCTAGAATGGTGGCAACCGCATTTGGATTTTTTTTGTTCGCATTTAAACCAACTCAACAATGAAAGTGCGATTCGTCCTGTTGCCAAAGTATTGCAGTTATTGGTTGAAAATCATTTCAAAAAGAAGACCATACAACTCACCCCAAAACATCTTGAACTAATAACGGAATGCTGCTTTGATTGGTTGATTTCTGATACTAAAGTAGCGGCCAAATGCTACAGTATCCGCACACTATTTGTTCTAGGAAAATCGAATGATTGGATTTATCCTGAATTACAAATCATAATCGAAAAAGACTATCCCGCTCAATCCGCAGCCTACAAAGCCGTTTCGAGGGAGATTTTGAAGAAAATAAAGTAGCGTTTTTCTATTTTCAAAAATAAACGAAATAAAAATTATCCGTACATTTGCAAAAACTATACGTATATGAACACCAAACTCACATTATCGTTAGAAAAAACCGTTATAGAAGATGCAAAATTGTATGCTAAAAAAACGGGGAGAAGTTTGTCTGAATTGGTAGAAAATTATTTCAAAAACCTTACTGATAAATCAGAAACGGCAGAAGATATTCACCCAAAAGTAAAAAAACTGATTGGCAGAATTACACTTCCGCCCGATTTTGACTTAGACAAAGCAAAAGAAGAACATTACAAAGAGAAATATGGGTTTTAAAAATATTTTTCTTGACACAAATATTTTAGTGGATATCGTTGCGAATAGATTACCCTTTTCAAAGAATGTTATTTTAATTTTCGACTATTGTGAACGCCATAAAATCAAAATGTATTCTTCCTCTCATTCTATTGCCACTATGCATTATATCGCAAAAAGGGTAGTTGACGAAAAAGAATTACGTTCTATTATTGAAGATTTATTAGACACTATTTCTATAATTGCTGTAACAGAATCTATTTTAAAAAAAAGCCTCAAATCCAGTCACAAAGATTTTGAAGATGCTATACAAATTATCACAGCACAATCAATAAACACAATGGATTGCATTATCACTAGAGATTTGAAAGATTTTAAATTTTCAGAGATTAGTGTTTTCACTCCAGACGAATTTTTAAATATAATTACCAAATAACACGAGCGAAGCGAATGCATTTAATCGTTACTAAACAATAACTAAAAAATGAATTATTTTTCTTCTGATTTTAAACTAGGCATATTAGGTGGCGGACAATTAGGCAAAATGCTGTTGTTTGACACTCGAAAATTCGACATTCAAACCTATGTACTAGACCCTAGCGACGAAGCGCCTTGCAAAATCGCTTGTAACCAATTCTTCAAAGGCGATTTGATGGATTTTGATACAGTGTACAACTTTGGAAAACAAGTCGATGTTCTGACTTTCGAAATCGAATTGGTAAATCTAGAAGCCTTAGAAAAACTAGAAAATGAAGGCAAAAAAGTGTATCCATCACCAAAAACCTTGCGTTTGATTCAGAACAAAGGCGTACAAAAAGATTTTTACACAAAACATACTATTCCCACCGCTCCCTACACTCGATTTGAAAATCTTGATGCTTTACAATTGGCTGTAAAATCGAGTGCAGTTGAATTGCCTTTTGTATGGAAATGTACTGAATTTGGTTACGACGGAAACGGCGTAAAAGTGGTGCGAAAAGCTTCGGATTTGGATTTGTTACCCAATGTAGAATGCATTGCCGAAACGATGATTCCGTTCAAAAACGAATTGGCCGTTATCGTTTGTCGCAATCCATCGGGCGAAATCAAAACCTATCCAGTAGTCGAAATGGAATTTCATCCCGAAGCCAATCAGGTAGAATATGTAATCTGTCCCGCAAGAATCGATGAAAAAGTAGCCGAAAAAGCGAGAGCTATTGCTCTAAATGTTTCGCAACAATTCAACCACGTAGGTCTTTTGGCAGTTGAAATGTTTCAAACCGAAGACGACGAAATCCTAGTGAATGAAGTTGCGCCTCGTCCGCACAATTCAGGTCATTACAGCATTGAAGCGAGTTATACCTCACAATTTGAAAATCATTTGCGTGCCATTTTGGATTTACCTTTAGGCAATACCGATAGTAAAGTGGCTGGAATTATGGTCAATTTGGTAGGTGCCGAAGGGCATTCAGGAGACGTGGTTTACGAAAACATCGAAACGATTTTAGGCTGGAATGGCGTTACACCACATATTTATGGTAAAAAGCAAACCCGTCCTTTCAGAAAAATGGGACACGTGACCATTGCCAATGAAAATATGGCCGAGGCAAGAAGAATTGCTGAGGAAGTAAAGAATACAATAAGAGTGATTTCTAAATAATTAAAAGATGGAATGATTTAAAGATTAAAAATTGGTAAAACCATAAAGTTCTATCTTTCCAAAATCTTTAAATCATTTTATTTTTAAATCTTTAAACATAAAACAATGAGCAAAGTAGCCGTAATAATGGGCAGTATATCTGATATGCCTGTAATGCAAGACGCCATCGATATCCTTAACGGATTTGATATAGCAGTAGAAGTCGATATTGTTTCGGCGCACAGAACACCAGAAAAATTATTTGATTTTAGCCAAAACGCTCACAAACGAGGTATTTCAGTGATTATTGCTGGAGCGGGAGGCGCTGCACATTTGCCAGGAATGGTCGCTTCGATGTCGCCACTTCCAGTGATTGGTGTTCCTGTAAAATCAAGCAATTCTATTGATGGTTGGGATTCTGTATTGTCGATTTTGCAAATGCCAGGTGGTGTTCCAGTTGCCACTGTAGCCTTAAACGGCGCAAAAAACGCTGGAATTTTGGCCGCCCAAATCATCGGTAGTGCTGATAAATGCGTTTTAGATAAAATCGTCCTTTATAAAGAAGGATTGAAAGATGCCGTAAACAAAGCGGCTGAGGGATTAGCCCCCCAACCCCCGAAGGGGGAGTAAAATCCGAAAACACACAAAAAAATACTAATTAATAAAAGTACGGACAGGTCGCGACCTGTCCATTCGGTAAAATATGGAAATTTTAACCTCTACCTTCAAAACGAAATACAATACCGCACCCTTTTCTCAGATAAAATTAGAGGATTACCAACCTGCATTTATCGAGAATATCGCTGCAGCAAAAGCGGAAATTGATGCCATCATCAACAATCCAGCTGCTCCAACCTTCGAAAACACTATCGAAGCCTTGGATTTTTCAGGAAATGCTTTGGACCGTTTATCGTCTATTTTTTTTAATTTGAATTCGGCCGAAACTTGCGATGAGATGCAAAAAATCGCCCAAGAAGTTTCGCCTTTGTTGACCGAATTCAGCAATGATATCACCTTAAACGAAGCCTTATTCCAAAGAATAAAATCGGTTTACGAGCAAAAAGATACCTTAAATTTATCCCCCGAACAAGCAACATTATTAGACAAGAAATTCAAAAGTTTTTCTCGAAATGGTGCCTTGCTTTCGGAAGAAGACAAACTAAAATTACGTGAAATCGATACGGAATTGGCTAAACTCAAACTGACTTTCAGTGAAAATGTTTTGGCCGAAACCAACAACTACCAATTGCATTTGACTAATGAAGCCGATTTAAAAGGTTTACCAGAAGGTGCTATTGAAGCCGCTAGTGCATTGGCCAAAAGCAAGGATTTGGAGGGTTGGATTTTCACGTTGGATTTCCCAAGTTACCTTCCGTTTGTGACCTATGCCGAGAATCGTGAATTGCGTAAAGAAATAGCAATCGCTGCTGGTAAAAAAGCATTTCAAAATAACGAATTCGACAATCAAGAAATAGCTTTGAAAATTACCAAGTTACGCTACGAAAGAGCTAATTTATTGGGCTATGAAACGCATTCTCATTTTGTTTTAGAAGAAAGAATGGCGCAACATCCCGACAAAGTCAAATCGTTTTTGAATGATTTACTGACCAAAGCCAAACCAGCCGCTGAAAAAGAGTTTGCTGAATTATCGGCTTTCGCCAAAGAATTAGATGGCATTGAACAATTAGAAAAATGGGATGGCGCTTATTATGCTGAAAAATTGAAGCAAAAACTATTCAATTTGGATGACGAAAAGCTGAAACCTTATTTTCAATTAGAAAACGTTTTGAACGGCGCTTTTACTATTGCCAATAAATTATTTGGATTGACCTTCACGGAAATTTTCGACATCGACAAATACCACGAAGAAGTAACCACCTATGAAGTGAAAGATGAATTTGGAGAACTCGTGGCTATTTTCTACGCCGATTTTTTCCCAAGAAAAGGCAAACGAAACGGTGCTTGGATGACTTCTTTCAAATCACAATACATCAAAGACGGCATAAACGAAAGACCTCACATTTCGAATGTTTGTAATTTCACCAAACCAACCGCCACCAAACCTTCCTTGCTAACTTTTAATGAAGTAACGACTTTATTCCATGAATTTGGTCACGGATTACACGGTATGTTGGCCAATACTATTTATCCAAGTTTGTCAGGAACCTCAGTATACTGGGATTTTGTAGAATTACCAAGTCAGGTGATGGAAAACTGGTGCTACGAACCAGAAGCGCTGGCTTTATTTGCGAAACATTATGAAACTGGCGAAATTATTCCTCAAGAATATGTAGATAAAATAAAAGAAAGTGCCAGTTTCCAAGAAGGAATGGCTACGCTTCGCCAATTGAGTTTTGGTATTTTAGATATGGCCTTTCATAGTAACAATCCAAGTGTGATTACTAACATCAAAGCGTTTGAAAAAACGGCTTTTGAAGGCACTTCCTTATATCCAGATGTAGCCGAAAACTGTATGTCGGTTTCGTTTTCACATATTTTTGCAGGCGGATATTCTTCTGGATACTACAGCTACAAATGGGCTGAAGTTCTGGATGCCGATGCTTTTGCCTATTTTCAAGAAGAAGGAATTTTCAATAAAGAAGTGGCTGCAAAATTCAAAGACAATGTACTTTCTAAAGGCGGAACAGAACTGCCAATGGAATTGTACAAACGTTTCAGAGGTCAAGAACCGAAGCCTGATGCTTTGTTGAAGAGAGCGGGGTTAGTTTAGAAAATATGTTTTTTATAATAAACTATATAATTACATATATTTGTAACTTAAAATATACACAATGACTTTTGCAGGCAAAGGAAACAGAAGACCACAATTAGATGTCAATATAAAATTGATTCAACTGGATCAAAAAAATCCACGTTTGGTTCCTTATTTAGATAATCCAAATGAGTCCAGTCAATTAGACTTAATATCAGTTTTGTATGAAAATTTTGACACCGAAGTTGTTGCTATGTCTTTGGTTGAAAATGGATACTTCGATGAAGAACCAATAATCATTGTACCTGATAAAATACCTTCAAATTTCACTTTTTCGGCATATCCAAAACCGGATGATTTAGCTAAAGCTATACAGGATTTGATAAATAAAAATGAAATTAATTTCATTGTAGTCGAAGGAAATAGAAGAACATCTGCAATAAAACTTATTACCGATTTAGAATTAAGAAAAAAACTTAGCATTGACAAAGTTTATCCAAAAACTGAGAATGATAATATTATCGGTGATATCTCAAATATTCCCTGTATAATATATGAAAAACGAGAGCATGTCTCCTCATATTTAGGCGTAAGACATATTGCTGGATTATTAAAGTGGGAAGCTTTCGCTCAAGCAGCTTATACGGCT